>Ga0228698_1000158_pt1 | contig 62930 bp, 59 predicted proteins | sample McNCre117_Aug_MG_FD_178015 | JGI IMG/M metagenome (GOLD analysis project Ga0228698, IMG submission 178015) | Freshwater microbial communities from McNutts Creek, Athens, Georgia, United States - 1-17_Aug_MG | ecosystem: Environmental > Aquatic > Freshwater > Creek | place: USA: Georgia...
AGTTGGTCCTCACCCGCCAGCAGCTCAAACGCACTTTCGGGCACCTTCACCATCAGCGCGTTCTTCTTGCGGCAGATCGAGCAATCACACATCGTCAGCTCAGGAAAATCCGTCTCGATGCGAAAGCGCACCGCGCCGCAATGGCAGGCACCGAAGCAGGTTTGCAGGGGGCGGTTTGACATGGTTTGAGGCTTGTGCGGGCTGGGTGGCTGGATTCTCGCCGCCTGGCTGCATTGGGGATGGGACGCTCGGTGATCCGGCTTGCCCATCAGCGTAAGCCGCATTGCAAATGTGTAGACAAATGCCTACCATGCGGGTGTGCAGTACGCAGGTTTTGATTGGGATGATGGCAACTGGCCAAAGTGCGGCAAGCATGGCGTGTCGCGCGAAGAGATTGAACAGGTCTTGCTGGGCACACCGGCGGTGATGGCCGATCCGCACCCCGATGAGCCGCGCATGCGAGCCATCGGCAAAACCCTGGCTGGCCGCTACGTGTTTCTGGTGTTCATGGCGCGCCAATCCAGCGAGCTGGCAGGCCACCACCTGCTTCGCCCAATCAGTGCCCGCTACATGCACCAGAAAGAAATCGATCACTATGAAGCGCAAACTCAAGCCCCTGACCACCCTGCCCAGTGATGAGGCTGCGCAGCGCTTCGTGGCTGAAGAAGACTTGTCCCGCTACGACCTGTCGGGCTTCAAACCCATGGCCTTCGAGTTTGAGCCCAAGGTGGCTGCCCTGAACATGCGTCTGCCACTGGGCCTGCTCAATGCCGTAAAGGCCAAAGCCAAGGCCAAGGGCATGCCCTACACGCGCTATGTGCGCCTGCTGCTGGAAACCGATGTGGCGGGTTGAGCTTGCGAATTCCTTTTTGCCGCTTCACCCATTACGACGCAAAGCGGCCGCTCGGTTCACTTCAAACTGACGCTGCGATTTGGCAGCAGAATACGCCCGCCTCCGCCCCGGGGCGAACTCAAGCGTAAGGCCGCACATGAAAACTGCAGGAGCACTGTTGTTAGCCTCGCTGACGTCAGCCGCAGCCCTCGCGCTTGCTTCGGTCTCCTTCATGTGGCTCGCAGCACAAGCGGACGCCGCCAATCCACCAGGTCTAAGCTATCTCAAGGTTGGAATGGTCGCGTTCGTCGCCACGCTGATGGCGCAGTTGCTGGTCGGCAGCGCCGTTTGGTTGACGCTCGCACCCCGCGGACTATTCCGTCCAATGACTGTCGCCTTGGTCTATCTGGTACCCACGTTGCTCCTCGGCTTTGTTCTGGCCGATCGAAGCCTGGATATCCAGGGCATCGCACCATGGGCCATCGGGTCCGTCATTGCCGCGCTAGCCTTTTGGGCAGTTGCGCCGAGCGCCTGAACGAGCGCTGGTTCGAGCCACTGTACAAAGCGCGCACCAACATTGCAGCCCGGCGACGCGACTACAACGAAGTCAGCCCCCAAGGCAGCTTCGGGCGCACCCCACCGGCGCCTCAATGAGCAGGTCAGACATTCAGACCGGCCTGACCACAGGGCCACACACCACCCCCAACACGACAGCCACGTAGCGCACTGAAAAGGCGCAGCCGAGCCCAACGCGCAGGTGGTTCGGGGGGCGGGCGCAGGGCCCGTTCCCGGTGACCTCTTGCCTGGTGGTGGCACCGTCGGTGAGGATAGTCAGGCTTGGCAGCACCAGCGGCGGTGCCCCGGGAGCGTGGTCCCGGAGAACGACCCCCGGGCCATCTGCGCACCGCACACGGCGGTTGGGCGCATAGCCCCACAGAAGGCCACGGCAATCAAAGCACCGCGCAAGCCAGTGAGGCGCACAGCACACGCAAGCAGGGCGGAGGGTATTCAAAATCACCCCCCACCAAACCCCGCCCGCAGCCCCTCGCGCAAATGCGCCACCAAGGCCTGCACCGCGCGCGGCACATAAGCGCTGTAGGGGCGGATGGCCCAGAGCTGGTCACCAAAACTGCCGACCGGTTGCCATTGCGGCAGCACGGCGATCAACTTGCCTGATCGCAAGGCTGATTGCGCACTGAAATCAGGCAGCAGGGCGATGCCCAAACCGGCCAGCGCGGCCTCACGCAAGGCCTCGCTGTTGTTGGCCGAGAAGGGGCCGCTTACCGGCACCGTCAGCTTGGCGCCGCCTTGCTCGGGCATCAGTTGCCAGGCGGGCGCATCACCGGGCCGCAGGTAATGCAGGCAATCGTGATCGGCCAGGTCGGCCGGGCTGCGCGGTGTGCCCCGGCGGCGCAGGTAGGCGCGGCTGGCCACCAGCACCGATTGCGTGGGGCACAGCGCCCAGGCCACATGGGTGTCGGGCGGGGCATGGGTGTGGCGGATGGCCAGGTCATAGCCCTCCTGGGCCAGCGGCACCAGGCGGTCTGACAAATCCAGCTCCAGCCGCACATCGGGGTAGGCGCGCAAAAAGGCCGGCAGCAGCGGCACGATCTGCTGGCGGGCCAGGGCCACCGGGGCGGTCAGGCGCACGCGGCCGCTGGGCGTGGCGGCCAGGTCCTTGATGCCGGCAAAGGCGGTGGTGATGGTTTCAAAGGCACCGGCCGTGGCGTCGGCCAGTTGCTGGCCGGCTTCGGTCAGGCGCACGCTGCGGGTGGTGCGCTGCACCAGGGGCACACCGGCTGCGCGCTCCAGCTCGGCGATGTGCTGGCTCATGGCGGCCTTGCTGATGCCCAGGCGCTGGGCGGCCTGGGTGTAGCTGCCCAGCGTGCCCAGCACCTGCAGGCCATGAACATGGCTCCACAGGGTGTCGATGCGGCGGGTGTCCATGGCTTGTTGTTCCTGTTATTGATCAAGCATTGTTTACCAATGTGAACAATGAATCCAGCCCAGCGGCCTGTGCGCCGTGGCCTGATCAACCTAGACTGGCCGACCAGATCAACCGCCCCTTGGAGACACCATGTCCGCACCGCAGCCTTTCACCTCTACCGCCGACGTGGGCCACTTCATCGGTGGGCGCGTGGTGCCCGGCGCCAGCGGCCGCAGCCAGGCGGTGTTCAACCCGGCCACCGGCGCGGTGGCCCGCCAGGTGGCACTGGCCAGCGTGGACGAAGTGAGCGCGGCGGTGGCGGCGGCCGTGGCCGCGCAGCCGGCCTGGGGCGAGATGCCCCCGATCCGTCGGGCACGGGTGCTCAACAACTTTCTGGCCCTGCTCAACCAGCACAAGGATGCGCTGGCCGCGATGATCAGCGCCGAGCATGGCAAGGTGTTCACCGACGCGCAAGGCGAGGTGGCCCGCGGCATCGACATCGTCGAATTTGCCTGTGGCGCGCCGCAGCTGCTCAAGGGCGATTACACCGACCAGGTGTCCACCGGCATCGACAACTACACCCTGCGCCAGCCGCTGGGCGTGGTGGCCGGCATCACGCCGTTCAACTTTCCGTGCATGGTGCCCATGTGGATGTTCCCCATCGCGCTGGCCGCCGGCAACGCCTTCATCCTCAAGCCCAGCGAGCGTGATCCCAGCCCTTCGCTGCTGATGGCCGAGCTGCTCAAGCAGGCCGGCCTGCCTGATGGCGTGTTCAATGTGGTGCAGGGCGACAAGGTGGCCGTCGATGCCCTGCTCACCCACCCCGACATCAAGGCCGTGAGCTTTGTGGGCTCCACGCCCATTGCCCAGTACATCTACGAAACCGGTGCCCACCACGGCAAGCGGGTGCAGGCCCTGGGTGGTGCCAAGAACCACCTGGTGGTGATGCCCGACGCCGATGTCGAGCAGGCGGTGGATGCCCTGGTGGGCGCGGCCTATGGCTCGGCCGGCGAGCGCTGCATGGCCATCAGCGTGGCGGTGCTGGTGGGCGATGTGGCCGACCAGATCGTGCCCCGCGTGGCCGAGCGCGCCAAGGCGCTGAAGGTGATGAACCCGATGGACCTGGCCGCCGAGATGGGCCCCATCGTCACCCAGCAGGCCAAGGACCGCATAGAGGGCTACATCGCCACCGGCGTGCAAGAAGGCGCGCAGCTGGTGGTCGATGGCCGTGGCCTGAAGGTGCCGGGCCTGGAAGGCGGCTTCTTCACCGGCGGCACGCTGTTTGACCACGTCACGCCCAGCATGCGCATCTACCGCGAAGAGATCTTCGGCCCGGTGCTGGCCTGTGTGCGCGTGCCCGATTTTGCCAGCGCGATCAAGCTCATCAACGACCACGAGTTTGGCAACGGCGTGTCGTTGTACACCAGCGATGGCGGCATCGCGCGCGAGTTCACCCGCCGCGTGCAGGTGGGCATGGTGGGCGTGAACGTGCCCATCCCCGTGCCCATGGCCTGGCACGGTTTTGGTGGCTGGAAGAAGAGCCTGTTTGGCGACATGCACGCCTATGGCGAAGAAGGCATCCGCTTCTACACCAAGCAAAAAAGCGTGATGCAGCGCTGGAGCGAGAGCATCAGCAAGGGTGCCGAGTTCGGCTTCCCGGTGTCCAAGTGAGGCGCCGGCGGGCCGCTGCGGTCGTGGGTTAAACCCGCCATAAATCGTTCAGTCGCGGCGATTGGCAGGCCGCGCTTGGCGGCATCATCGCGGGTGCGCACCGGCGCGGTGCGCGCGTGCCCGCTTGGGCCTGACAAGGACTTGCCCGCCATGATCGCTGCCCGACCTTCCAACCCGCTTCTGGCCTTGTCGGCCCTGGCCCTGGGCACCGCTGCCCTGCTGGCCGCCTGCGGTGGCGCACCGGCCAAGCCGGGCCAGCCGGTGGCGCTGGCCTGCTCGCAACTGCCGGGCGCGCTGGGCAAGATGCCCGGTGTGCGCATCAGCGACGCCCGCAACGAGCCGGCCGATGCCAAGGGCCACCCGGCCCATTGCCTGGTGCGTGGTGCGCTGAACGAGCGCGTCAGCCGCGATGGGCGCGATTACGCCATTGGCTTCGAGATGCGCCTGCCCCAGGGCTGGAACAAGCGCTTTGTGCACCAGGCCAATGGCGGCAACGATGGTGTCATCAAGCCGGCCTGGGGTGATCTGGGCGTGCTGGCCAAGGACGCGCTGTCACGCGGCTTTGCCGTGATCAGCAGCGATTCGGGCCACAACGGCGAAGACCCGGCCCTGCTGGCCTATGGCCTGGCGCGTGGCAACGCCTTCGGCCTGGACATGCAGGCCCGGCGCGATTACGGCTACAGCGCCAACGGCGCCGTGTGGCCCGTGGCGCAAGCCCTGATGCTGAACCACTACGGCCAGAAGCCCGAGCGCAACTACATGGTGGGCTGCAGCAACGGCGGGCGCCACGGCATGGTGGCGGCCAGCCGCTATGCCGATCGCTACGACGGCATCCTGGCTGGTGCACCCGGCTTCAACCTGCCCAAGGCCGCTGTGCAGCACGCCTGGGATGTGCAGGCCTGGCGCAGCGTCAACCCCGACATCCGCGCCGCCTTCAGCCCGGCCGACATGAAACTGGTGGCCGACCGCGTGGTGGCCCGCTGCGATGCACTGGATCTGCTGGTGGACGGCATGGTGGGTGATCTGGCCCGCTGCCAAAAGGTTTTCAAACCGGCCGAGCTGCAATGCACACCGGGCAAGGCCGGCCCGTGCCTGAGCGCGGCGCAGGTGGCCGCCCTGGAGAAATCCTTCGCCGGCCCACGCAACAACAAGGGCGAAGCCCTGTACAGCGATTGGTCGTTTGACGGCGGCATCGGTGCCAGCGGCTGGCGCACCTGGAAGCTGGAGTCGCAAATCCCGCCCTGGGATCGCCACCCCATCATCGCCACCATGGGCGCGGGCTCGCTGGCCTACATCTTCAGCACACCGCCGGTGGTGGTGAACGGCACCCCCAAGGCCCTGGTCGATTACCTGGCCGGCTTCGACTTTGACCGCGACGCACCCAAGATCTTTGCCACCGACGCCACCTTCCCCGAATCAGCCATGGCGGTGATGAGCCCGCCCGATGTGGCCAACCCCATGCTGAAAGACTTTGCCAAACGCGGCGGCAAGATGCTGATCTACCACGGCAGCAGCGATCCGGTGTTCTCGGTCAACGATACCCAGCGCTGGGTCGAGCGCCTGCAGCACAACCTGGGTGCCACCGCCGCCAACAGCGTGGCCCGGGTGTTTGCCGTGCCGGGCATGGGCCACTGCCAGGGCGGCCCGGCCACCGACCAGTTCGACGCGCTGGGCGCGCTGGTCAACTGGGTTGAAAAAGGCCAGGCACCCGAGCGCATCGACGCGCAAGTGAACCCCGCCAACAAGGAGCTGCCCGCTGGCTGGAGCCCCACGCGAAGCCGCCCGCTGTGCCCTCACCCTCAGGTGATGCGCTACGCGGGCGGTGATGTCGAATCAGCGGCCAGCTTCAGGTGCGCAATGCCCTGAATGCCGGCCGCGAGCCGGGGGCCGATCAGGCCTGACGGCGGCGGCGGCTGATGGCCAGGCCGGTCAGGGCCAGGGCCAGCAAGGCCGTGGTGCCAGGCTCGGGCACCTTGCTCACGGTGCCCTGGATCTGGTTGACGGCCACGTCCATGCTGCCGGTGTTGTCGCGGTAGCAGCTGGGAGGGCCGCCAAACGAGCAACCATCGACCACACCCAGGTACAGGAAGGCGGCGGCGTCGGGCACGTAGAAGATCTGCTGGCTGCCGGTCTTGCTGGTCGAGGTGGTGGCCGTACCCGGCTGGGTGGCCGGGTTCACCGCGTTGTACACCTCGGTACCGGTGTAGCCGTCACCGATGAAGAAGATCTGGCCCAGCGCGATGCCCGAGTACGAAGCCGACTGGAAATCACCTGCGGCCATGTACTGGGCGCGGGTGGGCGTGGTGCCGGGCAGGATGGGGTTGCCGTTCGAGTCAGCACCCAGGAACACACCGGCCAGGAACATCACGCGGCTGGCATCGGGGCCCGAGATCTTGTTGACATCACCCACATGGGTTTCTTCGCCAGCACGGCCATCCGCACCGGTGTACAGGAAGCTGGTGGTGCCGCAGCAGTTCCACGAGCCGCTGACATCAAAGGTCAAGGTGCGGCCGCTGCCAGCAGCCAGCGACACCGAAACCGGCGTGCTGCCGTTGTCGGTGGAGGGCGGGCTGTAATTGCCAGCGGCGCTGAAAGGGCTTGCCAGGGCGCTGACCGTCAGGCCGGCGTGGGCCGCGCCCACGAATGAGGAAGCCAGCAGGGCCGCACCCAGAAGCTTTGCATTCAGAGTTTTCATGCTTGAGACCCTGGCCAAGTGGACGCAAGGTACGCAATGGGCCCATCGGAGATGTCAGACGCGCCCGGTTGAAGGATGTTCGGCCTGCGTGAACAACCGCGTACAGCATGAAGGCCTGGATGACTGCATGGCCAATGTAGCGGCCACCGAACCAAACCAAAACCTGCAAACCGGGGGATACCGCCCCCGCGTCCACGGGGGGGACCCAAGGGAATAATCTGCGGTCGCTGATCAGTGCAGGGCCGCCCTGCGCCGAGGCTGCAGGGCGCCGCGCACGCGGGCCACCAGGTCGTCTTCCTCGTAGGGCTTGCCCAGCAGCACGTTGACACCCACGCTGCGGGCCTGGCTCTGATGTTTTTCATCCGACGAGGTGATCATGACCACCGGCAGGTGCTGCCAGGCGCTGCTGCTGCGCAGGCGCTGGCACAGGCCGAAGCCATCCAGGCCGGGCATCTCGACATCGGTGATGACCAGATCGGGCAGCTCGCTGACCAGGCTGTCCAGGGCGGTCAGGCCGTCATCGGCCAGGGCCACTCGAAAGCCGTGCTTCTCCAGCAGGCGGCTGGTCTTGATGCGCACCACCTTCGAGTCATCCACCACCAGCACCAGCGGCGGCAATCCGGTGCCGGCGGGTGCCTGGCGGGCCACCACCGGCGGCACAAAGGGCACCGTGGGCGGAATGGCAGGCGTGGCCGCGGTGGCAGGCACCGGGGCGGTGGGCACCGCGCGAGGCGGCACGGGTGCAGCGGGTTCGGGCCGATGCTGGCGCGCCGCCGCCAGCGCCTGGGCCTGTCGCTGGGCTTGAGCCAGGGCCTGGGATTCGGCAGCCTGATGGGCCTGTCGCTCGGCTTGCAGCCGGGCTGCTTCATCGGCCGCCCGCCGCCGGGCTTCACGCAGGGCCTGCACCGCCGCCTGCTGCTGGGCCACCAGCGAGGCGGGTGATGAGCCGGCGGGCGCAACAGGGGCCGACGCGACCGGCGCAGCGTGCGCAGGAGGCTGGGTGTCGGCAAAGACGGTATCGGGCTGGGCCTGCGCCGAAGGCCCTGGCCGGGCAGGCACGGGCGTGGCTGGTGCCGACGGCTCAAGCACCGGCGCAGGCGCCGATTGCCGCCTCGAGCGCCCCATCAGCGCCACCACGGCGCCCACCACCACCGACAGGGCCAGCGCGGCGGCCCCCAGCCAAAGCATGTTCATGAGTGTCATCTCAAAACCTGGCCTGACTGCCTGGCCCTTGTCAGCAGCTTAACCCGACAGGCGGCCCCGAACCGGCCGCCCGGCGCTTGCAAGCCACACCGCTGCGGCGGTTTTCACGGCCCGCCGTGATGAAAACTCGGGGCAGGCCCCGGGATGGCACGGGCGCGCCGTCTGGCATGATTGTTGTTTCGTCGGCGTCACTGCTGCCGCCATCTCCATTGCCACCCCCACCGATGTCGCGCTCCAAGCCTGCAGCCCCAACCCCCGCCGAGCCCGTCCGCGCCGACAAGGGCGCTGACAAAGGCCCCGACAAAGGCGCAGGCAAGGGCCCCAGCCGCGTCCAGATGGCCGACATCGCCCGGCTGGCAGGTGTGTCGGTGTCCACGGTGTCGCGGGCATTGGCGTCCAGCTCGCTGGTCAACCCCGAAACCCGTGAGCGCATCGCCGAGCTGGCCCGCTCGCTCAACTACAGCATCAACATCGGCGCGCAAAACCTGCGCCTGGGGCACAACAACACCGTGGCGGTGATCGTGCCCTATGACCCGGAAACCCGGCAGCACCTGTCTGACCCGTTCTTTCTGAGCCTGATCGGCAGCGTGGCCGACGCCCTGACCGAGCGCGGCCACGACATGCTGCTCACCCGGGTGGATGCCGACCGGCTGGACCAGGCCGCGCAGGTCTACCACACTGGCCGGGCCATGGGCATCGTGCTGGTGGGCCAGTGGCACCACCATGACCAGCTCAATGCCATGGCGGTGCAGGGTGTGCCCTTTGTGGTGTGGGGCGCGCAGATGCAGCAGCAGCTGTATGCCACCGTGGGCGGCGACAACCAGCGTGGCGGCTGCCTGGCCACGGCGCACCTGCTGGCCAGCGGCGCCCGGCGCGTGCTGTTTGTGGGCGATCCCGACCTGCCCGAGATCGGCCAACGCTACCAGGGCTACCTGAAGGCCCATGAGCAAGCCGGCCTGAAGGCCGACCCGCAGCTGTGTCGCCCGGTGCCTTTTGTGCCGGCCGCCGTGCAGGCCGACATCACCCAGCTGGCCCAGCGCGGCCTGGCCTTTGATGCCGTGTTTGCCGCCAGCGACCTGACCGCCATGAGCGTGGTCAGCGCCTTGCGCGCGCAGGGCCGGCGCGTGCCCGAGGACGTGCGCGTGGTGGGCTACGACGACATCACGCTGGCCGCCCACTTTCACCCGCCGCTGACCACCGTGCGCCAGCCCATTGCCGAGGCCGGCCAGGCGCTGGTCACGCTGCTGCTCGATCAGCTCAAGGGTGAGCGCCAGCGCTCCACCCTGCTGTCCACCGAACTGGTGGTGCGTGACAGCAGCCGGGCGGCCTGAACGCGCTGGCAGCCCCGCACAAAGCCGCTCATGGGCGGCATACTTGCGCCCATGAAGTCCACCTCACTGACCATCGCCCTGGCGCGCGCCAGCCTGATCGCAGCCATCTTGCTGGGTGGTGCCACGGCCCAGGCCCAGCTCAAGCTGGCCGGCATCTCCGAAGCCAAGGGCGGCGGCGCCGTGGCCGGCGGCAACTTTCGCAACGGCTACCTGATGGCCGTTGACGAGATCAACGCCAAGGGCGGCGTGCTGGGCCAGCGCATCGAGCTCAAGCAGTACGACATCGACACCAAGCCCGACGACGCCGTCAAGGCCACCTCTGAGGCCATGGCCACCAAGCCCTTTGCCATCCTGGGGCCGGTGTTCTCGGGCCTGACCAGCGCCTCGATGGCCGGCACCGCCGAATCCCGCACACCACAGCTCACCGGCGGCGAGGCCGCGTCGCTCTCACGCAAGTTTCACCCCAGCCTGCTGCGCACCACGCTCACGCAGGCCGGCTCAGTGCCCCGGCTGGCGGCGCTGGCGGTGCGGGGCGCCGGCCTGAGCAAGGTGGCCGTGCTGTACGTCGACAACGAGTTCGGCCGTGATGGCAAGGACCTGCTGGTCACCGAAATCAAGCGCCGGGGCGCCCAGGTGGTGTTTGACCAGGCCGTCAAGCCCGGCACCACCGATTTCGCCGCGGCTGCGGCTGCCGTCAAGAAGGCCGCCCCCGATGGCCTGGTGCTGTACGTCAATGAAAGCGAAGGCCCGCCGGCCCTGAAGGCCCTGCGCGCGGCCGGCTTTGACAAGCCCATCCTGGGTGACGGCCCACTGGTGTCGCAAAGCGTGCTCGATGCCGCTGGCGATGCCGCCGACGGCCTGTTGGCCCACACCAGCATCTCGCTCGATGTGGCCAACCCGCAGGTGCAGGATTTTGTGCGCCGTTATGTTGAGCGCTACAACAAGCGCCCCGACCACAACTCGGTCAAGGGCTGGTTTGCGGTGCAGGTCATCAAGGCCGTGTGCGAGCAACTGGGCCGCATCGACCAGGCCGCCTTCCTCAAGTTCGTGAAAGAGCAGCCGCTGGATCGCAGCCGCAACCCGGCCCTGCTCAGCTCGGCCAGCTACGACTTTTTTGGCGACCTGAACCGCGACAGCTACTACGTGCGGGTGCAGGGCGGCAGCACCAGTGTGCTGGGCACCATCCGCCGCGCCGAAGGCGGCACGCTGGAGCAACCCGATGGCCGCGTGCTGGTCATCGATTCACGCGAGTTTCGCAACATGATTGCCGGCGCGGCCAGTGCCACACCGGCCTCGGCCAAACCTGCCAAAGCCGCCAAGGCCGGCACCCACTGACCCCTTACAGGCTGCCACCATGCCCTTGCAACGACGCCATCTGCTCACCCTGTTGGCGGCCGCCAGCGCCGCGCCCACCTTGCAGGCCCAAGGCCTGAGCGGGCGGCCCATCCGCATCATCGTGGGCTACTCGGCCGGCGGTGCCGTGGACATCATCGCCCGGGCCGTGGGGGCCTCGATGCAGGCCTCGCTGGGCCAGCCGGTGATGGTCGACAACAAGCCGGGCGCGGGCACCAATATCGCCAACCGCGCGCTCATCGACAGCGCCCCCGATGGCCTGACGCTGATGCTGGCGGCCAACGCCCTGGCGGCCAATGTGTCGCTTTACCAGCCCGCCCCCTTCGACGTGCCGCGTGATGTCACCCCCATCGCCCTGGTGGGCCGCGTGCCCGTGGTGCTGGCCGTGCCGGCTGGCACCGGGCCGGCCACGCTGGCGCAGTTTCTGGCCGCAGCCAAGGCCAAGCCCGGCAGCATCAATTTCGCCACGCCGGGCAATGGCTCCACCCCGCACCTGGCCGTGGCGCTGTTTGAGCGCGCGGCCGGCGTGTCGCTCACCCATGTGCCCTACAAGGGCGGTGCCCAGGCCATCACCGATGTGCTGGGCGGCCATGTGCAGGCCGTGGCCGTCAATGCCCTGGAAGTGGCGGGCCATGTCAAGGCCGGCAAGCTGCGTGTGCTCACCGTGATGTCACCCCGCCGCTCATCGATCTTCCCCGATGTGCCCACCGTGGCCGAAAGCGGCTTCGCCGGCTTCGAGGCATCGGTGTGGTACGGCCTGGTCGGCCCCGCCGGCCTGCCCGCGCCCCTGGTGGCCAAGCTCAACGCCGAAGTGCAAAAAGCCCTGGCCACCGAAGACGTCAAGGCCCGCCTGCTGTCAGCCGGCGGCGAAGTGCAACCCGGCTCGGCCGAGGCCTTTGGTGCGCTGCTGCTGTCCGAGCGCAACCGCTACGAAAAGCTCATCCGCGAGGCGCGGATTCAGCCGGATTGAGGTTGCGGCCCCCGATTGTCCGGTACCGTCCGCCAGTCAGTCAGTCAGGGAGCGGTACACGATACGCCCCGTGCGCACCTCGCCCGGCCGCAGCATCGTGCTGGGGAAGTTGGCGTGGTTGGGTGCATCGGGGTAGCCCGAGGGCTCCAGGCACACGGCGCCGTGTTGCACCATGCGGCGGCCGCCCTTGCCCACATCGGCTGAGCCTGCGGCGCTGCCCAGGTGGTTGCCTGAGAACACTTGCACGCCCGGCTCGGTGGTCCACACCTGCAGCACGCGGCCGCTGATGGGTTCGCTCAAGGTGGCGGCCAGGGCCAGGCCGTCGGGGCCGGGGGCGGCATCCAGCACATAGAAGTGGTCGTAACCCTTGCCGTGCGCCAGTTGCTCATCGGCGGCGTGCAGGTCTTGCCCGATGGGCTTGGGCTGGCGAAAGTCCATGGGCGTGCCCGCCACGTCGCGCAGTTGGCCCGTGGGGATCAGTTGCGCATCAACCTGCAGCACGCGGCTGGCCGGCACGCTCAGCACATGGCCGGTGATGGGCTGGCTGGCATCGCCGGTGAGGTTGAAAAACGCATGGCCGGTGGCATTGAACACCGTGGGCTTGTCGGTGGTGCGGGCCTGCCAGGCGATGTCCAGGCTGTGGTCGTCACCCAGGGTGTAGGTGACAGTCAGCGCCAGCGTGCCCGGAAAGCCGCCTTCGCCATCGGCAAAGCTCAGGTGCAGGGCCAGTGATTGCTCAGACAGACGCTGGGCCGTGAACACCCGGTGGCGCGAGCCGTGTGGGCCACCGTGCACGCAGTGCGCGCCGCTGTTGGCCACCAGTTGCACCGGCTGCCCGTCCAGCGTGAAACGGGCCTGGGCGATGCGGTTGGCATAACGCGCAATGAACGCGTTCATCGAGGCATGGCCAGCCATCACGCCTTCGAGGCTGTCGTAGCCCAGCAGCACATCGCCCATCTGGCCGTGGCGGTCGGGCACCAGCCACTGCATCAGCTTGGCACCCAGATTGGTGACCGCCACCTGGCCACCCTGGCGGTTGCGCAGGGTGAACAGGCCCACCGGCTGGCCATCCAGCTCAGCCGTGAAGAACTCGCTGCGCAACAGCGCCACGCTCACTTGGCCGCACCGGGCCGCTGTTCGGGCGGCGTGTAGTCCATCGACGAAAAGCCACCGCCTTGGAACTGCCGCGCCACGGCATCCAGCGGGTTGGGCTGGGCCAGGATCTGGGTGGCCCAGTCTTCGGCGTTTTGCGTGGGCGCGTAGCCGATGGCGTTGCCTTCCGACAGGTCGTACCAGGCGCGGGTGTTGTTCGAGATGCCCCACACCGCCGTGTAGCCCACCTTGGGCGCATCGATGCAGCGCTGGATCAGTTGCAGCAGGTCTTCCTCGCCCATCCAGCTGCTGAGCTGGCGGGCGTTTTCGGGCGGCTTGCCCATGCTGGTGCCAATGCGCAGCGAGATGCCTTCGATGCCGTGCTTGTCCCAGTACATCTGGGCCAGGGCTTCGCCCCACACCTTGGACAGGCCGTAAAAGCCGTCGGGCCGATACGCCGCATTCAGTTGCAGCTTGTCATTCACCGAGTACATGCCAAACGCATGGTTCGAGCTGGCAAACACCACGCGCTTGACCTTGTGGCGGCGGGCGCCTTCGTACACCTCGACCAGCGCACGCAGGTTGTTGTCGATGATCTCGGGCAGCGGCCGCTCGACGCTGGTGCCGGCCATGTGGATCAGCACGTCCACGCCGGTGAGCAGGCGATCGACCACGGCCGGGTCGCGCAGATCACCGTGCATGATGTCCTCGCCCTCGAACTCGGGCACCAGGGGGCGCGAGCCGCCTGCTGCGCGCAGGTCCACGCCGCGTGCGCGCAAGCCCTTGCGCAAGATCTTGCCAACGTTGCCGCCGGCGCCACTCAAAGCCACTTTGGTCATGGTGGAGCTTTCAAGAAATGAATGGAGAAAGCCCGGGGCCACGTTGGGCGCCGGGCCGTGGAAGGCGATCAGAGCACCGGGTGGCCGGTGATGATGGACGGCAGCCAGGTGGAGAACGCCGGCACGTAGGTGACCAGGTTGATCGCCACGAAGATGGCCAGGTAATACGGCCAGGCTGTCTTGGTGGCCTCGCCAATCGAGATGTTGCCGATGGCACAACCCACAAACTGCACCGTGCCCACCGGCGGGTGCACCAGGCCCAGCGCGCAATTGAGCAGCAGCATCATGCCAAACTGCACCGGGCCCACGCCCATGGCGATGGCCAGCGGCAAGAACAGCGGTGTGGTGATCAGGATGTGCGCCGCCATGTCCAGGAAGATGCCCAGAATCACCTGGATGATGTTGATGTACAGCAGCATCAGCCAGGGCTCTTTGGTGGCCGTGAGCAGCGCAGTCTCGATGGCCTCGGGGATCTCCAGGTAGGCCATCTGGTAGCGCAGCATGTTCGACACGCCGATCAGCAGCAGGATGACCCCGGTGGTCTTGGACGCCTTGGCCAATGACTTGAGCAGCTTTTGCTTGGTCATGGTGCGGTAGATCACCACGGTGAGCAGCAGCGAGTACGTCACCGCGATGGCGGCAGCCTCGGTGGCCGTGGTGATGCCCTGCATCACGCACACCAAGATGATGGCCACCACCGCCAGGCCCGGCAGCGACGCCACAAAGGTGCGCAGCACCGCGCCCCAGCCCGGGAAGCGCTCGACCATCGAGCGGCCGTCCACGCTCTTGGGGTAGCCGAACTTCACGGCTTGCCAATAGGCGGCCACCAGCATGCACACCATGATCCAGAACACCGGGATCAGGCCGGCGAACATCAGGTCGCCAATGGACACACCCTTGATCACATGGCCGCCGATCATGCCGGTGGCCGCCTGCGCCGCGAAGGCGTAGATGATCATGTTGTGGGAGGTGGGCATCAGCGCGCCGGTCAGCGAGGCGTGCGTGGTGACGTTGACCGCATAGGCGGCGCTGTAGCCCTCGCGCTTCATGATGGGGATCATCACGCCGCCCATGGCCGAGGTGTCGGCCACCGGCGAGCCCGAGACGCCACCGAACAGCGTGCTGGCAAACACGTTGGCGATGCCCAGCCCGCCCTTCATGTGGCCCACCAGGCTGCGGGCAAAGGCGACGATCTTGTCGGCGATGCCCCCGTGCAGCATCAGCTCGCCCGAGAAGATGAAGAAGGGAATGGCCAGGAACGAGAAGACGTTCATGCCCGAGACCATCATCTGGATGGCGGTCTCGAAGGGCTGGCCTTCAACGATGAAGGTGGCGATGCAACTGAGGCCGATGGCAAAGGCCACCGGCACGCCCAGCACCAGCAGCGCCACAAAGCTCAGACAGAGGACGGTCAGTTCCATGACGACACCACCTTGTGGCCCTTGAATTGGGCGATCACGTGCTCGATGGAGAACAGCGCGATCAGTGCGCCGGCGATGAGCACCGGCAGATAACGATAGGCTTCAGACAGCCCCAGCGTGGGGATGGTGCTGCCGCGTGTGGAGATGGCCATCTCGGTGCCGCCCACCAGCAGCGCCATCGAGAACACCAGCACCAGGCTGTGCACCACAAACTGGCACCAGAACTGCCATTTGGGCGGCAGCGCCTTGGTCACCGAGTCGAGGCCGATGTGGCCGGCGTCTCGCACGCCGGCCGCCGCACCGAACATGGCCACCGAGATGACCAGCAGCAGCGCCACCTGCTCGACATACGGTGGCGCGTCGTTGAACACATAGCGCAGCACGACGCCGTAGACGACGACGCTGAGCAGCCCCACCAGACAGGTGCAGGCCAGGTACATCGCCCAGCGTGAGAGCCTGGCGTTCACAGCCGTGAACCCATTCATGAGAGCCTCCAGCAGATCATCGTCAACGGCGTCACGGTCATCACTTGGTGTTGACGATGTCTTGCACCAGCGCCTTCAGCTCGGGCGTGTTGGCAAACTTGTCCCACACCGGCTTCTCGGCTTCGACAAAGCCCTTGCGGTCGATCTCGGCGGCCGGGATGATCTTGGCACCACCCTTGATGACGGCAGCGCGGGCGTCTTTTTCCTTGGCTTCCCAGAGCTTGACGTAGAAGGGCACCGAGGCCTTGGCCGCCTTGCGCAGGGCCACCTGCTCTTCGGGGGTCAGGGTGTCCCAGATCTTCTTGGAGAACACCAGCACCTCGGGGGCCATCGAGTGCATGGTCTCGGAGTACACCGGGGCCGATTCGAAGTGCTTGGCTTCGTCGTACGAGGGGTAGTTGTTTTCGGCAGCGTCCAGCAGGCCGGTCTTCAGGCCCGTGTACACCTCGGCAAAGGGCATGGGCGTGGCGCTGGCACCCATGGCACCGACCAGGCTCACCCACAGGTCAGACGGTTGCACGCGCAGCTTCAGGCCCTTGGTGTCGGCCAGCGAGCGGATGGGCTTCTTGGCGTAGATCGAGCGGGCACCGCTTTCGTACAGGGCCAGGCCCACGAAGCCGGCCTTCTCGAACGCGGCCAGGATCTTGTCGCCCTGGGGGCCGTACATGGTCTTGCGGAAGTGCTCGATGTCGCGGAACAGGAAGGGCAATGCCGGCACCATCGATTCGGGCACGATGCCGTTGAAGGCGGCCGTGTTCACGCGCACCATGTCCAGCGCGCCGATCTTGACCTGCTCGACGGTGTCTTTCTCAGAGCCCAGCGAGCTGTCGCCGAACACCTTGATGTTGTCCTTGCCGTTGGTGGCCTTGGACAGCTCATCGCCCATGAACTTGACCGCCTGGTTGGTGGGGTATTCCTTGGAATGGACGTCGGCCGAGCGGAAATTGCGGGCCATGGCGGGGCCGGCAAACGCCAGGCTGATGGCGGCGCTGATGACAAGCAGACGGTTGCGCAGAGAACGGGACATGGGTTGACCTCACAAGGGTTGAAGGCGCTGAAAGCCACCCCAGAGCGTGAGCCCCGTGAGCGGCATGAAGGTTCAGGGCAGGCCATGAGTTGCCTGACAACTTCATTGTCATCGTACAACTCGGATTACTCGACTAGGGAAAACCCTTTATTTGTCAGGCAACTCCGGGTGAATCTGCTAGCATATAAGCCAATTAGTCTGACTTATGGCCCGCTTGACGAGTGATTTGATGTCGGATGTCTGATGTCTGAACCCCTGCTCCCTCTGCACGGCACCGGCTCCTTGTCGGATCGGCTGTACGCCCGCATGGTGGAAGGCTTGCTCAGCGGCGACCTGGCCGCTGGCGGCAAGCTGCCCACCGAAGCCGAGCTGGCCAGCCGCTACGCGGTCTCGCGCCCCACGGTGCGCGAGGCCCTGGCGCGCCTGCGCTCGGACGGCGTCATCGAATCGCGGCGCGGCTCGGGCAGCCATGTGCTGCGTCGTCCTGGCACGCCGCAAACGGCCGCCACCCCCATCCGCAGCCTGGCCGACATCGAGCGCTACTACGCCTTCCGATGCTGCGTCGAGGCCGGTGCCGCAGCGGGTGCCGCCGAGTTTCACAGCGCCGAGGATCTGAAATCCCTGGGCACCAGCCTTGAAACCCTGAGCGCAGCCATGCAGGCCGGTCACACCGGCATCGACGAAGACGTGCAGTTCCACCTGGCCATTGCGCAGGCCTCGCACAACCCGTTTTTTGTCACCAGCGTCGAAACCAGCGTGGCCCCGATCCGCCAGTTCATGGAACTGGCCCGCCCGGCCGAAGACCACCACCGCCCGGACATCCTGCGCCAGGTGCAGGCCGAACACCAGGCCATCCTCGATGCCATCGCCCGGCGCGACCCTCAGGCAGCGGCCGAGGCCACCCGCCTGCACGTGCTCAATGCGCGTCGACGCATTTTTGAAGGCACGCAGCTGGGTTGAGGCCCGGCCAGGGCGGCCGGGCCGCCACCACCACCGGCGCCTGAGAAGGTCTCAGGCCGCAGGCGGCAGCGGCTTCAAGGCCAGGCTCAGAGCTTGGCGTTCAACGACAGGTACCAGGCACGCGGTGCGCCCGGCAACAGCGTCTGCTCGGTACCGGCGGCATCGCTGGCCACAAAGCCATTGCTGCCGATGGTCGACACGTAACGGCGGTTGGTCAGGTTCTGCGCGCTCAGCTGGATCGACAGGTCGCTCAGGCCAGCGGCCTTGGTCATGCGGTAACCCACCGAGCCATTGAGCAGCGTGCGGCCAGCCACGGCGCCGTCATTGAGGTAGGTGTAGTAGCGCTTGCCCTGGTAGTCCAGCCCGGCATTGGCAAACCAGGCACCACCGTCAAAGCTGAGCACCGACTTGATCATGGTCTTGGGCGTGTCCACCAGGGTCTTGCCCGAGGTGGCGAACACCACGCCATTGCTGGTGTAGTTGTCCTTGTACTGGCTCTGGTTGATGCTCAGGCCGTTGTACCAGGACCACTGGCTCGTCAGCTTGCTCGACAGCGAAGCTTCCAGACCGGTCATGCCCACCTTGCCCACGTTGGCCAGCACATTCGGGTTGCCCGCGATGCCGGCGCCCTGCTGAATGGCCAGCAGACGATCCTTGAAGTTCACCACATAACCCGACACCACCGCGTCCATCGCAGGGGTGTTCAGGCGCCAGCCGGCCTCCACCGTGGTCGAGGTCTCGGGCTGCAGGCCACCCGCAATGGCCTTGAAGCCGGCCAGCGTGGTGCTGAAGGGCGACAGGCCGGTACCCGCGGCCTGGAAGGCACGCATGTTCTGGGCATAACCGGCGAAGAGCTCGTTGTGCTTGTCCAGCGTGTAGGTCAGGCCCGCCTGGGGCAGGAAGTTCTTCTTGGCCTGGATGTCACCGGCCGGCTTGGTGGCGGGGTCACCCACCTCCAACGTGGCAGTGTTCTTGGCCAGCAGCGACTTGAAGCCGAAGTTCAGCGTCAGCTCACGGCTCAGCTGCAGGCTGTCTTCCAGCGAGAACTGCTGCGTGGTGGTCTTGAAGGTGTACTGCCACTGCGTGAAGAAGGGGTTGCTCGGGTAATCGTACGGCGAAGGCACAGCCGAAGGCGTCACGGCATAGAAGCGGCGAGCCTGGTTGAACTTGTTGTCCTCCAGCCAGAGCGCCGCCTTGATGTTGTGCATGCCCACGGCGTAGTCGGCCGAAGCCACGGCGCCGGTGCGGTCAATGGCGTACTCGGTGGTACGCAGCGCGATGGGGGTGCCATCGGGCGAAGCGGTGTACGGCGTGTACCACAGGCCGTTGCCCTTGTTCTTGTGGTGATAGACCGTGCCCTTGACGCGCGCAGCCTCGCTCAGGCGCGAATCCACCGACAGACCAAACAGATCGTCGTTGCGCAGGCCCGATCCGGCGTAATAGGCGAAGTCGCAGGCCGCCACGTAGGTGCTGGTGCCATTGCCGCATTGGGTTTGTGCGGTCTTGAGCGCAGCGGCGAAATCGGGGTAGGTGTTGTCGAACTGATCACCCAGCTGGTTGATCATCTGCAGCGACATGTCCTGGTAGTCGATTTCCTTGCGGCGCGAGAAATTGGCGAAGGCCGAGACCTTGGTGTCGCCCTTGTCCAGCACGTACTTGGTGTTGACCTGCTGGTGCTTTTGCTCACCGTGGCCCTTCCACTTGTCCGACTGCTGGTCGGTCACGCTCAGGTAGGCGCGGCCGGCACCGGTCTCACCGGTCTGCAGGCGTGCAAACAGATGGCGGTCGTTGTGGCTGCCCACGCTGACATTGGCTTCGGCGCCAAACTGCTTGCTGGGCTCGACCGAGTAGAACTGCACCGTGCCGCCCAGGTTGCTGGACGACGCCGTGCTCAGCGAACCGGTGCCGGCCGACAACACCGAGCGACCGATGTTTTCGGTGGCGATGGCGCGGCTGATGTGCAGGCCGTTGTGGTTGCCGTAGGACATGTCACCCAGCGGCACATCATCGAGCGTGAAGCCCAGCTGGTTCTGGTTGAAGCCACGCACCGTCAGGCGGGTAGACCACTCGTAGCTGCCGAAGGCATCGGCAGACTGGAAATTCACCGACGGCAGACGCGCCACGGCCGACAGCGGGCTGGAGCCCGGTGCGAGCTGGCTCAGTTCAATGGCCGAGATGACTTCGGTCTGGCGTGACTGGCCGCGGCCGCTGGCGCTGATGGTGACCGTCTGGGCGTCGCTGGCTTGAGCCTGGGCCCATGCTGGCACGAAGGACGTGCCGATGACGGCGGCCACGGCAGTGAGGCGAAAGAGTGGGTTCATGGCTAATGCTTCTGTGTTGTGTACCCTGTGCGACAGGGCAGTTGCGCTGGCGGGTGCGCACATCAGGTCATCCAGGCCTGAGCACCCGCGACGGATACCGATCACCTGCTTGATCGGGTAAGCCAAGACTAGGCAGCGCCTGTGTTGTCCATGTGACGTGGGGCGCACACCACACCGGCATCGCACTGTCACCATCCGGTCATCGCGGCGCCATACCGTGCGGTCTTTCTTGGCCATCCCCACAGCGCGCATGCCCAACGCACCCCATTGGCTGGACATCAGTCGCCGGCACTTGCTGATGGCCGGCGCCAGCGTCGCATCTGGCGCAACCCTGGCCGCGAGCCAACCGCTGCAACTGCCCCAACTCGACGCCACAGCGGCCCAGGGCAGGCCTTGGCGCCTGGCCTTTGGCTCCTGCGCCAAGCAGAGCAAGGCCCAGCCGATCTGGCAGGCCATCGAGGCAGCCCAGCCTCACCTGTTCATGTTCATGGGTGACAACTTCTACGCCGACGCGCAGACGCCCGAGCTGCTGCGCGAGCGTTATGCCGAGTTCATGCAGGTGGAGGCCCTGCAGCAGTTTCGGGCTCGGCATGCCCACATCGCGATCTGGGATGACCACGATTTTGGTGATGACGATGTGGGTGGCGAATACCCCCACAAGCGGCTGTCCCAGCAACTGTTCTGCGATGCCTGGAACGAAGCTGCGCACTCGCCGCGCCGCACCCGTGATGGCATCTACCAAAGCTGGCGTCTGCAGGCCGGTGGCCGCTCGGTGCAGATCATCGGGCTGGATCTGCGCTTCAATCGCACCGCCCTGGTGGCCGATCCGCAGCGGCGCAATGGCTACGAAACCATGATGCGCCGCGCCGCGCTGGGGCAGGCCGAAGAAGTGTCCGGCTGGTATGTGCCCAACCCCGACCCGCGGGCCACCATGTTGGGCGCGGCCCAATGGGCCTGGCTGTCCGCGCAACTGGCCGAGCCCGCCGATCTGCGCATCCTGCTGTCGTCGGTGCAGCTGGCCGCTGAAGGCACAGGGTGGGAAGGCTGGGCCAACTTCCCGGAAGACCGGCAACGCCTGTTGCGTTTGCTGAAGCAGCATCGGGCCGAAGGCCTGGTGGTGCTCAGCGGCGACATGCACTATGGCGAGTTCTCGCGCCTGGATGCACCGGGTCTCTACCCGATCTGGGACATCACCTCCAGCGGCCTGACCGAAGTCTGGGCCGTGCCCACCCCCAATGCGCGCCGCACCCAGCCGGTGCTGGCCGAACGCAATTTCGGCCTGCTCGACATCGATTGGACCGCCGGCCTGCTGCGGGCATCCATCTGCGATGAACGGGGCCAGGCCAGGCGCCAACAGCAAATCAGCCTGGCTGATCTGAAGTGGCCACGAGACTGACACCGCATCCAGCGCCCCCGCACATGAACATCGATACCCGTCTTCAACACGCGACGCTGTCGCGCCGCCAACTTTGCCTGGGTGCCACTGCGGCAGTGTGGGGTGGCTGGTCCACACCTGGCCTGGCCCAGATGCCGGCCGGCCTGGAACAGGCGGCCCGCGCCGAAGGCAAGCTGGTGACGGTGGGCATGCCCGGTGACTGGGCCAACTGGCGCGCCACCTGGTCTGACCTGCAGCGCCTGTACGGTCTGGCCCATGTTGACACCGACATGAGCAGCGCCGAAGAGCTGGCCAAGATGGTGGCCGAAGGTCGCAACGGCACGGTGGACATGGGTGATGTGGGCTTCGAATTCGGTGCCCTGGCGCGCAGCCGGGGCGTGACGGCCGCCTACAAGCCCAGCACCTGGGCGCAGATCCCCGATTGGGCCAAGGACAGCGAAGGCCACTGGGCCCTGGCCTACACCGGCACCATCGCCTGGGCCGTCAATACGCGGCGCCTGCCCCAGGCGCCGCGCAGCTGGAAAGCGCTGTTCGCCACCAAGGCGCGTGTGGCCATTGGCCAGGTGGGCCGCGCCGCCCAGGCCAATGCGGGTGTTTTGGCCGCCGCGGTGGCACTGGGTGGCAGCGAGCTGCAACTCGAGCCCGCCCTGCAGGCATTTGCGCGGCTGGCCAGTGAAGGCCGGCTGAGCATGGTCGATCCCACCACTGCGCTGATGGAGCGCGGCGAAGCCGACGTCTTCGTGATGTGGGACTTCAACGCGCTGGCCTACCGCGAAAAGCTGCCCAATCCGGCCGACTACAGCCTCTTGATCCCGACCGATGGCTCGGTCACCTCGGGCTACACCACCGTCATCAACACCTGGGCGCCGCACCCCAACGCCGCGCGCCTGGCACGCGAGTACATCTTCAGCGACGCCGGTCAGGTCAACCTGGCCCGTGGCCATGCGCGCCCGATCCGCATGGATCACCTGAGCCTGCCGCCCGACGCGCAGTCCCGCCTGCTGGAATCAGCGCAATACAAGGCGGCCCGGCCGATCCAGGTGCAGGCCTGGGGCGAAGCCACCCGCACGCTGGGCGCGCGCTGGCAGTCCAAGGTGCTGACGGCAGTCAAGTGACGCCATGAATCCATCCAGCCCGCGCATCGTGGTGGTGGTGGCCGACGGCCTGCGGGCCGACGTGGCCGCGCAGGCCATGGGTTATCTGGGTGCGCTGATCGAAGGCGGCCAGGCCACCTCGGCCCGGTTGCGCTGCAGCCTGCCCAGCCTGTCCAGGCCGCTGTATGCCAGCCTGCTCACCGGCCAGGCGCCGGTGGCGCATGGCATCGTGTCCAACCAGCAGGTGCAGGCCTGCGGCGACTGCCTGTTTGACGACGCGCGGGCGGCCGGCCAGCGCTGCGCGGTGGTGGCCTACCACTGGTTCTTCGAGTTGCTCAGCGGTGAGCCCTTCCAGCCCCTGCTCCATCGCCTGGCTGCGGTGCCCGGGCGGGGCATCGAGCAGGCCAGCTGGTACTTCGAGGATCACTACCCTGACAGCCACACCCTGGCCGATGCCGAGGCGCTGCGCCTGGCCTGCGCGCCCGACCTGCTGTTTGTGCACCCCATGGGCCCCGACGACGCCGGCCACCGCCGTGGCGGCGAGTCTGACGGCTACCGCCTGAGCGCCCGCCTGCTGGACATGGCCCTGGCCCGCACCGTGCCAGTGTGGCATGCCGCCGGCTACGACGTGCTGCTCACCAGCGACCACGGCATGGGCGCCGACCGCATGCACGGCGGCACCGACGACGCCGAGCGCCTGGTGCCCTTTGTCTGGATGCCCGCCCCGGGGCCCCTGCAGGCCCGCCGGCTGCAATGGGCGCTGCCCGTGCAGACGGCCGGCCTGCGCGCCTTCCTGAGCCTGCACCGAGCCAGCCATGGCGCTTGAGCGCAGGGCCCGCGCCGCCTGGCTGCTGGCCGCGCCACTCATCGCCCTGGCCTTGCTGCTGGTGGTGCTGCCCTTTGCCTGGCGCAGCGGCTCGGCCCTGTGGCAGTGCAGTGTGGAGCCCGGTTGCGCCGACCTGCTCTCGCCCTACTACACCGATGCGCTGATGAACACCGTGGCCCTGAGCGCCGCATCGGTGTTGCTGGCGTTGCCGCTGGCCGTGCTGGCGGGCATGGCACTGCTCAAGCGGCCGGGCCTGGCCGCCTTCACGCAGTGGCTGGCCAACCAGGGTGCCAATTTTGCAGGGGTGCCGCTGGCGCTGGCGATGACGCTGCTGTTTGGCGTGCAGGGCCTGGTGACGCAATCACTGGGTTGGTCGCCGGTGTCCATCCAGGGCTGGTCGGGCCTGCTGGTGGCCTACCTGTGCTTCCAATGGCCCCTGGCGGTGGTGCTGCTGCTGCCAGCCATGAGCCTGCTTGACGCCAACCTGCCCGAGGCCGCCGCCACGCTGGGTGCCAGCCCCTGGCGGTATTGGCGCCTGGTGGGCCTGCCACTGCTGGCACCCAGTCTGGTCGAGGTGGGTGTGTTGCTGTTTGCCAATGCCGCTGCGGCCTACGCCACACCCTTTGCGCTGGCCGGAGGCAGTGCACAGGTGCTGTCGGTGCGCCTGTCCTCGCTGGTCAGCGGCGATCTGTTTGCCGACCCGCGCCTGCCGGCCCTGCTGGCGCTGGAGCTGTTCCTGCTGCTGGCCCTGGCCATGGCAGTGGGCCGGGGTTGGCGTCGGCGCCTGGAGGCCTCATGCTGAAGCCGGTCCGCCCCGGCCCGGGTATCGTGGCCCTGGCCCTGCTGGGCCTGGTCACCGTGCTGCCCCCGTTGGCGGTGGCCCTGTATGGCCTGAGCGAGCGCTGGGACCGCAGCCTGTGGCCCGAAGGCGCAACGCTGGCCTGGCTGCAGCAGGTGCTGCGCGATGAGCGGGTGCTGTCGGCCGCCGCCCGCACCACCGCGCTGACACTGGCCCAGGCCGTGCTGACCTGCACCCTGGGCGCACTGGCCACGGTGTCGGCCTACCTGTATGCCCCGCGCCTGTCGGCCTTGCTGAACCTGCTCGCGCAAGTGCCCTTTGCCATCCCGGCCGTGGTGGTGGCCACCACGGCGCTGGAGTGGTTTGTCGGCCATTGGGGCGGCTGGCTTGATGCACGCGTGCTGTATGTGCTGCTGCTGGTGCCCTTGCATTTCCCGCTTGTGCACCGGGGCCTGGCGGCTGCCCTGCAGCGCCTGGATGCGCAGGTGCTGCTGGAGGCCGGGCGCACGCTGGGTGCCAGCGAGTGGCGCACCATCCGTGGCGTGCTGCTGCCCCTGCTGCGGCCGGCCCTGGTGGCCGCCTTCCTGCTGGCGCTGTCGGCCGGCGCGCTCGAATTTGCCATCGCCAACCTGCTGCTGGGCGGCACGCACGAGTTGCTGCAACCGCTGATGAACAGCCTGCGGGCCAGCAGCGGCCACCATGCCGCCGCGCTGATCATGCTGAGCCTGAGCCTCATCGGCCTGCTGACCGCAGTGGTGCAGCGCCTGACCCGACCCTGATCACCCATGCCCGACTCCTCCGCCCCCAGCACCCCTGTCCTGAGCCTGAGCGATGTCAGCCTGCACCTGGGCGGACGGCCCATCGTGCAGCAGGTCAGCTTTTCGCTCGAACGGGGTCGCTGCCTGGCCCTGCTGGGCCCGTCGGGTTGCGGCAAGACCACCTTGCTGCGTGGCCTGGCCGGCCTGGCTCCGGTGTCGGCCGGACAGGTGCGCATCGCCGGGCGAGACGTCACCAGCCTGCCGCCGCAGGACCGCGACGTGGGCATGGTGTTCCAGCACTACGCGCTGTTTCCCAACCTCACGGTGCTGGACAACCTGTGCTTCGGCCCGCTGGCCCGGGGCTGGCGTGCCGACCGTGCGCGTGATCGGGCCCACACGCTGCTGAGCATGGTGGGCCTGACCGACCATGCCCACCAGCGGCCCGGCCAGCTCTCGGGTGGCCAGCGCCAGCGTGTGGCGATGGCACGGGCGCTGGCCTCCGAGCCCCAGTTGCTGCTGATGGACGAACCCTTCTCAGCCATCGATGAGTCGTTCAGGCTGCCGCTGCGGCGGGCCTTCCGGCGCATGCAACTCGAGCTGCAACAGGGATGCGTCATCGTCACCCATGATCGCTCGGAAGCCCTGGAACTGGCCGATGACATCGCTGTGATGCTCGATGGCCGCCTGGCTCACCTGGGCACGCCCGCGCAATTGCTCAGCCAGCCCGCCAGCCGTGCCGTGGCGCAGTTTTTGGGCGCCTTCAATCTGCTGGACGATCTGCCGGCCGGGCTGCGCCAGGCCATGCCTGATGCCCCCCGACCGCCCGCCGGATGGGCCGCGCCCCTGCAGGCCCTGCAGCGCGACGAAGGCCGGGCGCTGCATGCCCAATGGTGGCGATGGCAGGGCACCGTGACGGATCGACATCCCGGCTTGCACCATGATCTGCTGAGCCTGCGTGACAACAGCGGCCTCAGCCTGCAGATGATCGATCAGCCCGGCCGGTCCCGCATCGGTGAGCCGCTGGACTGCGTGCTCGACAGCGCGGCGCTGCATCCCTTGCCGCACTGAGGCACCCGGCCGCCAAAGTGCGCCGCCAAACCACCCCTGATCAGCGCATGGCCCTGGGCCCGGCGGCGCCAAGATGGCAGCAGGCGTCCAGCGTGGACGCCCTCAACGCCCACCGCACCTGCCATGCCGCTTCCCGCCCACCACTGCCGACCGCAGCGCAGTTCACCCATCGTGGATCCGGCCTATTCGCCGGCACTGGTGCCAACAGCCGCCCTTCCCACCCGCCTGCTGCAAGACTTTGGCATGGCCATGCGCAAACAGGGCCACAACCCGATGCTGCAGCGCATGTGCTACGACCGCAGCTACGCCTTTGACTGCATGGCGCAGGCGCATGCGTCCACCGACGAGGGCTTGCGCAAGCTGGCGCTGGCGCTGTTTGCGCAGTACTGAAGCGCCGGGCCGCTAGGCGGCCTTCAGGTGGCGCTCAAACAGGCTGAACAGCCGCACCCAATGCCGCTCGGCGGCGGCCTTGTTGTAGAGGGGCCCGCGCTGCGGAAACACGAAACCGTGCTCGGCACCGGGATACCACTCGACGCGGTGGGGCGTGCCCGATGCCTGCAGCGCCGCCTGCAACTGCGCGATGTCTTCGGGCGGGGCCCAATGGTCGATCTCGGCGCAGGCAAAGTAACTCTCGGCGCGAATGCGCGGCGCCATGCGGTGGGGTGAATCGGGCGCATCGGTGGCCATGTTGGCGCCATGGATGGAGGCGATGCACTGCAGCCGATCGGCAAACTGCGCCGCCGCCCACATCACGAAGGGGCCGCTCATGCAGTAACCCACCGCGCCCACGCGGCTGGCCCGCGCCTGCGGGTGGGCATCCACATAGGCCAGCATGGCCCGGGTGTCGACTTCGGTGGTGCGGGCGTTGAGCGTGGCCATCAGGCCGTACATCTCGGCCAGGGCCGGTTCACTGCGGTCTTTCAGCTTGAAATCGCGCGAGTTTCGGTAATACAAATTGGGCAGCACCACCAGGTAACCCACCGACGCCAGCCGCCGGGCCATGTCGTGCAGTTCACCGCGCTTGCCGGGGGCATCCATGTAGAACAGCACCACCGGGAAGGGCCCGCCTTCGTCGGGGTGCACCACGAAGGTGTTCATGGCGCCGTCGGCGGTGGGGATGTCCAGTTGCTGTTCGATCATGGCGGTGGGGCAGGCGGTGGGGGTTCAATCCATCTTGCCCCATGGCACGGCCTGCGCCCATCCGGGTGGCCCCTGTCACATCGGGCTCAGGCTCAGCGCATAGACTGGCACGATGCACTGGATCAAGGCCCTGTTTTCGCGGCGCCGCCCGCCTGCGCCCGCCAGCGATGCGCAGCGGGCGCGTGATCTGATTGCCGCCATCGATGCCGGCGGCCTGCCGCTGAACCCGGCACGCGTCAACGCCATCGCGCGCAGCCTGGGGCTGGAGGTGTCGACCCGCGCCGCCATGCCCGACACCATTGCCCGCATCCGCGCGGTGCTGGCCCAGCAGGACCGGCGCGGTTACTGAGGCCGCCCAGGCTCGCGCGCAGGCCGCCTGGCGCTGCGCGCATAGGGGCCCGCGCGCAGGCGCGTGGCCAGGCCGTCGCGGTCCTGCATCAAGGCGGCCATGCTGAAGTGGATGTGGCCGCTGGGCTCGGGCGCGGGGTTGCCCGGCGAGACCTCACGCGCCGAGCGCTCGCGCACCAGCGCGATCTGGCGCAGCACCTCATCGGCCGGCCAGGGTTTGGGGGCCTGCCCCACCCGGCTGCTGAACAAGCCTGGCCACACGGCCACACCATCGGGCACCTGGGCCAGCCAGTAATCCAGCAACACGGCAAAGGCCTGGGGCGCCTGGTCGATGGGCCAATACAGCTGCGGCGCCAGGTAATCCATCCAGCCCTGCGCGCACCACAGCTCCACATCGGCGTACAGCTTGTGGTACTGGCTGAAGCCCTGGATGCCCAGCGGCCGCTGCGCCGGCTGGCCGATGCCAAACGGGCTGATGCCCAGCAGCGCGGCGGGCCGCTCGCGGCGCACCAGGGCAAACAGGTCGCGCACCAGCTGGTTGACGTTGGCGCGGCGCCAGTCGTCACGCGCCAGGATGCCGCCACCGGCCATGTACCGGCCCCATGCAGCCTGATCGGGGAAGGGCACATCGGGCGCGCCTTCGTCCTTGCTGGTGGGCACCGGATAGGGGTAGAAGTAGTCGTCGATGTGCACCCCATCGACGGCATAACGCTTGAGCACATCGGCCACCACGGCCAGGGTGTGGGTAGCCGCATCGGGCTCACCGGGGTCGATCCACTGCTGGTCACCATAGGGCTTGACCAGATCGGGCCGCCGCTGCGACAAGTGGCTGGCTGCGGCCGGCGACCTGGCCGTGCTGTGCCGCGCCCGGTACGGGTTGAACCAGGCATGCAGGGCCAGGCCACGCTGGTGCGCCTGCGCCAGCCAGAAGGCCAGCGGGTCATAGCCGTCATCGGGCGCGCGGCCCTGCGTGCCGGTCAGGCACTCGGCCCAGGGCTCCAGCGCCGATGGGTAGATCGCATCACCGGCTGACCGCACCTGCAGGATCACCGCGTTCAGGCCCAGGGCCACGGCCTTGTCCAGGATGGCCAGGGCCTCGGCACGCTGGCGCGCCGCAGGCAGGCCCGTCCGGCTGGGCCAATCGATGTTGGCCACCGTGGCCACCCACACGCCACGAAACTCCTGCGCGGGGGCGGGCACGGGCGCTGCGGGCGCGCTGGCAGGCGGCGCCGCACCCGTGGGCACGGGCGTGGCACTGACCACCGGCGCGGGTACCTGGGCAGGCGCGGCGCCCGCCTCAGCGAGGGGCTGCTGGGTGGCCGGCGTGCTGCAGCCGCCCAGGCCCGCACCCAGGGCCGCCAGGCCCAGTGCCCGATTGAGCTGCCTGCGCTGCATGGTCATCGCGGCGCCCCCGCTGCGGCGGGTATGGGCATCCGCGGGGCCTGCAGCAGAGCCTGCAGCAGCGCCGCGGTTTCGGCATCGGGCTGGCCATCGTGCCGCGCCGGGCGGTACTTCATCTGGAAGGCCGCCACCACGGCCCGGGTGGCGTCGTCCAGCGTGCCGGTGGCGGGCACCGCGTAACCCCAGCGCGCCAGCCCGGCCTGAAACCAGGCCACATCGGGCAGGTCTTGCTGGTAACCCGGCAGCAGCGCGGCCACCCGCTGCGCATCGGGCCAGGGGATCAGGCCTTCATCGGCCAGACGCCGCCAGGGAAACGCCGGGCCGGGATCGGTCTTGCGCTGCGGGGCGATGTCGCTGTGGCCCAGGATGCGCTCGGGCCGGATCTGGTGGCGGGCCACGATGGCCTTGACCAGTTGCACCAGCGCCTCGATCTGCTGCGGCGGGTAGGGTGCCTGCAACACGCTGCCATCGGGCAGGCACTGCGAGGCCGGGTGCACGATCTCGATGCCGATCGAGCTGGCATTGAGCTGCGTGGCCGCCCCCCACTGGCTGGCCCCGGCGTGCCAGGCGCGGCGGTTTTCATCCACCAGGCGATACGCCACCGGCGGGTTGTCATCGGTCAGCAGGTAGTGGGCGCTCACATCCTGCTGCGTGAGGATGCGCAGCGAATCAGCCAGGTTTTCCTCGGTGGCGTGCAGAATCAGGAACTGCACCCGGCTGTCCTGCCCCACGGCGGTGTAGCGCGTGTCCACCGGCCGGCCATCGGCCAGCGTGGCGCGCGGCGGGTTGCTGACGCAGCCGGCCAGCAGCGCCAGCAGGCTGACCAGCCACACCAGCGCCGGCCTCATGCGGCGGCCCCGGCTGCACGCCGGGCCAGGCAGCGGGCAGCAAGATCAGGTGCAGCGACAAACAGGCGGGCGCAGGGCATGGTGCATCACATTGTGCAGGGCTACGCCGCCCCATCCGCCCTCAGTCCACCTGGCGCTCGAGCTTCCAGGTCTTGCCACCGTCGCTGGAGGCGAAAAACTGACCATTGGCGCTGACATAGGCGATGGCCTCCGGGCCACCGGCCAGGCGGATGAGCTGGCCGGCGCTTGCCGGCGTGGTGCCCACGGCGGCCCAGCTTTGGCCGGCGTCATCGGTGCGCCAGATCGACAGCCCGAATTTTTCGGGGTCGAAGGCGGGGATCGACTCGGTGCGCACCACATAGCCCACACGCTCGCTGGTGAACAGCAGGCTGCCGCCCGCCCAGTTCAGATCCCCCCGCTTGGCCCAGGTGACGCCGCCGTCGGCCGACGAGGTGAAGCCCATGCCCGTGAGCGGAATGCCCCGGAACCGCCCCAAGCCACCGCCCGGCATGGCTGCCCACGCCGCTGGCAGGCTGGTCTCGGCCTGGGGCACGATGCGCCACTGCGCGGCACCTGCGTCAAACAGGCCCACGGCCATGCTCGATTGCACGCCGCCCATCACCACCGCCACGCGATCACCCGTGACCAGCACGCGGCTGTGGGCATCAAAAGCCGGGTTGCTGAACAAGTCTCGCGCCTGCGAAAACTGCTGCACCCATTGGCCCAGCTGGCCGGGCACCCCGGCCAGCGCCACAAAACGATCACGGGTTTGCAAAACCACCAGCAGTTGCTCGGTACCGGGCAGTTGGCCGATGTGTACCACGCTGGCATCGCTGGCCGGCAGATCCACCGCCTGCCAGGCCGTGCCGTGGGCCTGCCGCACCAGCAACAGGCCGTCGTCCGAGCCGGCAAACAAGGCACCGGCCAAGTCCTGATGGACGGCGCGAATGGGCAGGGCTGTGGGCGTCTGGATCCAGGTCCACAGGCCGGCCGGGCTGCGCACGGCAATCTGCCCGAACGATTCACCCAACAGCAGCGAGCCATCGGGCCGCAGCAAGGGTGATGCCGCACGCAAGGTGCGCCGCCGCGATTCGTCATAGGCCAGTTGCAGCAGTTGCAGTTGCAGGCCTTCGTTCCAGCCCAGGGTGGTTTGGGCCGACAACACCGAAGCCAGGGCCGGATCAAGCTGGCGCATCACGCCGGTGCGGTCATGGGGTGAATCCTGCTGAGCCCAGCGAAACAGCGAGGAATTGATCGGGTAGTGCCGACGCACATACACCAGCGTGCCCAGATCGGTGAGCCGGCGCGGCTCGATGCGAAAACGCGGCAACACCTGACCGGCCCGCGCACCCTCGGTGATGGTCATCCAGCCCGAGGCCTGGTTGCCCACGGCCTCCACCTGGTACTCGCCTGCAGGCAGGGGCTGCACAAACAACGCATGGCCGGCCGACGAATCCGAGCGCTCAAGGATGGCCGTGGTCTCCTGGGTGGCCACGTTCTTCACGCGCAAGGTGCTCCACTTCACAAAGAAGGTGCTGACCGCCGGCCGGTTGGAGGTGATCTTCAAGGCCAGCAGGCCCTGGTCAGCCTCCAGCTTGAGCGCCCCCGGTGCCGACTTGGCGCGGGTTTCGGCGGTGACGGCACAGCCGCCAAGCAGGGTGGCCCAGGCCACCAAGCAAGCCAGCAGGCCAGCCGAGAGCCAGCCACGGCCACGGCCCGACACCATGGACTGCACTGAATCCGCTGCCATCAACCCGCTGGCACCGGCAGGATCTCCATCACCTCTACGCCTTCACCCGGAAAGATGGTGAAGTGCGGGTGCTGGATGAACAGTTGCGCGGCAGCTTCTTGCGACTCGGCCCGCACGATGGTGAAGCCACCCAGGTTGTTGCGGATATCGCGGATGCCAGCCTTGTCCACCAGCTTGGTGCGCCCCAAGGGCCCACCCATCTCGACGATGGACGCGGCATGGTCGGTGGCCCATTGCTTCCAGGCGGCAATGCCCTGCATGGCGCGTTGGCCGCGCTCGGCTTCGCTCAGGGTGTCCCAGGTGGACAAGGCGGCGGGTGAGCCGGTGAACACAGCCAGATATTGCTTCATGAGACGCTCCTTGAACGGGTGAATGGGCAGTCTAGCTGGCACTCACATGCTCTTGATGCCCTTGAGGTAGACCGCCAGCTGCTTGACGCGGGCCAGCGTGAGCTCGGTTGAACAGCGCCCCCAGACCATGCCGTAACCCGAGCCTTCAGGCCCGAAGCCGCTGGCACGGGCGCAGGTGGCGGCCTCCTTGTCGCGCCAGGCCAGCCAGGCGCGCTGCGCGTCGAGCAGGTGCTTTTTGTCTTCGGCACTCATCGCGGTTCTCAGCTCGCCGCAAACCCGGTTGAGCTGCGCATCGGCCTCTTCCAGCGCCCGGCCGGCGCACTGGCCCATCTCATAACCATTGCCACCATCACGGTCGATGGTGACGCAATCGAGGGACGTGTCGAACTTGGATTTGGGCGCTGGCTGCGCTTGCGCCTGCACCAGGCCAGTGACCAGGGCAAGCAGCACGCCCATGCAGAAGTTGCGGGACAGTTGAGACATCACGAGGGGGCTCCGGTTTGATAGACCTGCGGGCGATGCCGCTCCATGAAGCGATCCGGCGCGGCCAACGGCGCAAAGCCAAATTGCGCATACAGCCCATGGGCATCACGCGTGGCCAGCATGATGCGTCGCAAACCCTGCACATCGGGGTGATCAAACAAGCGCTGCAGCATGCTGCGCGACAGGCCGCGCCCACGGTGCTCGGGCAGCACATACACATCGGCCAGGTAGGCAAAGGTGACGCGGTCGGTGACCAGCCGCGCGAACGCGATTTGCTGCCCGTCTTGCAGCACGCCCACGCACAAGGAGCCCGCCATGGCGCGCCGCACCACCTCCAGCGGGATGCCGGGCGACCAATAGGTTTGCGATAGAAAGGAGTGGATGGCCGACACATCCATTTGCGCGGTATCGAAGGTGAAGGTCAGGGCGCTCATGGTGTTGTCCTCATCAGCTCGCGGGCAACTGGCAGACCGCCTCCAGATCGCGGCCATCGGGGCCGATCACGAATACGGCGTAGCAGTGGGCGTTGTAGTGTGGCCGCAGGCCCGGCGGGCCGTTGGCTTGCGCGCCTGCTGCCAGCGTAGCCAGGTAGAACGCCTTGCTGGCCGCGAAATGACTGACACCGAACTTGACGTGGTCGAACATGGGGGTTCCGAATGTGCACGGGCTGACACGGCCAAGTGGTCACATCCAGTCAGGCGCCGGGGTTGCCAGTGAAGCAGCGTAGCGGAACTCGCGTGGCCAGCCAAGGCAGCGCAGGCCACAAGCACCCAATAATCCCCCCAATGGCCTACAACTGGATGCCCCCTCCCTGCCCGTGCGCACCCCGCCTGGCCAGGCCCCTGCGCCTTGGCGCCGGCGGCCTGCGCGCATGTGCCGCTGCGCTGCTGGCCGCCAGCTGCCTGGGCCTGGCGCCAACGGGCGCCTTGGCTGCCGACCACGCGCTGCCCCCCGCCGTCGAGCAAGCGCTGCAAGCCGCCCAGCTGCCCCCGCAGGCCCTGGCAGCCGTGGTGATGCCGGTGGCCGCCCTGGGGCCCAAGGGCGCGCGCCCGGCAGCGGTGTGGCAGGTGCAGGCCGACAAGCCCATGCAGCCGGCCTCAACCATGAAGCTGCTCACCAGCATCGTGGCGCTGGATCGCCTGGGGCCCAATCACCGGGGCTTCACCGAGCTGCTCACCGCCGCGCCGCAGCAAGGCGACGTGCTGGCCGGTGATGTGGTGCTGCGCGGTGCCGCCGACCCCGAGCTGGGCCTGCCCCAGCTGTGGGCCATGCTGGCCGAGCTGCGCTGGCAGGGCATTCGCGAGCTGGGCGGCGACATCGTGATCGACCGCCACCTGTTCAGGCCGGCACGGCCGGATGTGGGTTTGCCGCCCTTTGATGAACACCCCGAACTGGGCTACAACGCCGTGCCCGATGCGCTGCAACTGGCCGGCAACCTGATGGGCCTGGAGCTGGCCAGCACCAGCGGCGCCGTGCAGGCGCGCCCACTGCCGCCCTTGCCCGGTGTGCAACTGGACGCCAGCGCCCTGCGCCTCACTGACAAGGCCTGCAAGGATTGGTCGGACGACTGGCTGTCGCCCCGCGTGGTGGCCGCAGAGGGCGACACCCTGAACATCGCCTTGCAAGGCGGTTTTCCCAAGGGTTGCACGCTGCGCCTGAACCTGCAGCTGATCGACCGCGATGCCCTGGCCGAGCGCCACCTGCGCTTGGCCTGGCAAAGCCTGGGCGGCGTGTGGCGCGGCCGCCTGCGTGAGGCCAGCGGCCCGCTGGTGGCGCCGGTGGCCCCCACACTGCCACCGGCCCAGGCGGTGCTGCAACCCACGCTCAACGCCCTGGCGCCGGGTGTGGCCTGGGGCGGCACACCGGGTGCCACGCCAGCCGGTGTGCGCGTGCTGGCCCGCCACCTGGCCCGGCCCTGGGGCGAGGTGCTGCGCACCATGAACAAACAATCGGACAACCCGCTCACCCGTTTGCTGTTTCTGGAGCTGGGCCTGGCCGACATGGCCACCGACGCCAACACGCCCACCGCCGAGCTGGCCCGGCGCGCGGTGCTGGCCTGGCTGCGTGACCAACGCATCAACACCGACGGCGTGGTGCTGGACAACGGCTCGGGCCTGTCGCGCAGCGAGCGCCTGTCACCCCGCCAGCTGGCCCAGGCCCTGCAGGCCGCCTACGCCGGGCGCTGGCAGGCCGAGCTGATGATGAGCGTGCCCGTGGTGGCCGTGGACGGCACCATGCGCAACCGCCTCAAGGCCAGCCCCGCCGCCAGTTGGGCCCGCATGAAAACCGGCACCCTGCGTGATGTGACCGCCCTGGCTGGTTGGGTGCCCGATGCCCAGGGCCGGCTGTGGGTGGTGGTGGCCATGGTCAACCACGAGCAGGCGGCGGCCGCCCGCCCGGTGCTGGACGCCCTGGTTGACTGGGTGGCACGCGGCGGCCTGGCCACCCACAAGGCCAGCGGGCGCCACTGATGCCCACCGGCCGGCCCGTCCCCGCCTGGCGCTGGGTGCCTTCGCTGTACTTTGTGCAGGGCCTGCCCTATGTGGTGGTAGTCATACTGTCGTCGGTGATGCTCAAGAACCTGGGCCTGTCCAACACCGATGTGGCGCTGTACACCAGCTGGCTGTACCTGCCCTGGGTGATCAAGCCACTGTGGAGCCCGCTGGTTGATCTGCTGGGCCGCAAGCGGGTGTGGATCGTGGCCAGCCAGGCCCTGCTGGGCGTGGGCCTGGGCAGCGTGGCCCTGACCTTGCCGCTGGCCAGTGGCTGGCAGATCAGCCTGGGCCTGTTCTGGCTGGTGGCGCTGGCATCGGCCACGCACGACATCGCCGCCGACGGCTTTTACCTGCTGGCCCTGGTGCCGGGCCAGCAAAGCGCCTGGGTGGGCGTGCGCAGCACCTTCTACCGCCTGGCCATGATCGCCGGCCAGGGCGGCCTGATCTACCTGGCTGGCCGCTGGCAGGTGGCAGGGGGCGGTGATGCGGCCGCGATGGTGCGCGCCTGGCAGGGCGTGATGGCCTTGCTGGCCGTGCTGCTGCTGGCCGCCAGCGCCTGGCATGCCTGGGCCCTGCCACGGCCCGTGGCCGATGCGCCCGCACCGCAAACCAGCTTGATGACCGGCTTCGCGCAGGTGCTGGTGGCCTTTTTCAGGCAGCCCGATCTGGGCCGCATCCTGGCCTTCTTGTTGCTGTACCGCCTGGCCGAGGCGCAATTGCTGAAGCTGGTGGTGCCCTTCCTGCTCGATGCTCGCGGTGCAGGCGGGCTGGCCCTGAGCACCAGCGAGGTGGGCCTGGCCTATGGCACCGTGGGCGTGGCCGCCCTCACGCTGGGTGGCCTGGCAGGCGGCTGGGTGATTGCCCGCGTGGGCCTGGGCCGGGCGCTGTGGCCCTTGATGCTGTGCATGCACGGGCCCATCGTGGTGTTCGTGGTGCTGGCCCGGTGGCAACCCACCGGCCTGGCCTGGGTGAGCGCGGCGCTGGCCCTGGAGCAATTTGGTTATGGCTTTGGTTTTGCCGCCTACATGGTGTTCATGCTGTGGGTGGCCAGCCGGCACGACAACCCCCATCAAACGGCCCACTACGCGCTGTGCACCGGCATCATGGCCCTGGGCATGATGCTGCCCGGCATGTGGGCCGGCGCGCTGCAGGCCTGGCTGGGTTACCCCACCTTTTTTGCCTGGATGTGCGTGGCGGCCCTGCCCTCGTTTGGCGCGGCGTGGGCGGTGCGCATCCCGGCCGAATTCGGGCGTCGGTCAGACACCCAACAAACTCGTTAGACCCTACACCGGCGGCAAGCGCTGGTGGGCATCCAGCGCCATCACCGCCAAGCCCGCCACCAGGGCCAGGTAGATGCTGCCAAACTGCCAGCGCACCTTCAGTGGCACGGCCTGGGCGCTGGTGTCGGCCTGGCCGCGCCAGGCGGCCCAGATGTCGGGCAGGGCCAGCAGGCCCACCATGGCCAGCAGCGGGCTGGGACGCCAGATGAACAGCGCCACCAGCAGCGGCAGGCCCACCCACCACAGCCTGGTGCTCACCGCGCGCACGATGCGGCCGCCATCCAGTGGCCGCAGGGGCACCAGGTTGAACAGGTTGATGAAAAAGCCCGCGTAGGCCAGCGCCATCCACAGGGGCTTGCCGGTCTCTTGTGCCAACAGGTAGCAGACAAAAGCTGCCACCGTGCCCAGCACCGGGCCGCCCAGGCCCACATAGGCCTCGGTGTGGGCATCCAGGTTGTCGTCCTTCAGCGCCACCCAGGCGCCCACGAAGGGGATGAACATGGGCGCGCTCACCGCCAGGCCACATTGGCGCGCCGCCAGCAGGTGGCCCATCTCGTGCACCAGGATCAGCGCCACAAAGCCCACGGCATAGGCCCAGCCAAACACCCAGGCGTACACGGCCACGCTGATGAGCATGCTGCCGCCGCTGAGCAGCAGCTTGCCCAGCTTGCCAGCGTTCAGCAGCAACAGCAGCAGCTTCATGGCGCGTCGGGCGTGCCGCCGTTGGCCAGCATGGCGTCCTGGTAGGCGCGGGTGATCTGCTTGCTCTTCTTCTCGGCCAGGGCGCGCAGCTCGGGGCCCAGCGAGGCCACCTTGTCGGGGTGGTACTGGCTGATCAGCGAGCGGTAGGCCGTGCGGATCTCGTTGTCGCTGGCGCTGGGCGACAGGTTGAGCACACGCCACCAGGGCGCGTTGTCGTCATCGGCCGCAGCGGGCCCGGATGGCGGGGGTGCCGGGGGGGCCGGCGAGGCCGAAGGCGGCGGCGCCGCGCCTGCACCGGTGGCATCGGCCTGCCCAGGCTGGCGAGGCGGCGGCTTGCCACCCATGAAGGCCGACACCACCAGGTAGCCCAGACCGGCCCCCACCACGGCCACCAGGATCTCAACGGTACTCATGCGGCGGGGCCTCCTCCAAAACGGGCGCGGGCGGCTTGCAAGGCTGTGCTGCGGGCACTGCCTTCGGCTTCGGCGTCCAGTTGCTCATCCAGGCGCAGCAGGCACTGGGCCTGGGCTGCCGCCCATTCAGCGGGCGGCAGCAGGCGCTGCGCAGCCAGCGCAAAGTCTTCGGGCGGCGTGTGGGCGGCCGCCACCTTGCGCAGCAGGTTGATCGAATAGGGGATGCACGACAGGCACTCAAACGCCAGGCCACCAAAGGCCTTTGGCGGCAGGCCCAGGGCTTCACGCCAACGCCACACCAGGGCCAGCGCCACGATGGCGTTGACATAGGCCACCCCCGCGGCAGCGATGGCCAACTGGGGCCCGGCCCGGCTGAGCAGGCCCACCGGCACCCCCACCAGCAGGCACACCCAGGCCACCCACACAAACGGCGCCAGGCGCCGCAGGGCCGGGCGCGCCTGCAGGGCCTGGCCGGCTGCCGGTGCTGCCGGGGCCTGCTCGCCATCCATGCGCCAGCGCAGGCGCCAGGCTGCGCGCTGCGGCGTGAACGGATTGGGCAACCAGGGCTCCTTGCCGGCCAGGCGCCAGTTGCGCGCCCCAAAGGCCGCCCGCCAGCGCGGCGACCGGCTGCCCAGGTGGCTGGCCGTCAGCACCGCTTCATCGCTGTGCAGCAGGCAGGCCGAATCCTTCAGGTACAAACCGGCCACGGCCAAGGCCAGCACGGCCTCGACAGGGATGTTGATCACGGCTGCTTCTTGCGGCCAAACAGCTTGCCAATGCCCGCAAACAGCGCCACCACGCCCGCCACCACCAGCTTCCAGCCAGCGGCCAGTGCAGCCAGCAGGGCTTTGAAGAAGCCCGACTTGGACGCCGCCGCCGCCGCACCACCGAGCACCAGCGCACCCAGGCCGATCTCGGCCACGTGGTCACCGGGCTTGAACTCGGCGTAACGCTCACCGGCGTTGAACTCAAACTGCTTGAGCGTGGTCTTGAGCTCCTTGACGTCGGCATCCAGTGTGGCCGGGCTGGACACCAGCACCACACTCTCGTACCCCGAGCGGCCCAGCAGGCGCACGGTGTAGTTGATGATCGGGTCGGGATCGCCCTCGGCCTTCAGGCGCAGGCCCCATTCCAGGTACTTGGTCTGCGGGTCATAGTGGGGCGGCACGGCCCAACCATCGGTGTACAACTGCCCCAGGCCACGCTTGCGGCGTTCTTCATTGGCGGGGCCATCGCTGTCTTTCAGGGTCTTGAGCAGGGCATCGGGGTCGAGTTTCTCGTCGTCCTTGATGTAACCCACCGGGTTGAACGACAACACCGCCCACCAGTTGTTGGCGGTGAGCACGCTGTGCCCGGGTGCTGGCAGGTTGCCGGTCAGCTCCAGGAAGCGCGAGCCCTCGCTTTCGCCCAGAAACGCGCCGCCCTTGGGCACTTCCAGCTTGCCCTTGTCACCCACATCGGCGCGGGACGGGCCTTTCAGCCAGTTGAGCTTGCCGATCTCAGCCCGGGTTTGCTCGGCCGTGCGGGGTGCATCAGCGGCCCAGGCGGCGGCCGCTGGCGCCAGCGCCAGGGCGATGCAAAGGGACAAGCGGGCCAGGCCCAGGCGAGTGGGGGAAGACATCGACACAAAGCTCCTGCGGCGCCCGGCGCGGCCAGGCTGGGGATGGATGAAACCACTGTCGATGGTAGCTGCCCCTCAGGCCAGCGGTTTGATCTGACCAGAGGATGCGGCGTGCATCACGGCACGCGTTTGTAGCGGCTGTAGCCGCCCAGCGGGCGCTGCACAGGCTGCAGCACCAAGGTGGTTTGCGGCGGCACGGTCACCGTCATGAAACCGGCGCTGAACTGCGCCACTTCCTTGGCACCGGGGTTCAGTGCATCCACCAGCGGGGTTTCGTCCATCAGCGTCGAGTTGGCCACCATCACACGCTCGGTCACGGCGGCAGCGCCGGGGTTGGTCAGCACCAGCACAGTGTCCAGCGCGCGGTCGGTGTAGCGCTCAAAGGCAAACAGCTGGTCGGATTCGATGCGCCGGAAATCACCCACCCGCAAGGCGCGGTGGCGCTTGCGCAAGGCAATCAGCTGCTTCATCCACACCAGCTCGGGGTTGCTGGCCTGGTTCAAGTCCCAGCGCATGGGGCTGCGGTTTTCAGGGTCGCCGCCGCCGGTCATGCCCAGTTCGGCACCGTAGTACACATTGGGCGCACCCGGCAGCGCAAATTGCAGCGCCTGCACCATGCGGCGCTGGCGCACATCCGGAAACTGGTTGGCGATGCGCGGGATGTCGTGGTTGTCGATCACCACCCATGACTTGAGCAGCGGCTCGATGCCCGCATCGCGCACCTGGCGCTCGAGCATGCGCGCCGCGCGGGCCGGTGCCAGCTCACCACTGGCCAGGCCCAGCACGATGTGGCGCAGGCTGAAGTTCATCACCGCATCGATGGCCTGCAACCACTGCGCCGGGTAGTTGACGATCTCACCCACGATCAGCGAGCCCGGCTTTTGCTGGTGCGCGGCGGTGGTCAGCGCCTTCAGGTAAGTGGGGCCCAGCTCAAAGGCGGCATCCAGGCGCCAGCCATCGGCCCCATCACGCAGGTAGCTGCGCACCACCGAATCGGGCGCGGCGTACACATGGTTGCGCACCGCCGGGTTCTCAAGATTCAGCTCAGGCAGGTTTTGGTAACCCGTCCACACCCGCGCGCCGCCCTCGTACTGCGGCCCAATGGCAAACCAGTTGCGCCACGGGCTGGCAGGGTTGGCCATCGCATCCTGAAACTTGGGTGCGTTGCGGCCCATGTGGTTGAACACCCCATCGAGCACCAGCTTCATGCCGCGCTGGTGCACATCGGCCGCCAGCGCCTTGAAATCCTGCCGCGTGCCGTACTCGGGCGAAATGGCCTGAAAGTCGAACGCGTCGTACTTGTGGTTGGTGTAGGCCAGATGAATCGGGTTGAGGTACAGCACCTCCGCGCCCAGCCCCTGGATATGGCCCAGCCGCGTGCGCAGGCTGGCCAGATCACCCCCCCAAAAATCCAGCTCCTGGCTGTTGAGCTTGGCATCGGGCAGGTACACCCCGGCCTTGGCCGGCTCTGACCAATCCCGCAGCACCTTGGGTGCCGGGTACAGCGCCCGCTTGGCGGCCAGGTCAGCCGGCGGCACAAAACGATCCACCAGCACCTGGTACACCACCGCACCGTTGCGCCAGTCGGCTTCGCGCCGGGCGTAGGGGCTGGCAGGCTCGGCCGGCGCGGCGGCAGCGGCCAGGGACAGGCACAGCGCCGGCAGGGCGCACACAGCAGACAAGGGGTGACGTCGCAGCAGCATGGGCAGGATGGCAAACGATTGCACAGGGCGGCAGGTTAACCCAGTTGGCACCAGGCCAATCGCCCATGCGGCGGCCGACAAAAAGAAAAGCCCCAAGCGCCGGGCACTTGGGGCTGCTGCCTGGCCGAGGTGGCCAAGCCGGTCGTCAGAACGGAATATCGTCGTCCATGTCGTCAAACCCCGTGCTCGACTTGGGTGCCGGGCGGGGGCTGGGTGCCGGGGCGGCCTGGCGCTGCGGCGGCGCGCGGCGGGCCGGGGCTTCGCTGCGGCCTTCGTCGCCGTAGCCACCGCCACCACCGCCGCCGTCTTCACGGCCACCCAGCATGGTCATTTCCTGGGCGATGATCTCGGTGGTGTACTTTTCAACGCCGTCCTTGTCGGTCCACTTGCGGGTTTTCAGGCGGCCTTCGATGTACACCGACTTGCCTTTTTTCAGGTACTCGCCAGCGATTTCGGCCAGGCGGTCGTAAAACACCACGCGGTGCCATTCGGTTTCTTCCTGGCGCTCGCCGCTGTTCTTGTCCTTCCAGTTGCGGCTGGTGGCGATGGTGACGTTGCAGATGGCCGCACCGCTGGGGGCGTACCGCACCTCGGGGTCACGCCCCAGGTTGCCGATGAGAATGACTTTGTTGACCGAGGCCATGGCCGGGCTCCTTGGAGATTTCTGGGCTGGCGCTGGGCGCGCCGTGGGGCAGTGATCGCCCCGTGTGCCCATGATACCGGCCGGGCCTGCCTTTGCCGGGCTGTCAGGGGCGCAGGGCGAGGTGGTAGTTACCATGGCGGCCTTCATGCTCACCACTCCTGCTGATGTTCGCGGCCCGGCGGCCGCCTCCACCGACCCTCTGGCCATCCTGCAAGAGGTGTTTGGCTACAGCGCCTTCCGGGGCCAGCAGGCCGCCGTGGTGGCCCAGGTGTGCGCCGGGGGTGATGCGCTGGTGCTGATGCCCACCGGCGGCGGCAAGAGCCTGTGTTACCAGATCCCGGCCATTGCCCGGCACCGCGCCGGCCAGGGCGTGACGCTGGTGGTCAGCCCCTTGATCGCCCTGATGCACGACCAGGTGGGCGCGCTGGACGAAGCCGGTGTGCCGGCCGCGTTCCTGAACAGCACCCTGGATGGCGACGAGGCCCGCCGCATCGAGCGTGATTTGCTGGCCGGCCGCCTGGTGCTGCTGTACGCCGCCCCCGAGCGCATCCTGACAGCCCGGTTTCTGGCGATGCTTGATTCGCTGCACGAGCGCGGCCTGCTCAGCCTGATCGCCATCGACGAGGCCCATTGCGTCAGCCAGTGGGGCCATGATTTTCGGGAAGAGTACCTGGGCCTGTCGCAGCTGCACGAGCGCTTTGCCAACGTGCCGCGCATGGCGCTCACCGCCACCGCCGACGACCACACCCGCGCCGACATCGTCGAGCGGCTGGCGCTGCTGGATGCCCGCCAGTTCGTGGCCAGCTTTGACCGGCCCAATATCCGCTACACCATCGTCGAGAAAGACGACGCCAAGCGCCAGTTGCTGCGCTTCTTGCGAGATGAGCACGAGGGCGACGCCGGCATCGTCTACTGCCAAAGCCGCAAGAAGGTGGAGGACACCGCCGATTGGCTGGCGGGCGAAGGCTTTGCCGCCCTGCCCTACCACGCCGGCCTGGACGCCGACCTGCGCCGCCGCCATCAAGACCGCTTCTTGCGCGAAGACGGTGTGGTGATGGTGGCCACCATTGCCTTCGGCATGGGCATCGACAAGCCCGATGTGCGTTTTGTGGCCCACCTGGATCTGCCCAAGAACATCGAAGGCTACTACCAGGAAACCGGCCGCGCCGGCCGCGATGGCCAGGCCGCCGATGCCTGGATGGCCTATGGCCTGGCCGATGTGGTCAACCAGCGCCGCATGATCGACGACGGCGGTGCCAGCGACGAGTTCAAGCGCCTGCAGGTGGCCAAGCTCGACGCCCTGCTGGCCCTGGCCGAGGCCCACGATTGCCGCCGCGCCCGCCTGCTGGCCTACTTTGGCGAAACCCCCAGCGATGCCGATGGTGATGCCAGCGCGCCCCGCCTGAAGCCCTTTTGCGGCAACTGCGACAACTGCCTGCACCCGCCGGCCGTGTGGGACGCCACCGACGCCGCCCGCAAGGCCCTGTCGTGCATCTACCGCTTTCACCAGCAGTCGGGCTACGGCTTTGGTGCAGGCCATTTGATCGACGTGCTGCGCGGCAAGGTCACCGACAAGGTCAGCCAGCGTGGCCACGAAAGCCTGTCCACCTTCGGCATCGGCGCCGACATCAGCGAGCAGCAGTGGCGGGGTGTGCTGCGCCAGCTGATCGCGCTGGGCCATGTGCGCAGCGTGGGTGAGTTCAACACGCTGGAGCTGGCCGATTCGGCCCGCGCCGTGCTGCGCGGTGAGGTACCGGTGATGCTGCGCGTGGCGGCCGACCCGCCACCGCGCAGCCGCAGCCGCACGCGCGGAGGCAGCGCGGCCAGGCCGGGCAGCGCAGGCAAGCCGCCGCCGCTGCCGCTGGACGAAGACGGGTTGCAGCGTTTTGCGGCCCTGAAAGACTGGCGCGCCACCGTGGCCCGCGAGCACAACCTGCCAGCCTATGTGGTGTTCCACGATGCCACGCTGGCCGAAATGGCCCGCGAAGCACCCGATTCGCTGGATGCCCTGGCGGGTATCAGTGGCGTGGGGGCCAAGAAGCTGCAGGCCTACGGGCCGCAGATCCTGCGTGTGCTGCAGGGCCTGCCGGTCGACACCGACAGTTAACCGAGGCCAATCCAGGAAGAATCGGGGCTTTTGCTGCCCTCGACAGGGCCCCAAGGGGCCGCGCTCGGTGGCAACATCGGAGCATCGCCTCTGACGGATCGGCCATGCCGCCCTCACCCCCTGCGCCGCTGGGTCAACTCGAACAAGGCCCCGAGCGCACTTACCGCGAACGCTGGCCCTGGCCGCTGCTGCCTGGGGGCCTGAGCCTGTTGTGCTGGTCGGTGCTGGCCGCCTGGACGGGCCACAGCGCCGGCATCATGCTGCTACTGGCCTTGCTGGGCGTGGTGCCCGGCGTGGCACTGGGCTGGTGGCACCACCGCAGCCCCACGCCCGACGAGAACCCCCCCAGCTCGGGCTTTGCCACCCCATACGTTGTGCACGACGCGCCAGGCTCACGCTGGGCGGCCCGTTACCGTGGCGCGCTGGCGTGGCAGGGGCTGTGCTGGGCCCTGTGCTGCATCCTGAGCTGGCCGGGTGCTGAAGGCGCCCATGGCGTCATCATGCTGGGCTTGCTGGCACTGGCCTGTGGTGGCCTGTCGGCGGCAGGCAGTTTTGATCCCTGGGCCGCGCTGATGTTCGGCCTGCCTGCCAGTGCGGGCCTGGGTGTGCGGGCTAGCCTGGCCGCGCAACAGGCCCCGCCGGGCTCGCCGTCGGCGCAGGCTGCCTGGGTGATGGTGGGGGTGGCGGCCGTGAGCCTGCCCCTGATGGGCTTGCAGGCCTGGCGGGCCCTGCGCCTGCTGCACACCCGCATGCAGCAGGCCGAGCGCACCCAGGCGCTGGTGCACCGGCTCACACGCAGCCACCAGCAGCTGCGCATCGCCGAGCAGCTGGCCCAACTGGGCAGCTTCGACTGGAACCCCGCCACCGGCCGTCTGCATTGGTCTGAAGAGCACTTCAGGTTGTGGGGGCTGGAGCCCGGCTCGGTCTCGCCCACCTACGAAATATTCAAGGCCGGTGTGCACCCGGAAGACCTGGCCGAGCTCGAGCAGCGCATGCACGCGGCGCTGCAGGGCAGCGGGCAATTCGAGTTTCGTTACCGGGTGTGTGCACCCAATGGTGATGTGCGCCATGTGCTGGGCCGCAGCGAAGTCGAATTTGATGCTGCCGGCGTGGCGGTGCGCATGGTGGGCACGGTGCAGGACGTCACCGCGCGGCGCCGGGCCGAGGCCCGTCTGCATGCGCACGAGTTCGTCGTCAACGCCATCGCCGATCCCATCAGCGTGATCGACCGCAACCGTGTCTACCGCCTGGTCAACGACGCCTGGTGCCGCATCACCAACCTGCCGCGAGACGCCGTGCTGGACCAGCCTCCGCAGGCGGTGCAGCCGCATGTGGCCACCAGCGCCCGCGATGCAGCCCTTCAGCGCTGCCTGGCCCTGGGCACCACCGAGGTCGTGCAGGTCGAAAAGGCCATGCCCGGACTGGGATCACGCTGGTGGGAAGTCACCATCTACCCCTACCTTGAGCGCGACGGTCACCACCAGGGCGCCGTGATGGTCACCCGCGACGTGACCGAACGCCGCGCCGCGCAGGCCGCGTTGGCCGAGAGTGTCGAGAACCTGCGCCTGACGCTCAACGCCACCGGTGACGCGATCTTTGCATCGGGCTCTGAAGACCCGGCCGCGCCGCTGCTGTTCGTCAACGACCGCATGCTGCAGATGTGGAACGTGCCCCCCGAGCGGGCGCAACGCATGACCTCGGCCGATGTGATGGCCTGCGCCGGGCCGCTGTTCATCAACCCCGAGCTTGAAACCGCCCGCATCCGCGAGATCATCCAGAGCCAGACGGTGCAGGAAGACCGCTTGCTGCTCAACGATGGCCGGGTGCTGATGCGCCGCTGCGTGCCCACCACCGAAGCCGGACGCAAGGTGCGCGTCTGGGGCTTTCGCGACATCACCGACGAAGCCCGCGCCCAGGCCGGCCTGCATGCCGCTGAAGCGCGCCAGCGCGCGCTGCTGGCGGCGTTCCCGGGCTACATCGCCTGCATCAACAGCGAGCAGCGCTACACCTATGTGAACGACCGGCTGGCCACGCTGATGGGCTCCAGCGCGGCCGACATGGTGGGCAAGACCGTTGGCGAAGTCACCGGCCGTGGCCAGGCCGATCAGCTCTCGCGCCGGGTGTCACGCGCCCTGGCCGGCGAGGTGCTCAGCTTCGAGCGCGTGCAACCGGCCAGCGGCAACCTGCCGGCGGTCAATCTGCTGATCACGCTGGCGCGCGGCCTGGATCGGGAAACGGGCAGCTTTGTCTGTTACGCCTTCGGCACCGACATCACGCCGCTCAAGCGCACGCAGCAGGCACTTGAGATGGCCAAGGAAGAAGCCGAGCGGGCCAACCGCGCCAAGTCGATCTTCCTGTCGAACATGTCGCACGAGCTGCGCACGCCGATGAACTCGGTGCTGGGCTTTGCCCAGTTGCTGCAGGCCGACGACGACCCGGCCCTGTCGCCCCGCCAGAAGGCGCAGGTGCAGGAGATCCTGCAAGGCGGCCGCCATCTGCTGCTGCTGATCAACGACCTGCTCGACCTGGCGCGCATCGAGGCCGATCAGATCACCGTGCAACACCATGCCGTGCCCGTGCAGCCCATGCTGCAGGAATGCGCCGCGCTGGTGGCACCGGTGGCCCAGCGCCGTCAGATCACGGTCACGGTGCCCGATGCCAGTGATTGCCCACCGGTGCGCGCCGATGCCCGGCGCCTGCGCCAGGTGCTGCTGAACCTGCTGGGCAATGCCCTGAAGTACAACCACGATGGCAGCTGGGTGCGGCTGAGCTGTGCGGCCGAAGGCCAGCGCGTGCGCTGGTCGGTGATCGACGGCGGCATCGGCATCGATCCGAAACTGCAGGGCCGGCTGTTCCAGCGCTTTGAGCGGCTGGGCGCCGACGGCGGCCCGATCGAAGGGGCCGGCATCGGTCTGGTGCTCAGCCGTCGTCTGGTCGAGATGATGGGGGGCGAGATCGGCGTCATCAGCCAGCCGGGCCAGGGCAGCCACTTCTGGTTCACCTTGCCGATGGCCGAGGCCGGCGACCTGATGGACGACGCGCCGCAGCCGCTGTCCACCCAGCCCGGCAGCCTGAGCGGCCCGGGCCTGACCCAGCCCGCGCCGCTGGACGGTGAGCGCAGGCAGGTGCTCTACATCGAGGACAACCCGGTCAATACCCTGCTGATGGAGGCCATGTTCGAGCGCATGCCCGGTTTGCAACTGCACTGTGTGAGCGAGCCCGCAGAGGGCCTGCGCCGGTGTCAGGCGCAGCCCCCCGATCTGGTGCTGGCAGACATCCAGATGCCCGGCATGGATGGTTTTGAAGTGCTGCGGCGACTGCGCGCTGACCCGCGCACACGCGGCATCCCGGTGATCGCCGTGAGTGCCAACGCGATGCCGCAAGACCAGGCCCGCGGACGCGAGGCCGGCTTTGCCAACTACCTGACCAAGCCCCTTGAATTGAACCAGCTGCTGGCCGCCGTGCAAGCCGCCCTGAACTGAGCCCACAGGCCGCGCAGGGGGCGACCGGTATCATGTCCGGTTGCCTGCCATTGTCTGCTGCCATGTCCCGCCCCGATTTGAACGGCGCCCCGCGCACCGTGCCCGCCCCGCGTCCTGCCCCAGCCGGCGCCACCCATCTGCACATCCGCGGCGCCCGCACGCACAACCTCAAGAACATCGACCTGGACATCCCCAAGCATGCGCTGGTGGTGATCACCGGCCTGTCGGGTTCGGGCAAATCCAGCCTGGCTTTTGACACCCTGTACGCCGAGGGCCAGCGCCGGTATGTCGAAAGCCTGTCGGCCTATGCGCGGCAGTTTCTGCAGCTGATGGACAAGCCCGATGTGGACGTCATCGAAGGCCTGTCGCCGGCCATCTCCATCGAGCAGAAAGCCACCAGCCACAACCCGCGCTCGACGGTGGGCACGGTCACCGAGATCCACGACTACCTGCGCCTGCTGTATGCCCGCGCCGGCACCCCGTTTTGCCCCGACCACGACCTGCCGCTGCAGGCCCAGAGCGTGGGCCAGATGGTTGACCATGTGCTGGCCCTGCCCGAGGACACCAAGCTGATGATCCTCTCGCCCGCCGTGCGTGACCGCAAGGGCGAGTTCTCGGAGCTGTTTGCAGACATGCAGGCCCGGGGCTATGTGCGGTTTCGCGTCGACGGCCAGATCGTCGAGGCGCAAGACCTGCCCGAACTCAAGAAGAACGAGAAGCACAACATCGATGTCGTGATCGACCGCCTGAAGGTGCGGGCCGATGCCAAGCAGCGCCTGGCCGAAAGCTTTGAAGCCGCCTTGCGCGCCGCCGAAGGCCGTGCCATCGCGCTGGAGATGGACACCGGCCGCGAGCACCTGTTCTCCAGCAAGTTTGCCTGCCCGGTGTGCAGCTACGCCCTGCCCGAGCTGGAGCCGCGCCTGTTCAGCTTCAATGCGCCCATGGGCGCCTGCCCGCATTGTGATGGCCTGGGCCAGCAGACCATCTTTGATCCCGAGCGTGTGGTGGCCTTCCCCTCGCTCAGCCTGGCTGGTGGTGCCGTCAAGGGCTGGGACCGGCGCAACGCCTACACGCACTCGATGCTTGAAAGCGTGGCCAGGCACTATGCCTTCGACATCGAAACGCCCTATGAAGAACTGAGCCCGGCGCACCAGCAGGTGCTGTTGTTCGGCTCGGGCACCGACGAGATCGAGTTCGTCTACGAGGCCGAAACCGCCAAGGGCAAGCCGCGCAGCGTCAAGCGCTCGCACCCCTTCGAGGGCATCATCCCCAACTTCGAGCGCCGTTACCGCGAGACCGATTCGGTGGCCGTGCGCGAAGACCTGGCCCGCTACCAGGCTGCCAAGCCCTGCGCGCACTGCCACGGCACCCGCCTGCGCCGCGAGGCCCGCCATGTGTTTCTGGTCGGCGCTGATCCGGCCATGCCGCGCCAGGCCATCTTTGAAGTTGAACACGCCACGCTGGCTGAATCACTGGCCTACTTTGAAGCGCTCACCCTGCAAGGTGCCAAGGCCGAGATCGCCGACAAGGTGGTGCGCGAGATCCGCGCCCGTCTGCGTTTTCTCAACGACGTGGGCCTCAATTACCTCAGCCTCGATCGCAGCGCCGACACGCTCAGCGGCGGCGAGGCGCAGCGCATCCGGCTGGCCAGCCAGATCGGCAGTGGCCTGACTGGCGTGATGTACGTGCTGGACGAGCCCAGCATCGGCCTGCACCAGCGCGACAACGAACGGCTCATCGGCACGCTACGCCACCTGCGTGACCTGGGCAACAGCGTGCTGGTCGTCGAGCACGACGAAGACATGATCCGCGCCGCCGATCACGTCATCGACATGGGCCCCGGTGCCGGTGTGCATGGCGGCCGCGTGATCGCCCAGGGCACACCCGACGAGGTGGCCGACAACGCCGACAGCCTCACTGGCCGTTACCTGTCGCAGGTGCTGCGCATCGCAGTGCCCACCCAGCGCCACACCTGGGTGCGGCCCGATGCCGACGAGCCCGCTGCCGTACCCACACCGGCCAAACCCAAGCCCGGCACACCGCCCAGCGCCTGGCCCAGCTACCAGGCGGCCCCTGCCGCCTGCCTGCGCATCGTCAACGCGCGGGGCAACAACCTGAAGCACGTCAGCGCCGAGATCCCGGTGGGCCTGCTCACCTGCGTCACCGGTGTCTCGGGCTCGGGCAAGAGCACGCTGATCAACGACACGCTCTACACCGCCGTGGCCCGCAAGCTGTATCACAGCCACGCCGAGCCCGCACCGCATGACGAGATCGAAGGCATCGAATCCTTCGACAAGGTCATCAACGTCGACCAAAGCCCCATCGGCCGCACACCGCGCAGCAACCCCGCCACCTACACCGGCCTGTTCACGCCCATCCGCGAGCTGTTTGCCGAAGTGCCCATGGCCCGCGAACGCGGTTATGGCGCTGGCCGCTTCAGCTTCAATGTGGGCGCATCCGCCGGCGGTGGCCGCTGCGAAGCCTGCCAGGGTGATGGCGTGCTGAAGGTCGAGATGCACTTCCTGCCCGATGTGTACGTGCCCTGCGACACCTGCGCGGGCAAGCGCTACAACCGCGAAACCCTGGAGGTGCAGTACAAGGGCCGCAACATCAGCGAAGTGCTGGACATGACGGTCGAAGAGGCGCGCAGCTTCTTCTCGGCCGTGCCCGCCCTGGCGCGCAAGCTGCAAACCCTGCTGGATGTGGGCCTGGGCTACATCACCCTGGGCCAGGCGGCCACCACGTTGTCGGGCGGCGAAGCCCAGCGCGTGAAGCTGGCGCTTGAATTGAGCAAGCGCGACACCGGCCGCACGCTGTACATCCTGGACGAACCCACCACCGGCCTGCACTTTGCCGACATCGAGCTGCTGCTGCGTGTGCTGCACCAGCTGCGCGACGCCGGCAACACCATCGTCGTCATCGAGCACAACCTGGACGTCATCAAGACCGCCGACTGGCTCATCGACATGGGCCCCGAAGGCGGCGCCGGCGGTGGCCGCGTGCTGGCCGCCGGCCCGCCCGAAGTGATCGCAGCCTGCGCCGACAGCCACACCGGCCGCTACCTGGCGCCGTTGCTCGAACGCGGTTGAGGGCGCACCCGCTTGGCGGGTGGCGCCGGGTGCATCATTTCAATTCATCTTGCACATCAGAAACTTGTTGGCCGAGCCGTACACGCTCTCCAGCAAGGTGCCGCCGGTCACGCCCGGGAAGTTGATCTCGGCACCGCCGTTGGTGGTGGCGAAATCACCTGCGTGCATGTAGATGATGTTGCCGTCCTTGTCGGTGTCGATCTCGTCGGTGGCCAGGCCGGTGAACTGGGCCGGCTTGACCACTGCGCCCTTCTGATAGCTGCCAACCAGCATGCCCAGGAAGGGCTCCAGGCTCATGTCGCAGTCGTCGCCCTTGGTCACGCCGGCCACGATGTCGTTGGACGTGATGGTGCCCGCCAGCAAGGGCAGGCGAGCGGCCGCGCGGTGGGCCGTGAGCCAGGCGTTGACCGGGTCGAACACCGCCGTGTTCTCGCTCGATGTGGCCGAGGCCTTGCAGAAGGTGTACATCGTGCCACCGCCCGGCATCGGCGTGACGGAGCTGCACAGCTTCTTGAGCGCATCGGCCGTCGCGGCCGGGCCGGCTGCAGCGCTGGGGCTGGGTGCCGGCGCAGGCGCAGGCGTCGGAGCAGGCGCGGGAGCGGGTGCCGGGCTGGCTGCGGGCGCGGCCGAAGCGGCGACAGTCGGTGCGGCATCACCGCCGCCACCGCAGGCAGACAAGGTGGCGCTCAGGACACCCAGGCCGCTCAATCGAAACAGGGTCTTCAGATCCATGGCTTTCTCCGGTAGAGGGTGCGCGGGGTACTCGACCCCCACATCCGCCTACGCCAAGCCATGTGGCCAAAAGGCTCATGCCGCCCGAGCATGCTGCAGCAGCAAAAAGAAAGGCCGGCAAATGCCGGCCCTTGTGGTGATGACCTGCGGGGCGCTGGCCCCGCGTCACATCACTTGAGGTGCGAATTGACCAGCTTGGTCAGCTCGAACATCGAGACCTGGGCAACCTTGACGACTTCCTTGAGCTTGGCGTCGGCGTTGATCAGGGTGCGCTTGACCTTGTCTTGCAGGCCGTGCTTCTTGATGTATTCCCAGACCTTCTTGGTGACCTCGGTGCGCGGCAGCGGCTTGTCGCCAATGATGGCGGCCAGTTGTGCGCTGGGGGTCAGAGGCTTGAGGAAGGCGGCGTTCGGGGTGCGCTTCTTGGCGGGAGCGGCCTTCTTGGCAGCGGCCTTCTTGGCCGGTGCAGCCGCCTTCTTGGCGGGTGCAGCCTTCTTGGCGGGCGCAGCGGCCTTCTTGGCCGGAGCAGCAGCCTTCTTCGCCGGAGCAGCAGCCTTCTTGGCGGGAGCCGCAGCCTTCTTGGCCGGAGCGGCCTTCTTCGCAGTTGCCATGTTCATTCTCTCCATCACGTGAGTGGTTGATGTGCGGGGGTTCGGGCCGCAGGCTGCATGAACCTGCGTTTCTCTCTGACCCCTCAGCCGGGGCAATGGTACTGCCACCGTCGTTGCCTGAGAAGCGGTTTTCCCAGGTAAATCGGCCTTTCTGAGCCCTGAAATCGCACTTTTGTCGCCCAGCGACATCAAGCAGGCTGATTTCGGACGGATTCGTATACCCTCACCCGTATTGATCACCTATGGGACGGCCCGTGCCGACAGGCGTATGCTTGGCGCATGAAACTGATCGTGCGATGGCTGCTGCTGGCCGCGGCCCTGCTGCTGGTGGCGCACCTGTACTCGGGTGTGTCGGTGGCCAATTTCAGCGCCGCGCTGGTGGCCGCGCTGGTACTGGGCCTGCTCAACACCCTGGTGCGCCCCTTGCTGGTGTTGCTGACCTTGCCGGCCACCGTGCTCACGCTGGGGCTGTTCCTGTTCGTGATCAACGCCAGCATGTTCTGGCTGGCGGCGTGGCTGCTTGATGGCCTGAACGTCACCGGCTTTGGCGCAGCCCTGATCGGCTCACTGATCTACAGCCTGTGCAGCATGGTCATCGATGTGGCCATGGAGCGGCTGTTCAGCCCGCTGCCAAGCGCCGATTGACTGCGCGCCTGGCCGCCGCGCTTCACTCCTGCGGGTCACCCGATGGGCCGCCACGCGGGCCGCGCTCCTGCCGCTCTTCGGCCAGCATCTGCCGACGCTGAGCCACCAGGTCGCGCAAGCGCGAGTCGATCACCGACGCCTCGATGAAATCGGTGCCCGGGCCACCTTGCCGAGCCGCACGCTGGCCAGCACGCAAGCGATCCATGGCCCCGGTCAGATTGCCCAGCGCAGCCTGTGATTCAGCCTCTGCACGGATTGCGCGCAGCCGGTGTCCCTGGCGTTCTTCCAGCAAGGAGAGCGCCTGCCAGGCCGAGGCGTCGTCGCGATGCTCGGCCACCCAGATCTGCAGCGATTCAGCAGTGTGACGCAGCGAGTCGGGCTGGCCATCGAGCAGGGCCCAATCGGCGCGCAGCAACAGCCCCACCCGCGACCGCACACCCGCCTGCTCGGTGCGCACCAGTGCAGCATCGGCCAAGGAAGCCTGGCCGCGCGCAAGGGCCAACTGCGCTGACAGGCGATCAACCGCGCAGCGCGTCTCGGGCGGCACCGGTGAAGGGGCCTCACGCAGCAGCAGCTGCGCCGCGAGCACCGAGCGCTCGGCACGCGCGAAGTCTCGCAGGCGGATGGACGCCAGCGTGCCGCCGTACACCCCGGTCAGACGGTCGATCCAGGGCAGCTGGGGCATGTCCGCACGGGTGTCCAACTCTTGCAGGCGACGCATGGCCTGCACCGAGGGGTCCATCAGCACCCGGGCGCGCACCTGCATCAGGGTATGCAGCCAGGGTGCTGGCGGTGAAGTCAGGCTGCCACCCGAGGCCTGCACCGTCTGTCGCGCCTCACCGATGCGCTCGACTGTCAGCGGGTGGCTGCGCAGGTATGGGAAACCGCCGCTGTCATTGAGCCGGCTGTTCTGGTCGAGCTTGTCGAACATGCCCACCATGCCCACCGGCGCAAAACCGGCGCCACCCATCAGGGCCAGGCCGGTGCGGTCAGCCTCACGCTCCATGTCGCGAGAAAAATTCAGCTGCGCCTGCGCCATGGCCGCCTGGCCCCCCACGATGGCGGCCTGCGCCGCATCGGGGCTAGATGCCCGGCTGGCCACCAGCAGCCCCAGCAGCATGGCCGCCAGGCCCAGTGAGCTGCTGCGCGACGACGCCGACACACTGCGCGCGATGTGCCGCTGCGTGATGTGTGACAGCTCGTGGGCCAGCACCGAGGCCAGTTCGTCGGGCGTGGCCGTCAAGGCGATCAGGGCCAGGTGCACGCCCACGTAGCCACCCGGCAGTGCGAAGGCATTGACCGAGCGGTCGCGCACCAGAAACAGCTCATAGGGAAACAGGTGGTCGGTATCGGGCCCGATGCTGCCGCGCTGCCGCGCCGCCGCCACCAGCGGCCGCCAGATGCCTTGCACGTATTCCAGCAGTTGGGGATCGTCCAGGTAATCCGGGTCGCGGCGGATCTCGCGCATGATCTGCTCGCCCACGCGCTTCTCGGTGTTCAGGTTGAACTCGTCCGAGGCCGATTCACCCAGGCCGGGCAGCCGCAAAGGCTCCAGGCCTTCGGCCCAGGCCGCCGTGGGCAGCAGGGCGCTTGCTTCAAGGGCGGCGGCCAGCACCAGACACAGCCAACGCCGGGCCGGCGCGCGGGTGGAGCGACGAGAGAAGGTCACGCGGTAGGTCCGATCAGCCAGATGTGCGCCAGGTGCGATCCCCTATCATCCCACCACGACGTTTCGCCCACGTTTCGCGGCGGCTTCGCCACTGCCTTTTTCACCTCCGAAAGCCCGCCCCATGAGCGCTGAACTGACCCATTTTGATGACCATGGCCAGGCCCACATGGTTGACGTCGGCGGCAAGTCCGACACGCACCGCGTGGCACTGGCCGCCGGCAGCATCCGCATGCAGCCGGCCACCCTGGCCCTGATCAGCTCGGGCTCGGCCAAGAAGGGCGATGTGATCGGCATCGCGCGCATTGCGGCCATCCAGGCCGCCAAGCGCACCTCGGACCTGATCCCGCTGTGCCACCCGCTGCCCCTGACCCGCGTTGCCGTCGATTTCCAGATCGATGCGCCGGCCCACGCGGTGCACATCAGCGTGCAGGCTGAAACCTTCGGCCGCACCGGCGTCGAGATGGAGGCCCTGACCGCCGTGCAGGTGGGCCTGCTCACCATCTACGACATGTGCAAGGCCGTTGACCGGGGCATGGTGATGGACAACATCCGCCTGCTTGAAAAACGCGGCGGCAAGTCGGGTCACTGGCTGGCTGACGAGCCGCCCAAGGCCGGCTGAGACACCGGGGCGCTGGCCGCAGCGCTGGCCGGCAAGGCGGGGGCCTTCAAGGCCTGCTCTGCCGTCACGGTGAACTCGCGCCAACTGTGCACGGCCTGGGGCGCCTGGCACTGGAAGGCCTTCACGTCACCCGATTTGCAGGGCTCAAAGAATTCATCGGCGTCGCTGTTGCGAAACTCGCGCAGGCGCTGGGCCAGCCAACGCGCCCGGTCCACCTGACCGTTATCAGCCAGGTAAGTGGCCCAGGCGATCATCAGGCGCGTGTCCACCAGCGAATGCGTGGCACGCGCCAGGCCCAGGGCCAGGTTGCCAGCCGGTGCCTCATTGGTGGCGGCCGCGTAGTCGGCATGGTGGGCAAACAGCAGGCTGCCCTGGCCCCGGGCGATGCGGCCATCCAGCGAGCCGCTGCCCGGCGGCGGGGCATAGATGACCACGGCCTTCTGGTAATCCAGCAGCGCCAGCGCACCGGCCATGCTCATCAGCACGCCGGCCCACATGCCCCAGTTGCGCTCGGGCGTGATGAGCTCGTTGGCCGGCGCCGAGTGCGCCGCATCCAGCCCCAGCGCCAGGCCCCAGACCAGCGCGGCGGGCAGCAGGAAGTAGGCGTACCACAGCGGGTACTCGACCATGCTGTGCATCATCACCAGCAGCACCAGCACCAGGCTGCCCCGACCCGCCACACCCGCCGCATCAGGCAAGGCTGCGGTGATGCGAAACGCGCGCCACAAGCCCCAGCCGATCAGCCCCATCACCAGCAGGGCTGCGGGCAGGCCCAGTTCAACCGCCAGTTGCAGCGGCAGGTTGTGGGTGTGATCAAAAAACGAAGTGGGACGATGATCGAAGGCTGTCAGCGACCAGGCAAAGTTGAACTCGCCAAAGCCCACCCCCCACCAGGGATTGGCGATCACCAGGGCCCAGGCCGTGCGCCAGACATTGGGCCGCGAATTGGGGCTGCCGGTGCCGGTGGCCAGATCACCCAGACCGCCTTCGGCAGCCGCACGTGCGCCCGCGCCCAGGGCGTGGTGCGTGACCTGCCCCCAGGCGGCCATGGCGCCATAAGCCAGCACATACAGCAGGGGCGTGGCCACCAGCGCCCAGCGCGCGCTGCGCGGCAGGCGCCTGTCCAGCAAGCCCCACAGCATCAGCAGCAGCAGGCCGGCCGCCCCCGTGCGCGAGGCCGTCAATTCCATCGCCCACACCAGCAGCGCCAGCGACAGCCACATCACCCACCGGCCCACACGCCCCATGGCGTGCAGGCTGACGCCGGCCACCATCGCCCACATCAGCAGGCTGCACAGGTGGTTGGGCTGGCGCAAATTGCCCACGGCAATGCCGTTCAGGCCCGATGTCGCGATCCAGTCGTCCCAGGACAGGCTGGGCACGAACACCTGGATGAAGGCCACCAGGGCCCCTGCCAGGCCAGCCACCCACAGGCCCCAGGCCACGGCCTCGTACAGCGACAGGCCATCACCTCGTCGGGCCGTCTGCAGCCCCGCCATCACCATCACGGCGGCCGCCAGGACCATGCCCACGGCCTGCAGCGCCAGGGACATTGGCAAGGCGCCAGAGAGGGTGGACACCAGGGCGGCCCCGCCAACCCACACCAGGGCCAGCAGCACTGCCCAGGCGCCACGCAAGGCAGCCAGCCACTGGCCCGGTGCCAGCACGGCCACCAGGCCGCCCCACATCGAGATGGCGGCGCACTGGTTCAGCAGCGTCGTCGAGGGCGGCTGGTGCAGCGCCAGCAGCGTGGGTACGCAGGCGGCCAGCAACGAAGCTGGCAGAAGCAGCGGGTTGTGGGGGCGGTCGGTCTGGGACAAGGCGGACATCGGACTTGGCCGCACGGCTGGCGGCTCGGGCTGGGGGCGCTGGATGCTAGCAGGGGCCGCCCACCATGCAAAAAGCCCACCGAGGTGGGCTCTTGTGCGCATGCCCAGGCCCCGCAAGGGGCGCCGGGCAGTTCAGGCCAATCAGTTCTTGACGTAGCCGGCGGTCAGGCAGGCACCACCGTAGGCCCAGGTCAGGGTGTTGCCGCTGACGGTCGGGGTCAGCGTGCAGGTTTCCGTCGCCAGGATGCCCTTGTAGGCATTGGGGGTCATGGTGATCACGCCGGTGGTGGCGGTGATGGTGGCGCTGGCGAAGGCGTTGGTGGCCGAGGGCGACGAAATGCCCAGCGCGGTGTACGAGTCGCAATTGCCGCTGATGGAGCCTTGCGTTTGAGCGCAGGTGGCAATCGCCGTCTTGATCGGGTTCACGGCCGCGATCACTTCAGCGTAAGCAGCCTTCTTGATGTAGGTCTGGTAGGCCGGCAGGGCCACGGCAGCCAGGATGCCGATGATCGCCACGACGATCATCAGTTCGATCAGGGTGAAACCTTGTTGGACGCGCTTCATGGGGTAGCTCCTGGAGAGAAAGGGGGTTGAGGATGACCCTTTCTCACGCAGAAGCTGTGCCAGCCCGCAGGCCCGCCCTGTTTGGGACATATTTGGCACCTGACAGGCCCCGGGTAGGCTGAAGCGGCCCAATCCTGTCACTTTCAGGCGGCCCGGGCCGCCGCAAATTGTCAGTTCTTGACGTAGCCTTGGGTGACGCAGGCGCCCGAATAGGCCCAGGTCAGTGACTCGCCCGCAGCCGTCGGCGTCAGGACGCAGGTGTCGCCAGCCGCGATGCCCTTGAAATCCTTGGGGGTGGCAGTGATGACACCGTTGGCGCCAATCTCCACCGAGTTCAGGACATTGGTCGCATGCGGCGCCGTCAGGCCAATCTTGGTGAACGAATCGCATTGCGTCAGGTCGTTTGAGGAGGTCTGATGGCACACCACGATGGCCGCCTGCGTGGTCGTCATCGCCGTCAGCACTTCCACGTAAGCAGCCTTCTTGATGTAGCTCTGGTAGGCCGGCAAGGCCACCGCCGCCAGGATGCCGATGATGGCCACGACGATCATCAGTTCGATGAGGGTGAAGCCTTTTTGAATGCGTTTCATGGGGTACTACTTCCAATGGGGGTTGATGGGAAACCTCATTGGTGCAGTTGCCATGCCCATTTCGCGCCGGTTTACCCTCTGTTTCATCCACTTTTTGGGGCTAGCGGATGTGAGCAATCGCTACTTCGCCAGGCGCAACGTCACGTGGCGCACGACCAAAGAAACGCATCAGTTATGCAAGATTTGATTGCGCCCAAATATGTCGTCGAAATTGACCGTTGACCGACCTGACTTGCCCGTTTTCCCAGGATCGAATGTGTTGGCCAAACTTTGGATGGCAAGCCCGTACCCAAAGTGCCGCTGCTCGGCTTTATTGCGCGTGGCCCGGCCCTGTCGCGCAGGCCCTGTTCACATTGCCAAAGAGCGTGTGTGAAACGCAAGCGGTCAACACGCGGGCCAAGAGGAGGCCCAAGGCTGCAGACATGACAAGGGCGCCCAGCCGTGAAGCGGGCACCTGACAAAAATTGTCATGTTGATGGGGCGCAAGGCGCCCCATTTGGTCACAACAAGACCGTTCAGGTCATCAACCCAGTGGACTCGGTCAGTTTTTCACGTAGCCGGCGGTCAGGCAGGCACCACCGTAAGCCCAGGTCAGGGTGGTGCCGCTGACAGTCGGGGTCAGCGTGCAGGTTTCCGTCGCCAGGATGCCCTTGTAGGCATTGGGGGTCATGGTGATCACGCCGGTGGTGGCGGTGATGGTGGCGCTGGCAAAGGCGTTGGTGGCCGCCGGCGACGAAATGCCCAGCGCGGTGTACGAGTCGCAATTGGTCGCGATGGCGCCCTGGGTTTGCGCGCAGGTGGCAATGGCCGTCTTGACCGGGTTCACGGCCGCAATGGCTTCGGCGTAGGCGGCCTTCTTGATGTAGGTCTTGTAGGCCGGCAGGGCCACCGACGACAGGATGCCGATGATCGCGACAACGATCATCAACTCGATCAGCGTGAAACCCTTCTGAACTGCTTTCATGGATGGACAAGCTCCGGCTTGGAACGAAACCGCGGGTTTCGCCGTTTGGGGGCTAACCGCGACGGTTCGCGGTCAGGCGTCCATCAGCATTTCGGCATGCAAAGGCAGAACTTGATGCCTGGTATCCAGCGCGCGGATCTCGCCCATCACCGCATCCATCTCGCCAGGCTTGATGTGCGTGACAAATACACGGGCCGGCTGGGTCAGCTTTTGCAGTTCACGACCCAATGCAGCGGGGTGCAGGTGGCGACTGACCGCCGCGAGCTGGCGTTCGTCGTCACGAAATGCCGTTTCGATGACCAGGGTGTGAACCGTCAGCTGTTGCAGCCGCTGCCACAGGGCGTCATGAGCAGCCGTGTCACCCGTGAACACCCAGGCGCCTGACGAGCCCATGACCGCAAAACCCACCGCCGGCACGGTGTGCAGCGCGGGCAGGACCTCGATGGCCTGGCCACCCAGATCCAGCACCTGGCCGACTTCAAAGGGCACCAGACTCAGAATGGGTTGATCAGGCTTGGGCAAGCGGGTGAAGTCGGGCCAGATGACGCCATTGAAGACATGCTGGCGCAGGGCGTTCAGCGTGGCCGGCAAACCGTGAACCTGAATGGGCGGTCGCCCGACGCGCCGACGCATCACGCTGTCGGCCAGCAAGGGCACACCCAGCACATGATCGAGGTGCGAGTGGCTGAGAACGATGTGGTCGACCGCAGCCAGTTCGTCCAGGGTGAGGTCGCCAACCCCCGTGCCCGCGTCAATGAGCACGCGCTGATCCACCAGGAACGCGGTGGTGCGGCACCCGGCGGCAATCGAGCCCGAACAGCCCAGGACGCGGATTTGCATGTGAAGACTTGGCGGCGTCGAGCACGCCTGCGGCTGTGGGGGTTGCAGAGACGATCCGGCCGAACGCGCAAGGCCTGCCGTGAATCGGTCGGGCCCACATGGTGCAGGCGCATGTGCCCGAAATCAAGGCGCCAGTCGGCATTTACGCACGCCGTGCCCCTTCATTTGACGACGCCCCCGGTCTGGCGTGAGTTCGATCACACCCGGGTGTGGCGTGTTCGCCCGCTGCAGGCCCCACGCGAGCAGGCACCGCCACCGGCCGCCACGCAGCCAGCGTGGCGCACACGCCCGCGATCAGGGCGTGTGGATGAACTGCATCTGGGTGCCCGCCAGCTCGATCAGGTCACCGTTGCTCAAGGGTCCGGTTTCGCCCGTCAACTGCACGCCATTGATGCTGGGACGCTGAACGCCTTCGACGTGCGCCAGCACATAGCCTGTGGGCCGCTTGGTGATAGAGGCCACCTGCACGCCGGGTTTGCCGACCGTGGTCACCACCTTGGTCAGGCTGACCGTGCGACCAGCGGCAGCGCCGCTCAGCACCTTGATCGACGCGAACTGGCCGCCGCCACCACTTGGCACCGGGGTGGCCGCCAGGTTGGGCATCGGGGCCGTGTTGTTGTAGGGGGTGTGCGGCGCGCTGGCGGCAGCGCCAGGCCGCATGATCATGGTCTTCTCGTAATCGCCACCTTCTTCGACCAGGTACTTGATCTTGTACTTGCCGATTTCGACGGTGTCGTTGTGCACCAGCATCTGCTTCTTGATGGCCTTGCCATTGATGTAGGTGCCGTTCGTGCTGTTGAGGTCTTCGATGAAGACATCCTGGCCGAGCATCTGCAGCACGGCGTGCTCGCCGCTGACCGCCAGATTGTCGATGACGATGTCGTTGTAGGGACGCCGACCCAGCGTGGTCTTGTCCTTGGTGATCTGAACATCCTTGATCACCACACCATCGAGAGACACCACCAGCTTGCCCATGCTTGACCTTTTTTTTCGCCCGGGCCTCCCTCAAAGCGGGCTGCCCGGCGAGTGACCACTGACTTATTGTCGGAGGGGCTGACGCTCAGCGCCCGAATTTCCACCAAGGGCGGCCCGAATTGCCGGTGCCGCCCGCCACTCGAACGAGTATCAACGCAATATTATCCTTTCCACCGGCGTCATTGGCAGCATTGATGAGTGCCTGGCCTGCTGCCGGGAGGGATTCGTGGGTCTGGAGCACCCGCGCCATGACGGCGTCGTCCAGCATGTCGGACAAGCCATCGGAGCACATGAGGTAGACGTCACCCGGTTGGGTTTCGTGCAGGTGCGACTCCAGCAGCACGGTGTCTTCAACGCCCACGGCCCGGGTCACCAGGTTCTTGTTGGACGAAAAAGCGGCCTGCTCGGGCGTGATCAGGCCCGCGTCCAGTTGCTCCTGCAGCAAGGAATGGTCGCGGGTGATCTGCACAAACTGGTGGGCGCGAAAACGGTATGCGCGGGAGTCCCCCACATGCCCCAGGCGCAACTGCCCTTCACGAAACACCGCGACAACCAACGTGGTGCCCATGCCCGCGTACTGCGGATTGGAATTGGAGGCGTTGAAGATGGCCCGATTGGCGTTGTCGACGCAGATGTCCATGGCGCGCCGGACTTCGAGATCGCTGGCGCGGGCGGAGGCCTCGGCCAACCATCGGCCCAGCTCACTCTTGATGAAACCTGTGGCCATGCCGCTGGCCACCTCACCCGCGTTGTATCCGCCCATGCCGTCGGCCAGAACGGCCAGGCCATTGGGCTCGTCGAGCGCGACCGAGTCTTCGTTGTTGGACCGCGCACGACCCGTATCCACGGCTTGATAAAACTCGAAAGGCATGCTGGGCAATGCGACGTTGGCGGGGGTCTGCTGCCGATTGTGCCTTGGAACCTGATCGTTTCGCAGGCAGGTCATCAAGCCGCAGGCGTCTGATGTGCTCGCTGCATCAATTGCGCCAGTGCGGCGACCTGCCGGGCCCAGGCTCCCAGGTCGGCAGGCCGCGCCGCCGGCTCGCGTGCCAGCAGTTGCTCCACCGCAGTGATCGCTGCGCGTGGCAGATCCGGGCGCAGCATGTCCAGCCGGGCCGGTGCGGCGCGGGCCACGGCCTGCAGCAACTCACCCATGGTGTCGGCCTCATGGGGCCGGCGGCCGGTGAGCAACTCAAACAGCATCACGCCCAGTGCATAGGCATCCGAGGCCGGGCTGGCTTCTTCGCCGATCAGCAACTCGGGCGCCATGTAGGCGGGCGTGCCCAGGGTCACGCCTGTCTGCGTCTGCGACGGATCGGGCGACTTGGCCACGCCGAAGTCGGCCAGCTTCACCTGTCCCTGGCCCAGGTTGACCAGCACATTGGCGGGCTTGAGGTCGCGGTGCACGATGCCCAGACTGTGCGCGTGCGCCAGTGCACTGGCCACCTTGGCCCCGATTTCAAGAACCAGCGGCTCGGGCAGCAGGCGGGTTCGTGGTGTGTAGCGCGACAGATCGAGGCCGTTGACTTTTTCCATGACCAGCCAGGCGCGGTCGGCAGACAGGCCGGTGGCCAGCACCGCCACGATGTGCGGGTGCTCCAGCCGGCGGGCCAATTCGGCTTCCTTTTGCAGGCGGTTGAGCCATTCCTGCCGCTCGGCAGCAGGCAGGCCGGGCGGCAGGGCCAGCAATTTGATGGCGACACTGGCGCCCGTCTTCAGGTCGGTGGCGCTGTGCACGGCCGCGCCTGCACCGCGACCCAGTCGGCCATGGAGCTGGTAGCGGCCAGCCACCAGCGCCGGATCATCGTCGCCGGCTTGGATCGCCGCTTGCGGTGCTGCTTTGCCTAATGAAAACCAAGCCAAGGGGGCCCCTGTTCACTGCACCCACTTTGGGAGAAGACTGGGACATTAGCATGCATCAATTCGTAACAAGCTGGCATCAGCCAAATGGGTGGTGCACCGGGGGCGCCACACGTCGTGGTCGGGTGTCCGGGCGACTAGGCTTGCTTGGCCTGCCTACGCTGAATCAGCCTCCCAAGCCCCACCACCAGCGCTGCGCCCACCGCACCTGCGGCGTGGATGACCATTGGCTCGGGTGTACCAAAATGTTTCGCGACACCCGGGTCTGTGAGCAGCATCTCGCCTGCCAGGTAGCCCAGCAGTGCGGCGCCCAGCGTGATGATGATGGGGTATTGCGCCATCACATTCATCAGCATGGTGCTGCCAAAGACGATCAGGGGAATGCTGATGCCCAAGCCCAGCACCAGCAGGATGGCATCGCCCTTGGCGGCAGCAGCCACGGCCAGCACGTTGTCCAGGCTCATGACCAGGTCGGCAACCAGAATGGTGCGGACAGCCGCCATCAGCCCGGTGCCGTCGGGCCCCAGTCCATCCTCGCCTTCACCGGTTTCCAGCAACAAGGTGACGCCGACGTACAGCAGCAGCATGCCGCCGATGAGCTTGAGGTACGGCCACTTCAACATCTCGACCGCCAGCAGTGTCAGGGCGATCCGCATCACGATGGCCGCTGCACTGCCGAAGAGGATGGCCTTTTTTTGCTGATGGGCGGGCAGCTTGCGCGCTGCCAGCGCAATGACCACCGCGTTGTCGCCCGACAGCAGCACGTTGGCCATGATGATCGAGCCCAGCGCCAACCAGAACGCGGCTGAGGTGAAGGCCATCGTGTTCTCCGTAGGATTCATCGCTCGGCGCATGTGCGCGTCGCGAAGCCAGGCAAAAGTGTAGGCCTTGTCACGAAGGGCTCAGGCACACATGCGGGCCGCGGCCTCACACGTGATACGGGGCGTCAAGCCGCGTGATGGCCACGCTGGCTGACGCCCCGCAGTGCGTGCACAAGCTGTTTACAGCAGGCCCTTGAGCAGCTTGCCCATCTCGCTGGGGTTGCGCGTGACGGTGAAGCCGCAGGCTTCCATGATCTCGAGCTTGGCGTCGGCCGTGTCAGCGCCGCC
>Ga0228698_1000159_pt1 | contig 62756 bp, 53 predicted proteins | sample McNCre117_Aug_MG_FD_178015 | JGI IMG/M metagenome (GOLD analysis project Ga0228698, IMG submission 178015) | Freshwater microbial communities from McNutts Creek, Athens, Georgia, United States - 1-17_Aug_MG | ecosystem: Environmental > Aquatic > Freshwater > Creek | place: USA: Georgia...
CCTTGCGCGTCTTCTTGGGCAGCGGGTCAAGACCCAGGTTGATCTGTTCCATGCCCCATATCGTCTCAGGTCATCAACTGCCCTGCCAGTCGGATTGACCTGGGGTTTTGCAGACCTTCCCTAGGCAAGACAAACGCTCAATTCAGATTCGAGCGGCCCCGGATGAATGTACCTCCCGTGACCCGTCACCGCGAGAGTGAAGCCGGGCAGCCGAACACCTACTCCTTGAAACCTTCAGAGTGGGACTATGCAAAGTTCGGCCCGGATCTCACCAACTATGAAGCAGTGCACAGTGCGCTGCAATCTCTCATGGGGATGCTGAGCGACCGGAACCTGATGGGGGACTACCCGACCCCCATATTCGATAGATATGGGGCTGCCCGAGTTGACACAACGATGAGCTGCGCCGCGGCAGCCTTTTGGCAGACAGTCTCAGGATATGGTGCAGCCAAGGAATATGGCAACGCACAACTTCCCGTTCGACGCGTGGTCATCGAACACTGCAAGGCTTACCCCTCCGACATTGGATGCAGGCGAATTTTGCTGCGCTTCGAGGTGTACGGACTATTCGCGCGCTTCCTCCTGGCTGCCAAATCCACCCGTTACACCGCAGACATTCAGTGGAATGCTCGATTGCCAGCTGAAACCTTCTGCCCGAAATGGTCGCTCGAAAGTCGCGATGAAAGCCTGACACTGCACGTGTGGCCGTTAACAAGCGACGCCAGCCTCAGGAGATGGCTGGAGCGGTGGGGGAGTCGAAAACTTGAACTACTGCCGGCGTAGTGGCCCCTTGGGGCCAGCTTGTCGTCCTCCTGACTTGACAGGATGCCTCACCAGTTGTTCACACTGCCGATGTACAACCAGATCGCCTCGATCTCGTGCGGCTTGACGATGCCGCCCCAGGCCGGCATCTGGCGTTTGCCGTTGGTCACCGACGTCACAAAGCGCTCTTTCTCGTCCTTGGGGAAGGTGCGCAAGTCAAAGTAGGCGCTGCTGGTGACGGCCAGGTTGATGCCGTGGCAGCGCGCGCAGGTGCGGGTGTAGGCCGACCGCCCTGCGGCGACAGTGGGCACCGGAGCATCGGCGGCCGGTGCAGCCGATGCGGCCGGGGCCGAGCCCTGTGCTGCAGCCGTCTGCGCGAAGCTGGAAAAGGCCGCCGCCAGCGCGGCGGCCAGGATCACCCGACGCATCATCGCGGCAGGGCAAAGGTCCAGATCGAGCTGCCTGCAGGCACGTTGGCCAGCTCGGCGTCGCCGGCCAGTGCACCGTACACGGTGGCAGCACCGCTGGTCACGGTGATGTACTGGCGACCGTCCTTTTCCCAGGTGATGGGCAGGCCCGAGATGCCCGAACCCGTCTGGAAGCTCCACAGCTCACGGCCGTTGGCCGAGTCAAAGGCCTTGAACTGGCCGGTCTGGGTGCCGGTGAAAACCAGGCCCGACGCGGTGGTCAACACGCCAGCCCAATTGGGCGACTTCAGCAGCACTTCCCACACCTTCTTGCCGGTCGCCGGATCCCATGCCACCAGCGAGCCGCGGTTGCCGTCAGCCGGCCCCACAAAGCCAGCCAGCTCCAGGCCCAACCACCAGTTCGGGCCACCCGGGCGGGTTTGCTTGGTGTAGCGCACCTTCATGCCCAAATCGACCGTGTTGAAGAAGGCCAGCTTGCGCTTCGGGTCGAAGCTCATGGGCATCCAGTTCTTGCCGCCGTAGGCGCTGGGCCACACTTCAACCGTGTCGGCCATTTCTTCGCTCTTGCGAATGGCTTCGGTCATGGGCGTGGCAATCGGACGCCCCGTGGCCATGTCGATGCCAGTGGCCCAATTCACCTTGCGTGCAAACTGGTTGGCCTTGAGCAACTTGCCCGTGGCACGATCCAGCACATAGAAGAAACCATTGCGGTTGGCCTGCATCACCGCCTTGGTGGGCTTGCCATCAATGGTCAACTCGGACAGCACCAGCTCATTCACGCCGTCGTAGTCAAACGGGTCAGCGGGCGAGAACTGGTAGTGCCACACCACTTCGCCGGTCTTGGGCCGCACGGCCAGCACCGAGCTGGTGTACAGCGCGTCACCACCGCGCATGGCGGCGTTCCAGGGGGCACCATTGCCCACACCCCAGTACACCAGATCCAGATCGGGGTCATAGGTGCCAGTCAGCCAGGTCGGGCCGCCACCGGTTGCGGCAGCACCTGGCTTCCAGGTGTCGGCACCCTTTTCGCCTTCAACGGCGGTGGTCCAACGCTTCCACTTGTGGGCGCCGGTCTTCAGATCCCAGCCGTCAATGAAGCCGCGCACGCCGTACTCGCCGCCCGAGATACCAGTGATCAGGGTGTCGCCCGCGATCAGCGGGGCGTGGGTCATGCTGTAGCCCTGCTTGTAGTCGGCCGCCTTCACCTTCCACAGCTGCTTGCCGTCTGCCTGGTTGATGGCCACCACATAGGCGTCCAGCGTGGTGCGGTACAGCACGCCGTCCAGTGCGGCCAGGCCGCGCGAGTGGATGCCGCAGCACAGGTAGCCGTTGATGTCAGCGGGCAGCTCGATGGGGGTCTTCCACTTTTGGCGACCAGTCAGCGGATCGATGGCGATGGTGTGCGAGTGCGTGGCCAGGTACATCACGCCGTTGATCAACAGCGGTTGACTGGATGCATTGGCCGAGTTGTCGAGACTCAGGTTCCACACCGGGCTGAGCTTGCCCACGTTACGCGGATTGACCTGTGCCAGCGCGCTGTGGCGCTGTTGACCCCAACCCATGCCGTAGGTGGTGACGTCGGAAGCCGTGGCTGCGTCATTACGAAGATCGGCCAGTGACTGCGCCTGGGCACAGACTGCCAGGACAGCCATCGACACCGGCAGCACAACGCGGGCAACTTTCTTGAAATTCACGGGCGGTCTCCTGTTCTACGTGAAGGGTGGGGAGGTTATGCGCGCCGAACCAAGCTCGCCAAATCCGTGACTACCCTAGTGCCAAGTTGTTCTGTTTCGCGACGACCGCGAGGCAGCGGGTGCGCGCAAGGCCACCGTGTTGTGCTTGATCGGAACAACTTGAACGGGTGGGAAAACCCGAACTGCCTGCGCACCGGCTGCCGCTCATACCTTCGCGCCCCAGCCTCAACGGCACTCGCACCCAAACAGGAAACCACCATGCAAACCAATCTGCTGATCGATAACGAATCACGCCAGGCCCAGGGCGGCTCTACTTTTGAGCGCCGCCACCCCACCACGGGCGAAGTCGTCACCCGCGCTGCGGCCGGCACCGTTGAAGACGCCAGGCTGGCCGTTGAATCGGCCGCTGCAGCCTTCAAGACCTGGCGGCACACGGCCCCCAGCGAGCGCCGCCGCCTCCTGCTCAAGGCCGCTGATGCCCTGGAAGCGCGCACGCCGCAATTCATCGAAGCCATGGCCGCTGAAGTGGGTGCCTCGGCGCTGTGGGCCGGTTTCAATGTCTACCTGGCCGCCAATGTGTTCCGCGAGGCTGCCTCGCTGGCCACGCAGATCCAAGGCGAGACCATCCCCACTGACAAGCCCGGTGCACTGTCGATGACGGTGCGCCAGCCTGTGGGCGTGATCCTCAGCATCGTGCCCTGGAACGGCCCGGTGGTGCTGGCAGCCCGTGCCATCGCCTACCCGCTGGTGTGCGGCAACACGGTGGTGTTCCGCGCCTCTGAGGCCAGTCCCAAGACTCACCTGCTGGTGGCCGAAGCCCTGGTTGAAGCCGGCTTCCCGCCCGGCACCCTGAACGTGCTGACCAATGCCCCCGCCGATGCACCCGAGGTGATCGACGCGCTGATTGCCCACAAGGCTGTGCGGCGCATCAACTTCACCGGCTCCACGCGCGTGGGCCGCATCATTGCGCAAAAGGCAGCCACCCACCTCAAGCGCTGCCTGCTGGAGCTGGGCGGCAAATCGCCCCTGGTGCTGCTGGACGACGCCAACATCGACGAAGCGGTCAAGGCCGCCGTGTTCGGCTCGTTCCTGTACCAGGGCCAGATCTGCATGTCGACCGAGCGCATCGTGGTGGACGAGTCGATTGCCGACGAATTTGTGGCCAAGTTTGCGGCGCGCGCTGTCGAGTTGCCCGCCGGTGACCCCACCAAGAATGCGGCCTGCGTGATCGGCCCCATGGTGGCCAAGGAGTCCGGCCCCCGCCTGAACGCGCTGATTGATGACGCCCTGACCCAGGGGGCCAAGCTGGCCTGCGGCGGCCTGGCCGATGGTGCGGTGATGCCCGCCACCATCGTCGATTTCGTCAAGCCCGGCATGAAGATCTTCGATGAAGAGACCTTCGGCCCCATCACCACCATCGTGCGTGTCAAAGGTGTTGACGAAGCCGTGCGCATGGCCAATGACACGGCCTATGGCCTGTCGGCCGGCGTGTTTGGACGCGACGTCACCCGTGCATTGGGCGTGGCCATACAGATCGACAGCGGCTCGGTCCACGTCAATGGCGCCACCGTGCAAAACGAGGCTCAGGCCCCCTATGGTGGCACCAAGGACAGCGGTTACGGCCGGTTTGATGGCCGCGCCGTGATCGACGAATTCACCGAGCTGAAGTGGATCACCATCGAGCCGTCGGTGCAGCAGTACCCGGTGTGATGCCGCGCGGCTGACACCGCCGCCTGCCTGCGCCAACAGGCGGCATCGGCCCAGGGCCGGTGCCGCCTATTTGTCGTCGGCAAACAGATCCACCAGCACCTGCCGCAGCCACATATTGGCCGGGTCGCGGTTGAAGCGGGCATGCCAGAACAGGTTGATCGCGATGTCGGGCAGCTTGACGGGGTGGCGCGAGGCCACCAGCCCGAAGGGCTCGATGCAGCGCTCGGCAAAACGCTGCGGCACCGTGGCGATGAGATCGGTCGACTGCAGGATATGCCCCACCGCGATGAAATGCGGCACCGCCAGGCGCATCTTGCGCTGCACACCGGCCGCAGCCAGCAGCCCATCGACCTCACCGTGGCCCGTGCCGGCAGCCACCACGCGGACGTGTTCCAGCTCGCAAAACTGCCGCAGGCTCATGGGTGAGCGCGCCACGGGGTGCCCCTGGCGAAACAGGCACACATAACGCTGCCTGAACAAGCGCCGTTGAAAGAACCCCGCCTGCAGATTGGGCAGCAGGCCCAGTGCCAGATCCACCGAACCCGATTCCATGTCGTCTCGCAAATTGCCCGCATTCAGGCGCTGCGTGTTGATCTGGATGTGCGGCGCCAGGCTGGCCAGCGCCGTCATCAGCGGAGGCATGAAATACATCTCGCCGATGTCGGTCATGGCCAGATGGAAAGTCTTGGTGCTGAGCAGCGGATCGAAGCTGTCGCGCTTGAACAGCGCCGTCTGGATGGCATTGAGCGCATAACTGACCGGCTCGGCCAGGTGCAGCGCGTAGGGCGTGGGCTCCATGCCACGCGACGTGCGCAGGAACAGATCGTCATGCAGCAAGTCGCGCAGGCGCTTGAGCGAATTGCTCACGCCGGGCTGGCTGACGCCCAGCTTTTCAGCGGCCACCGACACGCTGCGATCCATCAGCAACTGGTTGAACACCACCAGCAGGTTCAGATCCATGTCGCGCAGGTCCATGACGCACCTTTATTCAAATTGGTGATTCGAGCTATCACAACTAGTTTATCGACTTATATCGCGCCGATCTTCAGAATCACCGCACTTCGCACCCTGCACCTCACCAAGACAAGCCCATGGAACTGGTCGTCGAGCCACTCAAGCGGACCCTCAAGGTCGACAGCGGCCAGAACCTGCTGGACGTGCTCCGTCAGCACGAAATCCCCATTTCATACAGCTGCATGTCGGGCCGTTGTGGCACCTGCCGCTGCAAGGTGGTGAAGGGCCAGGTGCTCAACAGTGGCCCCGAGGCCGGCCGGCCGTTGGGTGCCAAGGACAGCACCGTGCTGGCCTGCCAAGCCGTGCTGACCGAGAACTGCACCATCGAACTGCCTGAGGGCGACGAGATCGTGGTGCATCCGGCACGGGTGCTCAAAGGCACGGTCACCGCCATCGAAGCGGCCACGCACGACATCCGCAAGATCCGGGTCAAGCTCAACAAGCCCTTGGCGTTCAGCCCCGGCCAGTACGCCACCTTGCAATTCACGCCCGAACACATTCGGCCCTATTCGATGACCGGACTGCCCGGCGATGCCGAGATGGAGTTCCAGATCAGGCAGGTGCCCGGTGGCCGGGTGACGCAATACATCTTCGACGAATTGCAGGTGGGGGCCAGCCTGCGCGTCAGTGGCCCCTTGGGCACGGCCTATCTGCGACGCCAGCACACCGGTCCCATGTTGTGCGTGGGTGGCGGCACGGGCCTGGCCCCGGTGCTGTCCATCGTGCGCGGCGCCATCGAGGCCGGCATGCCCAACCCCATCCACCTGTACTTTGGTGTGCGCAGCCAGCAAGACCTGTACGACGCCGACCGCCTGCAGGCGCTGGCACAGGCGCACAACAACGTGCATGTGCACATCGTGATCGCCACGGGCCCTGTCGCGGCTGGTCAACGCAGCGGACTGGTCACCGATGCCATCGAAGCCGATCACCCCAGCCTGTCGGGCTGGCGTGCCTACCTGTGCGGCGCCCCCGCCATGGTGGAAGCGCTGAACCTGCTGGTGGCCAGGCTGGGCCTGGCACCCGAACACATCCACGCCGACGCCTTCTATCCCAGCGGCGTCTGACGACCACACCCGCCCTCACATTCAGGAGACAGCAGCATGAGTGAAACCAACACGGTCTTCCCGAAAGACCCCAAGTGGCCCGGCGAAGGCACCAGCCGTGTGCCGTTCTGGGCCTACACCCGTGAAGACCTGTACAAGCGCGAGCTCGATCGCCTGTTTTACCAGGGCCACTGGTGCTATGTTGGCCTGGAGGCCGAGATCCCCAACCCCGGCGACTTCCGGCGCACGGTGGTGGGTGAGCGCTCGGTCATCATGGTGCGCGACAACGACGGCAGCATCAATGTGGTTGAAAACGTCTGCGCCCACCGGGGCATGCGCTTTTGCCGCGAGCGCAACGGCCACGCCAAAGACTTCTTCTGCCCCTACCACCAGTGGAACTACAGCCTCAAGGGCGACCTGCAGGGCGTGCCCTTCCGCCGTGGTGTCAAGCAAGACGGCAAGGTCAACGGCGGCATGCCGAAAGATTTCAAGATCGAAGACCACGGCCTGACCAAGCTGAAGGTAGCCACCCGTGGCGGCGTGGTGTTTGCATCGTTTGACCACGAGATCGAGAGCCTTGAGGAATTCCTGGGCCCCACGATCCTGGGTTACTTTGACCGGGTGTTCAATGGCCGCAAGCTCAAGATCCTGGGCTACCGCCGTCAGCGCATCCCCGGCAACTGGAAGCTGATGCAAGAGAACATCAAGGACCCGTACCACCCCGGCCTGCTGCACACCTGGTTCTCAACCTTTGGCCTCTGGCGCGCCGACAACAAGTCGGAGCTGAAGATGGACGAGCACTTCCGTCATGCCGCGATGATCTCCACCCGCGGCCAGGGCGGCAAGAACGACGACGTGGTCAGTGGCGTTGACAGCTTCAAGGACCAGATGAAGGTCAACGACCCGCGCCTGCTCGACATCGTGCCCGAGCCCTGGTGGGGCGGCCCGACGGCGGTGATGACCACCATCTTCCCCAGCGTCATCATCCAGCAGCAGGTCAACAGCGTGTCCACGCGCCACATCCAGCCCAATGGCCATGGCTCGTTTGATTTCGTCTGGACGCACTTTGGCTTTGAAGACGACAGCGCCGAGATGACCGAGCGTCGCCTGATCCAGGCCAACCTGTTCGGCCCGGCCGGCTTCGTGTCGGCCGACGACGGCGAAGTCATCGAGTGGTCGCAAGAAGGTTTTGAGCAGAACCCGGCCCACCGCACCGTCATCGAGATGGGTGGCTACGACATCGGCGACACCGACCACATGGTCACCGAGACCCTGATCCGGGGTATGTACAACTACTGGCGCAAGGTGATGGGGGAATAAACATGACCGACTTCAAGACCTACTTTGAGCTGTTGAACCTGTACAGCGATTACGCGATGGTGTGCGACTCGAAGGACTGGGAGAAATGGCCCGAGTTCTTTGTTGAGAACGGCACCTACCGCCTGCAGCCGCGCGAGAACTTCGAGCAAGGCCTGCCCCTGTGCCTGTTGGCCCTGGAGAGCAAGGCCATGATCCGCGACCGCGTGTACGGCGTGAAAGAAACCATGTACCACGACCCGTACTACCAGCGCCACATCGTGGGCACGCCCCGGGTGGTGCGGGTTGAGCGCGACATCTACGGCGAGCGCATCATCTCCGAGGCCAACTACACCGTCATCCGCACCAAGATCGATGGTGACTCCACCGTGTTCAGCGTGGGTTATTACAGCGACGTGGTCGTGCGCACCCCCGAAGGCCTGAAGTTGCAGTCGCGCCTGTGTGTGTACGACAGCGAAATGATCGCCAACTCGGTCATCTACCCGATCTGAGGCCCAACATGAGTGAGCAATGGATCGATGCAGCCGCCGCCGATGCCGTGCCCGAGGGCGATGTCATCGGGGTGATGGTGGACGGGCGCGACATCGCGCTGTACGAGGTGGATGGCCAGGTGTACGCCACCGACAACATCTGCACCCACGGTGCCGCCCGCATGAGCGACGGCTTCCTGGAGGGCAGTGAGATCGAGTGCCCGCTGCACCAGGGCCGCTTTGACGTGTGCACCGGCAAGGCCATGTGCGCACCCCTGACCGAAGACATCCGCACCTACCCGGTTCGCATCCACGACAACCGGATCCAGCTCAAGCTGGCCTGACCTTTCGCCCCCCCAACGCACACTGGGTCGATGCTCCGCGAGGGGCGTCTGGCCGGGCGGTGTGCACCCTTCACGCACTGGATTCACGATGAAACGCTTTCCCCGCTTCGCCCTCATGGCCACCTCGCTGGCCGCCGCCTTGTATGCGTCGGCTGCCAACGCCGAAATCAAGATCGGCTTCTCGGCCCCCCTGTCTGGCCCCGTGGCCGCCGTGGGCCAGGATCAGCTGGACGGCTTCATGTACGGCATCGACATGCTGGGCAAGAAGCTGGGCGGCGAGCCGGTGACCGTGCTCAAGGAAGACGACCAGCTCAAGCCCGAGCTGGGCAACCAGATTGCCCGCAAGTTCATCGACCGCGACAAGGTGGACGCCTTGGTGGGCCTGGGCTTTTCAAACGTGCTGATGGCCAGCCTGCCGCGCATTGTTGAATCGGGCACGGTGGCCATTGCCACCAACGCCGGCCCGTCGCCGCTGGCCGGTGCGGGCTGCCTGCCCAATGTGTTTTCAACCGCCTGGCAAAACGACGGCACGGCCGAAGCCATGGGCAAGTATGCGCAGGACAAGGGCTACAAGCGCGTGTACCTGATGGCCCCCAACTACCAGGCCGGCAAGGACTACATCGCCGGCTTCAAGCGCTTCTTCAAGGGCCAGGTGCTGGAAGAAACCTACACCCAGGTCAACCAGCCCGATTACTCGGCCGAGATCGCCCAGGTGCAAAGCGCCAACCCCGATGCGCTGTTTGTGTTTTACCCGGGCGGCATGGGCGTGAACTTCGTCAAGCAGTTCAGCCAGGCTGGCCTGATGAAAAAGGTGCCGCTGCTGTCGGCCTTCACGGTGGATGGCACCACGCTGTCGTCGCAACGTGATGCCGCCGTGGGCACCATCACGGGCGCCATGTGGGACGTGGCCCTGAAGACGCCCGGCAATGCCGAGTTTGTTGAAGGCTTCACCAAGAAGTACGGCCGCGTGCCCAGCCACTACGCTGCCGTGGGCTACGACACCGCGCGCCTGCTGGACATCGCTGTCAAGAAGGTCAATGGCAAGACGGCCGACAAGGTGGCTTTTGCCGCCGCCGTCAAGGCTGCAGGCAGCGAGCTCAAGGCCATCCGCGGGCCTTTCCGCTTCAACGCCAACAACATGCCGGTGCAGAACTACTACGCCTTCCAGGTGGTCAAGGACGGGGCCCAGATCAGCGTCAAGCTGCTGGACACCCCGCTGCCTGATCACCAGGACCCCTACGTGGGCCAGTGCAAGAAGAAGTGATCCATGACCGCGAACCTGCTATTTGCCCAGTTGCTCAACGGGCTTCAGTACGGCGTGATGCTCTTTCTGCTGGCGGCCGGCCTCACGCTGGTCTTCGGCATCATGAGCTTTGTGAACCTGGCGCATGGATCGCTGTACATGCTGGGTGCCTACGCCGCTGCCGTGGTGGGTTCGCGCACGGATTCATTTGTCTTGGGCATCGTGGCCGCCATGGTCACCGGCCTGGTGGTGGGCCTGGCGCTGGAGCGCGTGGCCCTGTCGCGCCTGTACCGGCGTGATCACCTTGACCACGTGCTGGCTACCTTCGGGCTGGTGATGTTCTTCAACGAAGTGGTGCGCATGATCTGGGGGCCGCAACCGGTGTTCGTGGCTCTGCCCGAAGCCCTGTCGGGCACGGTGGATGTGTTCGGCTTCTCGTACCCCAGCTACCGCTTTCTCATCATCGTGGTGGGCCTGGTGGTGGCGGCGGGCAGCCAGTGGCTGATCCACGGCACGCGGGTGGGCATGCTCATCCGCGCGGGCTCGGTCAACCCGCAGATGGTGGGCGCGCTGGGCGTGAACATCGGTCTGCTCAATGCCATGTTGTTTGCGCTGGGCTCGGTGCTGGCGGCGCTGGCCGGCGGCATGGCCGGCCCCATCCTGTCGGTGCAAAGCGGCATGGGTGAGCCGGTGCTCATCACCACGCTGGTGGTCATCGTCATCGGGGGCATTGGCTCGGTGCACGGTGCGCTGTACGCCGGCATCATCGTGGGCCTGGTGGACACCCTGGGCCGCACCTTTCTGCCCATCATCATCCGCAGCGTGGCCGATCGCGAGGTGGCCAATGCGGCCGGGCCGGCGTTGGCCTCGATGCTCATCTACCTGCTGATGGCGGCCATCCTGGCCTGGCGCCCCAATGGGCTTTTTCCTGCGCACAAGGGCTGAGCATGCGTGCACTCCATCGGGCAGCCGCTGCGCTGCCGATCATTACCTTGCTGGCACTGGCCTGCATACCCAGCCTGGCGCAAGCCATGGACGACAACTCGCTGGTGGCATTTGCCGCCCGCGTGCTGATCTACGCCATCGCCGCCAGCGCCCTGAACATCGCGCTGGGCTTTGGCGGCATGGTCAGCCTGGGCCACGCGCTGTTCATCGGCATTGGCATGTACAGCGTGTCCTTGCCGGTGGTCTTTGGCATCACCTCGGGCTTCACCCAGCTGGCGCTGTGTGTGCTGGCTTGCGCCTTGGTGGGGGGCATCACCGGCCTGGTCAGCCTGCGCACCTCGGGCATTGCCTTCATCATGATCACCCTGGCCTTTGCGCAGATGGGCTACTTTGTCATCGTCAGCCTTAAACAGTTTGGTGGCGACGACGGCATGGGTGTCACTGCTCCCAGCCAGTTTTTTGGCTTTGCGCTGCAGGGCCCGCAACGCGTGTTTCATGTCGCCTGGCTGGTGCTGCTGATCCTGGTGATCTGGATCGGCAAGCTGCGTGTTTCGCCCTTTGGCATGACGTTGCGCGCTGGCCGCCAAAACGCCCGCCGTGTGGCCGCCACGGGCCTGCCGCTCAAGCAATACCAGCTGGCGGCCTACGTGATGTCGGCGGTGATCTGCGGCGTGGCGGGCATGCTGCTGGCCAACCTGAATGCCTACGCCTCGCCCAGCAGCATGTCCTGGATGACATCGGGTGAGTTGATCGTGATCGTGGTGCTGGGCGGCATGGGCAGCGTGTTTGGCCCGGTGCTGGGCGCCGTGGCGTTTCTGGGTGTCGAAGAGTGGCTCAAGGCCTATACCGAGCACTGGATGGCCGTGTTTGGCCTGGCCATCCTGGCCGTGGCCCTGTTTGGCCGCGCCGGCATCGTGGGCGGCATGGCATCGCTGCTGCGCCGCCTGACCGCCCGCCAGGCCACCGGAGACGCCGCATGAGTGCCTTGCTTCAAACCCGCGCCATCACCAAGCGTTATGGGGCCTTGCTGGTCACCGACGAGGTGTCGCTGACTGTCGAGCAGGGCGAGCTGCACGCCATCATCGGCCCCAATGGTGCCGGCAAGACCACGCTGATCAACCAGCTGTCGGGCGAGCTGCGCAGCGACACCGGAACGATTGAATTTGCCGGCCGTGATGTGACGGCCCAAGGCATCCATGCGCGGGCCCGCGCCGGCCTGGTGCGCTCGTACCAGATCACCTCGGTGTTTGATGAATTCACCGTGATGGAAAACGCCGCCCTGGCCGCGCGCGGTGCCAGGGGCCATGCCTTCCGGTTCTGGCAGCCGCTGCTGGGTGACCACCAAGCCATGCAGGCAGCCGAGCAGGGCGTGCGTTCAGCCGGCCTGCAGGCGCGGGCCCACACGCTGGCATCCGAGCTGGGTTACGGCGAGCGGCGCCAGCTTGAACTGGCGATGGCCCTGGCCGCTGAACCCCAGTTCTTGCTGCTGGACGAACCCATGGCCGGCATGAGCGTGCAAGAGTCAGCGCTGGTGGTTGACCTGCTCAAGTCTTTGAAGCGCCGGTACACCATCTTGCTGGTGGAGCACGACATGAATGCCGTGTTTGCACTGGCCGACCGCATCAGTGTGCTGGTGTACGGCCGCCTGCTGGTCACGGGCACCCCCGACGAGATCCGCAGCAACAAGGACGTGCGCGACATCTACCTGGGCGATGAGGAGATCGGCGCATCATGAAACCCTTGCTCAAGGTGACCGGCCTGCAAGCCGGCTACGGTGCCGCCAAAGTGCTGTTTGGCGTTGACTTTGCCATGCAGGAAGGCGAAGTCATCACCCTGCTGGGCCGCAATGGCATGGGCCGCTCAACCACCATCAAGTGCCTGTTTGGCTTGCTGGCACCCCAGGGCGGCCAGATCGAATTTGCCGGCCAGCGTTGCGAGCGCCTGCCTTCTCACCGCATAGCCAGGCTGGGCCTGGGCCTGATGCCCGAAGGGCGTCAGGTGTTTCCCAACCTCACCGTTGAAGAAAACCTGGTGGCCACGGCGCGGCGCTCGGCCGACCACGGCCTGCGGCCCTGGACGCTGGAGCGCGTTTACGGGTTTTTTCCGCGCCTGAAAGAGCGCCGCAGCAACCTGGGCTCGCAACTGTCGGGCGGCGAGCAGCAGATGCTGGCCATTGGGCGCGCACTGATGACCAACCCGCGCCTGGTGGTGCTGGACGAAGCCACCGAAGGCCTGGCCCCCTTGATCCGATTTGAGATCTGGCGTGCCCTGGGTGAGCTGAAGGCCGAAGGCCTGTCATTGATCGTCATCGACAAGAACCTGGGCCCCTTGCTGACGCTGGCCGACCGCCACTTTGTGATGGAAAAGGGCCAGGTGGTGTGGTCAGGGGATTCAGACGCCCTGCGCGCCGACCCCGCCGTGGTTCACGAGTACCTGGGGGTTTGAGGCCCCTTAACTGGAGAGGATTCAACATGAGCGAACACGACCGCTTTGACACCCTGGGCCGCCTGGAAGACCTGCCCCAGGACTACCGCGACGCGTTGACGGCCAAGAACCTGGTGCCGCTGTGGCCCAGCCTGCGCTCGGTTCTGCCGCCCAAGGTGCCCTCGCGCAAGACCCAGGCCACGATGTGGGCCTACAGCAGCCTGCGCCCCTTGCTGCTGCAGGCCGGCGAGATCACCCCGATTGAAAAGGCCGAGCGCCGCGTGCTGGTGCTGGCCAACCCTGGCCATGGCCTGGAGAAGATGCAGGCCAGCCCGGCCATGTACCTGGGCATGCAACTGCTGCTGCCCGGCGAGGTGGCACCCGTGCACCGCCACACCCCCAATGCCGTGCGCATGATCGTGGAAGGCGAGGGCGCCTACACCACCGTGGGTGGCGAAAAATGCCCCATGCGCCGGGGCGATCTGATCCTGACGCCCACCTGGTTGTGGCACGAGCATGGCCACGAAGGCGACAAGCCCGTTGTGTGGTTGGATGTGCTGGACCTGCCGCTGGTTTACTACACCGAAACCTCGTACCACCTGGAAGGCCCCAGCCAGACCGTGATACCCGGCTCGGGTGCCAAATCGTATGCCCGAGGCGGTATGGTGCCGGCCCCTGGCTTTGAGCGCGCGCAAAAAGCCTACCCCATGCTGCATTACCCCTGGGTAGACGCCAAGGCCGCCTTGCAGCAACTGGCCGCTAACGACTCGCAGGTTGAAGCCGTGCAACTGGCCTACGTCAACCCCGAGACCGGCGCCGATTCTGAAAACATCCTGGGCTTTTATGCCCTGATGCTGCGGCCCGGCCAAACCCTGCGCCTGCCGGTGCGTTCACCGTCATGCGTGTTTCACCAGATCGAGGGGGCCACCGAGGTGCGCGTGGCTGACCAGCGCTTTGAGCTGGCCGACGCCGACACCTGCTGCGCCCCCGGCTACACCGAAGTCACGCTGCGCAACCTGCACGCGCAAGAAGCCTCGTACCTGTTCATCGCCGACGAAAGCCCGCTGCACCGCAAGCTGGGCGTTTACGAAAACCAGGGCTGATACCCCCATCAGCCCACCCCCGCCTCGCTACCTCGATCCTTGAAAGCCGACATGTCCACCTACCTGTTCACCCCGCCCGCCATCCCTTCGCTGCCCATCCTGGGCCGCGAAGAGCGCTTCCCCATCCGCCGCCTGTTTTTTGTGGGCCGCAACTACCACGCCCATGCCGTCGAGATGGGCAAGCCGGTGGACAAGACCGTAGAGCGCCCGTTTTACTTCACCAAGTCGCCCCAGACGCTGACCGAATCGGGTGCCACCGTGGCCTACCCGTCTGAAACCAAGAACTTTCACCACGAGATGGAGCTGGTGCTGGCCATCGGCAAGGCAGGGTTTCGGGTGCCGGCCGAGCAGGCGCACGAGCTGGTGTACGGCTATGCCTGCGGCCTGGACATGACCCGCCGCGACCTGCAACTGGTGGCGCGCGACAAGGGCCGCCCCTGGGATCTGGGCAAGGACGTTGAAGAATCATCGGTGTGCGCCGCCATCCTGCCCATGCCCGGCGTGGTGCTGGAAAACGGCGCACTGGAGATGCGTGTGAACGGCCAGGTGCGCCAGCACTCCAACATCGACAAGCTGATCTGGAACATCCGCGAGATCATTGCCGACCTGTCGCTGTTCTATCACCTGCAGCCCGGTGACCTGATCTACACGGGCACGCCCGAAGGTGTTGGCGCCGTGGTGCCCGGTGATGTCATCGAAGGCAGCATCGCAGGCGTGGGCAGTGTGCAGCTCACCATCGGTGCGGCCGCATGAAGCTGTACAGCTTTTTTCGCAGCGGCACCTCGCACCGGCTGCGCATTGCGCTCAACCTCAAGGGCCTGAAGCCCGAGTACGTGGCCGTTGATTTGCGCACCGAGCAGCACCTGCAAGCCGCCTTCAAGGCCGTCAACCCGCAACAGCTGGTGCCGGCCCTGACCCTGGACACCGGCGAGGTGCTCACCCAATCACCGGCCATCATCGAATGGCTGGAAGAGCGCTACCCCACGCCCGCGCTGCTGCCCACCGAGCCGCAAGCCCGCGCACGCGTGCGCGCCCTGGCCGCCATCGTGGGCTGCGACATCCACCCCGTCAACAACCGCCGCATCCTGGAAACCCTGCGCAAGCAGTTTGGGGCCAACGAAGCGGCCATCAACCAGTGGTGCGCCACCTGGATCAGCGCCGGCTTTGACGCCATCGAAGCCCTGCTGGCCCAAGACACCCAACGCGGCCCGTTTTGCCACGGCAACGCGCCGACCTTGGCCGACGTCTACCTGATCCCCCAGATCGAAAGCGCCCGCCGCTTTGGCGTAGACCTGGCCCGCTGGCCACTGATCGCCCAGGTGGATGCCGCCTGCGGGGCGCTGGAGGCGTTCAGCGCGGCGGCGCCGGGCAGGCAGCCTGACGCGGGGTGAGGTGGTAGGGGGGGCTGTAGCGCACCAAGTACGGGACAGGGGCCGATTGGAAAGTGGCGGGTGTGACGCCCGGGACAAGTGCTGCCCGGTCAATGCCTGGGGTGGGGCTTTGCTCCAGTGGACTGCTTTAGGACTGATTGCTGCCGCTCCGCATAAATCCGCCAAATGGCCGGTCCAGCGAAAAGCAGACCTAGTGACCTGTCGCCTGAATCTGACCTTGTGCTGTGAGTCCGGCCAATCGAAGCTCAGCTTCCGGGTGCAGCCGTGAAACCACGCCGTCGGCGGCACCGTGAGTCGTTGTTTTAGGACACCCGCTTAACTCCCGGATCAATCTTTGGTTTAAACGCCCGGCCAATGGTCACAGCGGCAACGACGATCGAACGATGGAAAGCAAATCCTCGCTTGGCTCCTGATCGAAACGGGCCACGCCGTTGTTCGTCAACAGCACCGTCATGCGCTTGGGGCGCATGAACCGGATCTGAACCTTCTCGATGACATGCTTCTTACCGTGCACGAGTGCTTGGGTTGCCCCGAGAACGTCGACACTACCCTTGATGACCGCTTTGGCCTGGACATTGGAGGCGAGTTCCATCGCTCCCAATTGCAGTGAGTCCACGATCCCCACTTCGTTCAAGCGCCGCTGCACTTCGCTCGCCCAGTCCAGCACGTTGACCGAAAGCGGGCTGATCGCCAATGCAAAGTCGGTTGCCTCCGCCAGCCGGCTGATCATGGTTTGAACGCCACGGGGGGCGTCCACGAGTTCCAAGCCTGGGCCGGCTACTGCCGCCTTGAATTCACAACTTCGGTACTCGACGCGGTGAAAACTCGCCTCTACTCCAAATGGGTCGGTAACGGTATCGTCGTATTCGATCTTCTCCACGAATCTGGCATCGAGAAAATCGTCTCTGACCCGATCCAGAACGAAGCCTTCGACCTGCTCTCCATCAAACGCCTTCACGCGAAGGCGTTTGGCCAGAACTCGCATAGAGATTGGCCATTGAGCCTTTAGCCAGCGATAGCGTTTCATACAGCGGTCTCCGCTCCCGAATCCGCACCAGCACCCGCCGCCTCGGCGAGCAATTGCGCCAATACGATACGTGCAGTCTTCTCAAGCATCGCGAGCAGGGTTGACTTCTCCGCCTCGCTGACCGGGCGGAGGTTTTTTGTATACGCGCCATTCTTGAACTTGAGCGCACCATGAATGGAGTAGCGAAACTTCTTGCCGGCCTGCCGATCCTCAAAGCCGGCATCGCATTCAATGATCGCGTATGGGTGGACGTTCTGCTTCGCGCGCCAAGTAATCGACGTGATGAAGAAGCCCTTGTCCTTCAGCTCCTGGTACATCTCGGAGGCGACCAGGTTTTCACCGCTGAGCGCCACGTTCTCGACCACGCCGAGCATCTTCTCTTCGGCCTCGTCAACGTCGTCACCGTCCATATCGAAGTCATCGTCCTCTTGCTCCGAGGTCGAATGGGCGACCCGCAGGCGTGAGACGGTCATCAAAGGAAAGTCGGGTAACGAAGAGATCAGCCGCGTGAAGAACGTCGTCCTCGCCTCAGCCGAGGTCAGGCCCGTCAGCTCGATCTCTTCGAGTTGCACAACGGCCTTTTTGTGAGCTTCAATTCGCTCCCGCAGCTTGTCGACCATGGCACGGGCGCGGTCAGTTGCCGGTATGCGGATCTCGGTGCGTCCCCCGACCTTCGTGAAAACCAACTCTGCATCTCGATCCTGCCGCTGCAGCAGCCGCGTCTTGGAGTAGTCGAACTCGGAGTAGGTCACGTGCATGACGAATTCGGATTCGCTCTTCTTGTGGGCGCGAACGACCTCCTGGACTTCGGTCTTTTGGTATTCGCTGACGATCTCCTTGAGCTCGTCTGGCGACAGTTCGGTGTTCAAAGAGATCGTAGCCGTCTTTTCGCCCCGCTTCGAGGCCTCTCGCCGCTCCAGAATGCCGCACACATCCGCGTAGTCGTGTGGGAGCAGCGACAGGTACTGAACCAGCGCCTCTCTCGACTCGGCTGGTGAACTGAAAATGCCGCGGTCGCGCAGCAGCTCCAGCAAGACCGCTTCCGTCACCTTCTGCTTGGCGGAGAACAGCAGGTCGTGGATCTCTTTGTTCGTGGCGAAATACAGCTGCCCAGGATCACGCATAGTCCATCCCCAGATCGATCGAAGAGAACTCTGTGATTGCCTGCGTCATCTTCGCGTAGCCGATGGCGTTGACCTTTGCGGCGAGCTCAGTCGAGTGGCCGTTGTCACCCAGGCTCTCGACGTAGCGCTGCTTGGCCTTCTGAAAGCGTGCAGCGGCTGCAGCATCCGAGGCCATGGACCGAATGTCCACTTTGGTCGCATCATCCAGGACCTGATAGTGGCGCAAGAAATCGAGAAGGTACATGAACTCCTCTTCGGTTTCTCCCGATCGGCGATAGAACACGATAACGCCTCGCTGGGCGAGAGCAGGCCCATGTTTGTATTCGAACACGATCCAAGGCGAGGTCAGCATCTCCAGCGTGGCCGCGCGTGCCTTCTCCGGCTGGAGATTGGCTCGTCCGTCCAATTGCGGATAGAAGAACTTGCAATGCTGCGCCGCCGGCAAGGCCGCTGGCCCAGCGGCACCGCGCAGTTGTCGAATGTCGTACCGAACGTTGTCGATCCAGTGCACGTCGCGCGGGCCCAAGACGAACAGCCGCGCACCCTTAGGCAGCAGCAGTTCCTCGGGCGTGGCAGCGCTCAGCAAAGACGTGAAGTCCTTGTCGTACTCACCGTCGTGGTTGTAGACGAAGAGCAGTCCGCAGACGTTTGGCGTCACGTTGCCATGCATGTAGAGGTCTCGCCAGCGCTCGCTCTGCTCTGCGCAGGCGATCTGCTTGGCGAGGCTGGCAATGGCCCCCTGCAAGCTCGAGGTCGTGATGGAGCCCTTTGCGTAGCTTTTCAGGTCGCAATGAACGAACGTCCTGCGCTGCGCATACGGCTCGTCGTAGTAGAAGACCACATCCGCTGGATGAGTGTCGACGCTATGAAGGACCTTGTCCTCACAGGGCCAGTTCTGATCTTCGGGGCCGACCTTTGTCCAGAAGAATTCTGAGAACACTTCATTAGACAGTTTCATCGCCATTAATGCGATCTTGCTCGTTTCCGACACTGAGCCTCCCTGAATACGGCTTCTTAACACTGTTCATAAACTATGAATGCAGCTGTGCCTTTAGTGGCCGGAGGACAAGGGAAGTCATAGTTGTGTTCCTTGGCAAGTACTAGCTCCCTGGCCCGGACGAGTGCTTGAGGTCAGCCAGTGTGAGTTCGCTCACGTCAAGCCACCGTCTGCAACCGCTGCAATGCAGACGAATTTACCACTCAGCGAGATTGTTAGGGATATTCGCCGTCTCACCGCCGCCGCATTCGAGCCAAAGCCCCAGCGTCAGCACAGCACCTAACCCACCAGCAGCCCAGCCATCACCCCGCCTCGTGCACCGGCCCGATCGAGTCGCGCATCACCACCTTGCAGTCAAAGCTGCGCTGGGCTTGCACGGGTTTGCCTTCCAGGGTTTGAAGCACCTGTTCGGCGGCGGCCACGGCCATGGCCATCAGGGGCAGGGCGGCGGTAGACAGGGCGGGGTACAGGCGGGTGGCCAGGCCAAAGTTGTCAAAGCCGCCAATTGACAGCACCTCGGGCATCAGCAGGCGTCGGCCATGGGCTGCGGCAATCAGGCCGGCGGCCATGTCGTCGGTGATGCACTGGATGGCCGTTGGGGGGTTGGGCTCGTCAAACAGCCTGCGGCCCAGTTCCAGGCCGTCGGTGAAGGTGATGCTGGGTGATTCGTAGATGATGGGCTTCAGGCCCTTGACGCCCGATTTGGCCAGCGCGTCGCGGTAGCCGGCCAGGCGCTCGCGGCAGGCGCGCGCGTGCCCGCCTGCGCCTGCAAAGGCGATGCGACGGTGGCCCTGGCGAATCATTTCTTCCACCAGCTGGCGGGTGGCCAGGCGATCATTGCTCACCACGCTCAGCGGGCTGTGCTCGGTGTTGGCGGGGTTGATGGCCGAAAACGGGATGTCGTTGGCCCGCAGCGTTTCCATCAGGCCCGGTGATTCGGTGGTGGGTGCCGCAATCACATAACCCGACACCTGCTTGGTCTTGACCCGGCGCACAAAGGTTTCAACGCTTTCAACCTCGCGCTCAGGAAAAAAGATCAGGCCGTATTGCGCCTCGTTGCACACCTGCAAGGCCCCCAGGTGCAAGGTGTTCAGGTATTCCATGCCCTGGCCCAGTGCCTCGGTTTCGGCTGATCGCTGCGAGATCACACCGATCACCCGGGGCCGCGAGCTGCCCAGGTTTCGCGCGGCCTGCGAGGGCTGGTAGCCCAGGCGTTTGATCACCGCCTCAACGGCCTCGCGCGTCTTGGGTGTCACCAGCGGGTCTTGGCGCATCACGCGCGTGACCGTCATGCGGGATACGCCGGCGGCTTCGGCCACTTCGCGGATGGTGAGTTTGGGCTGTTCTGACGACATATTCGTCCAATTCTTGCATCAAGTGCGGGCGCCGTCGGTCTGGCCTCCGGGCACGGGATTACCCGGGTGGGGATGGCCTGCATGGGCTGCAACAATCCATAATTGTGACCGGTCACATATGCGCCCAGATGCCCATTGGCCGCGCAGGCAAGCCCCGCATCCCACGCCCTGGCTGGCGGGTTGCTTGGCTTGGGATATCGGTCAGACCCCTACAAGATTGTTCATCGCGATGAGAGAGATTCTGCAAGCCCAACCCTTCTGTCTGAGTGATTCAGACATCGACTGGGTGGCCACGCAAAAGGCCGCGCTCACCGGTTCACGCCGGCTGGCGCAGCTGTTCAATGTGATGCTGGACCCTGGCGATGCTGCGCTGATGCAGGCGCTGCACCAGCTGCAGCCGGGCGCGGTGACGCAATTCACCACCGGTGGGCTGGATGTGGCGGTGCGCGCGGCGCAATCGGTGATGGACGCAGCCGATGTACCCGTGCTGATCAGTGGCGACGTGGAAGGGGGCTCCATTCGGCTGGACGGCACCACAGCCATGCCCAACCAGCTGGGCATGGCTGCGCTGCCCCAGGCGCAGGATTACGAGCAGGCCTTGTCGGTGATGTTGGACGAAGCCCGGGCGGTGGGCATCGACTGGGCCTTTGCGCCGGTGCTCGACATCAACGCCGACTTTCGCAGCACCATCGTGGGTACACGCTCGTTTGGTTCGTCACCCCATCGCGTGTCTGATCTGGGCAGCCGCAACATCCGCCTGGCACAGGCGCGCGGCATGGCGGCCACGGCCAAGCACTGGCCGGGTGAAGGCTTTGACGCCCGCGACCAGCATGTGGTCACCACCATCAACCCGCTGTCCGTGGCCGATTGGCATGCCACCTTTGGTGTCCTGTTCAAGCGGGCCATCGACGAAGGCGTCAAGACGGTCATGGCGGGTCACATCGCGTTTCCGGCCTATGCCCGCAGCCAGGGCGAAACCGGCATCGAAGCCTTCAGGCCTGCGTCCATCTCGCGGCACCTGTGCGTCACCTTGTTGCGCCAAGAGCTGGGCTTCAACGGCCTGCTGGTGTCCGATGCAACACCCATGGCAGGCCTGTCGGGCTGGTCACCCAGGGCACAGCATCTGCCTGAGATCATCGAAAACGGCTGCGACATGATCCTGTTCACGCCCAACCTGGCCGCAGACGTGGCCTTGCTGGAGCAAGCCCGCATCGACGGCCGCCTGAGCGAACAACGCATCGATGATGCCCTGACCCGGGTGCTGGGCCTGAAGGCCTCATTGGGCCTGCATCGCCGGCCCAAGGGCCAGGTGCCCAGCCTGGCAGACATTCGCAGCAAGTTGCAAACGCCCGCCCATGTGGCCATTGGCCAGCATGCGGCCGCTGCCAGCGTTACCCTGGTCAAGGATGTGGGCCCCACCTTGCCGCTCAATCTGGCGCGCCACCGGCGCATCACGCTGATCACCGAAACGTCTGATCCGCAGCTGACGCCGTTTGCCTACCCCGACATTCAAATCGGCAAGTTGCTGGCGGCCCAGGGCTTTGAAGTCACCCCGTATTCGCAAGACCGTGAGCCCACGCCTGACAACACCGACTTGATGCTGTACGTGCTGGCACACGAATCGCTGATGACGTCGGGGGCCATCTTTTTTGATTGGCGCAAGCTGCACGGGCCCATGTGGCACGCCATGCGCCGCACCTGGCACGACATCCCGCATGTGCTGGTGTCACTGGGTCACCCGTATTACCTGCACGATGCGCCGCGCATGCCCTGCGTCGTCAATGCCTACACCTCCACCGATCTGACGCAGCAGGCCGTGGTGCGCAAGCTGCTGGGCCAAGAGCCCTTTGAGGGCGTCAGCCCGGTGGATGCCTTTTGTGGGCACGAAGACGCGCGCTATTGATGCCGCAGTATCACCAGCAGTGATGCGATCTATTTGCAAATTCGACTTGGCGAAGCGCGCGCCAACCACCACCATACGCACCTTGCCTTGATGCTTGACAAGACCGACGCCTGCAGCGCGAACCCCTGAGATTGCCAGCCACCATGTCTCACTCGCTCCCCACGTCATTGCTGTCGTCACGTTCTTCACGGGTCGAGCTGGCCCGTCAACGGTTCTTCGAAGAAGGCATTGCGCCCACCGGCATGGTCAGTGATGCGGTGTTTGAATCCTGGGCCCACTGCCTGCGCTTGCGGCACTCACCCCGGGCACGCGCCTCGTTTGAGCCCGTCACGCTGAGCCGGTCGCATTCGGCGCTGCAAAAAAACCGCGACCTGCACCAGGCCTGGCAGCGCGAGCTTCCCCGCCTGGCCGCCACGCTGGGGGCCAGCACCTGCGCGGCCATGCTCACCGATTCCACCGGCATCCTGATCGGCTCAACCTGCGCCGGTCGCCCCCATGAAGAGCTGATGCCCGTGGCCACCCGCATTGGCGTCAACCTGTCTGAAGACGCGGTGGGCACCACCGCACCAGGCATCGTGGTGCGCACGGGCAAGCCGGTGCGGGTGTATGGCGGCGAACACTTCTTTGAGGCCGTGCAAACCATGCACTGCGCGGCCGCCCCCATCCGCGACATCCATGGCCGCCTGGCGGGCGTGCTGGATCTGTCCAGCGAGTCCATCCCGTTTGCGTTCGATCCCACCGCGCTGGTGGGCCTGTACGCCGGTGCCATTGAAAACAACCTGCTGATCCAGCAATCCACCGACCACTTGCTGGTGCGCTTTCAGGTGTCACCCGAGTTGCTGGATTCGGCCATGGTGGCCCTGGTAGGGGTGGATACCAACGGCCGGGTTGCGTGGGCCAACACGGTGGCCAAGAGCCTGCTGGGACACCCCGCGGCGGGCGCCGGTGCCAGCGGGCAAGACCCTGAATCCATGCTGGGCACCGACCTGGCCACGCTGCATCAATTGCCCGCTGAGGGCGCGCGCCTGTTGCCCTTGGCCAACGGCCTGATGGTGTGGGCACGCGCCGAGCGCCGCATGCACGATGGCGCACTGCGCGTGCACGCGGTTGCCGCGCCCGCGGTGGTGCAAGCGCCGGCGCAGCCCGATGCGCCCATGGCCTGCGCCGATGGCGCGATGGATGCACCAGCAGGCCCCCAGGTGGATGAGCCGCTGACGCTTCGCGACATTGATCGCGACCTGATCTTGCGCACCTTGGCGCGCTGCAAGGGCAATATCTCAGAGGCTGCCCGCCAACTGGGCGTGTCACGGGGCCTGATCTACCGCCGTCGCCAGGCCTTGCTGGCCCTGGAAGCCTCCGAGGCCCAAGCGGTCAATCAGGGCGGCGACGCTCAGGCCAGCACCCCAAGCCATTGAAGGCTGCGCTTCAGGGCAGGATGGCCAAGGGCCCTCCGGCCTGCACATGGGCCGCAAAGGCTTGCAGCCAGGCCGGGGCAAACATGGGCCTGGCCCCCGGTTGTGATGAGATCGCCCACATCACCGGTGCCTGGGCATCCAAAGCGGGCCAATCGGCAGCGCCCGGTGGATTGGGGTTGCCTGTGCGCATGAAGCGCACCCAATGCTCGGCCAGCGCCTGCGATACCGCGTGATCGGTGGGCGCATGAGCGCGCTCGGGTGCGGCATCCAGGGTCATGAACGCATAGGGCACATCCGATGTGTGAAAGCTGCCGTAGACGGCGGCATCCGGCCCGGGCATCACGTGCTCAAAGTGGTACACAAACGCCGCCGACTGGCAGCCCCCCTGCCGGGCCTTTGCCCAGGCCCACAGGGCCAGCAGCCAGCGGTCAGTGCACACGGCGCGGTAGGTGCGGGCTACATCGGCCCCGCAACGCTGCGCATAACGGGCCTGCCAGGCCGGGCTGTCTTGCTCGCCGTAATAGGCCCGCAGCAGGCGCTGAAGGTCATCGGGGGCATCTGATGCAAACCGCGGATCAAGGCCGCTGAGTTCATCGGCCGTCTGGCCCACCAACACCGGTACATCGTGCAGGGGCTTGTCGGCTGCCGAGCCTGGTGGCCAGGCCGGCACCAATTCACCATCGATCACCGGCCCAAACCAGGGCAGGGCGCTGGCCTGCGTCAAGAGGCTCTGAGCGGGCAGGGCACGCAAATCGGCCAAGGTGCTGGGCCCGTCGCTTGCCCGCAATTGCGCGGCCAGCGCTTGCCCGTCTTCCAGTGTTCGAACCAGGCCCAACGCAGGCGGGCCGCTCATGGCGATGGCCCGATGAAACAGCCCGGCCGCCTGTGGCGAGCCCAGCAAGGCATGCACCGACACAGCGCCGGCTGATTGCCCGGCCAGGGTGACGCATTGGGGGTCACCGCCAAAGGCGGCAATGTTTTGCTGCACCCACGCAAGCGCCGCCAACTGGTCCATCAAGCCAAAATTGCCGTTGGGTGGCCCGGAGGCCTCCAGTGCCAGATCGGGATGCTGGAAAAAACCCAGGGCACCCAAGCGGTAATTGATGGTGACCACCACCACACCGTGTTCTGCCAGCGCGCGGCCGTTGTAGATCGGGATCGATCCGGCACCTTGCATGAAGGCACCACCGTGGATCCACACCAGAACCGGGCAGGGCGCGGGATCGGCCCGCGCCGGTGCCCAGATGTTCAGGTACAGGCAGTCTTCGCTGACTTGACCTTGGGTGACGAACTCGTGTGTCCACGGGCCAAAGCCCTCGGGCATCAAGGCCTGACAGGCGCTGGGGCCCACCGTGTGCGCCGAGCGCACCCCGGCCCAGGGCAGCACCGGCTGCGGGCGGCGCCAGCGCAAGGGCCCCACGGGTGGTGCCGCATAGGGCACGCCCAGGTACTCGTGCACATCGCCCAGGCAGCGCCCGGCCAGCAGGCCGGCCTGCGTGTTGACAACGGCAGGTTGCTGCACGCCCGCAGGCTGCATCACTTCACGCCCTTGAGGGGGGCCAATGCCAATGCGCCACCCGCAGCAAACAAGGCCGCCACCACAAACAACGAGGTGTAGTTGGCCGCGCCGTTCACGGCGGCAATCGTCAAGAACAGGGGCGCCACGGCCGGTGCGATGGTTTGCGGCAGGTTGTTGGCCAAGCTGAACAGGCCCATGTCCTTGGCAGCACCATCGGTCTTGTCAGGCAACACCTCGGCCACCAGGGCCAGATCAACCGCCAGGTACACGCCTTGGCCCAGGCCGCACACGGCAATGCCCCACAAGAACAGGTTCATCGTGGGCGCGGCACCAATGATCGCCAGGCCCCCCGCATACACCACGGCCGAAACCACCACGAAGATCTTGCGGCGCCCGGTTGAGTCGGACAGCCAGCCCCCGCCCAGGCTGCCCAGGATCGTGGTGGCGGTGGTCACCAGTGTGCTCTTGAGCATGGTTTCAGGGATGGCCGATGGGGCCAGATGCAGCTTGTCCAGCAGATAAAAAACCTGGTAGCTCATCAAGGTGGCCAGCCCCATGAAAAACAGGAAGCGGCTGACGAATGCCCACCAAAAATCGGGTGCCGTCTTGGGGCTGACCCACATGCTCTGGAAGAAGCCTTTGAGGTCCATCGGCTTCACATCGACCGGGTCACGGGTGCGGTCCTTGAGCATGGCGGTGAACAGCAACACCAGCACCACGGCCATGGCCGCAGGCACCATGAACATGGCCGTCATGTTGGGCGTGACCGCCTGGGCCACAAAGACACCCGCCACCACACCCACTTGCAGGCAGACATTCAGGACGCCCGAAACCCGGCCATGCCAGCGCTCGGGAATCTGATCGGGCAGGATGGCCAGGATGGTGGGCACCACAAAGTTGAAGCCCAGCTGCGTGACACACCAGCCCACCACCACCAGCGCCACCCCGCCGATGCAGATCAGGTACAGGCCCAGCACACCCACGGCCAGGCCCACCAGAATCCAGGGCTTGCGCATGCCCATGCGCGAGGTGGTGCGGTCGCTGAGCAAACCTGCCACGGGGTTGGTCAGGATGGAGATGAGCGCGCCCAGCCCCAGCACCAGTGACAACACCGATTCCTTGTTGTTGGGTGCCACCTCGGCCACGCGCAAGGCCAGGGTCATGACAGGCGGTGTGATCAGGGCCACAAACACCCCGAACATGGCCAGGGCATAAAACACCACGAAGGCCATGGAGGCTTGCGGGCCTGATGTGGATTCGCGCACGGGCGACTCAGCGGTCATGTTGCTCAAAGGGTGTTCCTTGCGGCAGCGGGGGCGGCCGATGGGCTATGGGTTTCAGCGGAATGCGAAGGCTTGAACTCAGCTTCGGATCCACCTATTATTCGGGATGATGTGACCGGTCACATTTTTGTGTTGCCCGGCCCTGCAGGCATCAGTGAAAACCCGCGTCGCCGTGCTGTTTGCGGGCGATGGCGCAGCAAATCAAACAAGCTGGCACACCTTTGTCGGGCAAGGGCCTGCGCCAACGGGCTTTGCCACGGTGCCCATTGGCCATTCGTCCAGAGAGTTCACCCCCATCATGACCATTGACCACCATCCGCCCCGGCGCTTCCCACATTTCGAACGCAAACTACTGCTGGCCCAGGCCGGTGTGGGCGAATGCGTGCTGCAGCGGCTGGAGTCCGTAGGCTTTGGCTCATTGGCCGAATTGCGGCAGGCCGGGCCAGAGCAGGCCGTGCTGCGCGTGTGCGAGGCTGGCGGCGGCTCGGGTTGGACCAACCGGCGACGCGCTTTGGCCCGCGCTCTGCATGCGGCCAGCCAAATGGAGACCACCTGTGTTTGAAGCCTTCGACCTGCAGCCTCTGCCATGCAGCCCTGGGCAGCCCATGGGCCAGGCCCTCAACGCCGACCGCATCGCATTGCAGGCCTGCGGCTACAGCGAGCAAGAGTTTTTGTTGGGTGGGCAGGCGCATCGTTACCTCGTTGACGATGCGATGGCCACTGCACAGCGCCTGCCCGGCCAGCATGCCTTTGTCACCCGCCTGCTGGCCCGTTACCCCACCGATCCAACCCGCTTCAATGGCACGGTGGTGGTGGAGTGGCTCAATGTGTCGACCGGTCAGGATGTGGATTTTCTGTATGCCTCGGTGCGTGAGTTGCTGACCCGTGCAGGTTATGCCTGGGTGGGTGTCAGTGCGCAGCGCATGGGTGCCGAGCAGCTGCCGCGCTGGAATGCCACGCGCTATGGCAAGGTCTTTGTCGCAGCGCCCAATGATCGCCCCGATCAGCAAGGGCTGCTGGATCCGCCACTGGCGCAAACGGCTGCCATGGGCGGCGATGTGCTGTGCTGGGACATCTTTGGACAAGTGGCGCAGGTGCTGCGCCAGGGCCAGACTGCACTGCTGCCGGGCCTGACGGTGAAAACCATCATCGCATCGGGCGAGTCTCAGGCCGCATTTCGGCTGAGCAGCTACTACAACAGCATTCACCCGCTGCACCAGCTTTATGACGGTTTCCTGCTGTACGACCGGGGCGGCCCCTTCGCCTTGCGCAGTGATGTCTCGACACCGTTGATCGCCATGGGCAGCGAGTTCATGAGCGAATACCTGGGTGCCTCGCCGCCCGACACCCACAGCCAGCGCTGGTGGGAAGTGGCCGGTGCCGCGCATGCCAGTGTCAGCGAGATCGATGACTACATTGACCCCCAGGTGCTGCGTGATGGGGGGATGCTGCTTGAAGGCCAGCCCGCCACACTGAGCGCCGTGCTGCGACAACAGTTCAACGACTGGACCACGCCCTTGTGGAGCCGCGTTCCCAATGGCGACGTGATGAAGGCCGCCCTGCATGCCCTGCAACGATGGGTTCGTGAGGGCCACGCGCCAGCCCGGGTGCCACGCCTGGAGCTGGAAGCACCGGGCCGTTTGCGCCGCGATGCGCAAGGCCGTGTGTTGGGTGGCTTGCGCACCTCGGCCTACGACGCACCCTTGTCCACCAACCTGGGGGCCGCAGCCACCGGGTGTGCACTGGCGGGCTACCACCTCGACTTTGACCTGGCCACGCTGCAGTCGCGTTATGGCAGCCTGGCGGGCTGGCTGGCGCAGGCCGATGCGATCGACCAGGCCAACATGGCCGCTGGGCTGCTGCTGCCCGAAGACGCTCAGGTCTCTCGCGAGCGCGCACGCCAGTTGGCAAGGCAATTGGGCTTGTGTTGACAGGCCTGGCGCAGGCCAGGGCGCTCAGCGGGGGTTGAACATGCCCCCGATGCGCGCCGACAGGGTGCGGGCAGCTGCCCCCAGTGCTTCAACCACTTCGGGGATGGGCTTGCGCTGGGTTTGGTCCAGGCGCTCAGCGTAGGGCACGGTGAGCGCCGCGATGGCGCGCTGCTGGGTGTCCAGCACCGGGAAGCTCACGGCCCACAGGCCCCTGACCTGCACACTGGGGATGGATTCATAACCAGCCACCCGGATCTTGTCGAGCACGCTGACCATTTGCGGATCGGCCTGCTCGGGCCGGCGCTGCAGCGATTCTTCAATGCGCAGGCGGCGGGTTTCTTCATCCTGAAACGCCAGCAGCACCCGGCCTGAGGCCGAGATCAGCACATCCAGCTCGGCGCCGGCACGCACGGCAAAGCCCATGCCGCTGGGGGTATCCACCTTGCACAGCACCACCTGCTTGCCCTGGCCGTAAACCGTGAGGTGGCAGGATTGATCGAGCTCGCCTGCCAGGCGTTGCATGATGGGCGTGGCCTCCAGCAACAGCCGGTGCGTGGGCGGGTTGATGTGCGACAGCTCAAACAGCTTGGTGGTGATGCCGTAGGTGTTCTCGTCAACCAGCGTGACGTAGTTGCGGCTGACCAGGCAAGCCACCATGCGGTAGATCTCGCCCACACTGCGCCCCAGGCGCTGCGCCATGTCTTTTTGCGTCATGGGGCTTTCGCTGCGGCACAGCAACTCCAGGATGTCCAGGCCTTTCTCAAGCGCCGGGGCCGAGTAGGAGCGGGCTTCGGCTTCTGCCACCGTGCCCTGTTCTTTGATGTCGTCCTGCATGCTGGGTTCCTGGCCTCGACTCGTGCGGCGCCGCCTGGCGGTCACCGGGGTGTGCGGCTGGCCATTGTCCCGCAAGGCCAGCCCATCCTGGCTGAGCATGTCAGGCACCGGCCGGCACCTGGGCCGCGCGCGAAGCCACCATGGCCTCGATGGCTTCGGCGCTGTAGCCCAGTTCGTCCAGCAGCGCGCGGGTGTCGGCCCCCCTGGGCTGCGCAGGCGCACGGCGGGGCAGGTATTCGTCGTCGAAGCGCACAGTGGCGCGCAAGCTCGCGGTACGCCCCTCGGTGGGATGTTGCTCGTGCTCGATCAGGCCCACGGCCGCCAGGTGCGGGTCTTGCGGCAAGGTGTGCAAGGTGTGACAGGGTTGCACCGCGATGTCGGCAGCCTTCAACACCTCCAGCCACTGGGCCGTGGTACGGCCATCCAGCGCGGCCCCCCGGATCTCGAACCACTCGTTGACGTGGCGCGCCCGAGCGGCCACCGATGAGAAACGGGGGTCATCCAGCAGGTGGCCACGGTCGGTCACCTGCAGGAACGCCCGCACCTGTGAATCGGTGTTGATGGTGAAGGCGATCCAGCCATCGGCCGTGCGCACCGGGCGGTTGTGAGGGCTCAGCAGGCGCCGGTCGCCGGGAGGGCCCACGGGCGGATCAAAGCTGTGCTGGGCCAGGTGTTCTTGCAGCACAAAGGCGGCCATGGTTTCAAACATGGGCACTTCCATGCTGCGCCCCACGCCCGTGGCCTGGCGCTCCAGCACCGCAGCCAGGATGGCCCCGGCTGCAATCTCGCCGGCCACGTGGTCGCAAATGAGCATCGGCATGTAGGCCGGTGCGCCATCGCGCTCGTGCATCAGACTGGCCATGCCGGTGGCGGCCTGCACCACGCTGTCGTAGGTGGGCAAGCCGGCGTAGGGGCCATCGGTGCCGTAGCCAGTGATCAGGCAGTAGATCTTGTCGGGGTAGCGCGCGCGGATGCTCTGGGCGTCCAGACCCAGGCGGGCAAGCGCCTGCGGGCGCATGTTGGCCACGATCACATCGGCCGCTGCAACCAGTTGCTGCGCCACTTCCTGGGCCTGGGGTTGCTTCAGATCCAGGCAGATGTTGCGCTTGCCACGATTGAGGTGCAGGTAGGTGCCCGAATGCTGACCCGTGGGTGAGGGGCCGCCCAGGCCCCGCATCAGATCCCCCTCGGGGCTCTCCAGCTTGACGATGTCGGCACCGTATTGGCCCAGACGCCAGGTGCAAACCGGGCCCACCACCACGCTGGTCAAGTCCAGCACACGGATGCCGCGCAAAGGTTGGAAGCTCATCAGACAGTCACTTTCATGTCGACGGCCAGGCGTTGCTGGTCGTCATGGGCCTGCAGCGTCCAATGGGCACCATCGGGCAGGGCAGACAGGGTCAAGGGGCGGTTGGCATACAGCGGTGCCAGGTGCCGCACGCGCCACGATTGGGGTGTCACACCCACCTGACGCTGCAAGAACTCGGTCAGCAGCAGCGTCACCAGGCCCCCGTTGACGACCAGGTCGGGGAAGCCCTCCACTTGCTGGGCGTGCTGGCGATCCAGGTGAATGCGGTGCGAGTTGAAACCCAGCGCCGAATACTGGAAGAGCAGGGTGTCGTCGGGCACCATGGTGTGACGGTGCGGCGCGGGCGGCAGGGGGCCGCCAGCCGGTGCGGGCGATGCCGATGCGGGGCTGGCGGGCAGCAGTACATAGGTTTGCGTCTCCAGCAGGGCTGGCTCGGCTGCGCCGTGCAGCGTGAGGGCATGCGCCAGCGTGACCAGGGCCATGGGGCCGTTGGCCGTGGTCTTGTGCTGCACAGCCTGCACCTGGCTTTGGCGCGCAAGGCTTGCGCCCAGCGGCAGATCCTGCAGCACGTTCACGGTGCGGCCGCCCAACATCAGCCGCGGCAGGCCCAGATCCGGCATGGGCACGCCCAGCCCCGGGAACCCATCGGCCCGCAAGGCCGAGCGCCGGGTGTCACCCGCCAGCAGAAAGAAGTGCCAGCCGCGCGGGAGGTACTGCTCGCCAGACAGGGCTTCAGGGTCTCTGTCCAGCAAGGCCGCCACCCGGCGCGCCGCGCTCAGGCTGCAACTCTCCTGCCTGTGCACAAGCGCGGCGGCCGCTGCTTCACCAGGGGACGGCATCTGATCCTTTGAGGCCTGATCTTGACTCATACATGCAATTGATAACGCACCCATGAACTATTGAAGCCGCATCTTAAGAGAAACACCCACCCCAAAAGGTCTAGGTGCTTTCACTAATGATGTCTTGACTTCACCCATGAATCGCATAAGGTACGCACCCACGGCGCAGGAGAAGCACGGCCTGGTGCCCTGAACCCCCCTTGTTGCAACGCTTCGTTGCTTGGCGATTCCCCTCAGAAAGGACTCTCATGAACTTCAAGTTCCACCACATGAACCTGTGCACGGACAACCTGCCGCGCCTCACCAAGTTCTACAAGACGCTGTTTGAGCTGGGCACCATCGCCGACAAGGAGCACACCGTGGTCAGCGGCAACCGCGAAGACCGTGCCTACACCGGCGCTGTCGATTTCCTGACCGATGGCGACATCGAGTTCCATTGGGCTGAGCGCGATCTAGACACCGGTTTCAAGATGAAGCAGTTCGTCAACCCGATGGGTCACGGCCACTTCTGCTTCCGCACCGATGACATCAAGGGCTTCATGCGCAAGTGCGATCAGCTGGGCATCCGCTACTCCGACTACGGCTGCTGGGCCATCCCGGGCTGGCACCAGGTGTTTCTGCATGACCCCGACGGCCACGTGATCGAAGTGCACCAGCCCGGCGTGTTCTAAGCGCTGACCACACCCCCAACAGGAGACAAGCCATGCCCCAAACCAAGTTGCCCCAAGACACCCTGGCCAGCCCGGCCGACAGCCGCCGTGGCGCCCTGCAGAAACTGGGGGCCCTGGCGGCCGCCACCTTGCTGCCCGGCGCCGTGATGGCACAAGGGGCTGGCAAGTTCAGCCTGAAGATCGCGATCACGCTGCCCGACAGCCACCCCACCACGGCCGCCCTGAAGGCCGCTTGCGCCGAGCTGCTGAAAGAGTCGAACAGTCGCCTGGCCATCGAAGTGTTCTCGAACGGCCAGCTGGGCAGCGACACCGACACCGTCTCGCAGGTGCGCTCGGGTGCGATCGACTTTGTCTGCACCGCTGGCACGATCTGGGGCAACCTGGTGCCGGTCACGTCCATCAACACGGTGGCCTTTGCCTTCCCCGACTACGCCACGGTGTGGAAGGCGATGGACGGCGACCTGGGTGCCCACATCCGCAGCGCCTTCGACAAGGTGAACCTGGTGCCGGTGGGCAAGGTGTTTGACCACGGCTTCCGCCAGATCACGCATTCCAACAAGCCGATCAACTCTCCCAAGGACCTGGTTGGCATGAAGATCCGCGTGCCGGCCAGCCCCATCCTGACCTCGGTGTTCAAGGGCCTGGACGCCTCGCCGGCCACCGTTCCCATTGGCGAGCTGTACACCGCCCTGCAGACCAAGGTGGTTGACGGCCAGGAAAACGCCCTGCCTACCATCGAAGCCACCAAGCTGTATGAGGTGCAGAAGTACTGCTCGTACACCTCGCATGTGTGGGATTGCTTCACCCTGGTGGGCAACAAGCGCAACTGGAACGCGCTGCCCGACGACCTGCGCGCGATGGCTACCCGCATCTTTGATGCCCACGCCCTGAAGCAACGTACCGCGCACGAGGTGCTCAACGGCACCCTGGAAACCAAGCTGCGCGGCTTCGGCATGCAGTTCAACAAGGTGGACGGCAAGCCCTTCCGCGAAGCACTGCAACGTTCGGGCTACTACAGCGAATGGCAGAAAAAGTTTGGCAATGAGGCCTGGGCCTTGCTCGAAAAGTACAGCGGCAAGCTGGCCTGATTGAGCTGACCCGGCGCGGCGGCTTCATGCAGGCTGCCGCGCCCCTGACGGGCCGAACAACCGGCCCTCTTGGCCCGCCCCTTGTGGCCGGCCACATTGGGAGACGACCCGAATGGATCCATACGCACAAGGCGATCACGCCGCCACGCTGCCACCCGCCACCCATGTGCTGCAGCGCGTTGCACGTCAGGCCGATCAGGTGCTGGCCTGGCTGACCGACGTACCCGCTGCGCTGCTGGTGCTGATGGAGATCCTGGTGCTGCTGTCGGGCGTCTTCAGCCGATATGTGCTGCAACGGCCCTTGACCTGGTCCGACGAGTTGGCCTCCACCATGTTCTTGTGGCTGGCCATGTTGGGCGCGGTGATCGCGCTGCGCCGCTCGTCACACATGCGCATGACGGCACTGGTGGATCTGGCTTCGCCCCAAACGCGCGCTTTTCTGGATCTGGTTGCCGTGGTGGCTGCTGGTGCCTTCATGCTGCTCATTGGCGAGCAGGCCTATGAGTTTGCGGTCGAGGAAGCCATCGTCACCACCCCTTCGCTGCAAATTTCGAACGCCTGGCGTGCAGCGGCCCTGCCCGTGGGCGTCGCCATGATGAGCCTGGTGGCCTTGTTGAAACTGGCAGAGGTGACCGACTGGCGTCGCCTGCTGGCAGCCGTGGCCCTGGTGGGCGGGCTGATGGTGGTGCTGCGCCTGCTCAGCCCGGTGTTCATGGAACTGGGCAACCTGAACCTGTTCATCTTCTTTGTGGTCATCGTGGCGGCACTGGTGCTCACCGGTGTGCCCATCGCCTTTGCCTTCGGGCTGGCCACCTTTGGTTACATCGCACTGTCCACCACCAAACCCACCATGGTCATCGTCGGGCGCATGGATGAGGGCATGGCCCACCTGGTGCTGCTGGCCGTGCCGCTGTTCATCTTCCTGGGTGTGGTGCTGGAGCTGTCGGGCATGGCCAAGGCGATGGTGCGCTTTCTGGCATCCCTGCTGGGCCACGTGCGCGGTGGCCTGTCCTATGTGCTGGTGGGGGGCATGTACCTGGTGTCTGGCATCTCGGGGTCGAAGGCAGCCGACATGGCTGCCATTGCACCGGTGCTGTTTCCTGAGATGCGCAAGCGAGGTGTCGACGAAGGCGAGATGGTGGCCCTGCTGGCAGCCACCGGCGCACAGACCGAAACCATCCCACCCAGCATCGTGCTGATCACCATCGGTTCGGTCACCGGCATCTCGATTGCGGCGCTGTTCTCGGGCGGCCTGGTGCCGGCCCTGGTGCTGGCCAGCCTGCTGTGCCTGGTGGTGTGGTGGCGCAACCGCAATGTGGACGTGTCAGCCCTGCAGCGCGCCGGCTGGCGTGAAATCGGCAGCACGCTGATGACCGCCATGCCGGCCCTGGCCTTGCCCTTCATCATTCGTGCGGCCGTGGTGGAAGGCGTGGCCACGGCCACCGAGGTGTCCACCATCGGCATCGCCTATGCGGTGCTGGCTGGCCTGGTGCTGTACCGCCAACTCGACTTCCGCAAGTTGTGGCCCGCCCTGGTGGACACCGCAGCCTTGTCGGGTGCCATCTTGCTGATCATCGGCACGGCCACCGCCATGGCCTGGGCGCTCACGCAGTCGGGTTTCTCTCGCCAGCTGGCCCAGGCCATGACACAACTGCCTGGTGGCACCACAGGATTCATGGCCGTGTCCATCCTGGCCTTTGTGGTGCTGGGCAGTGTGCTGGAGGGCATCCCGGCCATCGTGGTGTTCGGCCCGCTGCTTTTCCCGATCGCCAAGCAGATGGGCGTGCACGACGTGCATTACTCGATGGTGGTGGTGCTGGCCATGGGCATTGGCCTGTTTGCGCCGCCCTTCGGCGTGGGTTACTACGCCGCATGCGCCATCAGCCGGGTCAGCCCAACCAAGGGCATGCGCCCCATCCTGGGCTATGTGCTGGCTCTGCTGGTGGGCACCATCATCGTGGCAGCCGTGCCTGGCCTGTCCACAGGCTTTGGTCATTGATACCCCGACACCATGTCCATCATTTTCATCACCGGCGCAACCGGCTTCATTGGTGGCTCAGTGGCCTTGCGATTGCTTGAGCAAGGCATGCGGGTAAGGGGCCTGGTTCGTCATGCCGACGACGCCATATCCCTGGCAGCACAAGGCATCGAGCCTGTCATGGGCGATCTGGACGACACCCAAATGCTGAGGCGCGAGGCGCAAGCCAGCGATGGTGTCATCCACACGGCCAGCGCTGACCACCCTGCCAGCGCGCAAGCCCTTGTCGACGGCCTGCTGGGCTCGGGCAAACCGCTGCTGCACACCAGTGGGTCCAGCATCGTCGCCGACGACGCACGTGGAGCCCATGCCAACGCCACGGTCTTCAATGAGGACATGCCGCTGGTGGTGGGCGAAGCCAAGCAAGCACGCCACGCCATCGACAAGCTGGTACTGCAAGCGGCCAACCAAGGTGTGCGGTCCGCTGTGATCTGCCCAGGCCTGATCTACGGCACCGGCCATGGGCTGCGCAAGACCAGCGTGCAAGTGCCACTGCTGGTTCGGCATGCCCAGCAATGCGGCCAGGTGCAAATAGTGGGGCCGGGCCACAACGTCTGGTCGAATGTGCACCTGGACGACGTTGTCGAGCTGTTTGTATTGGCCCTGACCAAGGCACCGGCTGGCGCGTTTTACTTTGCCGAGAACGGTCAGGCCTCGTTTGCCGAAGTTGGCCAGGCCATTGCACAACGCCTGGGTCTGGGGCCGGTGCAATCGCTGTCGCCCGATGCAGCGGCCTGCATGTGGGGCGTGATGCGGGCCTGGTACTCACTGGGCAGCAACAGCCGCATCCAGGCACGGCGTGCCCGCCGCGAGTTGGGCTGGTCTCCGCGCCATGACTCTCTGATCGAGTGGATCCTGCACGAAATGCCGCTCGACCCAGCCTGACCGATTGATAAATAGAAAGTTGACGATGCTGCTCAAGGACAAGGTGTGTGTGATCACGGGCGCGGCTTCGCTGCGCAGCATTGGCTATGCCACGGCCGAGCTGTTTGCCGAACACGGTGCCAAGGTGGTGGTAGTTGACCTGCTGATGGATGACGCGGCCACCGATCGCGTGAAAGCGGCCATAGAGGCCAAGGTGGGCCGCTCTGTTTCGGTCACGGGCTTGCGCTGCGACATCAGCCAGGCCGAGGCCTGCGACAAGATGGTGCAGGACGTGTTGGCCCTGCACGGCACCATCGATTGCCTGGTCAATTCAGCCGGCATTGTTCGCACGCAGGCGATGCTGGACATCAGCCCACAAGATCTGGAGACCATGCTGGGCGTCAACCTCAAGGGCTGCTTTTATCTGTGCCAAAGCGTGCTCAAGGTGTTTGTCGAGCGTCGCGCCGGCAACATCGTCAATGTCTCGTCGCTGGCAGCACAGCGCGGCGGTGGCCTGGTGGGTGGCCCGCATTACGCGGCCTCCAAGGGCGGTGTGCTCAGCCTCACGCGCAGCATCGCGCGCGAGTTTGGCCACTTGGGCATCCGGGCCAATGCCATCTGCCCCACGATGATCGACACCCCCATGCTTGACGCCCTGCCGCCCGAGCGCCTGCAGGACATCATCAACGCCATCCCGCTCAAGCGCACCGGCACCACCCGAGAAGCGGCTGGCGCCTGCCTGTTCCTGGCCTCGGATCTGTCGGGCTTTGTGACGGGTGCCACCCTGGACGTCAACGGCGGCACCCACATCCATTGATCGGCCCTCAGCCAGGACATAGACCATGACAAACACGGCCCAGCCCATCAACACGGTCATGGTGATCGGTGCAGGCATCATGGGCGCAGGCATTGCGCAGGTGGCCGCACAAGCAGGTTGCCAGGTGTTGATGTTTGACGCACGCGAAGGTGCGGCCGAGCAAGCCCGCGCCAAGCTTGCAAGCACGCTGGAAGGCCTGGCCGCCAAGGGCAAGCTGACGGCCGATGCGGCTGCGACCACCCTGGCCCGGCTGCAGGTGGCAACCGGCATCAGCGATGCCGCCGGCGCTGGTCTGGTGATCGAGGCCATTGTTGAAGACCTCTCAGCCAAGCGTGGATTGTTCAAGCAGCTGGAGGACATCGTTGGCGAAACCACCATCCTGGCCACCAATACCTCATCCATCAGTGTCACGGCCATTGCCAACGGCTTGAAGCGCCCCGAGCGCCTGGTGGGCATGCACTTCTTCAACCCGGTGCCTCTGATGAAGCTGGTTGAAGTGGTCAGCGGCCTGGCCACCAGCCCCGAGGTGGCCGACACCATCTTTGCCCTGAGCCAGGCCTGGGGCAAGGTGCCGGTGCATGCCCAAAGCACACCCGGATTCATCGTCAACCGCATTGCCCGCCCGTACTACGCCGAGGCGCTGGCGCTGTTGCAGGAAAGAGCGGCCTCGCCCCAGGTGCTGGACGCCTGCCTGCGCTCAGCAGGGTTTCGCATGGGCCCCTGTGAGCTGATGGACCTGATCGGCCACGATACCAACTTTGCGGTGACGCGTTCGGTCTACGAGGCCAACTTCTTTGACAAGCGCTTCACGCCCTCGCTGATCCAGCGCGAGATGGTGGACGGCGGCCTGCTCGGCCGCAAGACCGGGCAGGGCTTTTACCGTTACCCCGACGGCGCACCAGCCTTGCCTGATGCGCCCGCGGCCCGGATACCTTCCGCCCACCTGTTGACCGTACATGGCCAGGGGCCTGTGGCCGAACTGCTGCATCAACGCATCACTCAGGCCACACAGCGCAGCGACGTGGCATGGGTGCGCGACCCGCAAGCCGGCTGGACAGGCCTGGATGTTGACGGGGCCCGGCTGGTGCTCACCGACGGCCGGCCAGCCTATGAGCTGTGTGCAGCCATGGGCCTGCCTGACATCGCAGTGTTCGACCTGCCCCTGATGCCGGCCGCCGGTGCTTGTCTGGCTTTTGCCGTGCATGACGGTGCGAAGCCGACCTGGTCGGCCGACGCCGCCCAGTGGCTGCAGGCGATGGGTTTCAAGCCCCTGCAAACCCAGGATGCGCCAGGCCTGGTGGTAGCCCGCACCGTGGCCATGCTGGTCAACGAGGCCGCCGACGCGTTGCAGCAAGGCGTGTGCACCGAACAAGGCGCCAACGACGCGATGAAGCTGGGGGTCAACTACCCCGCCGGCCCCTTCGAGTGGCTGGCGCAAATGGGCGTTGGCCGGGTGCTGAACGTGCTCGATGCGCTGGACGCCCACTACCGCGGCGAGCGCTACCGCGTCAGCCCTTGCTTGCGACGCCGGGCCGGCAGGGCTGGGCCCGGCTCCAACGATTGACCGCCAGTCGCGCGGCTGCTTTGTGAGCAGCCTGACAGAGCCAGGGCATACAACTCGTTGCGGTGATGGATGCCCAATCGGGCAAATGCCCTGTCGCGATAGGTCTTGATGGTCGTTGCGGACACACCCAGATCTGCGGCAATGCCGTCGTGAGTGAGGCCCTGCAAGAGCCGCTCACAAACCTGCCGTTCTCGAGGCGTCAGGTGCTCGAACAGGCCCGTCGATGCGGGCCGTTGATCACCCGCGGGCAGCAGCGACAGGTGCTTGCTGACACAGGCCAGCAAGGGCTTGGCGAGACTGCGCACCGCGTCGATGGCTTGGTCTGTGAATGGGGCCTGGTCGATGTTGCGGTAAAGGTTGACCGCGAGCAGCCCGTCTTCGTGATCCCGACAGACCAGCGACAAGCGTTCGCGCAGGCCGTGCCGGCTGTAGATCTGTTCGCGGTGCCTTGCAGGCAGTTCACGGGCGTCCCAGTGTGTGAGCAGCATGTCGCCACGTGCTGTGTGTTCCCAAGCGGCCGCAAAGGTCTGATCGCGGCGGTATAGCCCGGCACGGTAGGCATCGAAGGCCTCTTGCGTGCCGTCTCGTACTTCGTAGCTGCCCGAGGTGTACATCGTGGGCGGCGAGGCGGCAAAGATGCGATAGACCGACCACCAGCACAAGGGCATGCAGGCATTGAGGCGTGCCAGGGCCGATGCGCCAAAGTCGCGATCCCCGATGACCGAAATGATGCCAGCCAGGGCCGTCTGGGCTGCCTCTGAACCAGGCAGGGACTGCGATGGTGATGCAGGGGGCACCGCAATGAGTTGCATGAGCACTGGCCTAAGGGTTGTCCTGTCCTCGCCAGCGGCGACAGACATGGGGCAGTGCACATCCTAATCTGCGGCCCCAGCACCTGCCATTGGTGCGCGCCCCCATTTCAAGTCGGTGTACAGCACCGCCAGGAGACCGCCATGCCCTCACGAAAGATCCTCTCACTGCACACGGCCACGCTGATCGTCGCGCTGTGCCTGTCCTGGTCAGCGCAGGCACAGATCAAGGTTGGCGTCACCTTGTCAACCAGCGGCCCGGCTGCGTCGCTGGGTATCCCCGAAAAGAACACCGCCACACTGTTCCCGAAAGAGATCGCAGGGCAGAAGATCGAGTACGTGATCCTGGACGACGCATCGGACACCACCGCAGCCGGCCGCAACGCCAGGCGCTTGATCGATGAAGACAAGGTGGATGTCATCATTGGCTCCACGATCTCGCCCAACTCGTTGGCCATGATCGACTTTGCCGCGGAGAAGAGCACGCCGATGATCAGCATCGCTGGCGCTTCGCGCATCGTCGAACCCATGGATGCGAAGCGCAAATGGGTATTCAAGACGCCTCAGCATGATTCGCTGATGTCTGACGCCATGATCGAGCACATGGTCAAGCAGGGCCGCAAGTCACTGGCCGTCATTGCGCAGGCCGATGCCTATGGCGACGGCTGGCTGTCTGAAATCCAGAAACATGCTGCTGCCAGAGGCGTGAAGGTGGTGGCCGTTGAGCGCTACAACCGTGCCGACACCAGTGTCACCTCACAGGTGCTGAAACTGGCTGCCGCCAACCCCGATGCCGTTCTGGTCGTGGGTGCAGGCACGCCAGCCGTCTTGCCTCAACGTGCCATGCGTGAGCGCGGCTACTCTGGGCCGATCTATCAAACCCACGGCGTGGCCAACAACGACTTCCTCCGAGTCGGCGGCAAGGATGTGGAGGGCACCATCTTGCCGGCCGGGCCCGTGCTGGTGGCGGCCCAGTTGCCCAGCTCGGCCATCAAGACCGCAGCCATGGACTATGTCCGCCGTTACGAGGAAGCCTTTGGTCGTGACTCCGTCACCACCTTTGGTGCCCATGCGTGGGATGCCGTGCTCCTCTTGAATCAGGCTGTGCCGGTGGCCCTCAAGAAAGCCAAGCCAGGCACATCCGAGTTTCGAGCTGCCCTGCGTGACGCCCTGGAAGGCGTCAAGGACCTGGTGGTCTCGCACGGCGTGATGACCATGTCGCCCGACAACCACAACGGCATGGATGCCCGTTCGCGGGTCATGGTGACGGTTGAAAATGGACGCTGGAAGCTGTTGCCCTGAGGCTGACAGGCCATGAAAGCGTTCAACATCGCCTCGCTGGCGGACATCGAGCGCATCGAGGCGATGCCTTACGCCGAGTTCATGGCGCACGGCAATGTGCTCGATGCCCTGTTCGACAGCGCGCAACGCTACCCTGAGCGAACGGCCCTGACCTTCATCGAGTCTGCTGAACTGCCGCAGGCCCACCGCTCCTGGACCTATCGAGCACTGCTGGAAGAGATTCGGCGTACCGCGAATCTGTTTCAGCGCCTGGCCGCGCCGGCTGAAGCCAGGGTAGCCATGTTGTTGCCCGCGATCCCCGAGGCCTACTTCACACTGTGGGCGGCAGAGGCTGCAGGGGTGGCTTGCCCGATCAACTTCCTGCTTGACACCGCGCACATCGCCGAACTGATTCGTGCATCGGGGGCCAACATTCTGGTGTGCCTGGGTCCCAATCCGGATCTGGACATCTGGTCGCGCGTGGCGGGCATCGCTGAACAATGCCCCGGCCTGCGGCACGTGGTAGCTGTTGGCGGTGCCCCCGGCGCCATCGACTTCGGACAGGCCATTGCGCAAGAGTCAGGCAGCCACCTGAAAGTGCCTACCCGTCATGCGCCAGGCACCTTGGCTGCACTGTTTCATACCGGCGGCACCACGGGCGCGCCCAAGCTGGCGCAGCACCTGCACAGCAACCAGCTGCATTCAGCGTGGGCCGCTGCACAGATGTACGCCATGACACCTGATGACGTGATCATCAACGGGTTTCCCTTGTTCCACGTGGCTGGCTCATTGGTCTTTGGCCTGTCGGCACTGCTCAGCGGTGCCGAGGTGGTGTTGCCGACGCTGTTGGGTATGCGCAATGCGGCGTTCGTTTCACGGTATTGGCAAGCAGTTGAGCGCCATCGCGTCACCCTGTTGGCGGCAGTACCCACGGTCATGTCCAGCATCCTGGCTGTACCGGTAGGCAGCAGCAGCATCCAGACAGTCCGCGCCTTGCTGACGGGTGGCTCTCCCTTGCCCCCCGAGCTTGCGGTGGCGTTTGAGAGCAAGTTGGGCATTCCGGTACGCAATATCTTTGGCATGACTGAATGTGCTGGCGTCGTCAGCATCGAGCCTGCCAAGGCTGCCCGCGTGCCTGGCTCTTGCGGACTGCGGTTGCCGTTCTCGCGGGTTGAGGCGGTGGCGGGCGGTGAAGGCACATCAGCCCGAGTTTGCGAAGCTGGCCAACCGGGCGTGCTTCGATTGCGAGGGCCCAATGTGGGGCCAGGCTACACCGATCCGCGGCGAAACCCAGGCACATTCAGCGATGGCGGGTGGCTCAATACCGGTGACATCGGCCATGTTGACGAAGCAGGGCTCATCTTCATCACCGGCCGTGCCAAGGACCTCATCATCCGAAGCAGCCACAACATCGACCCGGGCGTCATCGAGGAAACCTTGATGAAGCACCCGGCAGTTCAGTTTGCCGCAGCTGTCGGCGAGCCCGACGAGTACGCTGGTGAATTGCCCGTGGCCTATGTGGTGTTGAAGGCGGGCGTCGCGGTCAGCGAGGCTGAGCTGCTGAAATTTGCCGCTCAGCACATTCCTGAACGCCCAGCGATGCCCAAGCGTATCGAGCCCGTACCAGGATTGCCGCTGACGGCAGTTGGCAAGGTGTACAAGCCCGCCCTGCGTGCACGCGCGGCAGAGCACGCCATCACCGCGCGCCTGATTCAGCATGGCCTCAATAACAGGGTGTCGGTGCAAGGCCTTGACCAAGCCAGCGGCCTGACGCTGCAGTTCAAACCGGCAGACGGGCAGGATGCGGACACCCTGCACGACCTGTTGAAACCGATCATGGCACCACTGGCGCTGCCTTGGAGCATGGCTTGAGCTTGCCACCGATTCTCTACGAGACATCCGGCCACATTGCGACGATCACGTTCAATCGGCCCAGTGCGCGCAATGCGTTGACACCCGAGATGCTCTGCCTGCTGGCAGATGCATTTGCAGATTTCGCCTCGACCAAGAAGCTGCGCGTCGCAATCATCACGGGTGCTGGCGAGAAGGCGTTCTGCTCGGGAGGCGACCTGGTTCAAACCTTGCCTCTGATGACTGGTGAGCGCGCCCCCTCTGACAACTGGGATCGTCGCCTGCTCAATGAACCCCTGGTGGCCACTGCATCGTCGCTGCGCGAATTTCCCTTGAACAAGCCAGTGATTGCAGCTGTCAACGGGGCTTGCCTGGCAGCGGGCATGGAACTGCTGCTGGCCACAGACATCCGCATAGCAGCCAGCCATGCGGTGTTCGGGCTACCCGAAGTGACCCGTGGCCTGTTGCCGTTTGCCGGATCGATGGCGCGTTTGCCGCGCCAGATCTCGCACTGTCAGGCGATGGCCCTGATGCTGGTGGGAGAAGCCGTCAGCGCTGACGAGGCCTGCCGCATGGGTTTGGTCAATCGGGTCGTGCCGGCCGAGCAGGTCATGGACGAAGCCTTGACCCTGGCTCACAAGATTGCGGCAAATGGCCCGCTGGCGGTTGAGGCAGTCAAGCGCACCGTTTTGGCCAGCAGCGGCGTCAGCCTCGACACCGCTTTCAAGCTGGAGGACGCCGCCAAGCGCGAAGTTTTTGCCAGTGCAGATGCGCGAGAAGGACCGCGGGCCTTTGCTGAACGACGACCACCTGCGTACGAGGGCAGGTGAGCCGACTAGCCTTGTTGGGCTGGCATCAGGAATCGCTCCACCAACCGCACCCAGTAAGCACTGCCCACCGCGATGTTGTCGTCGTTGAAGTCGTAACCCGGGTTGTGCACCATGCAGTGGCCCGGGCCGTCGCCATTGCCAATGAACAGGTAACAGCCCGGCACGCGCTCCAGCATGAAGGCGAAATCCTCGCTGGCCGTCAGCGGCGGGCCTTGCAGGTCGACGCGGTCTGGCCCCAGCAGGTCCACGGCCACTTCACCGGCCAGCCGCGTTTCATGGGGTGAGTTGACCAGCACGGCATAGCCGCTGCGCCAATCCACGTGGGCCGTGACGCCAAAGCTTTGCGCCTGGCTCTCGGCCAGCGCCTTGATGCGTTGCGCCAACAAGGCGCGCACGTCACGGTCCAGCGCGCGCACGCTCAGCTCGAGCGTGGCCGTGGCCGGGATCACGTTGTTGGCCTGGCCTGCGCTCATGGCACCCACTGTGACCACAGCTGTCTGCAGCGGATCCACATTGCGTGACACCACCGTCTGCAGCGCCATCACAAGGCTGGCTGCTGCCACGATGGGGTCGGCCGCGTGCTGAGGCATGGCACCATGGCCACCCTGGCCAGTGAGCGTGATGGTGGCGTAATCGGAAGAGGCCATCGTCGGCCCTTCGCGAAACACCAGATGCCCCTGGGCAATGCCAGGCATATTGTGCATGGCAAACACCGCATCGCATGGGTGACGCTCAAACAGGCCGTCGTCCATCATGCGCAAGGCACCGCCACCGCCTTCCTCGGCCGGCTGAAAAATGAGGTTCAGGGTGCCGTCAAACTGCCCGTGCTCGGCCAGATGGCGAGCCGCCGTGAGCAGCATGGCAGTGTGGCCATCGTGACCGCAGGCATGCATCAGGCCTGGCCGCTGGCTGGCCCATGCGGCGCCGGTGGCCTCTTGCACCGGCAGTGCATCCATGTCGGCCCGCAAACCCAACTTTCTTGGGCTGTTGCCTCGCCGCAGTGTGCCCACCACGCCGGTGGTGCCCAGGCCCCGATCAAGCTCGTAACCCCAGGCCTGCAGCTTCTCGGCCACCAGCGCAGCCGTGCGGTGTTCTTCGAAAGCCAGCTCGGGGTGGCGGTGAATTTCTCGGCGCAGGCTGATGAATTCGCCCACACGGGCCTGCATCGCATCAAGCAAGTAGGTCACGGTGGCCCCTGGCTGTCACTGCGGTTGCAGATTGATCTGCTTGGCAATGGCGCGGTAACGGGCCGTCTCGGCTTCATAGAACCTGGCCGATTCGGACAGTGTCATGGGCGCTGACGGCAACTGGGTTTGGGCGGCCAGTTGGGCACGAACGCCCGGGTCCTGCAAGATCTTGCCAATGGCGGCATGCAGACGAACCACCACGCCCTCGGGGGTGTTCTTGGGCACCATGAAGGCTGTCCAGATCTTGTACGAAAAGTTCTTGAGCGATTGGGTTTCGGACATGGCCGGCACGTTCTTCAGCAGGGCCGAGCGCTGCGCACCCAACTGGCCGATCACCTTGACCTTGCCTTCATCGGCCAGGCCGCCCATGGTGCTGCTGTACACCAGCACTGCAAAATCGACTTGTCCACCAGCAATGTCGGTCAGCAGCGGTGCATTGCCCTTGTACGGCACGTGCTCCAGTTTGATGCCCGTGGTGGCCTGCACGTTCTCCAGGATGAGGTGATAGAGCGATCCCATACCCACGCTGCCGTAGGTCAGCGGCTTGTTGGATGACTTGCGCGCCAGCGCGACCAGTTCGTCCACCGTGTTGACCCCCAGGTCCTTGCGGGTGACAAATACGATCACGGCATCGGCCACCGGGTGCACCACGCGGAAATCTTCAGCCTTGACCTTGACCGCTGCGTTGGCCAAGGGCGACAGAATCACTTCATTGGGCGAGCCCTGAAAGATGTAGTAACCATCGGACGGCGCGGCCAATACTTTTTGGGCGGCCAGGGCACCGCTGACACCGCCCAGGTTCTCGACCAGCGTGGGTTGGCCAAGTTCCTTGCCCAAGGGGTTGTTCATGATGCGAGCGATGGCATCGGACGGCCCACCCGCAGGGTAGGGCACCATCAGGTTGACCGGCTTGCTGGGGTAGGTGTCGGCAAATGCCGCGTGCAGGCTGAGCAAGAAGGTGGCCGCCAAGGCCACGCCCCGCGAGAACTTGATCATCGACATCGGAACTCCAGGTAGTGGGTGTTGAAAGGGCAGTGGCCCGATGGGCTTGCGCGTCAATGTAGGTCGCTCCACCATGGGCGTCCAATGCATTCTTTTTTGCTTTACGATGAGTTTGACGTTCACACTCACCGCGCGCCCGACATGACCCTTGTGCAACTACGCCACTTCATTTCGCTTGCGCAGACGGGCTCGTTTGCCAAGTCGGCTTCGCAGCTTTTTCTCACGCAGCCCGCACTCAGCCGCAGCATCCGGGCTTTGGAAGACGAACTGGGTCAACCGCTGTTTGACCGCGTCGGTCGGTTCAGTGAACTGACGCCGTTCGGTCGTGAGGCTCTGGAGCAAGCCCGCGAATTGCTGCTGGCCGCCGATGACCTGTTGAGCAGCGGTGCCCAGGCAGGTGACGCCCAGGAGGGCGTGGTGCGTGTGGGCATGGGCTCTGGCCCCGGATCGATGCTGATGACGCCCTTGCTGCTGCATGTGGCCCAGCAGCGGCCGCGCCTGCGTGTGGAGATCTCACGGGCGAGCACCGATCTGCTGGTGCAGGCCTTGCGCGAGAGACGCCTGGATGGCTTGGTGGTGGACATGCGCTCCTTGCGCCCCGCCACTGACCTGTTGTCGCAAGACCTTTACGAAATGAAGGGCACCTTCATGGTTCGACGTGGCCACCCCTTGACGCGTCGGCGTCGGGCCCTGGTCTTTGACGACTTGCTGGCTTACCCGGTGGCGTCAGTGCCCATATCGGATGAAGTCACCCGAGTGCTGATTGAGCGGTACGGGCCCCAGGCTCATCCCAGCCGCTGCGCCACACTGGTGTGCGACGAGATTGCCAGCCTGGTCGATGTGACCAGGCGCAGCGACACGGTGTTGCTGGCCATCCGGGCTGCGGCGCCGGATCTGGTGGAACTGAAGCTGCAGCCCGCTCTGGCTGCCACGGCACGCTTTGGCCTGGTGACCCTGAAGCGCCGCACCCAGCCGCCAGGCCTGGCCATCGTTCGATCGCTGATGGCCCAACTGCTGGTAGACCAGCCCGACCAGCGGGCCGGTCACCCCTGTCATCAGAACCGGAACGTGGAGCGCACACCAAAGGTGCGCGGCTCGCTCATGTAGCCGTAGTTCGAGTTGAAGAAGGCCACCGAACCCATCAGCTGCGACTTGTTCTCGATGTTCTTCACGTACACCTGAACATCCAGTGCGCCTTCAGGGCTGTAGTAGGTGAGCGATGCATTCGACTTGGTGAAGCTGTCCTGCTTGAACTGCACAGGTGCAGCCGTCACGGTGCCGGTATCGGTGGTCACATACGAAGCCGAGAACTTGGTACCCACGTGGGCCGACAGCGAGGCACCCGAAGCCAGGCTCCAGTTGTGCGTGTAGGCCATGTTCAAGGTGACATCAGGCGTCTTGTCCAGCTTGCGGCCCGAATAGTTGGTGCCGTTGGGCGTGATGTACTTCTTGTACTTGGCTTCGAGCAGGCCCAGGGCCATGTCGAACTTGCCGGCATCCGACACACGATAGCGGCCCGACAGCTCGAGGCCGTCGATGGTCGCGTTGCCGGTGTTGGTGGTGAGCATCTGGCTGTTGACCACACCCGACTTCTGCATCTGGCTGTAGTCGTAATGGAAGGCCGACGAGGTCACGGTCAGGGCGTTGTTCAGGAACTTGCCATTCAGGCCCATTTCGTAGGCGCGGATCTTTTCGGGTTGGTAGATCAACTCGGGATTGGTGCGGGTGTCACCGTCGTTGAATCCGCCCGACTTGAAGCCGGTGGACACCGTGGCGTAGAACATCGTGGATGCGGCCAGATCCTGCTCGTAGCCCAGCTTGTAGGTGGAGCTCTTCCAGGACGCATCACCGTTGAGCGGGAGCACCATGTTGCCCGGGTTGGTGGGGTCGTAGTTCACGCCACCTGACAGCATCTGCTTGCCGTTGACGCGGGTCTTCTGGTCGTGGGTGGTACGGGCACCAGCGATGACGCGGCTGTCCTTGTTCAGGCTGTAGGTCACCTGGCCGAAAGCGGCCTTCGACTGGTTGGTCAGCGCGGTATCGATGAACTGCAGGCCCGGGTAGCACGACGAATAGCCACCGCACTGGCCGGGGCCGAAGGGCCCAGCGCCAGGGCCGAAGAAGAAGAACGGGAAGTTGCCGTCAAGTTGACCGGCGCCGGTTTCCTTGAACTGGAACAGGCCCGCCACCCATTGCAGCGGTGCCTTGCTGTCGTTGGACGACAGGCGAAGTTCATGCGAATCTTGCTTGGCAGACGACGTGGTCAACAGCAGCAGCGGACCGGTCGAGTAGTCCTCCTGGTTCGTCGTGGTGCGGTGACCGTACAGGTAGTTGAGGGTGGCAAAGCCCAGATCGGACTTGAACTCGGCCTTGTACCCGCTCAGCTTGTCGTTGAAATGCCCCTGGATCAGCACGCTCGGATCGACCAGCTTGGTGGGGATGCCGCCCGTCGTGAGGTTGTAGTAGTTGGGGCCGGTGGTCTTGTTGGTGCTTTCGTCGTAGCTCAGGGTCAGACTGTTCTTGGCGTCGAACTTGATCAACGCGCCGAGGCGCAAGCTATCGACGTGGATGCTGTCCTGGTTTTCAGTAAAGCCGTTGGCCGCGGTCTTGGTTTCCGAGAAACCGTCGCGACGGTTGGTCGAGAAAGCAGCACGCAGCGCCAGCGTATCGTTGACCGCCAGGTTGTAGGCACCGTCCACACGCTTTTGGCCCAGGTTGCCGACGTCAACCGACAGGTAGCCTTCGCGCTTGTTATTGGGTTGCGCCGTGATCACGTTGACCACACCGGCGTTGGCGTTGCGGCCGTACAGGGTGCCCTGAGGGCCGCGCAGCACTTCGACACGCTCGATGTCGTAAAACGCCGAGCCAGCACCCGACATGCGGCCCAGGTAAATGCCGTCGATATGGAAGGCCGCTGCAGGCTCACCCATGCCGGTGGTGTTGGTGTTCTCGATGCCGCGGATGTTGACCACCACGCTGCTGTTGCCGGCCTGGCTGATCTGGGTATTGGGCAGCAGATCGGTCAAGACCTTGGCATCGGTGACACCCAGTTCACGAATGTCTTCTGCACCGATCGTGGACAGCGAAGCGCCCACCTTCAGGGCTGACTGCGCCACCTTGTTGGCGGTCACCACGACTTCTTGATCAGCCTTGGCTGCGCTGGCCGACTGCGCCTGGGCGGCAAGCGGGCAGAGCGTTGAGATGGCGGCCAGTATGGCCACCGCCAGATGAGTTTGAGCAGGCTTTTGCATGGTTGTCTCCAATGGGCAGTAGGACGTTGAAATCAGCGCAAGGGCTGGACGTTGAACCAGGGTTCAACGCTTGAATGTGACCGGTCACATTTTGGAATGCACAACCGGTCGGGAAATCAGCAATAACCCGGTGTGTGGGCTGAAGGACACGGTCGGCGCGCCGGCGCTGACCAACTCAGCCCACCGCGCGGAGCAGGATCAGAAGCCCAGCACCGAGGCGAAAAACGCCTTCATGCGTGCCGCGTGGTACACGCCGAACTGCTTGAAGGCGGTTTTGGCTTGCGCGTCTGGCCGCCAATCAAAGAAGGCGTGGCTGGCACCACCGATCTGCACGTACTCCACCCGCTGACCAGCGGCCGTCAGCGCCTCGGCAAAAGTGCGGCACATCTCATCGGTGATAACCGGATCGGCCGTGCCGCGCGTGAGGTAATGCGGCACCGCACGCTCTGCAGCCTTGGGGATGTGGTTGACGGGGGCCACGGCAGCCACCCAGGCCGCGTTGGCAGCCGGATCGTCCGAGAAGTGGTTCAACAAGGGGCCGCCAAACACCCCATAGCTGGGCGCGGCCGCCTTGATGGCCCCGAGCATGGCGCGCCGTACATCCGCGCTGCTTTGGCCCTTTGGCAGGTACGTGGGTTTGAACTCGAACACCCCTGGCAACTTGCCAAAGCCACCGTCGCCAATCCTGTTCACCATCAACGATGCGGCGGCCGACAAGTGGCCGCCGGCACTGTCGCCGGTCAGCACCACGCGCGAGGCATCGCCGCCGTAGGCCGAGGCGTGCTCCATGATGTGCGCGATGGCACCGTAGACATCCTCCAGGATGTTGGCCATCGAGGTGCTGGTCGCATCGCCATCTGCCTTGCCGCCCCAGCGGTAATCAATGCTGGCCACCACAAACTGGCCACCACGGGTGAGTTCACGCGCCAGGCCCCGCATGATGTTTTCGTCATTGGTCACCCAACCGCCACCGTGGATGATGACGATGATGGGCAAGGGGACCTTGGCACCCTTGGGCGTGAACACGTCGTACTTCAGCGGCTTGTTGCCTGGCTTGGCATAAACAATGTCCTGCTTGACGTCCACATGCGCGACCGCGCCGATGTCGATGAACGACACACCAATGTGCATGGCCTGGTTGACCAGCACCTTGAACGTCGGCGTCATCGACTCGTGAAACATCGGGCCCCATGGCCCGGGCGTGGCGTAGTAGCCCGAATCCAGGATGTACCCCGCATCGGGCACGGCCGTCACCGTGACCACCGTGCCTGCCGGCAAGCGCCCATCTGCTGGCAGCGCAGGCTCAACCTGGTAGCGGCCATTCACGGCCGGATCGAGCGTCACCGCAAATGAATCCGCCGCACTGGCTGGGCCGCCCAGCAGGCCGATGACCCCCAGAAGTAGCAGCGCTGCAGCCCGGCTTCGGAATGTGAAGTTCATGGTGAGGTGGTGTGTTTCTTGGCAGCAAGCCAATCGTTCTGGGGGGCAGGTGCAGCGCGGAGCTGGCGTCTATTTCGGCAACCAGTTCAGAGCGGCACGTGGCCCCGCTCCCAGCTGGGCAAGCCAGTCGCGCGCATCCGAACTTCGATCGCGCGCAAGCCTTCTCTGTCGCAAATGTGACCGGTCACATTTTGCGGTGCTTGATCGGCGCCTGCATTAGCAATTACCCGCAAGAAGGCTGGCCGGCGAGGGCGGGTTGCAAATTGCCGGGAACCAGGCGCTTGGCCGCAGGGATGGAGAGACGGCAGAAGCTGAATGGCGACTGTGCAGCGGGTGCGGTCGTTCACCCGGGGCGGAACGAACTCACGCTAACCGCCATGAAGCAGCCGCCAGGTTCGACATCCGGTGCCGGCCCGAGCGGCGGCTGCATGGGGTGCAGCTGCCTGCCAGGCCCCGCTCGCCTACCATCGCCTCATGGACCCACGCGAGACCGCCCCTTCCGCCGAGCGCAACAAGCAACCAATCCTCGAGGTGCTGGCGCGGGTATTGCCACCGCGCGGCCTTGTGCTCGAGATCGGCAGCGGTACCGGGCAGCACGTCGTGCACTTCGCCAAAGCCTTGCCCGACCTCACCTTCCAGCCCAGCGAGATCGACATGGCGCGCCATGCTTCCATCAAGGCATGGACGGCCGCCGCCAATCTGTCGAACGTCAAGCCACCCATCGCTATCGATGTCACGAAGCGTCCCTGGCCGGTGGTCGCGGCCGACGCGGTCGTGTGCATCAACGTGATCCACATCTCCCCGTGGGAAGCCACCCTTGGATTGATGGCCGGCGCCGGCCGGATCCTTCCCGCCGGTGGCGTACTGGTGACATACGGACCGTACATGCGCGGTGGCTCGCACACGTCACAGAGCAATGAAGCCTTTGACGCGAGCCTTCGCGCAAGAAATCCGCTCTGGGGCGTGCGAGACATCGACAAGGTGGCGGATGTCGCTGGCAATGAAGGCTTTGCGCTGGAGGAAACCATACCGATGCCAGCCAACAACTTCACCTTGGTTTGGCGGAAGGCAATCGTCGCCGACCACAGCGCCTGAGCCCGCGTCGACCAGTTTGCTCAGGCATCAATGCTGTCGGCCACGATTGGCGGGAACTGTCTGGCCCCTATGCCACCGGGGCCAGTGCGGTCAGCATGCATTTCGATCGGCGGCAGGCTGAACGACCGATTCTTTTGATCGTCAGTTCAACATGCCGACCCCATGCTGAAGTTCGCGGTTGCTGGAAGCAGTCCGACGACCCTCTGTCGCGCCGCGCGCTTCGCGTCCAGGAAGCTGACGCGCGTGGCCACCTGGAGTCGGCCAACACCTGACCTTGGCCCGGAACCGATGCCGCGAAACAGGCACGGCGGGCGCGCTGCTGAGACGTCGGTTGGCCGGGCTTGTACCTTGCCCACCGCTGCCGTGTGCGGTGCGCAGATGGCCCGGGGGTCGTTCTCCGGGACCACGCTCCCGGGGCACCGCCGCTTGATCTACGAGGCCGACTGTCCTCACCGGCGTTGCCACCACGAGGCAAGAGGTCACCGGGAATGGGCCCTGCGCCCGCCCCCGAATGCAATCAGCACCCAGTCTGCAACCGTCAGTCAACATCACCGTCAAAGGTTGCCCAGGGTGCACCTCAAGCAACGCCATCGGGCATCACACCGGCCCTCAAAAGACCCCGGTAGACACCATTCACCCGGCGCAGCAGGCCCCGGCAGCCCGTCCCCGTGCAATATCCCGCCCGCAGGATCGTCTACCCTGCATGACCCCCACCACCGGCGTGCTGCCGCCTCAGCCCGATCCCATGACTGCCCGCACATCGCGACTGTCCGAGATCATCTCGCGTGAGCGGCTGCGCCTGGGGCAGTTCATCCGGGGGCAGGTGCGCAGTGCGGCCGAGGCCGAAGACATCTTGCAGGATGTGCTGCTGGAGCTGGCGCAGGCCGGTGATGCCATCGAGCAGGCGGGTGCCTGGCTGTTTCGGGTGGCCCGCAACCGCATCATTGATCGCTCGCGCAAGCACCGCGAAGAGCCCTTGCCGATGGGCGATGGCGATGATGGTGAGCTGTGGCTGCAGGATGCCCTGCCTGACCCGGCCGCCGGGCCCGAGGCGCAATACGCCCGGCAGGTGATGCTGGAGGCCATCGTGCAGGCCTTGCAGGCGCTGCCCGATGAGTTGCGCAGCGTGTTTGTGGCCCATGAGATCGACGGCCTGTCGTTTGCCGAGATGTCGGCCCAATGGCAGGTGCCCCAAAACACCCTGTTGTCGCGCAAGCGCCGGGCCGTGCTGGCCCTGCGTGAGCGGCTGCAGGCCGATTACCAGGACGGGCCCGATTGACCGGCCTGGCCTGCACCGGCGCGGGGGCTGCATCGCCCGCCCGGCTTGAGGCAACCCACCCATTCATCCACCGACGGAGAACCCCATCATGCGAATTTTTCCGATGACCCTGATCACCCTGGGCGTGTTTGGCGTGCTCAAGCACCTGGGCCTGATCGACCCGGCCTTTGTGCACCTGTTCTGGCCCATCTTGCTGATTGCGGTGGGCGTGGCCATGCTGGTGCGCGGCCCGCGCTGGCGTGAGCGCCTGTACGGCGACCGTTGGGAGCGCCGCATGCACCGGCATTTCGGGCCGGGCTGGGCCAACCTGAGCGAGGCCGAGCGCGAGCGGTTTCGCGCTGGCATGCGCAACTGGCAGGGCCCTTGTGGTGGCCCGGCCGATGGTGGCCCTGCGCCGTCGGCCACGGCACCCGCCACCCACGGATCGGCACCGGGCGAACAACGCTGAAACAACCGGGCCGGGCGGCTGGTGGCCGCCCAGTCTTTCAGGCATCAATCAAAGGTGATGCCGCCGCCAACGCCCAGGCCGTTGGGGTACAGGTTGGGGTCACCGCTGGTGTTGAACTGCATGTCGGCGCGCAGCATCTGGAAGTGCAGCTCGGCCACCTTCAGGGCCTTGAAGGCCGCCACGGTGTTGGTGGTGCAGCCCGACACCACAAAGTCAGCCAGGTTGACGGTGTAGGCGGTGGTGATGTCGGCCGCAGTGAGGGTGACCTTGGCATCGGCCACGCAGGCGGCGTTGGAGGCCGACACCATGCGCAGCGTCACCTTGCACACGCCCGCACACTCGTTGTTGGTGCCCAGGGTCACGTGGTACTTGGTGGTGCCCGAGATGTCCCAGCCGGTGCCACCGTTGGCAATGTAGATGCCGTAGCCCCACTGCGCAGTGTTGGTCTTGCTGAAACCAAAGCCCACCTGGATCTGCTCGGCATAGTTGCCACCCCACCAGAAGGCCTCACCGGCGTTGGCCGAGTAGTTGCCGGTGGTGTAGTTGCCGGGCAGGGCCTTGCCGTTGGTGGTGTCGTAAGCCGGCGTGCCGGCGCCATTGGTGCGTACCACCGTCAGCGCACTGGAAGCGGGCGTGCTGACCGGCGTGTTGAAGTACAGATTGCCACCCACACCCAGGCCGTTGGGGTACAGATTGGGATCACCGCTGGTGGTGAACTGCATGTCGGCGCGCAGCATCTGGAAGTGCAGCTCGGCCACCTTCAGGGCCTTGAAGGCGGTGATGGTGTTGGTGGTGCAACCCGACACGGCAAAGCTGCTCAGCGGCACGTCGTAGGCGGTGGTGATGTCGGCATTGGTCAGGGTGACCTTGGCATCGGCCACGCAGGCGGCGTTGGAGGCCGACACCATGCGCAGCGTCACCTTGCACACGCCGGCGCATTCGTTGTTGGTGCCCAGGGTCACGTGGTAGTTGCTGGCGTTGGCGATGTCCCAGCCGGTGCCGCCGTTGGCAATGTAGATGCCGTAGCCCCACTGCGCGGTGTTGGTCTTGCTGAAGCCAAAGCCCACCTGGATCTGCTCGGCATAGTTGCCACCCCACCAGAAGGCCTCACCGGCGTTGGCCGAGTAGTTGCCCGTGGTGTAGTTGCCCGGCAAGGCTTTGCCGTTGGTGGTGTCATACGACGGTGCGCCGGTGGCGTTGGCCCGCACGATCATCGTGGGCGGGCTGGCAGTGCTGAAGGCCTGCGTGGTGCTGGCCGGGGCGGCACTGGCCTGGCCGGCGGCGTCTGTCACAGCACCAGCGGCCACGCTGACCACGATGTTGCCGGCGCTGTTGGCCGTGGGGCTGACCACCAGGGTGGCCTGGGTGCCACTGGCGCGGGTGAAGGTGCCCTTGGTGCCACCGGTGACGGTGATGTCGTCGGTGGTGAAACTGGTGCCCACATCCTTGCTGAAGCTGAAGGTGAAGGTCACGTCGCCGCTGGCGGTGCTGCCGCTGGCGCTGCTGGCAATGGTCACGCTGGGCGGGCGGGTGTCGTAGGCCTGCGTCGAGGTGATGGTGCCCGACAACGGGTTGCCCGCCACATCGGTCACGGCGCTGGCCGCCACGCTCACGCCCACATTGCCGTTGCTGTTGGGCGAGGGGGTGACCACCAGGGTGTATTGCGTGCCGCTGACCTTGGTGAAGGTGCCGGCCGTGCCGTTGGTGATGGCCACGTCGGCTGCAGTAAAGCTGCTGCCCACGTCTTCGCTGAACGTGAAGGTGAAGGTGATGGGGCCAGCGGCTGTGCCGCCCGAGGCGCTGCTGCTGATGGTGGCGCCAGGCGCCACGGTGTCGGGCGGTGGCGACGCGCTGCCGCCTCCGCAGGCGCTGAGCACCAGGGCTGAGGCCAGCAGCAGGGCCGGCAGGGCAAAGGATCTAGGCAGCAGTGTCATGGTGGGACTTCCTGTGGTGTGGCAGGTTAACGGCCGATGGCCGGTGCAGAAAAAGTGCCCCCATCGGCGGGCGCGGCGTCCGACAGGTGGACGCCCCGACGGCGGGCACGAAAGGCGGCGCCTGAAAGCGCTTGCAAGATCGACGAGCGGTGCGGGCAGTTGGGCATGGTGTGCGCCTTGGCGTTGGCTTGTGCCTGCTCAGCGGCTGCTGGCCAGGCTGCCAGCAGGCACCTGCAGCGTCACGCCATCCGAAAAGCGCACGGTGATGGGTTGCTGGCCGGCATTGAAGGCCAGGTGGAGGCTTTGGCCGTCGGCGCGCTTGAACACGGCATACAAGGCAGTGTCGGCGGTCACGCTCAGGTCGGGCGTGCCCATCTGCTGCAGGCTGATCAGCCAATGCAGGGCGTGGCTGCGGGTGTCGCCCAGCTCCACCGATCCCCAGCGGTCCCAGGCGGCCAGGGCGGCGGCGGGGTCGGCCAGGGCCTGGTACTTGATGAAGATGTCTTGCCAGATGTCGGGCGGATCGGCCCGCTTGCCGCGTGAGGCAAACACGGCGGTGTCGGCCGGCAGGGTGGCCAGGCTGCGTTGGATGAACGCCGGGTCGCGCGCCAGGTGGGTGGATGCGGTGGTCATGGGCAGCAGGTTGATGCCCTTGATTTGCCGGGGCTCGTCCGTCCACCAGGTGTTGTGCGCGTACTTGCCGCCAAACACCATGCTGGCTTCAACGGCCTTGTACTCGGGCGCAAACACCAGGTGCTGCTGGTCAAACCAGTAGTGGCGCACGGCATCGGCTTCGCTGCTGAACAGGTACTGGCCCAGTTCGCGCAGTGCCGGGTTGCCGGTCACCTCGCCCCACAGGATCAGGCCGGCCCAGGTGTTCAGGGCTTCCGACGATGATTCCTGGTTGTTGCCGTGAGGGCCCAGGCTGATGCCCGATGCCCACGAGTGGCCTTCGTACACATCAAAGTTGCGCAGGAAGGGGAAATCGGCGCGGCCACGCTCGGTGGTGGCGATGTCGGCCACCAGCCAATCCACCATGGCACCCCACTTGTCGCGGCTGGCCCAGGCGGGGTCGCGCAGCGCGATCTCGGCGGCGGCGCGTATCCAGTAGCCATAGTGAAAGTGGTGGTCGTTCATCTGCTGAACGGCGAAATATTCTTCGGGGTAGGCCACCACCGTGCCCAGGCGCTTGTCCAGATGAAAGTAGGTCTTGTTGCTGTCGCCCGAGAACCAGTCTTCGATGCGCTTTTTAAGCAGCGCCAGCAGGGCGTCGCGGCCGGCGGTGTCGCCTTGCTGCTCCACCACGTCCAGCAGCTTGGTGATGCGCTGCAGGCCCTTGCCTTGCCAATAGGGCCCGGTGCCGATCTCCAGCATCATGCGGCGGGCGTTGCGCTGATCGGTTTTCATCAGCTCACGCAGCTCGGGCAGGCGCGGGTGATCGGCCACGGCCGGCCACCAGGGCACAAAGCCGTGGTACGGCCGTGCCATGGTGAAGCTGCTGGCCGCCAGCAAGCGCAGCGGGCCGCGCACGGTGTCATAGCTGGGGCCCAGCTTGTTGGCCACGGCGGGGTTGTCAAACCAATGGTGCGGGTACAAGGCCAGCAAGGGGCCAACGTCCGGCCCTTCCAGGTGCTGCACGGTGGTGTGGAAGGTGGTGCTGACCTGGCTGGTGGCCGCCTGCACCTGCCAGCTGGCGCGGGTGTCTTGCAGGCGCGCGTAGGCGTGGCGCTGCAGCAGGGCCAGGGTGGCGGGCTGGGCATCGGGCAGCGGCGCGGCGGCCAGGTAGCCCTTGCCAGCCGGCAGCTGCGCTCGCCATTCGGTGGGTGAGGTGGCCTGCCACTGCACGCCGCTGGGGCCAAACAGCGCCCAGCGCTGGCCCTTGGTTTCAATCAGCAGGGTGCGCGGGTCATCGCTGGGCAGGCGGGTGCCCGCCGCTGGCAGCTGGATTGTCAGATCACCGCGGCTGACCTGGGCATGCACATAAGGGCTGCCGTGAGCGACCGTGGCCAGCAGCTGATCGGGCCCCTGGGCCAGCGCGATGTCGATGGCCCAGTCGCTGGCTTGCTCCAGCCGCACCTGGCCGGGCGCAAAGGCCGTGGGCGCGATGGTGATGGGATCGCGGTGCGGGTAGGCGATCTCGACATCGCGGCGCTCGGTGGGGATGACCTGCCGCGTGGGCAAGGCCACTTCCAGGCCGGCTGTGCTGGCCTTGACGGTGAGCGGCTGGGCGTACAACACCTCGGGTTGGGCACTGAACAGCAGGGCCGAATACCACTGGTTGGTGGGCACGGCACGGCTTGCCAAGGCTGCGCCGCGCGGCATCACGGGTGGCGGTGACACATCGCCGCCGCGTGTGGCCTGCGCCAACCCGCCCGCGCCCGCTTTCAAGGTCTGGGCCTGCACCAGTGCCGTTGGCGCAGCCCACATCAGGCAGGCGGCCAGCAGGGGCATCAGCTTGGGCAAGGTCCGGCGCATGAGGGTGTCCTGGGAGTCTTGGGCGATGTCGGGGCGGGCAGGCGCTTGGCCCCGACGCTGATTGGCATGATATTGAAAGCGCTTTCAAAGATCATCCACGGGCTTTCCCCGATGTGGTCAAACAGGCCACGGGAAAACACCTGTGCCCCTGGGTCAACGAGTGGGTTGACGAGCGAAGGGCCCGCGCCCTATGATTTTGAAAGCGCTTTCAACTCATCGCAGGCGCTGCTCAACCAGATCGCGCATGCCACCTGTTGTGAATGCGCTTTCAAAACCGCCCGAGGTTCGCGCCCGGCTGCCACCCATGCCTACCTTGCACACCTTCACCCGCTCCAAGCTGGCTGCAGCGCTGGCCGCTTTGCTGGCGGGCCCCCTGGCTACCAGCCCGGCCCATGCCCTGGACTGGGGCCCCTTCAGCCTGACCGGCTTTGCCAAGGCCGAGATCACCCGCGGCAGCAACCAGTGCGTCGACTGCGCCCGCTTTCCGGCTGAAGACAAGCAGCGCCTGTGGGCCGACGAACTGGTGCCCGGTCGCCCGTACGGCACCCGCGAAAACCACGTCACGCTGGTTCAGCCCTACCTGGGTGCCAAGTTTGATCTGGGCAAGGGCTTCAAGCTGCAGGGCCTGCTCAGCCAGCGCTGGCGTGATGGCAAGGAAGACATCAAGGGCTTCTGGTACGAAAAGAACGTGGCCGTCAGCCACGAAGACTACGGCAGCGTGCGTGTGGGGGCCATGACCACCCGCACCTGGGCGCTGGCCGATTACCCCTACGGCACCAACCTGGGCGTGGCCGATGCCTGGGGTGCCAGCGGTGCCGGTTATGGCCTGCTGACCCGCGCAGTGCGCGCCACCAGCCGCCAGTTTGATGTGCTCGATGGTGACCTGGTGGTCGAGGCCACCTACGATCCGGGCGTGGCGGGCTGGAAGCGCAACAAGCCCAGCTTCTGGGAAGGCTATGCCCAGTACCACAAGGGCGATCTGGTGGTCGATGCCATGGTGCAAGACACCCGCAACGGCACGCCCAGCGCCTGGAGCCACGGCCCCTTCACTGGGCTCACGCCGTTTCCGGTGGACGACGCCAAGCTGGGCAGCTCGGGCCAAAGCATCGCCATGGTGATGGGCCGCTACCAGCTGACCAACCGCTACGAAATCTCGGGTGGCCTGCGCCGCAACCGCTGGAGCGGTGCCTACGCCGTCATCACCCAGCCCGGCCCGCCGGCGCTGTGGAACAACATGTTCAACGTCGACTGGAACGGCACCCTGGGCGGCGTGGCCAACCCGGGCTACGCGGCCACGTCCACCGATCTGATGGGCGGCCTGCGTTGGCGCAATGGGCCCTGGACGGCCCACACCGGCATGGTGGTGCTGGGCAAGGCCAGCACGGCCAACCCCAGCGAGCGCGGTCAAAGCAACAGCGCCCGCTTCAACACCGCCGGCCTGAACTACGACTTCGGCAATGGCCTGGCCGTGTATGGCCTGGCAGGCATGGTGCATTACAGCCGCCTGGGCCTGTCGCCCCTGTCGATGCCGGGCAACTCGGCCTTCAGCAATGTCGATTCGCGGGTTACCCAAAACGGCAACTGGTTCGGCGCTGGCGCCGTCTTCGTCTTCTGAGCAGGCACACCATGGGCAAGCAACCAACATCTTCCAAGCCGGCTTCACTGGATGCCGTGTTACCTCTGCGCCGCACCCTGCTGGGCGCCGCCCTGATGTCGCCGGCCCTGTGGCTGAGCGCCTGCGGCGGTGGCGGCACGGTGCCGGGCACCGGCGTGCAACTGCGCCCCCTGAGCGCCGAGTTCGGCAGCCGCAAGGCGGTGGCGTACTCGCCGTTCCGCAGCAGCAACCGCGACACCGAGACCATCACCGAGGCGATGGTTCTTGAAGACCTGCGGCTGCTGGTGGCCGGCGGCTTCAAGCTCATCCGCCTGTTCGACAGCTCTGATGCGGTGTCCAAGCTGACGCTCAAGGTCATTGCTGACAACAGCCTGGACATGAAGGTCATGCTGGGCATTTATGTGCTGTCGGGCAACGAGACCTTCAATGCGGCCGAGATTGCCCGGGGCATCGCCCTGGCCAAAGCCAACACCAACACCGTGCTGGCGGTGAGCGTGGGCAACGAAACCATGGTGAGCTGGTCGTTCAACAAGATCGACACCGCCAAGATGGCCGGCTACCTGGCCCAGGTGCGTGCCGCCATCACCCAGCCGGTGACCACCGATGACAACTGGGCGTTTTTTGCGTCCGCGCCGCGCAGCATCACCGACGCCATCGACTTCGTGGCCATGCACACCTATCCGCTGGCCGACAGCGTGCATGACGCCGGCAAGTGGGATTGGCAGCAAGCCAGCGTGCCGGCAGCCAGCCGCGCCGCCGCCATGATGGACGCGGCCATCAACGCCGCCAAGCAAGACTACACGGCCGTGCGCAGCTACCTCGACAGCATCGGCCAGCAGGCCATGCCCATCCTGATTGGCGAAACCGGCTGGAAGGCCGTGGCATCGGGTGGCGAAGCCTTCCGGGCGCACCCCGTCAACCAGAAGATGTACTTTGACCGGCTGACCACCTGGGCCAATGCGGCCAAGACGTCCACCGGCCCGGCATCCATCGTGTACTTCGAGGCCTTTGACGAGCCCTGGAAGGGTGGCGACGACAAGTGGGGCCTGTTCAATGTCAACCGCCAGGCGCGCTACATGGTGCAAAGCCTGTACCCCACCAACCAGTGGGAGCCCGGCACCTACAGCGCCACCGACGCGGTCTATTACATCCCTGTCACCGGCAACGGCACCATCACCGCATCGCGCTACACCTTGTATGCCGATGTCGTCACGCCAGGCGAAGCCCGCCCGTCCGAGACCTTCCTGTGGAACGCCTGGGACAACGGCACCACCGCCACGGCGGCCGAGCAAACCAGCAGCTCGGCACCGGCCGATGCGGGCCACAGCACCCAGATCACGCCCAAGCCGGCGGTGTGGGGCTGGGGCATGGCCTTGACGCTGCCCACCACGGCCGATGACCTGTCGAACTTCACCGCCACCGGCACGCTCAACTTCAGCATCAAGACCACCTACCCGGGCAAGATCGAAGTGGGCTTCCTCACCGGCACGGGCACGGCCGCCAGCGCCTACGATGTGTACTTGGCCATCAACCCGGGCGACTACGGTTACCAGAACGACGGCAACTGGCACCAGGTGAGCATCCCCATCAGCGCCATCACGCCGCACGGTGCCATGTCGTCGGGCATGACCGACCCCAGCAAATCCAGGCTCGACATGACCCGCGTGACCAACCCGTTTGTCATCGCCGACCGCTACGGCAACACCGGCAAGGCGCAGGGCAGCAACGTGACCACGCCGATTCAGGTGGACGCCATTTACTGGGCTCGGTGAGATGGTGCACCCGGCCGCGGGGTACCGCGTCCACCCGCCAGGCGGGTGCTCAGTCGGCTTGGGACGGCCCGGCGCTCGACTGAGGTTTTAGCCGCCGCGCGTAATGGGCGGCCCGCACCGCGTCGCCCTTGGCCTGGTACAGCGCTTCCAGTTCTTCAAACACATAGGGGTCGGGCTGGCCGGCCTCGGCGCACTCGCGCTCCAGCCGCAGTTGCACGGCCAGGGCCTCGTCCAGGCGTTGAAGGCTGCGCAGTGTCCAGCCGATCATCCAGCGCGCCTCGCGGGTGGCCACGGCATCGGTGCCGCGTTCACGCAGGGCCAGGGCAAGCTCAAACTGGGCCAGGGCCTCGGGGTAGCGGCCCAGCTGGTGCAAGGCATAACCCAGGTTGTTGCGCACCGAGGCTTCCCATTGGCGGGCCGCCGGCTGCTGTGACGCCACCGACACCTCCAGCGCCGCCTGCGCCCACTTCAGCTGGTCGGCTGGCGCAGTATCGACAAAGGCCATCATGTGGATGGCATCGATGGCCAGCGCATCCAGTTGCGCCTGCCGGGCCGTGGCCAGCGCCGCTTCAAACTGCGCACGTGCCTGGGCCTTGGCCGCATCGGTGAGCGCAGCGGGCGGGTGCGCGGCCGATGCCCAGGTGCGCCCCAGCTCCAGCGCGTGACGCGCCCGCGCCTCAGCGCCTGCCTGCGTTACCTGCGGTGCCATCTCGGCCAGCAGGGTGCGGGCGTTGTCAAACTGGCCGCGCAGGCCCAGCGTGCGGGCCATCTGCGTGCGCAAGATCAAGGCGTCATCACCCTGCGCCGTGCCCAGCGCGTCGCGAAACCGCTGCTCACTGGCGGCGGGGTTCTTGAAATCCCACAGGGTGCTCAGATCGAGGGCCATGGTGTTGGGGGCGGTCAGACCATTGAAAATCAGGCAGGCCGACAGCGTCATCGGCCTCACCCAACGTTGTCGTCCAGCAGCCAAGGGGATAGATTGCATGAATCGAACTGAAATGACCGGAGTGTCGCCGTTGTCAACCTGACCATTCGAGATTTGCCGGATGATATCCATCAGGCCCTGAGGATCCGTGCCGCAAAGCGCGGCCACAGCACCGCAGATGAGGTGCGCGAAATCCTGCGTTCCGCAGTCAAGCTTGGGAACCCATTGCGCATGGGCGATGCTTTGTCAGCGTTGAGTCGCGATATCGGACTCAGGAATGCCGATTTCGATGTGTTCGATCAGGCTCGTGTTGCAAGCCCGGTGTCGCCGCTTGCCTTGGATTGAGCAGCGACAGACGAGATCAACCCCGGCTGGCCGCCAGCGCTTTCTGCTCAGCCAGAAACCCCCGGTACCACAGCGCGCTGTCCTTGGGGGTGCGCTGCTGGGTGGCGTAATCCACGTGCACGATGCCAAAGCGCTTGGCGTAGCCGCTGGCCCATTCGAAGTTGTCCAGCAGGCTCCACACCATGTAGCCGGCCATGGGAACGCCCTGGCGCATGGCTTCGGCCACGGCACCGATGTGATCGGCCAGATAACGCGTGCGGTCAGCGTCATGCACCTGGCCGCCCACCACCTGATCGGCAAAGGCACCGCCGTTTTCGGTGATGTACAGCGGCGGCACGCGGTAATCGCGGTGCACACGCAGCAGCAGCTCGGTCAGGCCCTGGGGGTAGATCTCCCAGTTCATGTCGGTCAGGGGCAGGCCGCTGGTGGCCACATCAAAGGGCTGCCCGGCGCTGACCACGGCGCGGGTGTAGTAGTTGATGCCCATGAAATCCAGCGGCTGGCAGATGGCCGCCAGGTCACCGCTGCGGATGGCCGGCACATCGGCACCCAGGGCATCCAGCACGTCTTGGGGATAGCGGCCATGAAACAGCGGATCCATGTACCAGCGCAGCAGGCGGCCGTCTTCCAGGGTGGTGCGGGCCAGGTCTTCGGGGCTGCTGGTGGCCGGGTGCATGGGCGACAGGTTGAGCACGATGCCCAACGGGCTTTTGAGGCCGCTGGCGCGCAGGGCCTTCAGCGTGAGGCCGTG
>Ga0228698_1000160_pt1 | contig 62562 bp, 59 predicted proteins | sample McNCre117_Aug_MG_FD_178015 | JGI IMG/M metagenome (GOLD analysis project Ga0228698, IMG submission 178015) | Freshwater microbial communities from McNutts Creek, Athens, Georgia, United States - 1-17_Aug_MG | ecosystem: Environmental > Aquatic > Freshwater > Creek | place: USA: Georgia...
CACCCAGTTCGACCTCTTTGAGGATGGCAACGATCTGGCTTTCACTGAATCTGGATTTCTTCACGTAGAGACTCCGTTGGTTGGAATTCTCTACTCCCACCTGGATCAGGTTTTCGAGGGGGCTTCACAAAGAATCGCCATCACACAGGCCTTTGCACAAGAGTGTCGAGCCCAGCACCTAGACGGTGTTGTGTATACCTCAGCGCAACATCCCAACCATGCGTGCATCGCCCTGTTTGCGTCGGGCATAGCGCAGATGAAAAAAATCGCGTCCCTGCCGCTGGTCAAGCCTGGCACACGGCAGCTACTGAACTGTGTGACCGATGCCGCCAGACGCTCGGGGGTGCCGTTGACCGACTTCCCAGACATGGGTTGAATTGCCTTTTTTTTCGAATTTCCGATTCGAAGCAACCTCACCCCATCCTCCACTTCTGGTTCACCGAGCTGACCCCCAGGCAGCACTTCGCCAAAGACGCTGCGCTGGACGAAGCCATTGGTCCACAAAGTCATCATTGACCGCTTTGGCCGCCACCCCGCCGCAACGCTGTGCTGGGCCGCGCGTCCACGGCTGAGGAAGCTGTGTTTTTACTGGAACCGGGGTCTTCGTTCTGACAATTGTGGCCGTGCACCGCTCCCGAGGGAACCCACAAATTAATAGCTACAAATGCAATAAAATCAAGCGGTAAAACCCTATTTTTCTTATATTTTTGTCACCCAACACACCATGACCCGGCGCGCCCACCACCACGTCTACGTGGTCGAGTTGCACCCCGATGTGCTGCTGGAGCCCAAATTCCGCCGCTGCAACCCCGGCTACGTGGCGGGCAAGCCCTGCGTGTACGTGGGCATGACGGGGCTGGACCCCGACGTGCGGTTCGACAAGCACAAGGCGGGCCTACAGGCCAACAGCTATGTGCGCAAGTACGGCCTGCGCCTGCTGCCCGACCTGTACGAGGGCTTCAACCCCATGCCCTACCAGGCCGCGCAGGAGCGCGAGGTGGAGGTGGGCATCGACCTGCGTTCCGCCGGGTTTGGGGTGTGGCAGGCCTGAGTGGCCGTCAGGACGTGGCGGTGACCAAGGGCGGCGCCATCCGCGCCTCGCGGATGGGCAGGTTGACGAAGGCGGCGGCCAGCGCCAGCGCGGCGTCGGCCCACCACATCCAGTCGTAATTGCCGTTGGCCACCACGGCCAGGCCACCCAGCCAGGCGCCGAAAAAGCCGCCAATCTGGTGGCTGAGCAGCGTCAGCCCGAACAGCGTGGCCAGGTAGCGGGTACCGAACAGCTTGGCCGTCAGCCCCGCAGTGGGGGGCACGGTGGCCAGCCAGGTGGCCCCCAGTACGGCGGCAAACACATAAAACGTCCACGGTTCCTTGGGTGCGGCCAGGTACAGCAGCACGGCCACCGCGCGGGACGCGTACATCCAGAACAAAATGAGCTTCATGCGCACGCGGCTGCCCAGCGCACCCGCGGCCAAGCTGCCCGCCACGTTGGCCAGGCCGATGATGGCCAGTGAGGTGGACGCCACGCTGGGGCTGAGCCCGCACAGGCTGACCTCGCCCGGCATGTGCGTGACCAGGAACGCGATGTGGAACCCGCAGGTGAAAAACCCCGCGTGCAGGCACCAGTAGCTTTTGTCGCGCACGGCCTGGCGCAGTTGCTCGCGCAGGCTCAAGCCCGTGTCGGCCTGCAGCCCGGCACCCTGCTGGCGCGGGCTGCCGCGCAGCCACCAAGCCATGGGCGCGGTGGTGAGGGCCAGCGCAGCCATCACCCACATGGCGTGCATCCAGCCGAAGGCGGCCATCACCGCCTGGTTGAGCGGCGCAAAAATGAACTGGCCCAGGCTGCCCCCGGCGTTGATGACGCCGCCCGCGAACGAGCGCTTTTCAGGGGGGATGTGCTGGGCCGTGGCCCCGATGAGGATGGAAAAACTGCCCGCCCCCGCCCCCGCGGCGCTGAGCAGGCCCAGCGCCACGATCAGCCCCCACTCGCTGGTGACCTGGGTGGTCAGCGCCGACCCGGCCGCCAGCATCACCGCCCCCAGCACAATGACACGACCCGGCCCCCAGCGGTCGGCCACCGCACCGAACACCGGCTGTGCCACACCCCACATCAACTGCCCGATGGCCATGGCAAAGCTGATGGTGGCCACGCCCAGCCCCGTGTGGGTATTCAGTGGCGACAGGAACAGCCCCATGGACTGCCGACTCCCCATGGTGACCATCAGGATGGCGGCGGCCACGCCCACAAACACCCATGCATTGCGCTGTTTCATGCCCAAGGCTCTCCAAGTTTTCTACCTTGACATTGTGAGTGGCCCACACACGGTACACAAACCATTTGAATTGAAGCCATTACATAGAAAATCTATGCCATGAGCCACCCATTCCCCATCAAGTCGCTGCTGGTGTTCGACACCGTCATGCAGCACGGCAGCTTTGTGCGGGCCGCGCAGGCGCTGCACGTCACACCCGGCGCGGTGGGCCAGCAGATCCAGAAGCTGGAAGACTGGCTGCACACCCCGTTGTTCACCCGCGGGGTGCGCCAGATCCGGCCCACCGCCGACGCGTTGGGCTACTGGGCCACGGTGCAGCCCGCGCTGGCACGCATCCAACAGACCAGCGACCAGTTGCGCCTTGGGCAGGCACAGGAGGTGTGGCTGTCCATGCCACCCACGCTGGCGGCCAAGTGGTTTGCGCCGCGCATGGCGGGTTTTCTGACACGACAGCCCGGCGTGTCGCTGCACCTGAGCGCCACCACCGCGCTGCTCGACTTCGAGCGCGAGCGGGTGGACCTGGCCATCCGCTACTTCGACGGGCAAGACCCCGCCTTGCAGGCCGACCTGCTGTACGCCGACGAAGCCAGGCTGTACGGCGCCCCCGACTACATCGCACGGCTGGGCCTGGCCGCGCCCGCCGACCTGGCCCGTGCCACGCTGCTGCACACCACCCTGCTGCCGTACTGGGCGGCATGGCTGAAGGCGTTCAGCCCGCTGATGACACAGGAAATCTCTTCCATTCCCGGCGTGCATTTCGACCAGTCCATGCTGGCCATTGAAACCGCGCGGCACGGGCAGGGGGTGGTGCTAAGCAGCCCCATCCTGGTCGAAACCGAGCTGCGCGAGGGCACGCTGTGCGAACCCTGGCCGTTGCGCCTGCCGGTGCAAAAAGGCTATTACGTGGTGCACCCGGTTCAAGCCACGCTGCGGCCGGCCGTGCTGGCGCTCAAAGGCTGGCTGCTGGAGGTGGCCGGGCATCGGCAACCTCCAGCGGCATGAGGAGGTGGCGAACAGTTTCGCGCCTTCAGGGCTTGTGACCCAGCACCTCTTCCGCATCCACGGCCTGCTGCACCGCTTTGTAAAACGCATCCCGGGCTTCGCTGGCCTGCGGGTCCAACGCACCACCAGCCCAATTGGCATTGGAAGCAACGACCAATTGACGCCGAGGGTCGATGAAGATGCCTTGCCCAAAAATGCCGTCGGCCATGAAGCTGCCATCGTCAAACGTCCACCATTGGTAGCCGTAGCCCCGGCCAGCCTGGCCAATGTCGGCCCGTTTGGTAGTGGCCTGTGCCAGCCAGCCGTTCGGCACCATGGGTTGGCCTTGGACCGTGGCACCGTTCAGCACAAACTGGCCAAAGCGGGCCATGTCGCGCGTGCTGGCCTGCACACAGCAGCCGCTGATTTCCTGCCCGGTTTGACTCAGCATCCAGGTGGCTTGCTGCTCCATGCCTGCTGGCACCCAGATGGTTTCCGATAAATAGGTGGCCAGGGGTTTGTTGACCGCCCGCGCCACCAGAATACCCACCAGATTGGTTTCACCCGTGCTGTAAAGCCAACGCGTACCGGCCGGCGCGGCGCGGGGCAGCTGACGCAAGTAGCTCACCGTCGCATCCATGCCGTCTTGGGGCTTGTGGTGGTTGAAACGGGCCACGTCGGAATGGGGGTCGGCATAGTCCTCGTTCCATTGCACGCCTGAGGTCATGGTGAGCAGCTGGCGCACCGTCACGTCGTCGTAGGCAGTGCCTTTCAGCTCCTGGATGTATTGGCTGACCTGGTCGTCCATGCTGCGAATGAACCCATCACGCACCGCCGCCCCCACCAGCATGGACGTGAGCGACTTGGCCACCGAAAAGCTGGACCAGCGGCCTCTGGCGTCAAAATTCAGCCCGTAGCGCTCCAAACGCAACCGGCCGTTGTGCAGCACCACCAAGGCGGCGTTGCGCTGGCTGAGCATGTAAGCATCGACATCCAGCGGCAGGCTCAGCGGCTGGCCTGGCTGCAGCACAGAAGGCACCTGGCCCGCAGGCACCACACGGTGCTGGGCCAGAATGGGCAAGCGGTCCAGCGCACGAAAGGCCGCATCGCGTTGGGGCACATCCCAAAAAAGCACGTCCGTGTTGGTCGGGAAATGGGCCAGCACGCCTCGGGTTTCTGGGTCCAACCCGTGCCACCAGACGGCTGCCGCGCCCAAGAGGACCGACATTCCCCCCAAGGTCCGCTTTTTCCAGGTCATGACCATCCTTTCGCTCAGGGGGAATGCAAGGTGCAACCGCGCATACAGATAATGGCATGAACCACACCAACCGCACGTTCACCATGACCCTCCTCGTCCTTGGTCTCATTCTGTTTCTGGGCATTCACTCGGTCCGCATCGTTGCCGAAGACTGGCGGCAACAACGCCTGCACACACTGGGAGAAGCCGCATGGAAAGGCACCTACTCGCTCCTGTCCGTGGCTGGCTTTGCATTGATGGTGTGGGGCTACGGGCTGGCACGCCAGTCGCCCGTGGTGTTGTGGGAACCGCCAGTGGGCATGCGCCATGCGGCGGCCCTGCTCACGCTGGTGTCGTTTGTGCTGCTGGCGGCAGCGTATGTGCCGGGCAATGCGCTGAAGGCGCGACTCAAGCACCCCATGGTGCTGGGTGTGAAGGTATGGGCACTGGCCCACCTGCTGTGCAACGGCAATTTGGCCGATGTGGTGCTGTTTGGCAGCCTGCTGGTCTGGGCCGTGCTGTCATTCCGGGCCGCACGCTTACGCGATGCCGCCGCCGTGGTGGCCAGCGAACTGCGCCACACGCCCGCCAGCCGCACCCTGCTGACGGTGGGCGCAGGCGTGGCAGCCTGGGTGGTTTTTGCCTTCTGGGGCCATGGACTCCTGATTGGCGTGCGCCCGTTCGGGGTCTGATACAGCACGCGACTACCCCCATGGGTCACCTTCCCGACTGGCTGACCAGCAGCCTCATTTACCTGAGTGCCGCCGTGGTGGCCGTGACCCTGGCCCGCGCCGCAGGGCTGGGCGCCATTCTGGGTTACCTGGCAGCCGGCATGGCCATTGGCCCTTGGGGCCTCCAGCTGGTGACCGAGGTGGAGCACATCCTGCACTTTGCCGAGTTTGGCGTGGTGCTGATGCTGTTTCTGGTGGGGCTGGAGCTGGAGCCCCGCCGCCTGTGGACCCTGCGCCGCCCCATTTTTGGCTGGGGCAGCGCCCAGGTGCTGGGCTGCGCTGCGGTGCTGACCGCTGCCGCCACGCTGGCCGGTGTGCCGCTGACGCTGGCGGTGGTGGCCGCGCTGGGGCTGGCCCTGTCGTCCACCGCCATTGCCTTGCAGGTGATGCAAGAGCGCAACCTGCTGGGTACCGCAGGTGGGCAAGCGGGGTTTTCCATTCTGCTGTTTCAGGACGTGGCGGCCATCCCCATCTTGGCATTGCTGCCGTTGTTGGCAGAAAATTCTGCACAAAATTTACCCATACCGCTGATTGATAAAGTCTTTGAAGCTATCAAAATCGTTAGCGTGATTGGCGGCGTGGTGCTAGGTGGGCGCACCGTGCTACGGCCCCTGATGCGCGCCGTGGCCAAAAACGGCACCCCCGAAATCTTCACCGCCGGGGCGTTGTTGCTGGTGGTGGCCGTGGCCGCGCTCATGCAGGTGGTGGGCCTGTCGATGGCGCTGGGTGCGTTTTTGGCCGGTGTGCTGCTGGCCGACAGCGAATACCGCCACGAGCTGGAAACCGACATCGAGCCCTTCAAAGGCCTGCTGCTGGGCCTGTTCTTCATGGCCGTGGGCATGAGCATCGACTTCGGTGTGCTGATAGCCTCGCCCCTGCTGATGCTGGGCGTGGTGCTGGGGTTTCTGGCCGTGAAAGGCGTGGTCATCTGGGGGTTGGCGCGCGCCATGGACATCCCCGTGGCCGAACGGCCCGTGCTGGTGCTGCTGCTGGCCCAGGGCGGTGAGTTTGCGTTCGTGGTGTTCCAGACCGCCGCCGGGGCCAAGGCCATTGAGGCCGAAACCGCCTCGCTGCTGGTGGGGGCCGTGGCCTTGTCGATGTTGCTCAGCCCACTGCTGCTGGCCGCCATGGGCCGCTGGCTGCTGCCGCGCTTTGCCGCTTGTGACACGCCCAGGCTGGACGAGTTGGCCGAGCCCCAATCGGCCCCCACCATCATCGCGGGCTTCGGGCGCTACGGGCAGATGGTGGCGCGCCTGCTGAGCGCCCAGGGCCTGCCCGCCACCGTGCTGGAGCACGACGCGGGCATGGTCGAATCGGCCCGGGCGTTTGGGTTTCAGGTGTTTTACGGCGATGCCTCGCGGCTCGATTTGCTGCGCACCGCCGGGGCCGACACCGCCCAGGTGCTGGTGGTGGCGGTGGACGACGTGGCCCATTCCCTGGCCGTGGTGGACCTGGCGCGTGAACACTTCCCCCACCTGAAGCTGGTGGCCCGCGCCCGCGACGTGACCCACTGGAACGCCCTGCGCGACCGGGGCGTGACCGAGCTGGACCGCGAAATGTTCGAAAGCAGCCTGAACACCGGCCAGCGCGTGCTGCGCGCCCTGGGGCTGAGCGCCGACGAGGCCCAAGCCGTGGCCACCCGCTTCAAGCAGCACAACTTCCAGCTGCTGGAAGACATGTACCCACACCACAAAGACCGCTCCAAACTCATTGCCGTGGCCAAACAAGGGCGGCAGCAGCTGGAAGAACAGATGGCGCGGGAGCGGGCGGAAGCGGCGAACCGCTGACCCCGCATCACCACCCCCATTCGCCCAGGCCCGGGTGATCGTGCGGACATCTAGACTCATCCCATGGACGATCCGAATGCCCCACCCCCCCCCGAACGCCTGCTGGCCCAACGCGATTACGTCCGCCTGCTGAGCGTCCGGGTGACTGGCGGCGCAGCCAACCAGATGCTGATGGTGGCCCTGGGCTGGCAGATGTACGACCTGACGGCCAGCGCCTGGGATCTGGGCATGGTGGGCCTGGCGCAATTTCTGCCCGCCCTGCTGCTTGCCTTGCCGGCCGGGCACCTGGTGGACCAGCACGACCGACGCTGGCTGCTGGGCATCAGCCTGGCCCTGCAGGGCCTGGTGGCGGGCTGCCTGGCCTTGGGCAGTGCGCAGCACTGGGTCACACCCCACCTCATTTTCCTGATGTCCGTGCTGTTGGGCGCGGGCCGTGCGTTGCAGATGCCCGCCCAGCAGGCCCTGCTGCCCACACTGGTGCCCGCGTCGCTGCTGTCGCGGGCGGTGGCCGCGTCCAGCTCGGCCATGCAGGCGGCCATCATTGCCGGGCCGGCCCTGGGGGGCCTTCTGTATGCACTGGGGCCACGCGTGCCGGGCACCGCCAACCCTTCGCATGCGGGGGCCGCAGTGGTCTACGGCACCTCGCTGCTGTTGCTGGCAGTGGCCCTGACTGGGGTGGCGCGCATCCGCCACCGCCCCACCCTTTCGGTCCGTGCCGCGCCGGGCCTGGAGCAGCTGACCGCGGGCATCCGCTTCATCTGGCAGCGACCAGTGGTCCTGGGCGCAATCTCGCTCGACCTGTTCGCGGTGCTGCTGGGTGGCGCCACCGCCTTGCTGCCCATTTTTGCCAAGGACATTCTGCACACCGGGCCAGAAGGCCTGGGTCTGCTGCGCTCGGCACCCGCCATTGGTGCCGTGGCGGTGGGGCTGACGCTGGCCCGCATGCCGGTGGCTCGCCAGGTGGGGCGCCGACTGCTGGGAGCCGTGGCCGTTTATGGGCTGTGCATGATCGGCTTCGCATGGTCCACCACCCTCTGGGCGGCCTTTGCCGCCTTGCTGGTCAGCGGCGCAGCCGACATGGTCAGCGTGGTCATCCGCCAGTCGCTGGTGCAGCTGGAAACACCCGACGACATGCGTGGCCGCGTGGGCGCTGTGAACTCGGTGTTCATCGGGGCCAGCAACCAGTTGGGCGAGTTCGAGTCCGGCGTCACCGCCAACTGGCTGGGTCCGGTGGGCTCGGTGCTGGCGGGTGGCCTGGGTACCCTGCTGGTGGTGGGTCTGTGGCTCAAGCTGTTTCCGGCATTGGCGCAACGCGACCAACTGCATCCCGACGGTCCGCACCGGGTGTCCTGAACGGCCATCAGGCGGGCATTGGACAATCGGCGGTTGATTCCTCCCATCGCCTCACCACACCGCCATGCCCGCCCACGTCCCTCGCACACCAACCCTGAGCACCCACGACACCACCCGCATTGACGACTTGCGCATCCGCGCCGTGCGCCCGCTGCTCACCCCCGCACTGCTGGAAGAATGGCTGCCCGTACCACCTGAAACACAGACGCTGGTGGAAAGCAGCCGTGCCGCCATCTCCGACGTTCTGCACGGGCGCGACGACCGGCTGGTGGTGGTGGTGGGGCCCTGCAGCATCCACGACCACGATCAGGCCCTGACCTACGCCCGCTTGCTGAAGGCTGAGGCCGACCGCCTGGGGGGCGAGCTGCTGGTCGTCATGCGCACCTACTTCGAAAAACCCCGCACCACCGTGGGCTGGAAGGGCTACATCAACGACCCGCACCTGGACGGCAGCTTTGCCATCAACGAAGGGCTGGAACTGGCCCGCAAGCTCATGCTCGACGTGCTGGCGCTGGGCCTGCCCGTAGGCACCGAGTTTTTGGACCTGCTGAGCCCGCAGTTCATTTCCGACCTGGTGAGCTGGGGTGCCATTGGTGCGCGCACCACCGAAAGCCAGAGCCACCGCCAGCTGGCCAGCGGCCTGAGTTGCCCGGTGGGCTTCAAAAACGGGACGGATGGCGGCATCAAGGTCGCGTCAGACGCCATCCTGGCCGCACAAGCGGGCCACGCGTTCATGGGCATGACCAAAATGGGCCAGGCCGCCGTGTTTGAAACACGCGGCAACGCCGACTGCCATGTGATTTTGCGCGGCGGCAAAACCCCCAACTACTCAGCCGCCGACGTGCAAGCCACCTGCGACTTGCTCAAAGCCAACGGCCTGCGCGAGCAGGTGATGGTGGACGTGAGCCACGCCAACAGCAGCAAGCAACACGCCCGCCAGATCACCGTGGCGGCCGACGTGGCGGCGCAGATTGCCGCAGGCGACCAGCGAATCACCGGCATCATGATCGAAAGCCACCTGCAAGAAGGCAGGCAAGACATCGTGGACGGCCAGCCCCTGAAACACGGTGTGAGCGTGACCGACGCCTGCATCAGCTTCGCGCAGACTGTGCCGGTGCTGGAAGGCTTGGCGGCGGCGGTGAAGGCGCGGCGGGCGCTGGGTTGAATCGCTTGGGCTTGCCCCGGAGTGGTGGCGGTTGCACGCATTTGAGAGCAAAAAAACGGCCTTCTCGATTGATTGGCAATAATAGTTTGCTACAAATATAATTCAATAGCAATCAACTCAAACCAGCAAAGCGGAGAAACCACTTTTTCCTTGCATTCCCGTCGAACCACTGACCGGTTCACCGACAATGCCCGCCTTTGCAGCCCTGACGCCACATCCCCATGAACATCACCAAAGACGCCGCCGTCACCATCACCTACAAGATGACCTCCCCCCAAGGCAAACCGCTGGACCATGGCGACATGGCTTACCTCCACGGGGGTTATGAAAACATTTTCCCCAAGGTCGAAGCCGCGCTCGAAGGCCAGGCCGTGGGTTACAGCACCACGTTGCAGCTGTCGGTGGAAGACGCATTTGGCCCCCGCGACGAGAGCCTGGTGCGCACCATCCCCAAAAGCGAGTTCCCGCCCGGCGTGAAGGTGGGTGGCCAATTGCAGGGCATGGCCAGCGACGGCCAGCCCGCCGTGTTCAATGTGGTCAAGATCAAGGGCCCCACGGTGCACCTGGACGGCAACCACCCCCTGGCGGGCCAGGCGCTGACGTTCAGCTGCAAGGTCACGGCCGTGCGCGCGGCCAGTGCCGAGGAGATTGCTCACCAGCATGTGCACGGGGCGCACGGGCACCAGCACTGAGACCTGCGCGAGCACTCAGGGTTGGCGCGACCAGCGCGTGTACATGGTCAAGCAAGGAACCATCAGACTCCGTGCAGCTAGGCCACAGCGCCAGCGCGGCTGAATCAACCCGCTTGCTGTTGGCGCAACCGGTCTTTTTTGCTGGGCCGCTTGCCCTTGATGCCTCCGTTGGGGTCCAACCCGCGCGGGGCATCGGGGTTGGTGGCGATTGATGCTTCCAACACCTGGGGCTCGAAACCCGGCACCACCTCGCGCACCAGGTTCAGGCCATGGCGCTTTTCAATCAGGCGCAAGTGGGGTTCGGTGTCGGCACTCACCAGGCTGATGGCCAAGCCGGTGGCCCCGGCGCGGCCCGTGCGGCCAATGCGGTGGGTGTGATCGGCCGCGCTGCGGGGCAGGTCGAAGTTGACCACCACCGGCAGGTCGGCAATGTCCAGCCCGCGTGCGGCCACGTCGGTGGCCACCACCACGCTCACGCGGCTGAGCTTGAAGTCCGCCAGCACCTGGGTGCGTTTGCCTTGGCTCAACCCGGCATGGAACGGCTCGGCACTGATGCGGGCTTTGCGCAGCTTTTCGGCCACGGTGTCGGCGGCATGCTGGCTGGCCACAAACACCAGCACCCGACTCCACCGCTCGGTGGTGACCAAGTGGCGCAGCAACTGGGTGCGCCGGGGGGCATCCACCGCCATGGCCCGTTGAGTGATGTCGGCCGGTGCATCGGGCGCGTGCTGCACATTGATGCGCACCGGTTCGTGCAGCAGGTGCTGCGCCATGGATTCCACCGCCCGGTTGAAGGTGGCCGAAAACAGCAGGCACTGCAGGTCTTGCGGCAGCAACGCCGAAATGGCGGCCCACTCGTCGCCAAAAGCCTGGTCGAGCATGCGGTCGGCTTCGTCAAGAACCAGCGTGCGGATGCCGCGCAGCGACAGGGCATTGCGGTCGGTCAAATCCAGCAAGCGGCCGGGCGTGGCCACCACCACATCGGTGCCGCCGCGCAGGCCCATCATTTGCGGGTTGAGGGACACGCCGCCAAACAGCACGGTGACTTTCAAGGCCTGGGGCAACCGATTGGCCACGTCGTAGAAGGTGGCACCCACCTGAATGGCCAGCTCCCGCGTGGGCACCAGTACCAGCACACGGGGCAAGCGGGAAGACGACGAGGTGCGGTGGGCTTGGTGTTCGGCAGGGGCTAGCAGCGTTTGCAGCAGCGGCAAAGCAAATGCAGCTGTTTTGCCGGAACCGGTGGGGGCACAGGCCAGCACATCGCGCCCCTGCAGCACCGCAGGAATGGCCTGCTCCTGCACCGCAGTGGGCTGGTCGTAACCCTTGCCGGCCATGGCGGTCAGCAGTTCGGGCCGCAGGCCGGTGGAGAAAAAGGGCATGGGGTGCTTTCAAAAAAACCTGGGCCTGCAACCCGGGGCGGCTTGCGGCAAGCCCGCGAGTGTACGGAGTCGCTCCACCATAATCGCCCACCGATTGATTGAAGAGTTGCATGAGAAAAACCTACCCCCTGCGCCCAGAAGGCAAACACCCCGACCGCGTGCTCGATGCCGTGAAGCACGACATCCGCAAATACATCAAGCGCCAGCGCCGTGTGCCACTGCCAGCGGGGGTGGACTTTTGGGATTTCGACTGCCGCTTTGGCCCCGACCAAACCAGCGCCACGGTGCTGCATCCTGGCGCGCTGATCGAGCAACTCGATGCCCTGGCTCAAGCCGGTGGCACAGCCGCCTATGTGGAATTGCTGGCCAAACCCGGGGTGCGCCAACGCCGCCCGGCAGCTGACGTGGATGCGACCTCTGGCACCACCACCATTCCAGAGGATGCGCCTGCATCGGAATGACCACCCCCCTCATCGCCGTCATCGACTTCGAGACCACCGGTGGCTCGCCCCAGGAAGGCGCACGCCCCACCGAAGTGGCCATTGTGTTGACCGAAGCCGGCCGGGTGGTGGACCGGTTCCAAAGCCTCATGAACCCCGGCCACCGCATTCCGCCGTTCATTGTGGAGTTGACCGGCATCACCAATGCCATGGTGCAAACCGCCCCGCCGGTGGAGGATGTGATGGCCGATGCCGCCCGGTTTGTGAACGGCGCGCCCATGCTGGCGCACAACGCGTCGTTCGACCGCAAGTTCTGGCAAGCCGAACTGACCCATCTGGGGCTGGATGCAACCCACCCCTTTGCCTGTACCGTGCTGCTGGCCCGCAGGCTGGTACCGGATGCGCCCAACCACAAGTTGGGGACGCTGGCACAGCATTTGGACTTGCCCGTCACCGGGCGAGCCCACCGCGCGCTGGCCGACGCCGAAGTCACCGCCGAGCTGCTGCGCCACATGCTGGGCGTGTTGCGGCGCCAACACAGCCTGCACCATGTCAGCCACGCGCTTCTGCAGCGTTTGCAACAATGCGCCAAAGCCCAGGTGCCACAGTGGCTGGCCAAGCAAGTGGCATTTGACCGTGCGCCCACGCCAGCCGCCTGATTCACCTCATTTGAGTCCCATTTGACCGCACCACTCACCATGAACTTTGCCGACCGCCTGAAGCAACTTCCCTCCACGTCGCACCTGGCCGCCCTGCATGTGCTGGATGCCAACGGCAACACCATCGCCACCCTCGAAAACAAGCCCGGCCAGGCTGGCTCCATGGTGGTGTATGCCGCGCTGGCTGCCCTGTATGGCGGCACCATCACCCCGGCTGCAGCCACTTTGGGGTTGGAGTGGTACGCCGAGCACACCGCCGATGCCCATGCCCACCCTGGCAAACACCCCAACATCGACCGCCTGGTGGCATGGGCTCAGGGCACCGCCAGCCATGCCGTGAAAACGGTGGCCGCTTGATGCGCCGCAGCGCTGTGGCCAAAATGGCCCACCTGTTCGTTTCCCGAGGAGACCACACTTGACCACCACCGGAACCGTCACGCTGCACCGTGTGCTTCGCGCGCCACCTGAGCGGGTGTACCGCGCGTTTCTGGATGCCGACGCCCTGTGCAAATGGCTGCCACCCCACGGGTTCACAGCCCGGGTGCTGCACCTGGATGCACGTGTGGGTGGCAGCTACCGCATGCAGTTCACCAACTTCAGCCACGACCAGGTGCACGCATTCGGCGGGGAATACCTGGAGCTGGTGCCCAACGAACGCATCGTCCACACCGACCGGTTTGACGACGCGGGCCTGCCCGGCGAGATGCGGACCACCATCACCTTGACGGCGGTGTCGGTGGGCACCGAGCTGACAGCGGTGCAAGAAGGCATTCCTTCCGTCATTCCCGTGGAAGGCTGCTACCTGGGTTGGCAAGAGTCGTTGCAGCTGCTGGCACAACTGGTGGAGCCCGATATTCCGGCGGGTTGACGCCTCACCCGCCAGCCATCCCGCTTTCGCCCCTGCCCATTCCTTCCTCCAAAAAGCGCACCGCCATGACCCAGGCCACCGTCACACGCTCCACTCGCTCCTTCGGGCTCTGCCGCAAGCTGGCCATGGCGCTGGTTGTTCCCTGGGCACTGACCGGTCAGGTTTGGGCCGACAGCACCTCTTCCGCCGCCAGCATGGTGTCCAACTCGGTGGGCAGCGCGTCCGAATCGCTGGGCCGCTCCAGCAACAGCTCATCCAAAGCCACGGGTGTGGCGCAAGGCCCCTACACCGTGGAAGCCATGCTGGCCGTGGCCGACCGCCCCGACCTGGTGCAACTGCAACTGCGGGCCGCAGCCAGCCATGCCCAGCCCCAAGACCCACCACAGACAGAGGCCCTGTGGCTCAAGCTGCCGCGCACCACGGCAGAACAGGCTCGACTGAATGTGGGCATCCAGGTTCTGGCACTGCACCGCCCCTATGGCCTGGCACTGGCCAAACCAGATGCCACGACCCCCTTCTTTCTGGTGCTGGACGACGCCATTCACCATGAGCTGAGCAGCCACCCGGTGGGCGGTTGACCTCCATCTGACCACGGTTGACCACCGTGCCAACCCGCATCCGCATGGCCCAACCAGCCACCCTTCTGGGCATGCTGGTGCTCTGTTTGGGAACCCTGTGGCCCACCGGCCCGGTACATGCAGGCTCGGTGGCGAGTTGCACGCCAGCACCGGCCCACAGCGCAGCGATACAAGATCGCCTGTTGCAGGTGGCCACCTGGGTGCGGCAGGCACTGGAGGCCACCGGCGGCACCGTGGCACTGGTGGCCCGCTCCGGGCAGGCGCTGGACGCCATCGGTCACCGCTACTCCCACGCGGCCATTGCGCTGCGCCACAACCCACAGGGGCCGTGGGCCGTGCGGCAGCTGTACTTTGATTGCGATGCCTTGCGCCCCCGCATTTTTGACCAAGGCCTGAGTGGCTTTGTAGGCGGCACCCATCAGCCTGACCACGGGTTTTTGCACCTGGTGCTGCTGCCCCCCGCCGCACAGGAGCCACTGGAAAAAGCCACGCTGAACGATTCAACGGCGCTGGCGCTGCTGGGCCACGGTTACAGCGCCAACGCCCATGCCTGGAGCACCACATTCCAGAACTGCAACCAATGGGTGGCTGAAATGCTGGGCACAGCCTGGCATCACGCCCCTGCAGAGGGACCGAGTCGCACCAGCGCGCAGGCCGCGCTATGGCAAGGGGGCTACACCCCCAGCACCATTGCCACCCACTGGCCACCCATTGCCCTGGGTGCGGCCCTGCTGCCCTGGTTCCATACCCGCGACCACCCGCAGGCCGATGTGGCCGAGGGCCGGTTCCTGGTCAGCATGCCCAAGGCCATTGCACACTGGGCCCAGCACCAATGGCCCGCCAGCCAAACGCTGGAGGTGTGCCACACCACCCGGCATGTGGTGCTGCGCCGCAACGGCCCGCCCCTGCCCGACGCTTGCGAGCCTGGCCCTGGTGACAGGGTGCACCCGCTGGAATCGGTTGAATCGGGTCTTGCCGGCAGCTCATCATTTCAACCACAAAAATAGGCTTATCCGCTTTATTTTTGTCATTCAATGCTATAAATTTCATGAACATCATCACCTCCATTGAAGCCCTGCGTGCCCTGTACGACCCGGTGCGCGAACGGTCTGCCAAAAAGGAAATTCCGGAGCTGGACGCCCACTGCCTGCGGCTCATCGGTCTGTCGCCACTGGTGGTGGTGGCCACCACCTCGGCTGGCAACGCCTTCCAAGGCCTGAGCGCGGGGGCCGATGCCTCACCCCGTGGCGGTGCACCCGGCTTTGTGAAGGTGCCCGATGCACACACCCTGCTCCTGCCCGACGCCCCCGGCAACAACCGGCTCGACACCCTGGAAAACATTGCCAGTGGAAGCGCCTTGGGCGTACCCGGCCAGGCCGAAGTGGGCCTGCTGTTCATGGTGCCCGGCATGGACGAAACCCTGCGCGTCAATGGCCTAGCCACACTCAGCACCGCCCCAGCCGACCTGAACCGGTGCATGGACGAACGCCGCAGCCCCAAGCTCGTCATTCGGGTGCAGGTGCGATCGGCCTACCTGCATTGCGCCAAGGCCCTCATGCGCGCCGACCTCTGGAACCCGCAGCACCACCTGCCACGCGCCAACCTACCCAGCATGGCGGAAATGATGCGCGACCAGATTCAGACCTACCGGGGTGAAACCATCGTGGCTGAAACACAGGAGCAGATGCTGGAGCGCTACCGGCAAACACTCTGAGCGCGGCGCTGATTTCCCATGGGGCTGATTTACTCAAAAACTATCGGCCACATCAATTGAATCAAATGGATAAATAACACCAGCAGACGCACCATCACGGCACCTCAACACGCCAGAGCAGGAGCCCATCATGAGTGCCACCCCGAACGCCACCGCTGCAGCCGCCGGTTGCCCCTTCCACGCCACCACGGGTGCCCGCACCACGCCCGCCAAGCAGTCCAACGCCGACTGGTGGCCCAACGCGCTGAACCTGGCCATCCTGCACCAGCACCAACCTGCGTCCAACCCCATGGAGGCCGACTTTGACTACGCCCACGCCTTTGGCACGCTGGACTACACCGCCCTCAAGGCCGACCTGGCCGCCCTCATGACCGACAGCCAGGACTGGTGGCCCGCCGACTGGGGCCACTACGGCGGCCTGTTCATCCGCATGGCCTGGCACGCCGCCGGCACCTACCGCACGGCAGACGGCCGGGGCGGCGCAGGCACCGGCAACCAGCGGTTTGCGCCGCTGAACAGCTGGCCCGACAACGGCAACCTCGACAAAGCCCGCCGCCTGTTGTGGCCCATCAAGCAAAAGTACGGCAACGCCATTTCGTGGGCCGACCTGTTCATCCTGGCGGGTAACGTGGCCATGGAAACCATGGGTTTCAAAACCTTCGGCTTCGGAGGCGGCCGTGCCGACATCTGGGCACCCGAAGAAGACATTTACTGGGGGGCCGAGAAAGAATGGCTGGCCACCAGCGACACACCCCACAGCCGCTACAGCGCCAACCCAGGCTCACGCGACCTGGAAAACCCCTTGGCCGCCGTGCAAATGGGCCTGATTTACGTCAACCCCGAAGGCCCAGACGGCAACCCCGACCCCGTGGCCAGTGGCCGCGACGTGCGCGAAACCTTCGCCCGCATGGCCATGAACGACTACGAAACCGTCGCCCTGGTGGCCGGTGGCCACACCTTCGGCAAGGCCCACGGCGCGGGCGACCCCAAACTGGTGGGCGTGGAGCCCGAAGCAGGCCCCATGGAAAACATGGGTTTTGGCTGGATCAACGCCTTGGGCAAAGGCCACAGCGAGCACACCACCACCAGCGGCATTGAAGGCGCGTGGAAACCCAACCCCACCACCTGGGACATGGGCTATTTCAAGGTGCTGTTCCAATACGACTGGGAGCTGGTGAAAAGCCCCTCGGGCGCCCACCAGTGGCTGGCCAAAGACGTGGCCGACGAAGACCTGATTGCCGACGCCCATGTGCCCGGTGTGAAGCACCGCCCCATGATGACCACGGCCGACCTGTCGCTGAAATTCGACCCCGCCTACGAAACAATTTCGCGCCACTTCCTGGCCCACCCCGACGAGTTTGCCGACGCCTACGCCCGCGCCTGGTTCAAACTCACCCACCGCGACATGGGGCCCAAAGCCCTGTACCTGGGCCCCGAAGTTCCGGCCGAAGACCTGATCTGGCAAGACCCGGTGCCAGCCGTCACCCACAAACTGATCGACGTCCGCGACGTGGCCGACCTCAAAGCCAAGATGCTGGCCAGCGGCCTGTCGGTGGCCGAGCTGGTGTCCACCTCGTGGGCCTCGGCCTCCACCTTCCGCGGTTCGGACAAACGGGGCGGTGCCAACGGTGCGCGCATCCGCCTCGCGCCCCAGAAAGACTGGGACGTGAACCAGCCTGCGCAATTGGCCCGCGTGCTGGCCACGCTGGACGTGATCCGCAACGACTTCAACGAAGCCCACAAGGATGGCAAACAGGTGTCCCTGGCTGACCTCATCGTCCTGGCCGGCAACGCCGGGGTGGAAGCCGCTGCCAAGGCCGCTGGCCACGCGGTGGACGTGCCCTTCACCCCTGGCCGTACCGACGCCACGGCCGAGCAGACCGATGCCGAGTCGTTCGCGGTGCTGGAGCCCCAGGCCGATGGTTTCCGCAACTGGCGCAAACAAGCCTACCGCGTGTCGCCCGAAGAAATGCTGGTGGACAAGGCCCAGTTGCTCACCCTCAGCGCCCCTGAAATGGCGGTGTTGGTGGGTGGCTTGCGCGTGCTGGGTGCCAACCACGGCGGCAACCAACAGGGTGTGTTCACCCAGCGCCACGGCCAATTGACCCCGGACTTTTTCACGAACCTGGTGGACATGTCCACCGCGTGGAAACCCACGGGCAATCCTTCCACTGACGGCGCCTACGAAGGCCGCTGCCGCAAAACCGGCGCTGTGAAGTGGACGGCCAGCCGCGTGGACCTGGCCTTTGGCTCCAACTCGCAACTGCGCGCCATTGCCGAGGTGTACGCCCAGGCCGACAACACAGCCAAGTTTGTGCGGGATTTCGCCAAAGCGTGGACCAAGGTGATGATGCTCGACCGGTTTGACCTCAAAGCTTGAACCTGAAGGCCTGAACGGGGCTGTGGGTTGAAAACGGGGTGAATCTGCATTGAGTATTTAATAGCACAAACTGATTACACATCAAGCGGAAACGCCTATTTTTATTCAAATTCCAGTCCATCACCCCACACCCACCGCCCCCATCGCCTCGCGCTTTTCCACCAGAAAGTCGATCAATACCCGCACCTTGGCGGGCATGTGTTCGCGGGTGGGGGCGTACAAATAAAAGCCCGGGAAAGGCTGGCACCAGGGGGCCAGCACCCGCACCAGGTGGCCAGCGGCCAGATGAGGGCGCAGAGCCAGTTCCAGGTGCTGCACCAGGCCCGCGCCTTGCAGGGCGGCGCGGATCATGCCGTCGTCGTTGGTGGTGATGCGCCCGCTGGGCTCCCAGGTGAACGCACGGCCTTGGGCTTCAGGGTCGGCAAACTCCCAGCGGAAGATGGCACCGCTGCTGGTTTGGCGGTAGCGCACGCAGTCGTGCCGGGACAGGTCAGCAGGGGCCTGGGGAACGCCGTGCCGTGCCAGGTAGGCGGGTGAACCAACCACGGCCATTTCCAACCGGGGCGTGATGGGCACGGCCATCATGTGCTCGGCCAGGCTTTCGCCAAAGCGGATGCCCGCGTCGCACCCCTCGGCCACGATGTTGGACAGTCCGTCGTCCATCACCAGCTCCAGCTGCAGGTGGGGAAAGCGTGCCAAAAACTCGCCAAGGTGCGGCTCCAGCAGCAGCTTGGCCCCAATGCGCGAGGTGTTCACGCGCAGCAGGCCCGAGGCCTGTTGGCCGGTTTCGTCCAACTCGCGCACCGCGCGCCCGATGTCGGCCAGCGCGGGCTGCAGCACGCCCAGCAGGCGCTGACCGCTCTCGGTGAGCGACATGTCGCGCGTGGTGCGGTGAATCAGCCGGGTGCCCAGCTTCTGTTCCAGCGCCTTCAGGTTTTGCGACAGCGCGGCACGGGTCACCCTCATTTCGGCTGCGGCCTTGGTAAAGCTGCCATGGCGCGCCACCAGGGCAAACCAGGCCAGGGACGGCAACAGCTGTGGCAACAACGTCGAGGCTGGGGTTGGGCTCATGGATTGTTTAGCAATGCTTACATCTGTGCTCACGATTATGGGCTTACAAAAACCCAATTGAATTTTTACAGTTCAACCCATGCCCTCCCACACCGGTGGGGCAACCCCCCAAATCCCACAGGAGATCACGCATGCAAACCACCACATTCCCCAACCGCAATGGCCAAGGCATCACCCTGGCGGCCGACATCCACACCCCCGCCGGCTTTGACGCCAGTCGGCGTTACCCGGCCATCGTCATCGCCCACCCCGGCGGTGGCGTGAAAGAACAGGCCGCAGGCCTCTACGCCGCCAAGCTGGCCGAGCAAGGTTTTGTGGCCGTGGCGTTCGACGCCTCGTACCAGGGTGCCAGCAGCGGCGAGCCGCGCCAGCTGGAGAACCCATACATCCGCACCGAAGACGTGAGCGCCGTGATCGACCACCTCACCACCCTGCCCTTTGTGGATGCCGACCGCATCGCCGCCATGGGTGTGTGCGCCGGTGGTGGCTACGCGGCCAACGCCGCCATCAACGACCGCCGCATCAAGGCACTGGGCACCGTGAGCGCCGTCAACATCGGCGCCATGTTCCGCAACGGCTGGGACGGCACCACGCCCTCTGCCGACGCCATGGGCCTGCTGCAATACGGCGCGCAAGCCCGCAGCAACGATGCAGCCGCCCAGGCCATGACCATTCCGCTGGCCCCCCTGCGCCGCGAAGATGCCCCCAACGCCGAACTGACCGAAGCCTGGGAGTATTACCACACGCCCCGCTGCCAGCACCCCAACGCACCGGGCTTCACCTACGCCCGCAACCTGACGCAGCTGGTGACCTACGACGCCTTCAACTTCGCAGATGTCTTCCTGACACAGCCGGTGTTGATGGTGGTGGGCAGCGAAGCGGGCAGCAAATGGATGAGCAAAGACCTAATCCAACGCGCCGCCAGTGCCGACAAAACCCTGCACGTGGTGGAGGGTGGCAACCACATGTCGTTTTATGACGTGCCGCAGTACGTCAATGCCGCTGTGGCGCAACTGGTGCCGTTTTTTCAGCGCACCCTGGGCTGAACGCCCCCCATCAACACGCGGTGGCCCCACTCAAAGCCGGTGATGCCGTGTCACCGGTGTGGGGCGGCTTTGCTCCCAACATTTGACTTCGGAGACTTCCATGAACATCCAGAAAAACGTCCAAATCGCCAACCTGGCCTGGAATACAGCGGCAGACATCTACCTTCCGCCGGATTTCGACGAAACCAAGCAGTACCCTGCCATCGTCAGCACCCACCCCATCGGCAGTTGCAAGGAACAGACCTCGGGCCACGTGTACGCCAATGCCCTGGCCGACGCGGGCTTTGTGGTCGCGGCGTTCGACGCCAGCTTTCAGGGCGCCAGCGGCGGTGTGCCCCGCTTCATTGAAGACCCGGGCCTGCGCGTGTCCGACATCCGCTTCGTCATCGACCACCTGGTGGCCTTGCCCTATGTGGACGCCAACCGCATCGGGGCCATCGGCGTGTGCGGCGGGGGCGGCTACACCGTCCACGCGGCCATGACCGACCGGCGCATCAAGGCGCTCGCGTCCATCACGGGCGTGAACTTCGGGCGGCTGATGCGCGAGGGCTTCAGCCAGTTCAACCCCGTGGCGGCGCTCGACGCCATGGCCACCCAGCGCACGGCCGAGGCCCACGGCGCGGCCCGCCACGTGATCGACTACCTGCCGCCCTCGGTGGCGCAGGCCCAGGCCGCCGGGGTGACCGACATCGACGTGCTGGGGGCCACCGACTACTACAAAACCCCACGCGCCCAGCAACCCAACGGCGCGACCAGTGGTTTGCTCTCGTTCAACAGCGCCGCCATGGCCTGGGATGCGTTTGCCCACGCCGAGGTGCTGCTGACGCAGCCGCTGATGGTGGTGGTGGGCGACCAGCCCGGCGGTTTCGGCGCGTACCGCGACGGGCTGGAGATCCATGGCCGCGCCGCATCCAAAGTAAAAGAACTGGTGGTGGCCCCGGGCTGGAACCACTACGACCTGTACGACCGCCCCGAACCCGTGGCACTGGCGCTGGCCCAGCTTGTGCCCTTTTTCCAAACACACCTCGGCTGAAAGAGGAGGCCCACATGCCCGTTGTGTTCACCTGGTCGCTCCTGAAATGGGGCCTGGTTCTGACGGCGCTGGCGGCCCTGGCCGCGTTTGCGGTGCTGTTTGTGGTCACCCGCATCGAAAACCAGCAGGCGCGCGACAACACGGCCCGGCTTCAAGGTGGCACCGCCACCGAACAACCCGGCACCGACGTGGCGGTGGTGTACTTCTCCCGCTCGGGCAACACCGCCGTGGCGGCGCAGCACATCGCGCAGCGCATGGGGGCACGGCTGCTGGCCATTGAAGCGCCCGAATACGAGCCCGGCCTGCCCGGCATTGCGCGGGCGCTGCGCGATGCGCGGGGCCACGACGCGCACATTGCGCCCACCGCCGCCGACCTGCAGGGCGTGCGCACGGTGTACCTGGGCGCCCCATCTGGCTGTACAGCCCGGCACCGCCCATCTGGGCCTTTGCCGCACGCCACCGCTTCAATGGGCAGGATGTGGTGCTGTTCAACACCTTCAACAGCCGGTTCGAGCAGCACTTCATCGACGAATTCCGCGAACTGGTGATGGCCCAGGGCGCGCGCTCGTTCAGGCACCTGTTCGTCAAACGCGGCCGCATGGGGCAGCAACTGGACACCGAAGCCCTGCTCCAGCAGGTGGACGACACCTGGGAGCTGACCCCCGTTGAAGCCACAAGCGGCCACAAGGATCGCACAAATCAATAGCTACAAATGCTTATAAAACAAGCGATGTAGCCATATTTAATCGAAATTCAAAGCAGCCAACACCGCCGCAGCAGTGGGCCGTTCGGGCGGATGCGGTGCACAGCAGGCCCGCGCCCAGGCCGCCAGGGTGCTGCCGGTGGGCAGTGAGAGGTCGTCGGTGCCATGCAACCGCGTCAGCACTTCGGTCATCAGGTGACCCAGGGCCAGCACCTCTTGCGCTTGCAACGCCCGGCGCAGGGTTTCATTCCCAGCGGACAGCGCAGCAGGCAGCACGGTGGCGGCGCCCATGTCACTCAGCAGGGCATGGCCGGTGCCGGGGTGCCACAGGATGTTGTGGGCGTACAGGTCGCCGTGCAGCACCCCACGGGCGTGCAGATGGGCCACGGCGCTGGCCACGCTGCGCAGCAGGCGCAACGCCACACCGGGCAACAAGCGCAGGCCGGGGGCGTACACATCGCGGGTGCAACTGTCCAAGCTGGGTGGCCCGGCCAAGGGCACACAACCGCTGGGCACCAGGGGCAGCAGCATGCCCAACCGGCCCAGCGGGTGATCGGTCAGGGTGGCCACGGGGGTGCACAGCGCAGGGTGGGGCCCGGCGGCGACGCTGGCGGCCAACTCGTGCTCGGGCAGACCGTCACTGGTGACCGCGCCTTTGAACAGCTTGAGCGCCCACGCTGGGTTGCCCGCTTCGCTTGCCCCGTCCCACTCAACCCGGTGGATGTGACCCGATGCGCCCTCGCCCAGCCGTTCACCCACCCGCAAACCAGCCCACGGTACCGACGGCAACGCGGGTTGCGTGTCGTTGTGGTTTGCCATACCGCTCCAGCCCAGCGGGTTGCCCGACAAGGCCAGCCAGGCCAGGGCGGGCAGCTCGGTCAGCCAGCCCGGCAGGCGAGTCACTTGGTTGGCAGACAGGCGAATCAGCTCCAGCCGCCGGGCTTGCGCCAACGTGTCGGGCAAATTCGTCAGTTGGTTGCCCGCCAGCATGAGCTTTTGCAGCGCGGGGCGTTGGCCCAGCTCGGAAGGCAATTGTGTCAGCTGGTTGTCGGTGAGGGTGAGCCAGCGCAGCGTGGGCGGCAGGCTCGCCCCCGGCACATGCTTGAGCTGGCACGACTTGAAACCCACCATTTCCAGCGCGGGGCACTCGCCCAGCACCTCGGGCAAATGGGTGAAGGGGTTGCCCGAGCAAAAGATGACCTTGAGCCGATGCAGGCGCGGCAAGTCGTGCGGCAGGGCGGTGAGGGCGTTGTCGCTGAGGTTGAGCACCTCCAGCGTGTCGGCCAGGCCATAGACCTCGGGTGGCAAATGGGTGAGGCCTGCGCCGTTCAGGTCCAGGCGGCGGGCACCCGGACCCACACTCAAACAACGGGCTTCAACCCCGGAGCGCTGACAGGCAATGGATTCAGAGAGGTCGGCTGGCGATCGGGTGCGGGGCATGCAGCGAGCCTAACCGCTTGAGGTGGGGCGATTCATCCACCACCTCAAACCGCACCACTTCGCCTGGCTCCAATGGCCAGTTCTCCACCACCACATGTGCGCCAGCAGGCAATGCCAAGTGCTGGCCCGCACCTAGCACCACGTCACCCGCATCCACCTGGCCAGGCAGGCCTGGCCCCGTCCCGGTAGTGACCCACACACGCCCTCGCACCATGCGCAGCACGCAGTCTGCTGGAGGGTGAAGACTGATGGCTTGATGGGGCTGCAGGATTTGCAGTGGGTCCGATGGACTGGCCACGGCCATGAAGCCAGAGCCGGTTTCTTGCAGGTGTGCGGGCATGGTGTTCTCCTTTCTTGAGCATTCCAAACGGGTTGCCACACAAAGGTGCGTTTGGTGCATCAATGATGTGGCTCAAAACGCGGTAAATCCAATGAAAAGTACGCACACAATTGATTCCTGCATTGCATCAATCACATCCATCCCCCAGTCATGGCCACACCCCACATTCACGCCCGCACCCGTCCGATTTCTGCAGGCCACTTGCGGGCATTCCTGGTGGTCGCGCGGTTGAAGAATTTCCGGGCCGCGGCGCAAGAGCTGTCGCTCACGCAAAGCGCTGTCAGCCGGCAAATCCAAGCACTGGAAGAGGAAGTGGGTGCGCCACTGTTTGTGCGGCACACCCGCTCGGTGGAGCTGACGGGCCCTGGGGCGTTGCTGCAGCGGGCCACCCAGCCTGCTCTGGAAAGCGTGGACAACGCGGTGCGGCACATCCGGCAAAGCCTGGGGCGCCAGAGCGTGACCATCACCACCTGGGCGTCGTTCGCGTCGGTATGGCTCATTCCCAGGTTGGAGGCGTTTCAGCAGGCACACCCGGACATCGACATCCGCATTGACGCCACCGACGCGGCCGTGGACCTGGCCACCGCCGATGTGGACCTGGCCTTGCGCTATGCGTCACACCAAGCCATCACCGCCGGAGCCGAACACCTGTTCAACGAGCAACTGACCCCCGTGGCCAGCCCGTGGTTGCTGAACAGTCAACCCATCCGGCAAGTGACCGACCTGACCCATTGCACCCTGATTGAAGCCGGTGACGCCTACCGCACCAGCCACCTGCAGTACCTCACCTGGCAGCGCTGGCTGCACACCTTTCAACCACCCGGTGCGGCCATGGCCCCCAAACGGTGGCTGTATTTCAACTACGCGTACCAGATCTTGCAGGCGGCGTTGTCTGGCCAGGGCGTAGCGCTGGCCCGCACCCCATTGGTGGCCGACAGTTTGGCCAGTGGCGACCTGGTGGAGCCCCTGCCTCAAGCGCGACTGGAGTCCCCCATGGCCTACTGGCTGGTACGCGCGCCCTGCACCCGCCAGCGACCGGAGGTGGTGGCATTTGCCAGCTGGCTGCTGGAACAGGCGCAGGCCACCCGTTCTGCAATGGCGCACACCGGCTCGGGCCGATAATTTCCAACATGACCACACTCCTCAACCTCTTCCCTTTTGGCTGGCAGCACTACCTGCAGGGTGGTTTGCTGATTGGCCTTGGCGTGGCCCTGCTCTACCTGTTCACTGGCCGCGTCGGTGGCATGAGCTCGGTGTTTTCCAGCACCTGGTCGTATGTGGTGCAACGGCCGTTTTTTCAGCAGGAGCGATTCACGTCCAGTCGAAACTGGCGGCTGGTGTATGCGCTGGGGCTTGTTCTGGGCGCATTCGTGTGGTGGGTGACGCTGGGTCAGCAGGTTCCTCAGGCCACAGGCGTTCCCGTTTGGCAACTGCTGATCGGTGGTTTTTTTGTGGGCTACGGCGCGCGATTGGGCAATGGCTGTACGTCGGGCCACGGGATTTGTGGCCTGGGTTCTCTGCAACTTCCATCGCTTTACGCGGTGCTCACCTTCATGGCCACCGCTTTCGTCACCGCCAATCTGCTGGCGGCATTCAGTCGGCTGCTGAACGGAGGTCAACCATGAGCGGGTCACGGTACCCCCTCGCGTCCGCTGCGGCCACACTGCTTGCAGGTGCCTTGTTCGGATTTGGGTTGTCACTGTCCACCATGGTGCAACCCCGGGTGGTTCTGGGATTCTTGCAATTTCAGGACATGGGGCTGATGCTGGTCATGGGTGGTGCCGTGGCTGTGGCCCTGCTGGCCTACAAACTCTTGCCCCGGATCATGAAAAAACCCCTGCTTGATGCGCATTTCCACCCACACCCCAGCACCTGGAACCGCAACACGGCGGTAGGCGCTGCGCTGTTTGGTGTGGGTTGGGGAGTGTCAGGCGTATGCCCAGGCCCTGCCATCGCAGGCCTTGGCTTGGGCAACTGGGACATGCTGTGGGCCTTGTTGGGCATTGGTATCGGCGCACTGATGCAAGGCCTGCAAGCCAAGCCCTGATCGCCGAAAGTCCGAGCGAATGGCGTCAGGCGGCTGGGTCGCCCGACAAAACCGCTCGGCGCTTACCCTGTTGTTTGGCCAGGTACAGCGCCTGGTCGGCACGGGTGCACAGCGCACGCAATGTGTCGCGCTCCCCCTCGAAAGCTGCCACGCCCACACTGGCCGACACCGGTACCTGCACACCGTCATAGGGTTCCGACAGCAAGGCCACCATGCGTGCGGCCGTATCCAGGGCCGTGTCCACCTCCACGTCGTACAACAACACCAGGAACTCGTCACCGCCAATGCGCGCCACGATGTCCGATGCCCGTACAGCCACTTGCAACCGGTGGGCAGCGACCTTCAACACGTCATCGCCAGCCGCATGACCCAGCGTGTCGTTCACCGCCTTGAATCCATCCAAATCCACCGCCATCACCATCAAAGGGCGGGTTTGGCGCTGCGCCAGTGCCATGCGACGCTGTGCAAAATCCTCGAACAGCAACCGATTGGGCAGCCCTGTCAAAGCATCGTGCTGGGCCATGAACTTCACTTGCTGCATGACGCTGGCCGCTTGCACGATGGCATCACCCACGGCCTCAGCCTCCAGCAGCTGAATGCGGGGCAACGTCACCGACTCACCTTGCACCAAGGCCAACGCGGCTTTGTTCAACCCGGTGACAGACGACAGCACCTTCAGCACCACAGAGCGGGCAAACCACAACCCCAGTCCAACCGCACACAAAAAACCCAGGCCGACCTGCCATAGTCGCGCCAACATGCTTTTTTGCAGCAAGGCAGTGGGAGCGCCCACCGCCACTCCCCAGTGCCACGCTTTTGAAACCGAATAGGCAGTGAATACCGGCATTCCCTCCTTGGTGTGTGCTTGCATAAAACCGGAATCCCCCTTGGCCAGCGCAAGTTGCAACTCAGGGACCGTTTTCTCGCCCAGATAGCGGGCCTCATCGCGGGAACGGCCGACGATGGTTCCACCACCGTCCAGCACAGCCATCAACCACCCCTCTGGCAGGGGATGACGGGCCACAATCGCCTGAATCCGGTCTGGCGCCAGGCCAATGTTCAGGCTGTAACGCACCTGTTGATCCACCATCACCGGCACTCCCATGGCAATGGCGGGTTTGCGGGTCACTGGACCCACGAACAAATCGGTCAATACCGTTGTGCCATGCGTGAACACAGAAGCCAGTTGTTCAGGCGTGCCTGTGGTGGGCAAAGGGCTGCCAAATGGCTTGAGCGTGTTGAGCACCTGGTGCCCTTGCGCGTCGGTGAGCAAATAGTTGTACACAATGCCCGAGGCCAACGCTTGACTGGCTCGTTCATGAAATGCCTTCAAGTTGCCCGAAGCCAGCTCCTGCGAGGTGGCCAGTGTTTTCAAGGCAGACTCAATGGCCGCCATTTCACGCTCCAGATCGGCCAACACCGCATGGGCCACCAGAGCCGTTTTGTGCTGCACATTGGTCCGCTCCAAGTTGAAATTGGCGTAGAGCAAGACCGCACTCACCAACGCAGCAGGCATCACACACGCAACCACCAGCAAGCCCAGGTTGAGGCGAAGGGAGAATGGGCGATCGTCGCCCTGAAAAAAGTACCCCATGTGCGATTGGATGGTCGGTTCAGTCGCCTGACAGGCCCACCATGAGCGGCGCCTCCGGATGGCACATGCTAGCGGGTTATGCCTTCCAGAGGTGATGTTTGTGCTGCGTTACCCCACCGTTCAACTGGCGAATCACCCCATGCCTCACACCTCTACCCAGCCCATCTCGTCTGAACCGCCACCACACGTTAAAGCGGTAGCACTGAACCAGGCGTATCGCCTGATCAACCACGGCCCCACCGTGCTGGTCAGTGCCGCCCATCAGGGACGACGCAACCTCATGGCCGCCGCCTGGAACATGCCACTGGATTTCAATCCGCCCAAAGTGGCCGTGGTGATTGACAAAGCCACCGCCACGCGCGGCTTGCTGGAAGCATCGGGCTGGCTGGCGCTGAACATTCCCTGTGCGGCTTTGGCAAACGTCACCCTGACCGTGGGCAGCGTGACGGCGCTGGAGGACACCCCGTTGACCCAGCCCGACAAATTTTCTGCGCTTGGGCTGGCAACCTGGGTGCCATCGTCCTCCGACGAAGCATCCGTGCCCTGCGCGTCCAACACCCCGCCATTGGTCAGCGACTGCATCGCCTGGCTGCTTTGCAAACAATTGCCAGCCCCCGAACTGGCCCAAGCTCACGACCTGTTCCTGGCCGAAGTGACCGCCGCCTGGGCCGATGACCGTGTGTTTGCCCAAGGCAAATACCGGCCGCTGGAACAGTGGCCCGCCCACTTGCGCACCTTGCACCACATGGGCGCGGGGCATTTTGTGTTGCCCGGCGAAGCGGTTCAAGGTCAGATGCTACCGCCCATCTTCATTCAAAATTCTTGAACCAACCCAGCAAAATCATTCTGCAAACACCCGCCTCCAGCCGCTTACGCTTGAGCCCATGTTCAACCGCCGCTCACTCCTTGCCATGGCCTCCATCACCGCCGCTACCGATCTGCTGGGAGGCACTGCCGTCACTGGCTTGCAACGCTCCCCCAAAATGCCTGTGGTGTTTGTGGGCCATGGCAGCCCCATGAACGTGCTGGACGCCAACCGCTGGCGTACTGCCTGGGAAGAGCTGGGTCAGCAGTTTGGGCCGAATGGCCGCTGGCCCAAGCCGCAGCTCATTTTGTGCATTTCGGCGCACTGGATCACGCGCGGTTGGGCCGTCACTGGCATGGAACACCCCAAAACCATTCATGACTTTGGTGGTTTTCCGCGCGCCCTGTTCGACATGCAATACCCGGCTCCAGGCTCACCTGCCGTGGCCAAAACCCTTGCCGAGCGACTCGTGCAACCCCACAACCAGCAAGCCGTGCAAGTGGATGAACACCAATGGGGGCTGGACCACGGAGCCTGGAGCGTGCTCAAGCCCATGTTTCCCCTGGCCGACATTCCGGTCATTCAGCTCAGCATGGACTACAGTCGCCCGCCCTCTGAGCACCTGGCCATGGGCCAGCAACTGGCGCACCTGCGCGAGCAAGGTGTGCTGATTGTGGGCAGCGGCAACACGGTCCACAACCTCGGTGCCATGGCCCGCAACGCCCAGGACGACCAGGCCTACGACTGGACGCTGGAATTCGATGCCCGCACTGCGCATCACATCGACCAGTTCGACCACACCGGCCTGGCCAACTTCTTGGAATGGGGCAACATCGCCCGCATGGCCCACCCCACCCATGACCACATGTTGCCCCTGCTGTATACCGCCGGGGCGGCCACAGCCGGTGAACCCTTGCAACACTTCAACGTGGGCTACCAGCTGGGCTCGGTGGCCATGCGTTCGGTGGTGTGGGGCTGAGGACGGTCAGAACAAATCGCCCTGCCCGCGCAACGCTGCGGGCCGGAAACGGGACACATCCAGCGGCTGGTGGTCACGACGGTAGCCCAGCCGGTCGCAGGTTTTCATAAACCGCTGGCGAAGCAAGTCGGCCCAGATGCCTTGCCCCCGCATGCGGGTGGCAAAGTCAGCGTCGTAGTCTTTTCCGCCGCGCAGGTCTTGCATGCGCGCCATGACGCGGGCGGCCCGGTCCGGGTAGTGCAGCGCCAGCCAGTCGCGGAACATGGGGGCCAGCTCCCACGGCAGACGCAGCACCTGATAGAACGCGCGGCGCGCACCAGCCTCCCAGGCGGCGGCCAGCACGCGCTCCATGTCGTCGTTGATGAACGGAATCTGCGGCGACACACTGACACCCACCGGCACACCCGCATCGGCCAGAGTGCGGATAGTGCGCAACCGCCTGTGGGGTGCGGGTGCACGGGGTTCCAACACGCGTGCCAGCTTGCCATCCAGCGTGGTGACGGTGACGTACACCGCAGCCAGAGCTTGCGCACCCATGGGGACCAGCAAATCCAAGTCACGCTCCACGCCACTGCCTTTGGTCACCATAGCGAAGGGGTGCCGGGCGGTGGCCAGCACGTCCAGCACGGATCGGGTCAACCGCCAGTCGCGCTCAATGGGTTGGTAGGCATCGGTCACGGTGCCGATGGCCAGCAGGTCGGGCCGGTACGTGGGTGCCAGCAGCTCGCGACGCAGCACGTCAGCCAGGTTGCGCTTGGCCACCAACCGGGTTTCAAAATCCAGCCCCGGTGACAGGTTGAGGTAGCTGTGGGTGGGCCGTGCGTAGCAATACACGCAACCGTGCTCACACCCCCGGTAGGGGTTGAGGCCCAGGGTGAAGCCGATGTCGGGCGAGTCATTGCGGGTGATGGCCGTTCTGGCGTCTTCCCAGCTCACTTGGGTGACCGGTGCCGGAGCGGCGTCATTCACGGCGAAGGGGTCGTCAACTGTCCCCCAACCATCGTCGAAGGCCGTGCGCACTTCGCGCTCGAAGCGGTGTGGCTGGCGTTGCGCCAGACCACGGCCTTTGATGGCATGCAGCGGAACTTGAATGTCAGGCATCAGTACTGTTTATTTGAACAGTCTTTATAACCCATTGTTTCACCGCGCGTTGCCGTCGGTCTTTTCTACTCAAAGCCATACAACGCGGCAGGATTGGCCACCCGCACCCGGCGCCAATCAGCCTCCGGCAGCCACTCCTGCAGGCTGTGCGCCAGCCGGGGGTAGTCGGCCTGCTCTTCGTGGTTGGTGCACGGCCAGTCGCTGCCCCACAGCAGGTGGTCAGGCCCCAATTCGGCATGCCACAGCCGCGCCAGCGCCGCCGCCGGTCGGCCCGCCAGCCGGTATGCACCGCTCAGGGTCACCCACACCGGGCTGCTGCGGTGGCGGCGCAACACCGCCTGCACCGTGGCATCCCGGGCGCTCACCCGATCGGGCTTGGCCATGTGGTCCAGCACCAGGGGCAAATGGGCTGGCAACCAGGCCAGCGCCTGCGGCAATCCACCCACGTCGGTGTGCACCTCCACATGCCAGCCCAGAGCACCCAATGCATCCCAGAGCGGCTGTGCGGCCGCCCATTCGCCCGCCTCGTGCGACCGGCCCGCCAGGTTCAGCCGGATGCCACGCACCCCGCCATCGTGCAGCTGGGCCAGTTGTGCCGTGGTGATGGTGGGCGACACCACAGCCACCCCCCGCAGCGTGCGCGGGTGGGCCCGCAGGGTTTGGAGCAACAGCCGGTTGTCTGTGCCCATGAAGCTGGTTTGCACCAACACCCCCCGTCCCACACCCGCCGCCTGGCTGCAGGCCTGCCACTGGGCCAGCGTGGCGCTGTAGCCGGGCACATAGCGGGCACCCGGCACTCCCTGCCCCGCCTCAAACACATGGAAGTGGTTGTCAATGGCGGCCCCATCATCGGGCTCGGCAGGCGCAATGGGCAACGGCGAGGCCCACAACGCCCCCCCGAACAGGTCGCGGACCGGGTCGCTGACGGGGGGAGAACCGGGTGGGCCACTCGGTGTTGTCACGGTTGACATGGATTGGGGCATGTTCTAAATTCTAGTCCTCTAGATGTCTAGAATCAATGCATGACCACCACACCCATCACCATGGAACACATGCCACCCCCAGGCCAAAGCCGCTACGGCTGGTTGGCGGGGAGTCTGCGCAGCCGCATCCTGCAAGGTGAATGGGCACCGGGTGACGCCATTCCACCCGAGGCGGTTCTGGCCAAAACCTGTGGCGTGGCCTTGGGCACCATGCGCCAGGCCTTGTCGCTGCTGGTGGCCGAAGGCGTGCTGGAGCGCCGCCATGGCAAGGGCACCTTTGTCACATCGGGGGTAGGAGGCGCATCCATGATGCGGTTCTTCCGTTTCCGCAGCAGTGGGGAGTTGCAGGCCACTCCCCGTTCCACCATTCTGGGCAAACAAGTGCGACTGGCCTCGGAAGACGAAGCCGACAGCCTGGCCTTGCCCATGGGCAGCAACGTGCTGGTTTTGGAACGGCTGCGCAGCATCGACGGTCGGCCCTGTTTGCTGGAGCACATCGTGTTGCCCTTGCCCCTGTTTGCCGCACTGGCCGAGGCCGACACCGCCCACTGGGACGACCTGCTCTACCCCATGTTCCAGCGGGTGTGTGGCGTGGTGGTGCACCGGGCACAAGACCAACTGTCGTTCGCCCAGCTCACGGCCGCACAAGCGCAGCGGCTGCAACTGGAGCCGGGTCACCCCTGCGCCCGTGTGCAGCGCAGCGCTTTTGACTTGGCCAACCGCTGCATGGAGCTTCGCGTCACCCTGGGTGACGCATTTTTGTTTGAGTACACGGCACAGGTTCGCTGAACAGCGCTGAGCCACCCACAAGGAGACCACCACATGCCCCATGTATCCATGCGCCGCGACAGCGCTGCAGCTGGCCTGGCCGTTGCGCTGACGCTCGCGGTTCCACACGCTCAGGCCCAGAACGCGGTCTGGCCCAGCAAACCCATCACCCTGGTCGTGACCTACCCACCCGGCGGCGGGGCCGACGCCATGGCCCGCCTGCTGGCCCCGCGCATGGCCGAGGCCTTGGGCCAGAACGTGGTGGTAGACAACCGCCCCGGCGCGGGTGGCCAGATTGGGGCAGCCGCTGTGGCCAAGGCCGCGCCCGACGGCCACACCGTCATGCTGGATGCTTCGTCGTTTGCGGTCAACCCGGCCCTGTATCCCAAGCTGCCTTACGACAGCACCAAGGCGTTTCGCCCCATTGGCGTGGTGGCGCTGTTTCCCAATGTGGTGCTGGTCAACCCGCAATTCAAAGCCAGCAACCTGGCCGAGCTGGTGGCCACCGCCCGCAGCAAAAAAGACGCTGTGGCGTATGCATCGTCCGGCAACGGATCGGCTCAGCACCTGGCCGGTGCATTGTTCGAATCAACCGCCAAAGTGGACATGGTGCATGTGCCCTACAAAGGCGGCGGCCCGGCACTGAACGACGTGATCGGCGGGCAAGTTCCCCTGTTTTTCGGCAACCTGGCCTCCACGCTCCAGCATGTGCAATCGGGGCGGCTGCGTGCACTGGCCGTCACATCCTCCCACCGGGCCAGCATGCTGCCCGATGTGCCTACCCTGGCCGAGGCGGGCGTTCAGGGGGCCGACATTCATGAATGGAACGCCTTGTTGGTGCCCGCGGGCACACCAGAACCGGTGGTGGGCAAACTGGCCGATGCGCTGCAAAAAGCCATGGCCTCAGCCGATGTGAAAACCCGCATCGCCCAACTGGGGGGCGAGCCCTTCAAGGGCGACCCCAAGGCGGCCAACGCATTCATTCAAGCCCAAATGGTGTTGTGGGCCCGCGTCATCAAAGAACGCAACATCACCACCGACTGACATCTGACAGACGACCTCCCCCCACCGATTCACCGCTTTCTGACCCACGCACCATGTCCAACTTCACGCACCACCCCAACCGCCGCGCCCTGTTGCAACAACTGGCGGGTACCGCTGCCGGTCTGGCTGGCCTGAACGCCTTGCCCGCCCACGCCCAGAGCAGCGCCTGGCCCACCAAACCCATCCGGGTGTTGGTGCCGTTTGCACCGGGGGGCAGCTCCGAGATCGTGGCCCGCGCCATCACCGGCGAAATGAGCAAAAGCATGGGCCAGAACCTGTTTGTGGAAAACAAGCCTGGTGCGGCAGGCAACATTGCCATGCAAGAGGTGGCCCACGCCACCGACGACCACACGCTGGTGCTGGGCCACATCGGCACGCTGGCGGTCAACCCCTTCATCTTCCCCAAGCTGCCCTACGACCCGGTCAAGGACTTTGCGCCCATCACCCTCATTTCCAAGGTACCCAGCCTGTATGTGGTGCACCCCGACCTGCCGGTGAAAAACCTGAAGGAGTTTGTGGCCTACGCCAAATCCAAACCCGGTCAGCTGAACTACGGTTCCGCAGGCAACGGCAGCGCCGGACACCTGGCGTTTGAATACCTCAAGATGGTGACCGACACCTTCATGCTGCATGTGCCTTACCGCGGCACCGGCCCCATGCTGACCGACCTGATGGCAGGCCGCCTGCAGGCCGCCGCTGTGGGAGCGCCGGCCTTGCTGCAGTTCATCAAGGCCGGCAAGCTGCGCTGCATTGCCACGGGCACGTCTACCCGCCTGCCCCAGTTGCCCGATGTGCCCACTGTGGCCGAACAAGGCTACAAAGGCTTTGAAATGACCCAGTGGTATGGCCTGATGGCCCCCAGCAAAATGCCCAAAGCGCATGTGGAAAAGCTGGAAAAAGAAGCCATGGCCGCCGCCCGAGGCCGGCTGGTAGGCGAAAAACTGAGCCAGGAAACCGCCCTGGCCGTGGGCAACACCAAAGAAGAATTTGCCGCGTTCATCCAAACCGAACAAGCCCGCTGGAAGCCGGTGATTGCCCGTGCACAAATTCGCCCTGAGTGAGGTGGATGGCCATTCGGCCATGGGTTGCTGTTGCTAGCGCTAGCCACCCAAGGCTGATCCACCGCTCGCCACATGTCAGCGCGGTTCAGCCTTGTGTCAACCAGGCGGCCACCGCATCGGCATCGTTGGTGGTGCGCAGCGCATCGAACGCCGCCTGGGCCTGCGGGTAGCGGCGGCGCATCAGGTTCAGCCACTGTTTGAGGCGGCCCGCCCGGTGCCGCCTTTCTACCCGCCGCTCCACATGGGCCCAGAAGCCTTGCATCAGCACCCGCACCTCGTTCCAGGACACCTGCGGTTGCCAGGCGGTTTCCACCATGCCAACCACTTGGCAGGCAGAGGATCTGGGTGCGGTTGAAACGATTTTTTCAGTAGCTGAAACATCAATACCATCAATCGGTGAATGGCTTTTTTGTTTTGAATTTTTGGTTTGCACAGCTTGAGTGGCCTGAATGGCATGCCGCACCGCCAGCGCCAGGCCGGGGTCGGTCACCATGCCGCGGCCCAGCATGAGGTGCTGGCAATCGCTTTGCTGCTGGCAGCGCAAGGCATCCTCCACCGACCAGATTTCGCCATTGGCCACCACTGCCACACCCACCCGCGAGCGGATGTCGGCAATCCGCTCCCAATACGCCGGGGGCCGGTAGCCGTGCACCTTGGTGCGGGCGTGCACCACAATTTCTTCGGCACCACCGGCTTCGATGGCCAGCGCGCAGTCCTCGGCCAGGGTGTCGTCGGCATAGCCCAGCCGCATCTTGGCCGATACCGGCACACCCACTGGCACCGCCCGCCGCACCGCCTGCACGATGCGGTGCAGCACCTCCGGCTCCTGCAACAAGGCAGAGCCGCCACCATGGCGGTTGACCACCGCCGCCGGACAGCCAAAGTTCAAATCCACCCCAGGGGAGCCCAACTCGGCCAGACGGGCCGCGTTTTCGGCCATGAGCGTCGCGTCGGAACCCAGCAACTGCCCGCGCACCGGTACCCCACTGGCGGTGCGCCCACCGTTCAGCAGCTCGGGCAGGGTGCGCACAAACGCGCGAGGGGGCAGCAAGGTGTCGGTGATGCGGATGAACTCGCCCACGCAGCGATCGATGCCGCTGGGGTGCGGGCCTGTGGCCGGCAAAGGCACCGTCCCGCCCGCATTCACCCGGGTGAGGGTGTCGCGCAACGCAAAGTCCAGCAACCCTTCCATGGGCGCGAGCAGAAGTTGCATGGTTCAGCGCCAGGGCATCAAGAAAACTGCGACTTGGGCAGCATCCACCGCCCAAGCTGACCAGGTAGCTCGAGGAACCCGAAGTGCCGGTAAAACGCAGCAGCCTCCTCATTTTTGGCATCAACCACGATGGCGGCAACCGCCAGTGTCTGGCTGGCTGCGGCCACGCGCTTGCAGGCATCGGCCAGCAGAATGCTCCCCAGCCCCATGCCCTGGGTCTGCTGGCTAACGGCCAGACGGCCCAGCAAGGCCACCGGCACCGGATAACGCGGTAGCTTTTTGCGCCATGCCTCCGGCAGCGTCTGGACGGAAACGCTGGCTGCGCTCAAGGTGTAGTAGCCGGCAACTTGCTGTGGCTGCCCCACAGGGCATGCCACAAACACACGGGCCACCCCGCGTTTGACATCTTGCGAGGCATGGCGTTGCAGGTAGTCGTCCAGCGCAGGTTCACCGCAGGTAAAGGCAGCCCTGTCCACGTTGGAGCCAAGCGGTGCAATGGAATACGCCATGCCATTCACTCACGGCTGCACGTGTTCGGCATGGCGCTGCAAAGCGCGTTGCAACGCAGGGTTGGCTGGAGCGGGCGCATCGAGTGCGTCCAAAAATGCAGCAAAGTCGTTTTGGGTGAGGGTGATGGCTTCGTGCGCCTGCACCACCGACTGAGCCTGAACCACAGCATGCCGCAGCACAAATTCAGACACGCTCATGTGTGCATAGGCCGCTGCCTTGTCAAGCAGGTGGCGCATGTTCTGGTCGCAGCGGATGTGCAGCCGCGTGTCTTTGGCTAGGGTGGTTGGCATGGCTCGCTTCCATGTGACTTGGACGGGATGGCGCGTCATTGTCGCCGATTTGTACGCCATTTGTGCACACAGAATCACCTCTGCACACGGCGAATGCCGCCATTCGGTGATGGACAAACCGGCTGCAGCTTCATCACCCTGTTGTTTGGCTTGCTTGCTGTGACTCAGTTGCTACGGGTCGATCGCCCGGCGGCTTTGGCCTGCTTGTAGGCCTTGCGGCGTTCGCGTTCGCGCTCGGTTTTGGTGGCTGCAGCCAGGGCATCGCGCTGTTCGGCCTCGGCCTTCCACGCTGCAAATTCAACGGGCAGTTCCAGCGAAATACGGCCCAGTGCGCCGGTGCGCAAGTCCTGAATGACACGCTCGCCTGCGCGGTGCCAGTCCACACTGCCACCCTTGCCGGTGGCTTTGACGGCCTTGGCAAGGGTGTGCATGGCGTCTTCGTCGCTGGCCGCCTGCACGGCGGCCACGTCCTTGAAGCCGTAGCGTTTGCACAGCGCTTGCGGGTAAGCCGCTTGCAGGTAGGCCACCAAATCCAGGGCCACTTCGGCTTCGTCGTAGGCATTTTTGCCCACTGCGCCACTGGCAGCCAGCCAGGTGCCGCTCTGGGCCACCGCGATGCGGGGCCACAGCATGCCGGGGGTGTCGTACAGGTAAAAGTCGTCGGCCAGCACAAAGCGCTGCTCGTGCCGGGTGACACCCGCCTCGTCGCCGGTTTTGGCGGTTTTTTTGCCCACCAGGCTGTTGATGAGGGTGGATTTGCCCACGTTGGGCACCCCACCAATCAGCACCCGCAGGGGTTTGTTCATGCCGCCGCGGCTGGGGGCCAACTGGCTGCAGGCATCGCGCAGGCGGGCAATGGCGGCTTTGGTGTTCGGGCGGGTGGTGGCCAGCTGGGCGGTGGTGCTGGCGCCAGACTGGCCCCACCCCGCCTTGACGCTGCCTTCTTTGCCACCTGAAGCGACCAGCTGAGTGGGCGCAGCCACAAATTCCGTGACGGCGGCCAACCCCATGGCCAGGGTGTCGGGCAGCGCGTTGTAGTGGGCCAGCCACTGGGCGGTGCGCTCGGGGTCGGCCAGGTCTTGCTTGTTGAGGACCTTGAGGGTGGGCAAACCGGCGGTGAGTTCGGCCAGCATGGGGTTGGCGCTGGAGCCGGGCAACCGGGCATCCAGCATCTCCACAAACACGTCAATCCCTTTGACCCGCTCGGCAATGGCTTGGCGCGTCAGGTGCATGTGCCCTGGAAACCATTGAACCGTCGCCACCGCTTACTCCGGGCAGGGCAGGTGCTCGCCCAGTCGGTGGGGTGACACATATTCCTGCCGGTACTGCTCAAACGGCAGGCTGTCGCTGGCTTCAATGGCCTTTTGGTCTTGCACCGATTTCCGGCTCATGGCCTCGAACGCCTGTTGCTGCTCGGGCGTCCACGGCAGGCCCAGCAGGTGCGCGCGGGCCGCATCGGACTGGGCCAGCACAAAGCCCACAAACGAGCGGTTGGCCTGCTCGCGCACCGCTTGCAGCACGCGGGCTGAGGGGGAGCTGTCCAGCGCCAACAGCCGTTGCTGCATGGCTTGCAACGCCTGGGCGTGGCTGTGGGGGGCCTGCGGGTCAAGCTGGTGCACGGCATCCAGCCGCGCGGCCACCGGTTCCATGCCATGCAGCAGTTCCTGACCCCAGTCGCTCAGGCGCACAGGCTGGCCGTTGCGCAGCAGCTCCAGCCCCGGCTCGCGCCCACGGGCGGCGGTGAGGTGCTGGTTGTGGGCCATGTCGGCAATTTCCTGCGGCGAGTCGGGAGAGCTGTCGGTCAGCAGCGCGTGGAGCAGGAACACATCCAGAAAGCGCAGGGTTTGGGCGTTGATGCCGATGGGCTCGAACGGGTCGAGGTCCAGCAGGCGCACTTCCACATATTCCACCCCGCGCTCGCGCAAGGCGTGCAACGGGCGCTCGCCCTGAAAAATGGTGCGCTTGGGGCGGATGGTGCCGTAGAACTCGTTTTCAATTTGCAGCAGCGTGGTGGCCAGTTGCAGATAGTCGCCACCGGGGTTGACCACGCCCAGCGCCTCGTAGGGGGCCCAAGGCCGGGTGAGGGCTTCGTGCAGGCTGGCGGTGTAACTGTCCAGGCTGTTGTAGCTCACGCACAGGCTGGCCTGTGCATCGCTCTGGTAGCCCAGCTTGCCCATGCGCAGGCTGGTGGCGTGGGGCAGGTGCAGGGTGCCAGGCCGTTCGGCCGTCAGGGGCACCAGCGCGTGGTCGCGCCCTTGCACAAAGGTGCGGCACACGGCGGGGGAGGCCCCCAGCAGCGTGAGCAGCAAAAACGCATGGCGGCGGAAGTTGCGGATCAGGCCGAAATAGGCCGCGCTGTTCACCCCCGGCAACGACCAGTTGTAGTGAATGCCCGAAATGGTCTGCATGCGCCGCCCGTAGCGGTGCCCGAGGCCCATGCGGTACACGCTTTTGGCCCGCCCCACGTTGGAGCTGCCATAGCGCCCGAGGGGAATGGTTTCGTCAGTGGGCAAGCCGCAGGGCATGCTGGACGCCCACAGGCGTTCGTTGCCCTGGGCGGCCAAGGTGTGCAATACAAACTGGTGGACGCGGGTGAGCTCGTCCAGGCAACTTTCCACCGAGGCATGCACGCCGGTGATGAGTTCAAGCTGGCTCTCGCTGTAATCGGTGGTGATGTGCGGGTGCGTGAGGGCCGAGCCCAGGCCTGCCGGGTGGGGGGTGAGGGCCAGCGCGCCATCAGGCTGGGTGCGCAGGCTTTCCTTTTCCAACCCACGGCGCATGCCCAGCACACGGTTGGCATCCAGGGCCTGAAGGCGCTGGGCCAGGGTGTGAGCAGAGAGTGAAGATCCGTTCGACATAGCTTCTGACGGTACCACGCCACCCGCAAACCCATGTGACACCGCCGACATACCCTTTTTGTTTTTGGTGCAGGCGGAGCAGATGGGCCAGACGGGGCAGACAGGCGGAACAGCCGGCAGAGTTGGTACAGGAGGTACTGCCAGTGGTATGGTTTGGCATCTACCTTCCCAACCCTTCATCGCCCCACGTCCATGCCCGCCACCTTCCATTTCCTTACCCGCCCCGTCCTCCTGCCTGCGGTTCTGGCCATGCTGACCGGTCTGGCCCAGGCCCAAACCGCACCCACTGTGGAAACCTTGTCCAACGGCGTGAAAGTGCAGCACACCACGTTGGGCACCGGTGCCCAGCCCAGCTACAAAGACGTGGTGAAGGTTCACTACCGCGGCACCCTGGCGGATGGCAAGGAGTTCGACAGCTCCTACAAGCGCAATGCCCCGGCCACCTTCCCGCTGAGCCGCGTCATTCCCTGCTGGACGGAAGGCGTGCAGCGCATGAAGGTGGGCGGCAAAGCCATCCTCACCTGCCCACCGGCCAGTGCCTATGGCGAGCGGGGCGCACCTGGCGCTGTGCCACCCAATGCCACACTCACGTTTGAGGTGGAATTGTTGGGCATTGGTGGTTGATGCTGCGCTGAACCGCCAGCAACGCGCCACCCGGCGCACGGGCCACCACCTCACCCACTTCAGCAGCCTGGTCAAAGCCCTGGCTGCGAAACACCGCCAGAACCTCGTCCACCGAGTCGGGGCTGCACGTCACCAGCAGGCCGCCGCTGGTTTGCGGATCGGCCAGCAACGCACGCTCCACATCGCCCACCCCATCGCCCAGGCTGACTTCGGCCCCATAGGCCGCCCAGTTGCGCCCCGAAGCGCCAGTGACCATGCCTTGGGCGGCCAGTTCAGCCACCCTGGGCAGCAACGGCACCTGAGACCAGTTCAGGGCAATGGTTTGGCCACAGCCACGGGCGAGCTCCAGCGCGTGCCCAGCCAGGCCAAAACCGGTCACATCCGTCAGCCCATGCACGCCGGGCAAAGCGGCCAGGGCGGGGCCGGGTTTGTTCAATGCCGTGGTGTTGGCGATCATTTGGGCATAGCCCTCTGGCCCCAGCGCGTCTTTTTTGAGGGCGGCCGACAACACGCCCACGCCCAGCGGTTTGCCAAGCACCAAGCGGTCGCCCAAGCGGGCGTCGGCATTGCGTTTGACACGATCTGGGTGCACCAGGCCCATGACCACCAGGCCGTAAATGGGCTCCACCGAGTCGATGGTGTGGCCGCCCGCAATGGGAATGCCGGCCTCCTTGCACACACTCTGGCCGCCTTGCAGAATTTTCCCGATGGTGTCCACGCTCAGCACGCTGATGGGCATGCCCACCAGCGCCAGCGCCATGATGGGCGTGCCCCCCATGGCGTACACATCCGAAATGGCATTGGTGGCGGCAATGCGGCCAAAGTCGAACGGATCGTCGACGATGGGCATGAAAAAGTCGGTCGTGGCAATCAGGGCCTGCTGGTCGTTCAGTTTGTAAACCGCCGCATCGTCGGCGGTTTCAATGCCTACCAGCAACTCCGGCGGCATGGGCATACCGGGGATGCTGCGCAAGATGTCGCTCAGCACACCCGGCGCAATCTTGCAGCCACAGCCACCACCGTGCGAAAGAGAGGTCAAGCGGGGTTCGGTGCGGGTGGGTTGATTCATTTTTTAGTAGCAAAAAAAACAATACCAAATAAGCGACAGGCAGGATTTACTTCTTAATTCAATGTTGCCAGTTTGGAAACCACTGACAGCAGAGCCTGTTGCTCGGCTTCGGGTGTAAACAGCGGACGTCGGGCTTGGCATTGTGCGGCCAGCGCATCCAGCCAGGGGGCGGTACCGGCACATTGCTCTGCGCGCAGACGGCGTAAAGCGGCCACCAGCGCCGGGGCATCGCCCACCGGAAAGGTGCCTGCGTAATCGGCACCCAGTAGCCCCAAATTGCCCGGAATGTGCGAGGCCAGCACCGGCGTGCCGCTGCACACCGCTTCCATGACCACATGGGCCCCGCCTTCCATGCAGCTGGCATGCACCAGCAGGTGGGCGGTTTGAATCGCCCGCCTGGCATCGGCGTGGCTTTTCTCGCCCAACCAGCGGTAGTGGGAAGAGGCGCTGGCGGTTTGCTGCGCCAGCGCCGTCAGGTCAGGTTCCAACCCACGCCCGAGGTGCAGCAACCGAATGCCTTCGTCCGGCCCCAGCATCTGGGCCGCCTGCATGAAGGTTTGGGGCGATTTTTCGGCCCGCAGGTGCCCCACCATCACGGCGGTGAGGTGGCGGTGGGTTTTGGGCAACGTCTGGCGGGTGGTGGTGGACTGCAACACCACGCTGGCCTTTTGCCGCCAGGCGGGCTTCAGTTCGTCCAGCCCCAGTTCCTGCAGCACCACCAGGTGCTGGGCCAAGTCCAGCGAGCGCTGGGCGCTGGCATCGGTGTGGATGTCGCGGTACAAGTCCGTTCCGGTCAGCACCACGCCCAGGCCGTCGGAACCACGCAGCGCAGCCCATTGGGCCACCGGCTCGGCCATGCGCCGGGCGTGCAAGGCCAGCATCACGTCGTCATTCCAGCGGCCATGGGCAGACCGGGCGGCTGCATCGGGCCAAGTGGCCGCAATGCGCACCCGGTGGTGGGGCGACAACAACCTGCGCCAACGCAGCGCCGTCTGCCAGTTGCCGTTGTTGGCCTGTGCCAGAGCGGGGGATACGATGACCACTTGGGTGGATGGGTTCATGACCCTGACTGTATGCGGCCGACAACCATCCTGTTGTGCGCAATCGGGTGTAATGCACGCGCCCAGGGCCACTTACTCGCCTTGGCACCCGTTCCTCATTCCCCTCCACATTTCACCGGAGTCGCTACATGCCTGCTTTGCGCCCAACATCTCCCCACACCCTCAACCGACGCCAGTTCAACCACCTGGCAGCCACGGTGGGTTTTGTTCTGGCCGCTGGCAGCCTGACCACCACCGCGCAAGCCCAGTCCGTGTTCCGCTTCACCGCCATTCCCGACGAAGCCCCCACCGAGCTGGCCCGCAAAGCCGCCCCGCTGGTCAAGTACCTGGAAAGCAAACTGGGCATGAAGGTGGAGTTCACCCCGGTCACCGATTACGCCGCGTCGGTGGAAGCGCTGGCCAACCAGCAAATTGACATGGCCTGGTACGGCGGCTTCACGTTTGTGCAGGCGAACATCCGCTCGGGTGGCAAGGCGGTGCCGCTGGTTCAGCGCGAGGAAGACGCCACATTCAAGTCGGTGTTCATCACCAGCGACGACAGCATCAAGACCCTGGCCGACCTCAAGGGCAAAAACGTGAGCTTTGGCTCGCAGTCCAGCACCTCCGGCCACCTGATGCCCCGCAGCTTCCTGCTGCAAGCCCACATCAACCCCGACAAAGACTTCAAGCGCGTGGCCTACAGCGGCGCGCACGACGCCACCATCGCCGCCGTGGCTTCGGGCAAGGTGGAGGCCGGTGCGCTCAACATCTCGGTGTGGGACAAGTTCGTGGCCGAGAAAAAGGTGGACACCACCCGCGTCAAGGTGTTCTTCACCACCCCGCCTTACTACGACTACAACTGGACGGTGCATGCCGACATGCCCGCCGCCATGCAGGACAAACTGCGCAAGGCGTTCCTGGATCTGAACCCCGCCACTCCAGAAGGCAAACAAATTTTGGAATTGCAACGCGCCACCCGTTTTGTGCCCACCCAGGCCAGCAACTACAAGGGCATTGAAGAAGCCGCACGCAGCGCCGGACTCATCAAATAAACCATAGCTTGAACTGCTTACCAAATAAGCGGTTAAGGCTTTTTTTATTTGAAAAAATGCATCTTTCAGTACAACAGGTGTCGGTGCAGCATCCGTCGGCCAAGCCGGGCGATGCCCCCGCCTTGCATCGGCTCAACCTGAGCCTGACCCAGGGCGAGCAAGTGGCCCTCATCGGCCCTTCTGGCGCGGGCAAAACCACGTTGCTGCACACCCTGGCGCTGGCTCTTGTGCCAACCCAGGGGCAACTGCACTTGGGCATCGCACCCGGGGCCAGCACGCCAGTGCAACCCTGGACCCTGCCTCGCACCGATTTGCAACGCCTGCGCGGACGGTTGTTTCTGGCCCCGCAGGTGCCACCCCTGCCGCCGCGCCAGCGGGTGGTGACCGCGGTACTGGCGGGCAAACTGCCCCAATGGACCTTGTGGAGCAGCCTCAAAAGCTTGTTTTTGCCACAGGACATGGCCGCCGCACACACCGCGCTGGCCCGGTTCGATCTGGCCGACAAACTGTTCGAGCGAGTAGACCACCTCTCGGGCGGCGAGCGCCAGCGTGTGGGCCTGGCCCGTGCACTGCTGGCCCTGCAGGAACACGCCGGTGCGCCCGAAGGGGCCAACTTGCTATTGGTGGACGAACCCTTGTCCGCACTGGACCCCACCCGTGCCACTCAGGCCCTGCAAACCCTGACGGCCACCGCGCAGGAGCGCGGCGTGACCCTAGTGGCCAGCCTTCACCATGTGGAGTTGGCTTTGGCGCATTTCCCGCGCATCGTCGGGTTGCGGGGCGGTGAAATGGCATTTGACCTGCCTGCCAGCCAGGTCACACCACAGGTACTGCACCAGCTGTACGCCCAGCATCTGGACGAATTGACAGCCCCACGCCCCGAAGCCAGCCTGTCGTCAGCCGGCCCTGCGCCGGTGGTGATGCACTGCCGCTGATTGCACCCCGCATGTTCACGGCACCGCTGCCTCCTCACCGCGATCCGGCCTGGCTGCCCCGTCTGGGTTGGACGGCCACCGCCCTGGCACTGTTGTGGCCCCTGCTGGTGTGGACCGAATTCAAACCCTGGGTGCTGTGGGACCCTTCCAGCCTGAAGCCCACCCTGCGCTTTGTGGGCGATTTTTTCCCACCCAAGGCCGACGCCGGGTTCCTGTCCCTGGTGGCCCGGGAAACCTGGCGCACAGTGGCCATGGCCACCGCCGGTGTGAGCCTGGCCCTGCTGCTGGCGGTGCCGCTGGCACTGGTGTCGGTGCGGGTGCTGTCGGTATCGGCCCTGGCAGGGCACATGGCCCGCATACCCGCGTCGGCACGCCAAATGGCGCGTTGGCTGCTGGTGCTGTTGCGCAGCGTGCCCGAGCTCATCTGGGCATTGGTGTTCGTGCGGGTGGTCGGGCTGGGGCCCACCGCCGGTGTGCTGGCCATTGCCCTCACCTACGGGGGCATGCTGGGCAAGGTGTATGCCGATATTCTGGAAAGCAGCGACCCCCACACCACCCGCACCCTGCTGCGCAATGGCAGTGGGCGGCTGCAGGCTTTCTTCTACGGCCTGCTGCCGCAAAACGCGGCCGAGCTCACCAGCTACACCGTGTACCGGTGGGAATGCGCCATCCGTTCGTCTGCGGTGCTGGGCTTTGTGGGCGCAGGCGGGCTGGGGCAGATGATGGATTCGTCCATGAAAATGTTCAACGGCTCCGAAGTGGCCACCATGCTGCTGGTGTTCATGGTGTTGGTGGCCTTGGCCGACCGCGCCAGTGCGGCCCTGCGCCAGGCCTTGGGTTGAACGGAAGTGCCCGCATGAACGCGCCAAACCACACGCCTTCCCCAGCCAACGACACGGCGGCTGCGCCCACGGTCACCACGGCAGCCACAGCGGTGCTTCCGCCTTCGTTGTTCAACGCCCGCTGTACCGCCTGCTGGCTGGTGGCGGGCGTGCTGGCCCTGGTGGTCGCCAGCTTTGCCTCGCTGGAGCTGCGCTGGAGCCAGTTTTTGGCGGCGGATGCACTGGCACGCATGGGCCGGTTTCTGGCCGAACTGCTGCACCCCAACCTGGAAGCCGACTTCCTCGCCCGGCTGTGGCCCGCTGCCCTGGAGACCCTGGCCATGTCAGCCCTGGGGACGCTGCTGGCTGCTGTCGGCGGCCTGCTGCTGGCTCTGCCTGCCAGCCGCCTGCACGCACAGGACCCGGCCCGCTGGCGCTGGGTCACCCGGTTGCTGCTGAATGCCCTGCGCAGCACACCCGAGCTGGTGTGGGCTGCCCTGCTGCTCATTGCCGCTGGCCTGGGCCCCATGGCGGGCACCCTGGCGCTGGCGTTGCACACCAGCGGCGTGCTGGGCCGCTTGTTTGCCGAAAGCCTGGAAAACGCCGATCCTGGCCCCGCCTTTGCACTGCGGGTGCGCGGCATACCTGAAGGCCGGGTGTTCTGGTACGCCACGCTGCCCACAGTGCTGCCGCAACTCGTGAGCTACACGCTGTACCGCTGGGAAAACAACATCCGCGCCGCTGCAGTGCTGGGAGTGGTGGGCGCTGGCGGTCTGGGGCAGATGCTGGCCTTTCACATGGGCTTGTTCCAGATGGCCGAAACCGGTTCGGTGCTGGCGGCCATGCTGGTTCTGGTGGCGCTGGTGGATGCCACCAGCGATGAGGCCAGGCGGCGCATGCAGAGCTGAGAAGGCAGCCCCTGGTTCTTCCATACCTACTGGAATGCAATTCAAGAATCAAAACTCTTTTGTCGCATGAATGACATGAATTCAATGCTATAAAAATAAGAAACTGAGTACCCAAAACCCTTTTCTTGACACGGCGTCACGCGTCGTGAAACCCGGTGAGAAAATGCGCTTTCAGCCTTTCAACGAGTGAGACTTGGCGTGACACAACCTCTTGGTTTTGAAACCAAAGTGTCGGTGGCCCTCGCTGCCACCGCCGTGGCGGTGGCAGCGCTCACCGGCATGACCTGGAAACTGGCCCGCGACGCGTCAGAAGCGGGAAACTGGGTGTCGCACACCCAGGATGTACTCAACCAAGTGGCGCAACTGCGTGCCAGCACGCTGGAAGTGGAAATAGCCACCCAGAATTTCAGGATCACCGGAGATCCCGCCCGCTTGGCGGAACGTGACGAGGCCATGGCGAGGCGTGAAGCGGTGCTCACGCACTTCAAAGCGCAAACCATGGGCGACCCCATCCAGCAAAACCTCTGGGGTCAACTGCGTCAGCTGGTGGATGAGCGGATGGCCATTTCCCGGCGTGTCGAGCAACTGCGCAAGGAACTAGGTGCCGATGCAGCCAATGCCTATGTGGCCACGGCTCCCCTCCAAGCCACCCGACAACGCACCCGGGAACTGCTGGACCGCATGGATGCCGAGGAGCGCCTGCAGCTGTCGCGGCGTCAAGCTCAGCAAGCCGAAGCCCGCCAGGACTTGCTGGTGACAGGGGGCGGTGTGTCGTTGCTGTTGATGGCTCTGCTGGTCGGAACGCACTGGCTCATTCGGCGCCAGACACGGGCATCCGAACGCAGTCTTCAGGCCTTGGCCCACAGCGAAGAACGTTTGTCCACCACCCTGTACTCCATGGGTGAAGCGGTATTGGCCACCGATGCTCAGGGGCGCATCACCCACATGAATCGAGTGGCCGAACAGCTGACCGGCTGGTCCATGGCCCACGCTCACGGCCGGCCGGCTGACGATGTGGTGCACCTTGTTGACGAACCGACGCAGTTACCCGCAGCCTCGCCCGTTTCACAGGTTCTGGCCAACGGTGCCATGCACCAGTTGGCCGATCACACCTTGCTGGTGGCACACGATGGCAGCCAAAAACCCATTGCCAGCAGCGCCACGCCCATTCGAGACAGTGGGGGACGCATCAGCGGCGTGGTCATGGTCATGCGGGACGAAACCCTGGCCAGACAAGCCCGGCAAACCATTTGCGACCAGAACACGTTGCTGGAGCAGCGCGTGCGGGAGCGGACCCATCAGCTCATTGAAGCGCAGGGGCATTTGCTGAGCGTCATCAACAATGTGCCCGCATTGATTGCCTATGTGGACGCCCATCAGCGTTACGTGTACGTGAACGACCAGTACCGGGAACGCTTTGCCCCGGGGATGGCCGACATCACGCAGCGGACCGTGGCCGACGTGCTGGGCGCCGAACGCTATGCCAAGGTGAGCCACCTGATTGCGTTGGCACTGAAAGGAGAACCCCAAGGATACGACTGGGAGCCCTTCCCCGGCGTGTGGCAAGCCATTCAGTACGCCCCCAAGCACGATGAGCAGGGTGGGGTGGAGGGTTACTACGTGCTGGGCACCGACATCACCGCCCGCCGCCACAGCGAACAGGCCCTGCAGGCCAGCGAGCAGCGCCTGGCCAGAGTGCTGGAAGGAGCCGACGAGGGCTATTGGGACTGGAACCTGCAAACCGATGCATTCGTGGTCAGCGCGCGCTGGGAAACCATGCTGGGCTACCAACCCGGCGAAATGCGGGTGGACACCGCCAACTGGCCCAATCTGGTACACGCAGATGACCTGCCACTGGCCATGGCCTCCATCCGCCGGCACATGGACGGTCAGGCCGACCAGCACGAAGGCGAGTTCCGCATGCGCACCGCATCGGGTGATTGGCGCTGGATACGCACCAGCGGGCGCATTGTGACCCGCACTGCCGATGGCCGGCCCCTGCTGATGTCGGGGACGCACACCGACATTCACCAGCGCAAGCTGCTGGAATTTGCGCAACAGGAAGCTGCGGTGGTGTTTGACAGCAGCTATGAGGGCATCATGATGGCCAACGCCGAGCGCCTCATCACCAAGGTCAACCCGGCATTCACCCGCATCACCGGCTACGAAGCCAGCGAGGTGTTGGGACGGTCGCCCAGCATGCTGGCTTCCGGTCGGCATGGGCTGGGCTTTTACGACGCGTTCTGGGCCTCCATCAATGAACACGGTTTTTGGCGGGGGGAAATCTGGAACAAACGCAAGTCAGGTGAAGAATTTGCCGTGTTGCAAGCGGTTTCGGTGGTGCGCAACGCACTGGGGCGGGTTCAGTACTACGTGAGTGTGTTCACCGACATCAGCCAGATCAAGGCCCACGAGGTGGAGCTGGACCGAGTGGCCAACTACGACCCCCTGACGCAGCTGCCCAACCGCCGCCTGCTGTCCGACAGGCTGCAACAAGCGCTGATCCACACCGAGCGCAGCGGCAAGCTGTGCGCCGTGTGCTTCCTGGATTTGGACGGATTCAAAACCGTCAACGATGTGTACGGTCACGCCGTGGGCGACGATGTGTTGGTCGGGGTCGCCGAGCACCTCAAATCGGTGCTGCGTGCCAACGACACCCTGGCCCGCCTGGGCGGCGACGAATTCGTGCTGGTGGCCGCTGTGGCGTCCGCCGACGAATGCACCCTCATTCTGGACCGGGTGCTCCAAGTCGCCCGGCAACCCGTGAACGCAGGCGGGCAGCTGATCAGCCTATCGGCCAGTATCGGTGCGAGCCTATACCCTGCCGACCACGGCGACCCCGACACCCTGCTGCGTCATGCCGACCAAGCCATGTACCAGGCCAAACAGGCCGGCAAGAACCGCTACCAGTTGTTTGACCCCGAAATTGACCGCCAGTCGCAGGCTCATCGTCTGCAACTGGCGCAGTTGGGGGTGGCCCTGGAAGCTCACCAGCTGGTGTTGTTCTACCAACCCAAGGTTGATCTGGTGAACGGCGAAGTCATGGGGGTGGAAGCCCTGATACGGTGGCAGCACCCTCAGATGGGCTTGCTGCAACCAGGCCAGTTTTTGCCCAGCATGTATGGCAGCGACCTGGAGCAACCGCTGGGCGAGTGGGTGATTGAAACCGCCTTGCAGCAAATGGAAACCTGGCTGGACCAGGGGATCACCACCCAAATCAGCGTCAACGTCAGCGCCAACCACCTCCTTCAGCCTGATTTTTCAGACCGGCTGGCCGATGTCCTGGCGCGCCATCCGCGCATTCCACCGTCGGACCTGGAATTGGAGGTGCTGGAAACCGCCGCCATTGCCGACATGGAACTGGCGGTCGACATTTTGGGGCGCTGCGCGGCACTGGGCGTGCGCTTCTCGCTGGATGACTTTGGCACGGGCTACTCATCGCTGACCTACCTGCGCAAACTGCCCGTCAACACCCTGAAGATCGACCAGAGCTTCGTGCGCAACATGCTCACCGTTCCGGAAGACCTGAGCATCGTGCACGGTGTGATTGATCTGGCGGCCACCTTCCACCGCCAAGTGATTGCCGAAGGCGTTGAAACCCTGGCTCATGGCGCCCGCCTGCGAGAACTGGGCTGCCGACACGGCCAGGGTTACGGGATTGCACAGCCCATGCCTGCCGACCAATTTCCAGCTTGGTGCCAGCAATGGCTGTCGGCCCGGCTGTGGCTTGCGCATTGAGGCGCACGCGCCTCACTCACTCACTCACTCACTCACTTGGCAATGGTGATGGGCATGACCGCCGTGGCAGATCGCCCCAGGTTATCGACCACCTTGATATTGAGCGAGTAGCTGCCCGCCACTGGCGAAGGCCAGTTGAGGGTGATGGTGGAACCAGAGATCGAGAAGCCCACGCCCAACGGCACGCCAGTGATGGAGAGCTGAAGCGATGTGGCACCTGGATCGGCAATGGAAATGGTCCCGGTCAGGGCTTTTCCAGCGCTGCCAGACAGGGCATTGGCGGTGATGACCGGGCCTGAGGTGGTGGTCGCGGCTTGAATCCTGACGGTATAGGTGGCCGTCCCTGTCAAACCGGTTTTGCTGTCCTTGGCCGAAATTTTCACCGCATAGGTGCCGGCAACAGGCGCACTCCAGGTCACCACACCCGTTGTCACGTTGATGGCCATGCCGGTGGGGGCACTGGTCATGGAATAGGTCAGCGGGTTGCTGGCAGTGAATGTGGCCTGGAAAGTCAGCGCCACATTGGGCTGACCAGACACGCTCGTATCCACCCCGGCAGGTGCCGCAGGGGCCGTCACGTTGATGGTGTACAGCGCAGAGCCACTCAAACCGGTGACGGTGTCTTTGGCAGCCACAGTCACCGAATAGGTACCCGCCACCGGTGTGCTCCAGGTCACCACACCGGTTGTGGCCGCAATGCCCATGCCGGCCGGTGCGCCACTCAGGCTGTAGCTCAGGGCATTGGTTCCGGTGGCAGAAGCCGTGAAAGTGAGTGCCGTACCCGCTACGCCAGAAATGGTGGATGCGGTCACCACCGGCGGAGTAGCCGGTGCAGACACGCCCGACAGCGTGGCCACCAGCGCCGACACATTGGGCGTGCCCAGGCCGGTGGGTGTGTCATAAGCCACTTTGGCCACGCAAGTGGCGCAGGTGCCGTTGCTGCCGGTGGTCACATCTTTGAATCCGCTGGCGTAGTTGGCCGCATTGGTGGCCACCTGACCGTACAGCACCGCATGCGGGGCACCCAGCAGCGCTTTGCCGGCGACCAGCCGTTTGGCATTGGCAATGGCCACAATGCCCGCCCACTGGGGCGATGCCATGCTGGTGCCGCCTGCGCTCACCCAGCTGACGGTGGTGCTACCGGCGGGCATGGTGGCCACATACTGGCCAGTGGAGGGGTTGGCGTTGAACGACACATCGCCCACATTCCGTTTGCTTTGAGTTCCCATGCCGGGCACTGCACTGGTTTGGTACGACGGCACCGCGGTATAGGCCGAGACACCGCCACCCGTGCCCGACCAAGTCGTTTCGCTGCGGGTGCTGCCTGCGGAATACGTCAAACTGGTGCCGCTCACCGCCAGCACTTTGGGTGACACCGCAGGCCAAGACACACCCGACCCCGAGTCGCCAGTGGCAGCCAGGTACGTCATGTCGGCACCGGTGAAGGCAGCTTCATATGACGAGATCCAACTGCCCTCGTTGACACCCAGGCTCATGTTGACCACGCCAGGGCCCATGGCATTGGCCAGCTTGATGGCACCCACCAGCGCATTGACCGAAGGATCGGCGGCCTCCACCACCACCAGCCGAGCCAACGGTGCGGTGGCATGGGTCCATTGCACATCCAACGCGATTTCAGTGGCCCAACCTGCGTCATAAGCAGGCACCGCAGTGGTCAACCCGCCTGCAGCCGTGGCAGATACCACCGACACTTCGCAGCCAGAACCCGCTGCTGGCGCAGGCACCGACGTGATGGTTTTGGTGGTGCAGGTTGGCAAGCCAAATTTGGCGTTGAAGGCGGCCAGTTCAGCCGCCACATTGGGGCTGTGATAGGCGCCAATGATGTAAACGGTTTGACCAGCCCCCAATTCTGCGGCCTGGGTGGCGGTCAAGCCGGTCACGCTGGCGGGCAAGCTTGGGAAGCCATACGCGGCACGAATTTGCGCAGGGGTGTAGGTCACCACTGCAGCACCGGTTGCCAGCGCATGCTCCCGAGCCCCGCCTGCCACCTGCGTCACGTCGGATGATGTGACGTCGCGTAGCTTTTGTGCGGTGAGCCGTTCGTTGGCCAACAAACGGTTCTCGGGCGGTACCCATTGCAGATGCGGCTCGCGGGGCTCACTGGTTGCATCAGCAGGTTCATCCAACAGCACCGGTGCGAGCTGATAGGTTGGACGAACTTCGGTCCCCTGAGGCACCGCCACACCTTGAGGCGCCACATCCAGGACAAATGCAGTCTGGGCGGTGGCCACCTGACGGGGCTGTTCTGGTGCCGCGACATCGCTACCGCCGCCACATGCACCCAGTTGCAATACCGCAGCCAAGGTAGCCGTCAAACCCGCTACGCGACCAAACTGAAAATGGTGATGGAAATTGTTCATGCCATGCCCCTGTGGACCTTGCGGAGTCGGGAGCAAAGCCTTTGCTTCGGTTGCAAGAAATTGGCTATGGAGGCCAACTCTCCATCAACAGGGCAACTCCGCTGTCGTGCCACACACCGTGGGTTAGACCGGAAGCTTTGCGACCCTGGCTTTCGCTCAGGTGTGCCTTGATCGGATCAATGCTTTGAATATACAGACATTCACCTGTTTATTCAAATTGACGGGCTGGCAGATTTTTGCTGGTCAACTCAGCTCCCCCACCCACTGGGTCAACTGCGCCTGCAGCAACCGCAACGCCGGGGCAGCCTGCCGCTGACTCATGGTCACCAGGCCAAACCGGGCGGTGGCGTTGAGCGGAGGCTCCATGACCAGGTGCACCAAGTCACCCGCCACCGCGCTGATGGTCAGCACCACCGCATTGCTTTGCCGGGCCACGTCCACGATGCTGGTGGTTTCGTCGCAGCGCAAGGTCACGATGTGGTCAGGGCTGGCATGGGGGCCATAGCGGGCAATGAGGATGCGGGCCACCTCATCGCTCAGTGGCGTGGAGGCCACCGGAAATTGGCGCACATCGTCCAGCGTCACCGGGCCACCGCGTTGCACCAGCGGGTGACCGGGGCGCACCAGAAAACCGGCCCCCAGCTCGAACACGCCGTCCAGCGCCAAATCGGCCGAGGGGCGCAGGGCGCGGATGTCCACAATGGCGGCATCCAGTTGCTGCTGGCGCAACTGCTGCACCAGCACCTCGGTATTGCCCCTGGAAATGTGCAGGTGCAGGCGCGGGTGGTGCGTGGCCATGTGCAACATCAGCGGTGTGGACAGCAACGCACCCGGCCCTGAACTGAGGCCCACGCGCAAAGTGCCCATCAGCCCCGCTCGCAGAGTGTGGTGGGCGGCTTTCAGTTCATCGGCCTCGCTCAGGATGCGGCGCGCCCGCTCCAGCACATCGGTGCCCAACGGGGTGAGGGAGATGCGCCGCCCCACCCGGTCGAACAGCTTGGCGCCCAGTTCGTCCTCCAGGCTTTGAATGCTGCGGGTGAGTGCAGGCTGGGTCAGAAACAGGGCCTTGGCCGCCGCCACAAACGAGCGCTGCTCGGCCAGCCCCACCAAGTGCCGCAGTTGAACCAAGGTCATGCCAAACCCACTTTCAAATGCATGAATAGTTGATGTTTTATGCATTGGACTTTAGCAAACCACGGTCCTAACATGCAAACCAATTCATTCCACGCCCACCCACAGAGGCACTCCAGTTCATTCAGCCGAGACATCCCATGCAACGACTCAGCGATCAGGCGGTTGCCGCATTCACCCAGGTTCGGCACGACATCCACCGCCACCCCGAGCTGGCGTTTGACGAGCACCGCACCAGCGCCCTGGTGGCCGAACAGCTGCGCAGCTGGGGCTACACCGTGGCCACCGGCCTGGGTGGCACCGGTGTGGTGGGGCAGCTGAAAAAAGGCACGTCCACCCGCACACTGGGCATTCGGGCCGACATGGATGCCCTGCCCATTGAAGAAACCAGCGGCGTGGCCTGGCGCAGCTGCCACCACGGCGTGATGCATGCCTGCGGCCACGACGGCCACACCGCCATGCTGCTGGCAGCCGCCCAGCACCTGGCCCAGCACCATGCCGAACACGGCGGGTTTGACGGCACGTTGAACCTCATCTTCCAGCCCGCCGAAGAAGGCGGCGGCGGCGCACTGAAGATGATGGAAGACGGTTTGTTCGAGCGCTTTCCCTGCGATGCCATTTTTGCCATGCACAACATGCCGGGCTACCCGCAGGGGCAACTGGTGTTTCGAAGCGGGCCCACCATGGCCTCGTCCGACTACGCCACCGTCACCCTCCACGGCGTGGGTGGCCACGGGGCCATGCCCCACAAGGCGGCCGACCCGCTGGTGGCCGCCGCTTCGCTGGTGATGGCGCTGCAAACCGTGGTGTCGCGCAACGTAGACCCCATGCAACCGGCGGTGGTGACGGTAGGTGCCTTGCACGCTGGCCAGGCCAACAACGTGATTCCGGCCAGCGCCCGGCTGGAAATCAGCGTGCGCGCCCTCAGCCCCCAGGTGCGGCGCAACATGGAGCAGCGCATCCGCAGTCTGGTGGCGTTGCAGGCAGAAAGCTTTGGTGTGCAGGCCGAGGTGGATTGGAAACCCGGTTATGCGGTGCTGGTGAACGATGCCGAACAAACCGCCCGTGCCCTGGCGGTGGCCCAGAAGCACTTCCCGCCCAGCCAGATCAACCCACAGGGTCCCATGCTGACCGGCAGCGAGGACTTTGCCTTCATGCTCGAAAAGGTGCCCGGCAGCTACCTGTTCATTGGCAACGGGGCCGATGGCGAACCCGGTGCCTGCATGGTGCACAACCCGGCTTACGACTTCAACGACCAGAACATTCGCCCCGGCGCCACCTACTGGGTCGCCCTGGTGCAAGAGCTGCTTTCCACACACCAACCCTGAAGAACCGAGGAGACAACCCCATGAACACTGCACGCGTCCGCACCGCCCGCATCCGCATTCATACCCTGGTGGCCGCAGCCACACTGGCCGCCGCATCGGTGGCTGGGTGGGCCCAGGCCCAGACCTTCCCCGCCAAACCCGTCACGCTGATGGTGCCCTACCCCGCCGGGGGCCTGTCCGACGTGATTGCCCGCTCCGTCAACCACACCCTGGCCAAGCACCTGGGCCAGCCCGTCATTGTGGAAAACCTGGGCGGTGCCAGCGGCTCCATTGCCGCGCAAAAAGTGCTGAACGGCCCGGCGGACGGCTACACCATTTTTCAGGGTTCGCCCAATGAGCTGATTCTGGCGCCACTGGCCCTATCGGCCATCAAGTTCAAGAGCGAAGACTTCCGCCTGGTGCAGATGATTGCCACCGCCCAGATCGCCTTCCTCACCCGCAAAGACCTGCCCGCCAACTCGGTGGACGAATTCGTGGAACTGGCCCGCAAGGCGGCCAAGGACGGCAAGCCGCTGACCTTTGCCAGCGTGGGCCCCGGTTCGTTCTACCACCTGCTGGGCGAGCATCTGTCCAAAGTCACCGGCATTCCCATGGTGCATGTGCCCTACAAAGGCGGTGCCCCCGCCGAGCAGGATCTCCTGGCCAGTCAGGTGGACTTTTTCCTCGCGCCCTACAGCAAAAAATACGACGAGATGCAAAAAACCGGCCGCCTGAAGGTGCTGGCCATGCTCAACAGCGAGCGGCTGGAAAGCGTCAAGAGTCTCCCGGCCATCAGCGAAAGCAAGTCCCTCAAGGACTTCACCTTCAACATCTGGACCGGCTACTTCGTGAAGAAAGACACCCCCGAACCCGTGGTGGCCACCCTGCACAAGGCCATCAGCGACACGCTGGGCGATGCCACCGTGATTCAGGCGCTGGAAGCCAACAGCCTGCTGCTGCCCAAAGCCCAATCGGCCGCTGCGGTGGACAAGGTGTACACCGACGGCACCGCCCAGTTCCGCGGCATCGCCAAGGCCATTGGCTTGCAGCCACAATAAAGCCTTCTCCGTCACCCATCGGGAGAGACTGGCCCGCGCCACACCACGTGGAGCCAGCGCCGAAGGAGCAACCGCCCCGGAAACTCTCAGGCAAAAGGACCGATGGGACAGACATCACCACTCTGAAGAGCGGCCCGGTTCGTCACCAGGCCCACCGCAGGAGCAAGTGGACCCAGGCAACAAGCCGGGGCTGCGAATCTCTCAGGTTCCAAACAGATGGGGCGCTCACCGCTTGCATGGTGCAGGTTGTGCGCTCTCTTTTTTGACGCTGTTTGGAGCTTTTTTCATGTCACACATTGCAGTCATTGGCGGCGGTATCACCGGCGTCACCACCGCCTACGCCCTGGTCAAACGCGGCCTGCGCGTCACCCTCATCGACCGCCAGCGCTATGCGGCCATGGACACCTCGTTCGCCAACGGCGGGCAACTGTCGGCCTCCAACGCCGAGGTGTGGAACCACTGGTCCACCGTGCTGAAGGGCCTGAAGTGGATGCTGAAAAGCGACGCCCCGCTGCTGGTCAACCCCAAGCCCAGCTGGCACAAGCTGAGCTGGTTTGCCGAGTTTCTGGCCCACATCCCGCACTACCGCCAGAACACCATCGCCACCGCGAGGCTGGCTATTGCCGCGCGCCAGCATCTGTTTGCCTGGGCCGAGGCAGAAGGCATCGACTTCGACCTGAAGAAAGAGGGCATCCTCCACATCTACCGCGACAAGCAGGGTTTTGACCACGCAGGCCAAGTCAGCCAGTTGCTGGCCGCCGGTGGTCTGGACCGCCGGGCCGTGACCCCGGACGAGATGCGCCACATCGAACCCACCCTGGCAGGCAGCTACTACGGCGGCTACTACACCGAGAGCGATTCCACCGGCGACATCCACCTCTTCACCAACGGCCTGGCCGCAGCGGCTGAGCGCCTGGGTGTGCGCGGCCTGTGGGGGCACGAGGTGGTGAAGGTGGCCAGCAACGGCACCCAGGCCAGTGTGACCCTGCGCGGCAGCGAGGGCGAAGAAACCCATGTGTTCGACGGCCTGGTGGTCTGCGCCGGCGTGGGCAGCCGGGACCTGGCCGCGCAATTGGGTGACCGGTTGAACGTGTACCCGGTCAAGGGCTATTCCATCACCGTGAACCTGCTGGATGCCGCCAGCCAGGCCGCCGCCCCCACCGTCAGCCTGCTGGACGACGAGACCAAGCTCGTCACCAGCCGCCTGGGGCTGGGGCGTTTCCGCGTGGCAGGCACCGCCGAATTCAACGGCCTGAACCGCGACATCCGCGCCGACCGCATCCGCCCGCTGGTGGACTGGGTGAACCAGTGCCTCCCCGGCGTGAACACCCGCCAGGTGGTGCCCTGGGCCGGCCTGCGCCCCATGCTGCCGAACATGATGCCCCGCGTGGGCGCTGGCAAAAAAGCCAATGTGTTCTACAACACCGGCCATGGGCACCTGGGCTGGACGCTGTCAGCCGTGACCGCCGACATGGTGGCCAACGAGGTGGCCAGCCGCTCGCTGACCACCAGCCCACGTTCAGTGTGGACACCCACCGCCCACACGGCCTGACCGACACACGATCGACTTCCAATCACCCCAGGTCCTGAGCCTTGGGTGCCCCCTGGGAGACCCCCAAGTGACGCGATGCACCTGACCCTGGTGGAACAACCGGCGCACAATCTGTGCAACGGTTCTTCATCAAATCAATAGCACCCACATGCCAATCAATCAGAGAAAGATTTCATTTTCATTCGGTTTTTCTGACGATGCCGTCGCCTTGGTCACTGGCGCAGCCAGGGGCATTGGCATGGCGGTGGCCGAGGCGTTTTTGCAGCAGCAGGTGCGGGTGGCCCTGCTGGACTGGGACGCACCGGAACTGCAACGCACCCACGACCGGCTGGCCCAGGCCCATGGCACCGACCGGGTGCTGCCCCTGGTGGCCGATGTGGGCAGCCCCAACCAAATGGCCGATGCCGTGGCCCAACTGGCGCAGCACTGGGGCCGCCTGGATGCCTTGGTCAACAACGCGGGCGTGGCCATCTTCAAACCTATTGGGCAAACCACCTTCGAGGAGTGGCAGGCGGTCATGTCCTCCAACCTCAACGGCCCGTTCATCTGCACCCAGGTGTGCACACCGCTGCTGGTGCGCGACGGGGGCGGCGCGGTGGTGAACATCGCCTCCATTTCCGGCCTGCGGGCCAGCACGTTGCGCGTGGCGTATGGCACCAGCAAAGCCGCACTCATTCACCTCACCCGCCAGCAGGCGGTGGAGCTGGGCAACGCCGGTGTGCGGGTGAACGCCGTGGCACCCGGCCCGGTGGACACCGCCATGGCCAAGTTGGTGCACACCCCGGCCATCCGCGCCGACTATCACGACACCATTCCCCTCAAACGCTACGGCACGCCCGAGGAAATTGCGCAGGCGGTGCTGTTTTTGTGCAGTCCGGCAGCCAGCTACGTGAACGGGCAGGTGCTAGCGGCCGACGGTGGGTTTAATGCAGCCGGGGTGGGCTTGCCCACCTTGCGGCGGGAATCGATCTGAAATCCGACCATTGGATTTAAATAATTTGATAGCAACAAACTCCACCCTTCATGCGGTGACGCCTGTTTTCGCTCTGAATTTTGGGTTGAGCCTGGCTTTGGGTCTTGCCTCACAGGCTGCCCACCAACTCCGGCACAGCGGCAAACAAGTCAGCCTCCAGCCCATAGTCCGCTACCGAGAAGATCGGGGCCTCTGGGTCCTTGTTGATCGCCACGATCACCTTGGAATCCTTCATGCCCGCCAAATGCTGGATCGCGCCACTGATGCCCGCTGCGATGTACAGCTGTGGCGCCACGATCTTGCCGGTCTGACCCACTTGCAAGTCGTTGGGGGCATACCCTGCGTCCACCGCTGCACGGCTGGCACCAATGGCTGCACCGAGTTTGTCGGCCAGTGGGGTCATGACTTCGTTGAACTTCTCTGAGCTACCCAGTGCCCGGCCACCGGAAACGATGATCTTGGCGGCTGTCAGTTCGGGGCGGTCGTTCTTGGCGAGTTCAGAGCCTTTGTAGCTGCTCTTGCCGCTGTCGGCGGTTGCTGCCGTGGTTTCGATTGGGGCGGAGCCACCTGTGCTGGCTGCGGCATCAAAGCCCGTCGCACGCACGGTGATGACTTTGACCGCATCGGTGCTTTGCACGGTGGCGATGGCGTTGCCGGCGTAGATGGGGCGCTCGAAGGTGTCTGAGTTGACGACTTTGCTGATTTCGCTGATCTGCGCCACATCGAGCTTGGCGGCCACACGGGGGGAGGCGTTCTTGCCTGCTGCGGTGGCCGCGAACAGGATGTGGCTGTAGGTGTTGGCGGCCTGGGCAGCGAGTACCTGCGCTGCGAGGTTCTCGGCCAGGGCATGGGCCAGGGTATCGCTGTCGGCGTGAATGACTTTGGCCACGCCTGCGATGCTGGCAGCGGCCTGTGCGGCGGCACCGGCGTTGTGACCTGCGACGAGCACGTGCACGTCGCCTGCTGCGCAGGCCACAGCTGCGGTGACGGTGTTGAGGGTGGCGCCTTTGAGGCTGACGTTGTCGTGTTCGGCAATGACAAGAACGGTCATGGTGTCAATTCCTAAAAACCAAATGAGTTCGAGAGAAGTGTTTGATCCAGTGGAACCCGTGGAACTGGGTTCGCCCCCCTTTTCAGGGGGGTGACGCCGCAGGCGGCGCGGGGGGTTAGATCACTTTCGCTTCGTTTTTCAGCTTGTCCACAAGGGTGGCGACATCAGCCACCTTGATGCCGGCTTTGCGGCCTGCGGGTTCTGCGACTTTCAGGGTTTTGAGGCGAGAGGCGACGTCCACACCCAATGCTGCCGGGGTCACGGTGTCCAAGGGCTTCTTCTTGGCTTTCATGATGTTGGGCAGGGTGACGTAGCGGGGTTCGTTGAGGCGCAGGTCGGTGGTGACGACGGCGGGCAGGCTCAAGCTGAGGGTTTCTAGGCCGCCGTCGATTTCGCGGGTGACGGTGGCGGTGTTGTCTGCGATTTCGACTTTGCTGGCGAAGGTGGCTTGGGGCAGGTCAGCCAATGCGGCGAGCATTTGGCCGACTTGGTTGGCGTCGTCGTCGATGGCTTGTTTGCCCAGGATGATGAGGCCGGGTTGTTCTTTGGCGACCAGGGCGGCGAGGAGTTTGGCGACGGCCAGGGGTTGGAGTTCGTCTGCCGATTCAACCAGGATGGCGCGGTCTGCGCCGATGGCCATGGCGGTGCGCAGGGTTTCCTGGCATTGGGTGACGCCGCAGCTGACGGCGATGACTTCAGACACCACGCCTTTTTCTTTCAGGCGCACGGCTTCTTCGACCGCGATTTCGTCAAACGGGTTCATGCTCATCTTGACGTTGGCAATGTCCACGCCGCTTCCGTCGCTCTTCACGCGAACTTTGACGTTGTAGTCCACCACTCGCTTCACTGCGACCAAGGCTTTCATGGGTTGATTCCAATGGAAAAAAGCCGCGTGCAGGCAGCGACTTTGGGGTTGTCAAACAGGTTGCGGCCACCGATAGAGGGCTGCGCGGTTTATTCCAGAACAATTTTGCGTTCTTTGATGACCGTCGAAAGTACACGCCCTTCGTCGGCCAGCAGCTTCTTGAAGTCGGCGGTTTCCATGCCAATCGGCTCGCCGCCCAGGGCTTCGTAGCGGGTTTTGGTGGCAGCCAACTTCAAGGCTTTGGCCACGTCGGCGTTCAGGCGGGCCACCACCTCGGGCGGTGTGCCATTGGGTGCCCATAGGCCAAACCAAATGTCCAGCTCGGCCCCTTTGAAACCCAGCTCGGCCAGCGTGGGGACGTCGGGGAAGAAGGACGAGCGGTTGTTGCCCGCCACCGCCAGCATGCGCACCTTGCCCGCACGCACATGCGGGAAGGAGATGCCGGGGTCGAACACATAGTCCACCTGATTGGCCATCACATCCTGCAGCGCAGGGGCAGCACCCCGGTAAGGCACGTGCGTGACGTTGGTGCCCAGCACCTGGTTGAACAGTTCGCCCGCCAGGTGGGGGGGCGTGCCCGCACCGGCGGAGGCATAGGAAAACTTGCTGGCATCGGCCTTGATCAGGCCGACCAGTTCCTTGGCGTCTTTGACGGTGGACTGGGGCTTGACCACCAGGTACATCTGGCTGCGGCCCACACCCGCCACGGGGGTCAGGTCGCGCGAGGGCAGGATGGTTTGCTTGAACAGCGACGGGTTGGCCGTTTCCACCGACGTGGGTGCGATCAGCAGCGTGTAGCCATCGGCTGGCGCACGGATCACCTCGGTCGCGGCCACGTTGCCGCTGGCACCGGGCTTGTTGTCCACCACCACCGATTGACCCAGCGACTCGCTGAGCGACTGGCCGATCACGCGGGCCATGACGTCGGTGGTACCGCCAGGGGCAAAGCCGACCACGATTTTGATGGGCTTGGCCGTGGGCCATTGCTGGGCAACTGCCGGGCTTGCTGCACCCATGGCGGCTACAGCTGCCAGTGTGAGAAGGGCCCGGCGGGGCAGGGAAATGAATGTGTGCATGGGGTTTGTCTCCGGCTGTTGTGCAACGACTGTGGGAACCAACACCCGTGCCACGGCAGTCGTCCAACCGCGGGCACAGGTTCATCCATCACTTGGCGTGCTTGCGGAAGTCGGGCTTGCGCTTTTCGCGGAAGGCGTTGCCGCCCTCGGCCGACTCGTCGGTCTGGTAGTACATCTTCAGCGCGTGCATGGCCAGGCCGCCCATGCCCCGGATCATTTCGGTGTCCACGTTGAACGACTTTTTGGCCAGTGCGATGGCGGTGGGGCTCTTTTCCAGGATCTCGTCGCACCACTTCTTCACTTCGGCGTCCAGCTGGTCCAGCGGCACCACGGCGTTCACCAGACCCATTTGCAGGGCTTCCTGCGCGCTGTAGCGGCGGCACAGGTACCAGATTTCGCGGGCCTTCTTTTCGCCCACCACACGCGCCAGCAAGGCGGTGCCAAAGCCGGGGTCCACCGAGCCCACCTTGGGGCCCACCTGGCCCAGCTGCGCGTTTTCTGAGGCAATCGCCAAGTCGCAAATGGTGACCAGCACGTTGCCGCCGCCCACGGCAAAGCCGTTCACGCGGGCAATGACGGGTTTGCTGCAATCGCGGATGGCGCTTTGCACTTCTTCAATGGGCAGGCCGATCACGCCACGGCCGCCGTAGCCGCCGTCTTGCGTGCCCTGGTCGCCGCCGGTGCAGAAGGCTTTTTCGCCCGCGCCGGTCAGCACCACCACGCCCACGCTGCGGTCAAAGTCGGCATCTTTGAAGGCGTGGATCAGCTCTTCGCAGGTGTTGGCCGTGAAGGCGTTGTAGGACTTGGGCCGGTTGATGGTGATGGTGGCAATGCCATCGACCTTGGTGTAGAGGATGTCGGTGTAAACGGCTTTGGCGAGTTCCATGATGGGCTCCTGAAATATGGGGGTGACCGCAGCGCGGTGCGCCACGTTGAGTTGTGTGGTGTGGCGCTGCAGTGCAGTGTGGCTGTGGGTGCGTCCGGGCAGGGTGTTGTGAACCGGGGGCGTTCAGCCGACCATGGTCAAGCCGCCCGACACGCTGATGACCTGGCCGGTGATGAACCCGGCGTCGTCGCTGGACAAAAAGGCGATGGCACCCGGCAGGTCGCCGGGCTGGCCCAGGCGGCCAAACGGGATGGCCTTGGTCAGCGCGCCGCGCAGCTTTTCGCCCTGCTCGCCTTCGCCCGCAAAGTCGGCAAACAGTGCGGTGTCGGTGGGGCCGGGGCACACCACGTTGACGCTGATCTGCTTGCGCGCCATTTCGCGGGCCAGCGTTTTTGAAAACGCAATCAGCCCGCCCTTGCAGTAGGCGTACACGGCTTCGCCCGACGACCCCACCCGTGCGGCATCGGACGCGACGTTGACCACGCGGCCACGGCCCCGCTCGGCCATGCCCTTCAGCACGGCGTGGTGCATGTGCAGCGCGCCATATAGGTTGATGGCCACGATGCGCTCCCACAGCGGCTTGTCGGTTTTGAGGAACATGCCCGCGCGGTCCCAACCGGCGTTGTTCACCAGCACGTCCACAGGGCCCAGCGCGGCTTCGATGGCGGCCACACCGGCCACCACCGCGTCTTGCTGGGTGATGTCCACCGCAAAGGCCTGGGCCTGGCCGCCTGCGGCCACGATGTCGGCGGCCACGGCTTGGGCAGCGTCCAGGTTGATGTCCACCACCGCGACCTTGGCGCCTTCTTCGCCAAAACGCTTGCAGGTGGCGGCGCCGATGCCGCCTGCGCCACCGGTGACGATGACCACTTTGTTTTGAAGTCCACGCATGTTTCGATACTCCTGTTTGAAAAGTTGAATTCAGTTCGGGTGGTGGTTTCCACGTACGATTGGCTGCAAGCCGCCCGG
>Ga0228698_1000161_pt1 | contig 62350 bp, 54 predicted proteins | sample McNCre117_Aug_MG_FD_178015 | JGI IMG/M metagenome (GOLD analysis project Ga0228698, IMG submission 178015) | Freshwater microbial communities from McNutts Creek, Athens, Georgia, United States - 1-17_Aug_MG | ecosystem: Environmental > Aquatic > Freshwater > Creek | place: USA: Georgia...
TATTTTTCATTTTGGCCACCTTTAGATAAGATTTGAAGTTGTTTGGGATGTAGAAAAGTTTTTCATGCACCCCATTCACGCGAATAGCTCGACAATTTCTTCACTTATGCTCAAGAATTTCGTTCATGTAATCGAAGAAATTAATTTTTTCCAACGCCATGATCAACTCATGACGAAAAGCCTCCTCAAGATGCTTTGTTGCATCACGCAAGTCAATTTGAATTGATTCAAAGAAAAGATCAATCATTTTGATTTCCAGATCCTCCTTGAGACCAGCTGCGGGAAATTGCTCGTCCGCCTTGGATCCGAGAATTACGAAATTACGAAGAATTTCGAGTGTCTCGTTGCTGAGTTCAAACTCATACCCATTTACAACATACGTGTTTTTAGTCATTTCATTTCCTTTCATGTAGGGACTTCCGCCCCTGTTAGTTAAATCTTTCAAGCTCTTCAGCTTTGAAGCGCCAGTACTCATTGCTTGTTTGCGCCTGCATCTCGTACAACACTTGGTCACGCACGTAGCTCGGAAGTTTTTTTCGAACGACGAATGCGTCGTGGATGTTGGCAATCGTTTTGATGCCGTACTTAGCCAAGGTGGTACGAGCCACATTCATCACCTGTGTTTCAGAATGCTGGTACATGTAAGCAACAGCTTTTGATTTACTGGGACGCTTGCCCGAACTCAACAGATCGCTGTAATACAAATCTGGCATTTCTGCTCGCAAACCATCAGCAAGGTACTCATCCAGCAAAGACTGCTCTTTGATAAACGCTTGAATCGTGGGTGATTGCAAGAAAGCTTCACGCTCTTGTGCATTAGTCAAGATCCCCGCAAGCGCAGGGTTGCTCCAACGCCCATTAGCTGTTCGCCAGCCCTTTGCATCAGCACGTGCACCAAAACTGATAGCCGTGATCGCCTCTTTGATCAATCCGTCTTGAAACTCGATGGACGTGAAAGCAGTTTTGGCAAATGTGGCATGACGCACATCCAGCAAGAACTCTTTGCGAGCTTCAAAATACCAAAGCGATGCCCAAAAATTGCGGCGGTAGTCTTTCATCGGGTCCACGTATGGCGACAGCTCCTGCGCGAAATTCAGCTTCCATGCCACAACGCTGCAACGGATGTCGTACTCCCACGAACGACCCAACATCGCACGGCGAAGTGTTTTGTTCACGTTTTGCACACTCACCCCCTCGTAGTAAGTGCGACCAAAGTCGCTGCGTTTTTTGCGTTGGAAGTAAAAACCGTTGGTGTGCTTTGCAATGCACAAGATTTGCATCGCTTGCTGCGTGTACGTTTCCAAACGTCCCAGCGAAAAATGCTTCGCGTCCGTGCACAGCCAAACGATGTAGTTTTTCAGCGATGCAACATCAATTGGCACAGTGTCAAAAACTTTGTCACGTGCCGTGCGAGACAAGTAAGAGAAATAGTCTGGGTAGAGCTGTGCAAACAGCTCTGCATTTTTCTGGACATCCCCACCAAGCACCAGATCAAGCTCCGCATCGGTAGTGGCTGCTGCAATTTGCTTGCTAATATTGGCAACACCCTTGGTGATGCTCACGTACTCAGTCAACTTAACCTTGGAGACAAGGCCAGTCAGGTTGCTACCAACTTCGACTTTCTCAATCAAGGCCAAACCGTTGTCGTTCAACCATTTGTTGAGACGAATCTTTTTGATCGTTGGCCCTTTTTGGTTCAACTCATCTGCAGGCATGCTGTAGAGGTTGAACATCACATCAAAGTTGTCACGTCCACGTTGCACGCACTTGGACAACATGGCCTCCAGCAAAAAACTCATCTTGTCCAAAGCTTTTTTTGCTTTACCCGTAGGCTTAGGAAAAGCAGCTTCCAACTTGATGTAAACGACTGGAGAAATTTCCACTTTCAACATACGCAATCACCTCTTTTGTATTTACAAAGCAAGTAATTGACGCTGTAGAAAAAGTCACAGGCTTATAGTAGTAATTGCAAAGCAATAGGCGCAGGTGGGCCCAGTACCCGATGGCGAAGCCAAAGGGCAACTACTCTGTTTCTTTTTTTCGAAGGGGGTGTTTTTCGAAAACTACAGCGTCAAAATTTTTGACACTACTGACCTGTCAAAAGATCAGTAATGCACCCGAGCTGTGTTAATCTTCGATAGGCGAACCTTCCTCAGTCAGGTCACCAAAACCGATTGCTTGCTCCAAAGACTGAACCGCTTGCTCCAGTTCATCAGTCTCTGTGTCAATACGCGATGCAATTTCGCTGAGCAGTTTTTGCTCGTAGGCTTTATCGTAGATATTGCCCTGCACCACACGGTAGTTGCCAGTGTCCGAATCATGGACAGTGACAAAGAACACGTAATCACCCTGCTCGTACTTAGGATTCACCTTCTCCGGCGCCTTCCCCTTTGTCACTGGTTTGGGCATAACCCAGTTCACAACTTCACCGGAATAGCTCAGCTCACCAACAGGGTTGTGAGCCGTTGCTGCGTACAGACGCTGAACCAAGGCGATGCGATTTGTCTGATCAGCTTTGTTGCTAGCCGCCACTTCTTGTGCGGTTTTCACTTCGTCTGCCTCGTTGTCAAACACGTGCTCCACAACCTTGCTCACACCACCGTACTCGGCCAAGAACGCAACAAAGCCATCAACAGGGATGTTCAATGCCGTAGCTTTTTCCAAAACGATGGTGTAGTTGCTGCGTGTTTGGCGAGACTGATCACCGAAGATGTAGCGAACCACCACCGCTTCGAGGCTAGAAGCTGAAGACATCGCTGCAGTATCACGCTTGTGAATAGCAGTGAGCATTGCAGTTTTAATCGTCTGCTTGTCCGCGTGTTTAGCGATTGTGTCTTTGAGCTCATTCACATCGCCCAAGTAAGCCCACAACGCCTGATCCGAGCGATCGAACACATCAGCCTTGAGTTGACCAAACTGATCAACCAGAGCATCAGCAACTTCGAGCATCTTTTTGACACCCGTTGGCATAGCTTTGACGTCCAGCTTAGTTTGGACGACAGCTTTTTGCTTTGGGCGCATGATCGCGCTGATAGCAGTTGTGGGTGCAATTTGTTTAGACAGCGTTGCAGGGGGCGCTGTTTGGGTTGCAATAGTTGACATTAAGTCCTCCGTATTTGCGTTGAATTAATGACAGCACCACCTAGTACCGTCACACCTTTAGTCCAAAAAACTTTTCAAAGTTTTGCGAACTGAAGTGACTGTAAAAATGAATCGCATCATCTTTTGCATCAACATTTCCGTTTGGAAAACTGGTGCAAAGCTTCAATGCAGCTCAATCACAAACATCCACCTCAGCCCAACTCACCTTGTTGCGTTTGTTGGATTGATTCGAAGGTTATTCGGGATTAATCACTGCTATTGCATCAACATGCACATTGGCGCTTGTGGTGCAAATTTGGTAACTCATCTCGCTAAGCTCTTACGAAATTCAATCAACTGCAATCAGTTTTTTGAACGTGTTTGAACTGTAGGTTTTGCACTGTTAAGAAATTGCCTCAACATGCACTTTGAGGAAACTGGTGCACAGGGAATGTGTCCAAATAGATGACAGGCTGCTGCTTTGCGCTATTCGCAATCGCTGCATCAATGCGTGCATTTGAGATTTGGTGCAGTGGCAGACGTTATTCACGAGCCGAGTAATATGCACAAAGAGACCCACCAACACAAGGAGACATTGACATGGGCTGGCACAACATAAGAATGACAGATCCGTCAGATCACCTACCTAGCGATCTACGTTTTTACCTGTGGCCTTACTTTTTAAAACTCAGTCCCAGCTACGCTGAAGTTCACCGGCTCTACACAACCAATACACGTGCACCACGTCGCCCACGCATCCCTGCTAATTTAAAAGCGGTTGCGCGGGTTTATGAAATCGTGGGCGATGTCTACAGCGAGTGTGTGCATGACTGGTCAAAAGAAAGATGGGTTGAAATTTTTGGCTTGCATCTCGCTTCTGAGCAACTCAAGATGCTTTGTGTTTTGCGCAAAGGCAGAACGGTGGGTTTGGACGCATTAGCTCCGCGTCTCAGCAACTATCTTGATTCGACGCGCCCCGAAATGAACAACCCCAAGACGATGATTCTGGCAATACCCTTGGATCAAAAAATAGAACCTATGATTTCAACGATCAGGGAAGCAATCAAGTTCTATCGAGATCATGATGGCATTGACCACGATGATGAACCTACAACCCCACAACTAATGCTTGAAGATGGTGGCCCGCGTCTTCCTAATTTGATTGAGATGTACGAAACGGTTTTGTATAAGACCAAGAACCCAGATATAACTGCGTGGAAAGTGGCTTATGACTTAAACCTTTCCCCAGCTCACAATCTTTTAATTGACACAGGCTACAAAGAAAATGTTCGAAGAGAAAGTACCAGAAAAGCACTGGGGAACATCACACAGCGGAATCTCAAAACTGTATTTGACATTGCAGAAAACGCAGCTCGTGGCAAATTCCCTTTAATTGCGGCAGTTGTGTCGATGACTAACGATATGCGTCCTTACGAAGCGATTGCCGCACTGCAAGCTGATCCCCTTCCGCTGCACGTGCTTCGCAACGCAAACGAACAGAGTCAAAACGAACAAGTGAATACTGATATCGATGCGATGTTTGCAGATCGCCGCTTTATCGATGACATTGTTTTCTGACGAAGCGTTCTGCGAAACTTGATCAGTGACGGGTAAAAAATAGGCGTTGCATGACAAAAAATGAAGTGGCATCAAGGACAGAGTAGTCGTCCTCGGCTACGCCTCTGTTGTTCATCACTTCAAGCTTCATTGCTTTCTTCAATTAATACTATAAGCCTGTGACTTTTTTGAAGTGTCCAAATCATGAACATTTTGTGGATAAGACCGAATGAACCCCGAAGACCTTCACAAGCTAGTGACTACACACATGCCCTTTGGCAAACACAAAGGTATGTTAATTGCGGATCTACCTGGAAACTATCTCAACTGGTTTGCACGGGAGGGATTTCCCAAAGGTGAGATCGGACGGCTATTGACTTTGATGCAGGAAATTGATCACAACGGGCTGAGTGAGTTGCTTGCCCCACTCAGAAATCGTTAACGGTCCAGCTATCTCAATACTCGCTAGGTAGCATGATCACCCAGTGCTCACCATCCCAGCAGGCGTACAAGGTGATGCCCTGCATGGGGAAGTCTGTGTATGGGATCTGCTGACGGGCATGCTCTTTTCCGTTTCCATCCTCGTAGTACATAGTAGCCCTACTGTTCTTAACAGTCATACGCACTTGCACAAACCAGTCCTGTGTCCCGATTTCGGACAGATGGCTTGCAATCGCATCCATCATCCAAAAACACTCTGCTTCTTCAGCTAGGTACTTGGTGCCATCGGTGAGCAAGTGCTTGAGAGTAATACGGTAGTAACGCTCAGTGCCCGTGAAATATGAAAGCTGGCTTGGATCGAAGTTCTTCATCTGTAGTCCTATGTGTGTGACTACAGTGTGTTTTCAGATCAATTTTTGGGCGACCTAAAACCCGAAGCTTTAGCGGGTTACCTGCATTCAAAGACTTTTTTATGCAGGCCACAAGTGTTTGAAAGAACAGACTACTTTAGAAACGTGTCGTTGAAACAGCAAACACTCACCCTAAGTAGAGAATTCAAACAAAAATTTGAAATTTCCTAATTAGGATTTTTTAACAGCAGGCTGCATTTGAGCTCGACTTGTGAAGTCCGCAAATACATCCACTAGAGTGTCTAGCAAATGAATAAATCCAGAAAAATCTTTGGGTTCAGCGTTTGGAACGACATGTTTAGCAAAATACATCTTTCCATACTCATTGTCGCCAACCTTCTGATTGCTAAGTGTCAAAACTTTTGAACCCAATTTTGTCTTCAACAATTGATCTGGAAACAACTGCTCGATAACACAATTCGGCTCACTCGTTGGAGATTGGATCTGCACAACATAAAGATTTGGAAGAGTAAATACATAATCAACACCTATAACTGGAGGAAGACCTTGATTTTTAGCAATGCCCTTTGCATAGTTAACAACATCACGTCCTGCCTTGTCGTTATCCACTATTACTATGACGGGTCGGGAAGGTGGACCACCTTTGAATTTTTTCGTTTGTTCAACGTAAATTCGACAAAAGTTTTTTAATGCGTCTGTTCCACCGTTCAACTCTAAGAGTCGTCCTGCAATGGAAGTGTGCCTAACAAAGCGCACATTGAATCTATTCGGCTCTCCTTGCTTAAGCTTCGCGTTTATCAAACTAGGATAGTGATCACTCAATGCTGAAATAGCACTAGCTATGTATATCGAGTCCGTTTCGCCTTCACACACTATTACCGATTTTTCTGGTGCGTAGAACTTTGTGTAAAAGAGGAAGCGCCGATATACATGTTCATCAGAATGCAATTCAATGGGTGCATGGTGCAATGTTCTTCCCAACGCCAATTGACTGCGCTGAAACCGATGTGCGTTATAGATATGTGAGAGACATCCTTCTAAGTGCTCAAGCGATCCAGCATCGGGAATAGCTGGAAGCGGCCCTACAAATTCTTTTAGTACGGGCTTGTAGTAAGCACCTGTATTCACTAATCTTAAAACGGCTGCGCGCACCCAACGTCGATACTCAACTGGGACACTTACCCTATCGTTTACCACAAGCCCAGTGACCTCCTGCCTTGATGACCTATACAGCATTCGAGTCTTAATGTCGTTGATGCTGAAGCCACAACTACCAATAGTTGAAACCAATTCGGGGCCTAGCGTCCATGCGTGTTCGGAGACTTGCTTTGCCACAGCTTCTGGAAACACTTTCAAGTTAGTCGAGAAGGTCAAATCATCGGCATACCGTGTGTACGTCAGTCTATTTCGCTTCGCCAACCTCGCAAGATGTATGTCAAGCATCCGAGCAAGCAGATTAGAAACGACAGGAGAACTAGGCGCCCCCTGCGGTAAAGATGATTTATGGCAAAGAATGTTTGCCAAAATCCGTGCAATTGTTGGATCCAATCCGAAATCTCGACTTTTTTCAAAGTACCCGGCAATTCTTCCAAAATGGATCGATGGAAAGAAATCCTTCAGGTCCAGATTAAGCACGTACCGCCGCCCGCGATGATGAGAGGCATTGGTGAAAATTGATCGTCCTAATTTAAAGCCGTGAGCGGGTGAAGATAACTCCACCTCTATTTCCGCTAAACAATCACTGAGAAGAATAGAAATCTTCTTCTGCAGCAGCATCAAATGTGGCACAGGGGCGGATATCGACCTTCTGCCGCCACTTCGTTTTGGGATGGTAAATGAATTGTATTTTTGTGCGTCTGGAAGCTTGAACAGAATATAGCCAAGCGCACTAGCTTTAAAACCCAGGAGGTCGGCAAGACCGTTAATGGACTTGACAGATTTCAGCGCTTCAATTTTTCGCATCGTATAAGTGGAACCCCAGGAACTCATTAGGCATCGCAGATTGACCGCGATGTATACAGGAAGATACGCTGGGAGCAATCCACCCAACATTGATTTCACTCAGCCCGATACAGGCTAAAAAATTCTTCCTGAGGCTCCGTATTCAGTGTATCAAATACTATCGTATCGTCAGCTGAACTTTTCGTAGCTGCCCCACGTTTACCTTATACGTTCACATTTTGAACATCTCGCTCATTGGCATAGCAACGAATAAAACACCCTACAAGCACGTCGATTTACCCATACGAATACTCGGGCAGCTGACGCACCCGATCAACGCTTGTAGGGCTGCATTTACTTCGCGCACCCGTTATCCACAGCCATGCTCCGTTATCCACAAAAAACATAAGAAAACTATGCTTTCCAATGATTTCGTGGCTAAGTCATTGATTTTGTTAGACCACTAAATTGCGCTGGTAACCCGACACTTTGGTGGGTTTCAGGTCGCCCAAAACAATCTATGAAAACACAATAGAACTAACAGAAAACAGTGATTTCAGGAGATTGCAAATGGCACAAGCTAAAACACTAAACAGCACAGATATTGAACATGTGCTTGCATACGTTGAAACCCGTGCACACGCTGCACGTAACCGTGCAATGCTTATGCTCACGCACTTGGCAGGTTTACGCGTTGGTGAAGTTGCTTGCTTGCGCTGGCAAGATGTCACAAATAAAGACGGTAGCGTTAAGGAAGAAATCCGCTTGCTGCCAGACATGACTAAAGGACGCCATGCACGCACAGTGTTTGTCAGCAGCAAACTGAAAGCTGAACTACAAGCCTGTGCAGAACAAACCAAATGCGTAGAACGCAGCTACCCATTTTTTGCAACGCAAAAAAGCATCAAGCAAGGTTTCTCAGCAAACAGCCTGACACAAACACTTGCCCTGCTCTATCGTGGCGCTGGACTTGAAGGCGCTAGCAGCCACAGTGGTCGCAGGAGCTTCTTAACAAATCTTGCAAACAAGGGAACATCCATCCACTTGCTCAAAACACTTGCTGGACATCGCAGCATCCAAACCACCGCTATGTACCTGTACAGCAGCCCCGCTCAGTTGAGGGCGGTGGTTGAGTTGGTCTAATTCATAACCAACTGTTGCAAAACGACAAACCCTACCTCAGAAATGAGAGATTGCTATTAGCCTACGAACGCATCTGAGTAAAAGTTCGCGTCGGGCAGCCCCAGCTGGGCACACACATCACGTAGGGCTGTGACCATCGGCATGCTCCCGCAAGCGTACACATCCCAATCACTGAGATCTTTAAAGTCGGCGCGCACAGCTTCATGAACGTAGCCCACGCGTCCATTCCACGTACTGACATCTGTCGCATCGCTCAACACGGGATGTAATACCCAACTAGGGAACTGTTGCGCCCAACGTGTCAACACATCAGCGTTATAAATGCCTTCTTGCGTGCGTGCCCCCCAGTACAGATGCACCGTGCGTTGCAGCTTTTGACGCACGATGTGGTCCAAGATGGATTTGATGGGGGCAAAGCCTGTGCCGCCAGCCACCATGAGCATGGGGCGCAGACTGTCTTCGCAGAACCAAAAATCACCGTGAGGCAACTCAAATTTAAGCAAATCACCTACTTGAATGCCTTTCAACATCACATCGCTGAAATGACCTTGCGGCAAATTACGAATGTGCAACTGAACCGCATCGCTCTCGTACGGTGCATTGGCCATCGAGTAGCTGCGTCGTTGTCCATCGGGTAACAACAGTTGCAGATACTGTCCTGCTTTGAACTTCACTCGCACACCCGCAGGAAAGCGCAGTTGTAGCTGTGTCACATCAGGTGCGAGTTGAATTTTCTTGAACACCTTAGCTTGAACGGTCTTGCGCGCTGTTGGGTCAATGCGATGCCAAGTTTTAGGTGCGATAAATAAATCGCTAGCAGGCTGTGCTTTGCAAAACAGATGCTCATCATGCTGATGGATGCCAGCTTCGTGCGAACCGCCTTGCGTACCTGACACCAACTCACCTTGAACCACACGGCCTTTGCAGTTGCCACACACACCTTTGCGGCAGGAGTAAGGCATTTCAATGCCTTGGCGCATGGCTGCGTCCAACAAGTTTTCGTTGGCAGCGCAGTCAAACGCCGCCTCACTGCCTTCAATTTGAATCTTGAAACTCACACATGACTTTCTAAAGGAATCCCAGCCAACAAACTCACCGTCCGAATCATCGCCTCGGGATTGGCAATCCCTTGACCCGCAATGTCCATGGCACTGCCATGGCCCACGCTCGACAACACCACGTCAGCACCAATCGACAAAGCGCTCGCACGATGCGGATAAAGCAGCTTAATGGGAATATGTCCTTGATCGTGGAACATGGCGATATACAAATCGTGTTCACGCGCAGAAAGTAAGGTGTCCGCGCCTTGCGGGCCGTCGACCAGCAAACCTTGTGCGCGCAGCCGTTCTGCGGCGGGACGGCTGATCAATTCATCTTCTTGCCCGAATAAACCGTTTTCGCCTGCATGGGGATTGATACCAAACATGCCTATGAGCGGACGTGCAACACCTAAGCGATGCAATGCACGCACACCGGCATGTACCGCTCGCTCAATGCGATCTTGTGTGATGTGGTCCAAGGCTGTCTGCACCCCTTCGTGCAAGGAGACGTGCACGATACGCATGTCGCCCCCCACGAGCATCATGAACACCGAGTCTTCAGGCTGCCCTGTGACGGCGGCCACCAACGAGGGATAACCACTGAATGTGATGCCCGCAAGGTGCACCGCAGTTTCGTGATGTGGCGCTGCCACCACCGCATCAAACTTGCCACGTTGTGTCGCGTGAATGGCTTCGGTCGCTGCAGCAATGGTTGCGTCACCTGCTGCTGCACACACCACGCCGGGGCGGTGCATGCCCAATGGCATAGCAGTAGTGAAAACGCAACTCAAACTTTTGAAGACCTCCTCAACACCAAGCTGCTGCGCAGTCGCTTCCATTACCTCTTGTGGGCCAAAGAGTGTGAGATGAACACGTGCATCATGGTGCAAAGCGATGGCGGTTTTGATGGCGATCTCTGGGCCAATCCCATTGGGGTCGCCAATCGGAAGGGCAATCCGCGTGACCTCCACAGCGTGAGGAGTAGCCATCAGAGCGGCACCGCCAGCAAGGTATCGATGCGACTGCTGTCGCAAATCACTCGACGCGATTTGAGCTTAAGGCTCTCAGTGTCGAGCATGAACGTATCGCGGTAGATGCCGCAGACAAATAAATCGGTTTGTCCGTCATGCATGATACGCACCACCATAAACGGTGTTTCCACATCGACTTGCTCATGGGTACTGTGTGTGATGAACGGCAAACCCAAGATGTGACGATAGCTTTGACGCTCATAAATATTGGCATGGCGCAAGGCAGAGACACGGTCATGAAGCATGTTACGGTTGTTGGCCCAAATCAGGCCAGCAGCCAAACCTGCACGGTCGTTCTCAGCAGTGGTGACGGTGTAGAGGCATTGCGCGTCGAAAAAGTCGGGCCATTGCTCCAAAGCATCTTGATCAATGCAACGAATGTAGGCCGCATGAAAGTCAGCAATGCGTTCGCGTAGTGAGAGATTGGACATGATGTTTCTTAAGCCTGCATGAGTTGACGATAGGCTTTCCAAAAACCACGCACAGATGCCTCAGTCACGCGCGAGGGGCTGGAGCTGGTGCTTTCGCCGCCCATTTCAATCACGGCCTCCAAATCACCAGCAGCAGCAATGCCTCGTTGAACAAAACCACCCACGGCACCGTCCTCCATCGACACAAAACCAGCTGGACCAATCAAGTTGGCTTGCTTCAAGCGCACCTCGCGTTGCTCGGGTGTGTCGCTCGCATAACCTAAGTAAGTCCAATGCAAATCGGTAGACGCCACGCCTTTAGGCAGCACTTGGCGAATAGCCAAACAATTTTGAATTTGTTGCAACACAAAGCCAGGGAACACCGACAAGATTTGAAGCGTGATGCCGTCTTCAAACTCTTTAAAACCTTGTAGCAAGCTCGGATCTGCTAAGCGATAGCCATCTTGATCTGATCGCAAACCTTGATCTTGATATTGCTTGCCTGCTTCTTGATCAGGCGCATCAACCATCGAATAACTGACGTGATGACCACCTGATTCGCTCACGATCACCGCACCGCGCTGCGACAAACGGTTGAGTTTGAATGTGGTGAAGAACAGATGCAACAAACTGGCGTGGTAACTGTCCTTGACGTTTTCAAAATACAGTTTCCAGTTGTTAGGTAGCACTTGGGTGAAGCGGCCAATCACCTCCACCGGTTTGTTCAGCACGCGTTCAATACGAGCACAAATTTCGGGGCCCAAATAGTCTTCGATTGAATCAACGTCATCGCTGAAGCTTACAAACACCAGACCACAAAAAACGGCCACGCGGAGTTTGCGCGGTGAGTGATCTTCTTTACAAAAATGCTCAGGCATGCCACCCGCACCGTTCAGGCCCGTCTCAAAGGCTACGCCCTTGAGATTGCCTTGTCGATCATAGGTCCAAGCGTGATAAACACATTGAAAGTCACGCGTCTTGCCGGCACGATCCAAGCAAATCAAAGCACCGCGGTGTGAACAACGGTTTTCAAAGGCGTAGATTTCGCCATCGTCATCCCTCACCACCACCACGGGAGCGCTGCCCACATGGCCTGTTCGGTAATCTCCTGCCTCTGGAATTTCAGAATCCAGACAAAGGTAACTCCAAGCATTGCCTTCGTAAATCTTTTTTTGTTCTTCGGCCAAGACATCTTGACTTTGGTACACCGCATAAGGGACGCGTGTGTAGCTTGGCGTTGACCAGTGAATAGGTTGATAGTCGCTCATACTTATTTCTTTTAATCAACAGTGACGCTGGAATCGCGAATGACTTTTTGCCACTTAGCGGCTTCATCGCGCACAAAGCGACCCATTTGCTCAGGCGTGTTGGCCACCACTTCAGCGCCCTGCTCTGCAAAACGTTGTTGCACATCAGGCATACGCAAAGCTTCCACGATGGTGGCATTGAGTGTCTGAACAACAGACTGCGGTGTACCGCTAGGCGCCACTGCTGCAAACCATGTCACAGCAACCATGCCAGAGATACCAGCCTCATTAAAAGATGGCACGTTGGGCAAGGCGTGAGAGCGCTTGGTATCAGCTACAGCCAAAATGCGAATTTTTCCGCCTTTTTGCAAAGCGGCTGAAGAACTTAAATTGTCAAAAAACACATCAACCTGTCCACCTGCTAAGTCAGCCAGAGCAGGGGCCGTTCCTTTGTAGGGAACGTGCAGCATTTGCGTGCTGGTCAGCGACTGAAACAGGTTAGCCGTCAGGTGCGAGGTGGAACCATTGCCCTGCGAAGCGTACGACACTTTGCCGGGATTTGCTTTGACATACGCAATCAACTCTTGCACAGAATTGACCGGCAGTTTGTTGCTCACTGCTAAAACATTAGGCACCGCAGCCAACACAGTGACGGGTACCCACTTTGTAGCGTCATACGTGAGCTTGGGGTACAAGCTTTGATTGATGGCGATAGGACCAGGGGGAGACACCAATAAGGTATACCCATCTGGATCAGACTTGGCAACAAATTCAGCGCCAATATTTCCCCCAGCTCCTACTTTGTTTTCAACCACCACGCCCTCAGGAAAACGCTTGCGCAATTTGTCTGACAAGATGCGAGGCAACACATCGGCGGTGCCTCCTGCGGGGAAAGGAACAATCATTCGAATCGGACGGGTTGGAAAGTCTGCGGCTTGTGCCACATGCAGACCCAACAACATGGGGACAACCACAAACAAACTGGAAAGTTTTTTCATCTGATTAATTCTTTCATCGAAAGCATAGATTCTGAAAACCTATGCAAGATGCGTCTATTAGAATTTGCGCATATCGCAAATAAGAAAAATATTTATTGAGCCATATCAATCACATGAATTCATCCAAAGCTACTGCCAACGATAAAAACCACATTGCAGGCTTAGCCAAAGGGCTTCAAATATTAAGTGCCTTCAATGGGGCATACACGCGTCTTACCCAGTCACAAGCCGCACGTTTGGTGGGTATCACGCCTGCGGCAGCACGTCGTAGTTTGTTGACGCTGTGCGATCAAGGTTATGTAGCAACAGACGGCAAATATTTTTGGCCCGATCACGGTGTTCTTCGGTTGGCTTACGCCTATGCTTCCGCAACGCGTTTACCGCGTTTACTCCAACCGGCTTTGGATGCCTTGAGCGAGCGAACACGTGAATCCGCATCAATTGCCGTTCTGCACAATCAATATATCTTAGTTGCAGCACGCTCTACCGCCCAACGCAGCTTGACCGTAGGATTAGGCGTTGGGTCGCAGCTCCCCTTGCATTGCTCAGCGACAGGCCGTGTTTTACTCGCGGCTCAACCCATAAAAACACGTGAGGCCATACTAAAAAAAAGCACCTTGCTGAAGATGACGCCTCACACAGAAACCAACTTATTAAAGTTAACAAAAATTTTGACTGAATGTGGATTGAATGGCTATGGCATAAGCAATGAAGAAATTGAATTAGGCGTGCGTTCACTAGCAGTACCATTAATTAACTCAAAGCAAAACGTAATAGCCGCACTAAGTATTTCTAGTCGCGCAGATCGGATGACTAGCAATGACATGGTTAGTAAGTTTTTGCCAATCTTGCTTAAAACACAAGCTTGGGCACAATCACGAATCTAACATCATCTATCAAGCAGATCACTACCTTCTGCTACCCGCTTGACTCTGTCGCGGCGTTCGAATGGATAAAAATCCACACAAATTCCGAACGCACACCCTTGCATTTACGTATGCTGCGATTCGACATATTTAGAGAAGCATCTTGAAACTTGTTGAGCACGATGCCTCTCAAGCAAAGAAAATCAGTGCTTCAGCGACCGCCACAAATGTGAATCCTTACAAAAGAATTCACATCAAGAAGCTCGCACCAATTACCCCACTGCATTTCAGAATACAGAGATTCAATCATCCACAAAAATTTAGAACATTCTCGAAATAACTTTTCAAAACCAGAATCACCCTCTGGGTCGTAGCTTTCCTATATTTAAATATCCAAGACTAAAACATCCCCTTTTCCATGCGATACACAAATCATCATTGACTTGTTAGCTATTTGCTCTTTCGTCGTCAAGATGCTATCGAGATGCTCAACTTCGCCACACAAAACACGAGTTTCACAAGCGCCGCACAATCCCTCTCGGCAACTATGCTCTGGATTCAATCCTTCTGCTAACAGCGCATCAAGTACAGATTGCCCTGCAGCAACAGCGATGAATTTTCCACTCTTTTTTAATTCAATCGTGTAGCCTGATTTCATATCGGTTGACACCGGCGCTTTGATACTGAATCGTTCAATATGAAAATTCTCATACGCGTGATGATTGCAAGCATCTTCGAAAGCAGTGAGCATAGGTACCGGACCACAACAATAAAGATGCGTATCACCAGGGTAACCACCAAGCAACTTCTTTAAATCTGGTGGTCTGTTCATCTCATCATCGAAATGGCATTGCAAACGAATTCGATGATTTGTAAGAGCCTCAATGTCAGCAAGAAAAGCGGCTTGCTTTCTGGACCTTGCGCAATAAATGAAATCAACCTCTGCATCATGCGCTCTTAAATATCGCAGCATTCCCAAAACCGGCGTAACACCAATGCCGCCAGCCACTAGAACTTTTCTCTTTTCTGATGATTCCAGTGGAAAGTTATTACGTGGCTTTGAGATTTGCAGTGTCGTCCCAACATGAAGTTGTTCATGTATGAATTTTGAGCCTCCACGACTTTTTGCATCTTTCAAAACGGCGACCACATAGCGGTGCGATTCGCGAGAGTCATTCAGTAGAGAGTAACTACGTACAAGTCCATTAGGCAAATTCAAATCAATGTGTGAACCCGGCTCAAAATTGACGAACGCTGAACTACCAGGCGCAGGATGCAACTCAATGCTAATTACACCCTCAGCCTCCCATGTAATAGATTTAACGATTGCAATCAAGAAAGGTGAGGACATAAATATTTCGCAAACAAGATCACATTATCGACAGGCCACCATCAACCATGATTGATGTACCAGTCATAAACGAAGCTTCGTCAGAAGCCAGCCAAAGAATTGGTGCGGCGATTTCTGCAGGTGTAGCCCAACGACCAAGCAGTGAAGTACTTTGACGTTCAGACTTCAGTTTTTCAACATCCTTACCTACAGCCTGAGCACGTGTCACATGAAAGTCAGTCAAAGTAGAACCAGGACAGACGGCATTGACGCGAACACCATTTGGCGCCTCTTCAAACGCTAGCGTCCTTGTCATTGCTAACTGTCCCGCTTTTGTTGCGTCATAAAGCCCCATGCCTTTTCGTCCAGTCACTGCGTAACAAGACGAAACGTTCACGATGCTTCCACGACCACTTCGACGTAAAGCAGGTAGCGCAGCACGAGCGTAGTTTGCACACCCCACAAAATTGACATCGACCATGGCATGCCATTCAGCAGGTGTGGCATCCGACAGTAGAGAGTAATTACGCATAGCAGCGTTGTTGACCAACACATCAAGACTTCCAAAGTCATTTAATGCTTTTTCAACGATATCAAACGCAGCTTTCTCGTCAGAAACGTCTGCAGCGTACTGAGCGATTCGAGCATTTGGAATAACGGACCTGATTAACTCCGATGTGCGCAATAGCGCCTCTTGGTTAAAGTCAACAATGACAACTGAAGCCCCTTCTTGACAAAATAAATGTGCTGTTGCAGCACCTATGCCAGCACCGCCACCAGTGATCAATGCAGTTTTGTTAAGTAGTCTCATATGATCCTCAATCGGCTTTTGCACCAGTAGCCTTGATTACTTTGCCCCAGCGTGGTATCTCAGATCCAATCCAATTACGGAACTGATCGGGAGATCCAGCGATCACCTCAAACTCCATGGACTCCAGTTTTTCGCGAACTTCCGTAGATTTCAAAATTTTTACAAGCTCTTTGTTGTATCGATCAATTACTGGCTTTGGCGTGCCAGCTGTCGTTAAGAAACCAATCCAAGACGTTGCTAAAAAATCAGGATATCCAGACTCAATCAATGTTGGAACTGTTGGTGTACTTGGAAATCTTTTCTGACCTGATGTAGCAATCAACCGTAGGCGCCCTTCTTTTAAAAATTGCTGAACATTGCCGGGCACAAGAAATGCTGCATCCACATTGCCTGCAAGCAAATCTGTAATCGCTGGACCTGCACCACGGTAAGGAATGTGTGTGATTTCGACACCAGCAGCAAGCTTGAACATCTCCATCGTCAAATGAGATGCGCTGCCTACTGCAATTGACGCGTACGACATCTTGCCGCCACTAGATTTGGCATAAGCAACCATTTCCTGTACGTTTTTTATGGGCAAAGCAGGGTTCACGACCAAATACTGAGGTGCAGCAACAGCCAAGGTGATTGGTGCCAAATCTTTAACAGAGTTATACGGCATTTTTTCAAACAAACTTACATTGATCGCAAGTGGCCCGTTATATCCAACTAAAAGTGTGTATCCATCTGGAGTTGCTTTAGCGACGAAATCGGCACCGATATTCCCTCCAGCACCAGGCTTGTTTTCAACAATGACCGGTTGCCCAATAGCCTCTGATAACTTAGGTGCAACGATCCGAGCGAGCACATCATTAGTACTTCCAACAATTGGCACGATGATCTTTACAGGCTTTGTTGGACTCCATTCTTTTGCAAACACAGAATTGCTGATACTTATCCACACCAAGAAGAAGATCGTTGCTTTCCATTTTTTTTTCATATTCATTTTTGTCTCCATTTAAAAATCGTTTTCAAATAGAAAACAACGGTTGATCTAAACCATCAGAAAGATTTTTTTGCGCCCACTCAACTGGATCAACAGATCTATCAAGCACTACACCAGCAGCTCTTACGCGTTGTTCAATAGCATTTAGTGCCGGAGGTTCAGTTCCTTGCTCCAAACCCAAAGCAGCTTCGTGCAGCATTCGTCGTGCCATCACAATAGCTTTATCAGTAGGGAGCAACTGCTCTGCCTCGTGGTTTTGAATCGGTCCCATACTTTCTTGCAAAGAATAATCTTGCGCAGCAAATCCAAAAATTCCGCTATAAGCGCGTTTATCTTTTTGCGCTACTCGATCCATCAGATAGTCGTTATCGCGATTCGCTTTGGGAACAAAACTGCCAGGTGCTTCATATTCAACATGAATGCCTTTGCCGGCCACCATCGCTGATCGCTCTTCTGCTGATAGTGGCTTATCAGGATGCCAGTTCATGCTCCATGCCATGCAACTGTGATCGTCAATTGGCACCCAAATGTGCCCACCTAACGCATGATGTCCAAATGGAGGAATCAAAGTGAACCATGGAAATAACCATTGAGTCACTCGCCAGTAATAAGAATCAGGTTCACCGTTACGACGTCCAAACAACGTCAAACCAAATGGGTTCTTTTCAATTTCAAAGATTACATTTCCATCAGCTTTGATGTAATCCAATGCTTTAACTCCTTGGTGCATCGGATCGCCATCTACTTCATAACTGTGCACGAATGACACATGACTTGTGTCAATTCCACCTTCCATCGCTTGCAAATAGTTGGAGTATTGGATGCGTTTAGAAACAAATACATGGCTCTCTGGCAAATTGCACCACTCCAACTCAGGGGGTTCTGGCTGCTTGTCTGCAGGCCCCATGTAAGCCCAAACGATACCGCCGCGCTCTATACACGGATAAGCCTTGATGTGCATTCGCGCACATGCTTGTGGCGACGATGGAACATCAACACACTTGCCATCTCCATCAAATTTGACGCCGTGATAAGCACAACGAATACCGTTTTCCTCATTCCGGCCAAAGTACAACGAAACACCGCGATGGGAGCAAAATTCATCGATCAACCTTGCTTTGCCATTGCTGTCACGAAATGCCAATAACTTCTCTCCGAGCAATCCAACACGAACTTGTGGGCCATCAGCATCCGCAATCTCACTCGACATCAATGCTGGTACCCAATAACGACGCATCAGATTACCCATCCGGGTACCGACATTTGTTTGCGTCAACGCTTCTGACATCTCTTTGTTCATAACTTCAATCTCCTTTGATTTACGTGTTTTGTTACTTTGTTCGAACCAACTTAAATGTCCACCTGATGAGACATGTGTTCATTATACGGACAAGCCTGATCTATGTCAACAAAATTTAGATCCACTTAAGCATCTGTAAAATCTAAGCCTTACTCGCGCTATAAGGGGCGAACTAAATGAATCTATAAAAGGCAATAAGTTGATACAAAACGAAAAAGTGGCTGATAGCGTTCGAGCTGTGGACAGAGCTCTCGAGATCCTTATGGCGTTTACGTCTAATGACTACGAACTTTCTGTTGCTGATTTACTCAAGCGAGTTAAGTTGAGCCGCCCTACTTTGTATCGTCTGCTAAATACGCTCGAACAATGTGGCTTTGTTGTATCAGCGGGGGAACCACAAAAATTTCGATTAGGCCCATCTATCGGGCACTTGGCACATGTGTGGACATCCAGCTTGGATATTGGTGTGGTTGCACAACCAATGATGCATCGCTTGAGAAATGCAACAGGAGAAACAGTCGCTCTATTTTTGAGACAAGGTGCTTTTCGGATCTGCGTTGCAGAACTACCTAGCGCTCATCCATTGAGTTTCAAACGAGGCGTGGGCTATCAAGAACAAATTGTTTTGGGTGCAAGTGGCAGAGTGATACTTGCTTTTGCAAATGAAACAAACAATGCTTTAGGGGACTATTCCGTTAATACCAAGCTTGACCTCGAATTACTAAGTTCTGAACTTACGAAGATTCGAAAACAAGGTTACGCAACAAGCCGCGATGAGTTAATTGAAGGTGCTGTTGCTGTAGCAGCTCCGTTCTTCAATAGTGCAGAACAAGTAGCTGGATCTATTGCCATCTTTGGACCTAGCGTCCGGTTAAAGGATGAACAAGTGTCTGAATCTGGAAATTTGCTCGTAGCTGAAGCACGCCTCCTATCTGCGGCACTTGGTGCCAAGCTCGATATCCTTTGATGTGAATCCTCACTAAAAGTCACCGTTAAATACGTGTAAAGGCTTTTACTAATGGCCATGCTGGCATCAGACATACCCGAATGGGTACTCTGCCTTTTTTGTCACGAGGCCATCATTGCGGAGATCGACATCTGAACCCACAACTGGTCGAGTGCGAGGTCACTCCCCTGCACTTCAACTTCGATGTTGCGTCGGAATGTTTTGACTGAGATCTTTGTATCGCCTGCTTCGACCTGCCCCACGTACTCCACGTCATATTGCGGTATCAATTCACCATCGGGCAATGCAGATCGCACAGTCGTGAGGAAACAGCCCTTGTAGCTATCAACCAACTCCCATGCTTCATCAGCTCGCAATTGGTTCAACTTGAGTAAACGCTGCACTGTTAATCGCACAGCATCAGCCATCATGCCTTTGACCTCGGGGACTTCATCTTCAATCGACACGCCGCTGTCTAGTTTTCTCAATACAGCTTTATAGAACACGACGTTGGCACGAGCCTGCTCACTGAGCTCAAATGATCTCTTGGCCATCGTCATAAACGCCTCATGCAAATCTGAACGAGAGTAAGAGTTTTCGGTCGTGGCTGTAGGTGATGTCATCGCAAAACTCCTTGATTAGTTGGGCGCTGCTGCCGCAGAGGTTTTTTGCAATTCCTCGCGCAACTCTTCGAGCGCAGGCTCGTTTTGTTGCTTCAGCGAAATGCTGAGACCCGTACTCAATTCGGCCATGAACATCAACTCGTCGTTGGGCGTACTGTTCAACAACCTCGCAATGGATGTCTCGGTAGAACCACCCTCGCCTTGTCCCGAAAACTGCGCCGCATTCATCAAAGGATTCATGTGGTTGTAGAACTTGGCAATCATGGTGGCGCTCGTTCGTACCTGCGCTTGAATTTGCTCCGCTGTAAGGCCCTTTGCAATCATTTGCGTAATCGCAAAGTGACGCAAGCTGTACAAGGTTCTCTCCTGCCCTGTCGTTGGACATAGAAGCATTTCCATGTCTTCAAGGAACTGCCTGAACTGGGCAATCAAATGCGTGGGTTGCAGGCCATTGCGCGGTCGGAACACACGCGATTCATGCTTTTCATCCAATACTTGCTGAAGCGTCTTGCCCTGCAACTCTGGCGCCAATTCAATCAGTCGCACTAGGTACGTTTTGCAACTTTCATGAAACACGGCAAACATGGGCTTGTTCTTTTTAACCGTCTTGCCCTTTTGTATGCGTGCATAGAGCACTGGTTTTTCTAACCCTACGTCACGCAACTCAATATGACGCCATTCGAGATACTCCATCTCAGTACCTGGGCGCATGCCAGTTGCTGCTGCAAACGGGACATAAATTGACAACAACTCACGAAGTTCGCGGGTTCGACCAATTCGCCCCTCTTGAACCCAGCCAGCAAATTTGGAGGCCATATGAAGTACCTCTTGGGACGAGAAGTCTGGACGTCGTCCACCATGCTCTCCCGTGTTCTTGAGCACTGGGCGTTGCAGGCTACTCATATAGGCGCGTTCGATGGCGTAATCAAAAACCAGATTCAGGGCAGCGTTGTGATTCGCTTGAGCGCTATGACTCAGCTCACGTCCAACTTTTTCACGTCGCCATTCACAGAACTCGGTGAACACAACTTGGTTGATGCGGTCAACGTTGTAACCACCAAAAAATGGGATCAAGTAGCCGTTAATGGCGTTGATGTAGTCGTTGTTGCTTCCGCGTTTGGTCTTGTCCTGCGCCACCTTCATTTCAAGATCACGCAACACCACTTCAGCCACAGCTTTGAACTTCTTGGAAACAACTGGGTGTCCGGCCTTGGCCAGCACCTTGGCCTCAAACCACTGCTCTTCAGCAAAAGCTTTGGCTTTTTCTAGATTAGGCGTACCTGTTGCCTTACGGATCCATTTGCCGATAGCATCGACTTTGAAGTGAGCTTGCCAACGCTCACTGTCAGGGCGACGAACTAAACGAATTTCGTTTTCTCGCACAACAACGGTTTCAGGGCTTCTTTCCTTCATGTGTGCAGTGTACGAGCCATTTATCAAAATCGCAATCAGAATTCACAGAAGAACCGTGTAATAACCGTGTAATGCATAAAACAATAAAAAAGCACTTAACTCGCGAGAGCTAAGTGCTTGATTTATAAGGATAAATCCTTGGAGGCGCGACCCAGAGTCGAACTGGGCTAAACGGATTTGCAATCCGGTGCATAACCGCTTTGCTATCGCGCCATCTACTTTGACGAAAAAGGGAAGCAATTGATGCTTCCCTTATCGAATTTGGAGCGGGAAACGAGGCTCGAACTCGCGACCTCAACCTTGGCAAGGTTGCGCTCTACCAACTGAGCTATTCCCGCATAATCTATGTATTCTAGTGCATTTTTAGCTGTATTTTGCAATGCACTGGAAAAATCTTAATGCTTGATGGCCTCCACTTTAGCCCCAGCCTCAACAGCCGAGGCTGAGGAAACAGAGGGCACATCATCAGGCAACGGTGTCGGCATTTTTTCGAGCGCAATTTCCAGAACTTTATCAATCCAACGTACCGGCACGATCTCCAAACCGTTTTTCACATTTTCTGGAATCTCTTGCAAGTCTTTGACGTTTTCCTCTGGAATCATCACTGTCTTAATACCACCACGCAATGCAGCCAAAAGCTTCTCTTTCAAACCACCAATAGCTGTCACTTCACCTCGCAGCGTAATCTCGCCCGTCATAGCCACATCCGCACGCACAGGAATACCTGTAAGCGCTGAGACCAAGGCGGTCGTCATAGCGGCACCTGCACTGGGGCCATCTTTAGGCGTTGCGCCATCTGGCACGTGGATGTGAATATCGCGCTTCTCTAACAACTCCTCCGAGATGCCCAAGCGACGTGCACGACTGCGCACCACTGTACGCGCGGCTTCAACCGACTCTTTCATTACATCGCCCAGCGAACCCGTACGCGTGATGGTGCCTTTACCAATCATGATGGCTGCTTCGATGGTGAGCAGATCACCCCCAACTTCAGTCCATGCCAAACCAACCACTTGACCTACTTGGTTTTCAGCTTCAGCTCGTCCATAGGTGTACTTGCGAACACCTAAGAAATCAGGCAGGTTATCTGCTGTCACTTTGACCTGTGGCTTCATTTGCTTCAACAACAAAGCCTTGACCACTTTGCGGCAAATCTTGGACATTTCACGCTCAAGCGAACGCACACCGGCCTCACGCGTGTAATAGCGCACGATGTCACGCACAGCGCCTTCATCCACCAACAGCTCTTCGTCTTTGACGCCGTTGTTCTTCATTTGCTTTGGCAGCAAATATTTCATGGCGATGTGTGTTTTCTCGTCTTCGGTATAGCCCGACAAACGGATCACCTCCATCCGATCCAGCAAAGCTGGAGGAATGTTCATTGAGTTTGATGTCGCCACAAACATCACGTCGCTGAGGTCGTAATCGACTTCAACGTAATGATCACCAAACTTGTTGTTTTGCTCAGGATCCAACACTTCTAGCAAAGCACTGGAAGGATCACCACGTGAGTCAACGCCCAACTTGTCAATCTCGTCGAGCAAAAACAAGGGATTGCGCGTGCCAACCTTGGTCAAACTTTGCAGCACCTTACCTGGCATGGCACCTATGTAGGTACGACGATGGCCACGGATTTCGGCCTCATCGCGCATACCGCCCAAGGCCATGCGCACGTATTTGCGGCCTGTGGCTTTGGCAATCGATTGCCCGAGCGAGGTTTTACCCACGCCAGGAGGTCCCACCAAACACAAAATAGGAGCCTTTACCTTGTCGACGCGCTGCTGAACAGCGAGGTACTCCAAGATGCGGTCTTTGACTTTATCGAGGCCATAGTGGTCTTCATTCAAGACATCTTCGGCATTGCCAAGGTCGTGTTTGATCTTGGTTTTTTTAGTCCAAGGCAAGCCCACCAACACATCGAGGTAATTACGCACCACCGTCGCTTCTGCTGACATGGGCGACATGAGTTTGAGCTTCTTCAACTCAGCCTCGGCTTTCTTGCGCGCTTCTTGAGGCATGCGAGCCGCTTTGATCTTTTTCTCAACCTCTTCTATGTCGGCACCTTCTTCGCCCTCACCCAGCTCCTTTTGGATGGCTTTGACTTGTTCGTTCAAATAGAAGTCGCGTTGATTTTTTTCCATTTGGCGTTTGACACGTCCACGGATTTTTTTATCCACGTTGAGGATTTCAACTTCGCGCTCGATTTGTTCAAACAAATTAGACAAACGCTCGCGCACAGGCGACAAGTCCAGCACGACTTGCTTGCTCTCTAGCTTCAAAGGCAAGTGCGCGGCAATGGTGTCAGCCAAGCGACCAGGATCGTCGATGCTGGCAATGGAGGTCAAGATTTCAGGAGGAATCTTTTTATTCAGTTTGACGTATTGATCAAACTGCTGCATCACCGCACGGCGCAAGGCCTCCACCTCGCTACCGCTTTCTGCAGGCAGCACTTCAATGGGAGTCACATGAGCAGTGAAATGCGACTCACCGTCTTCAATGCCATCTACTTTGGCGCGTTGCTGGCCTTCGACCAATACCTTCACGGTACCGTCTGGCAACTTGAGCATTTGTAAGATCGTAGAAACGCAGCCGACTTCAAACATGTCGGTGACTGCGGGTTCATCTTTGGCGGCTGCTTTTTGCGCCACCAACATGATGCGGCGTTCAGCAGCCATCGCCGCTTCAAGTGCTTTGATGCTCTTAGGTCGCCCCACAAATAATGGGATAACCATGTGCGGAAACACCACCACATCGCGCAAAGGCAGCAGGGGAAGTTCAAGAGGGGTAGCGGGCAGAGGGGGTTGTCCAGACATGGTCAGCCTTCCAGTAAAAAAGGGACAGGCTTTTTGCACTGTCCCCGAGTTCAATCATCAAGCCTTTTTGGCGGCCTCTCGGTACACCAACAAAGGAGGTTTGTTTTCTTCGATGGTGGCTTCATCAACCACCACCTTTTCGACGTCAGGCGAATTCGGTAATTCGTACATGGTGTCGATCAGGGATTGTTCAAGGATAGAGCGTAACCCACGTGCACCTGTTTTACGAGCCAAGGCTTTTTTAGCAATCGCACGCAAAGCGGCTGGACGGATTTCAAGCTCAGCACCTTCCATGGCCAAAAGCTTGCTGTACTGTTTCACCAAAGCATTCTTTGGCTCAGTCAAGATTTGCACCAGCGCGTCTTCGGTCAGCTCAGCCAAAGTTGCGACCACAGGCATACGACCCACCAATTCAGGGATCAGGCCAAATTTAATGATGTCTGCGGGTTCAACTTCGCCAAACACTTCAGAGAGGCTACGTGACTCTTTGCTCTTGACGGTTGCACCAAAGCCAATACCTGAAGCTTCTGTGCGGTTCTCAATGACTTTTTCAAGCCCTGCAAACGCGCCACCGCAAATGAACAAGATGTTGGTCGTATCGATTTGCAAGAAATCTTGGTTGGGATGCTTGCGACCACCTTGAGGTGGGATGCTCGCCATCGTGCCTTCAATCAACTTGAGCAACGCTTGTTGCACGCCCTCACCCGACACGTCGCGTGTGATGGATGGGTTATCAGACTTGCGCGAAATTTTGTCAATTTCATCGATGTAGACAATGCCGCGTTGTGCACGCTCCACGTCGTAATCGCAAGTTTGCAGCAGCTTTTGAATGATGTTTTCAACGTCTTCCCCCACATAACCGGCTTCGGTCAAGGTGGTGGCATCAGCCATGACAAACGGCACATCCAGCATACGAGCCATGGTTTGTGCCAGCAATGTTTTGCCGGAACCGGTTGGGCCGATCAACAAAATGTTGCTTTTGGTCAACTCCACATCGTCTTTCTTCGACGACTCTTTGTGCTTCAAACGCTTGTAATGGTTGTAGACCGCAACCGCCAACGTGCGCTTGGCAGGCTCCTGACCAATCACGTAGTTGTCCAAGTTGGCTTTGATCTCTGCAGGCGTGGGTAAGTCTGCACCTTTTTCTTTAGCGGCCTCTAGACCTGGCAGCTCGTCACGGATGATTTCATTGCACAAATCAATACATTCGTCACAGATGAAGACCGACGGTCCTGCGATGAGTTTTTTAACCTCGTGCTGACTCTTACCGCAGAAGGTGCAGTAGAGCGTTTTTTCGCCAGAAGCGCCTTTTTTTTCAGCCATGTCGTTGCGTGTGTGTAGAAAGAGGTCGAACAGTCGTTAAGCGCGTTTGCTGATCACTTGATCAATCAAACCGTACTCTTTGGACTCATCGGCGCTCAAGTAGTAATCGCGTTCAGTGTCACGCTCAATTTTCTCAAGGGGCTGGCCTGTGCGTTCAGCCAAGATGCGGTTCAACTGGTCGCGCGTCTTCAAAATTTCACGGGCGTGAATTTCAATTTCCGTCGCTTGACCACGCGCACCACCCAAAGGCTGGTGAATCATGACTTTAGAGTTGGGCAGCGAGAAACGCTTGCCCTTCTCACCGGCCGTCAGCAAGAACGCGCCCATGCTGGCAGCCATACCGATGCACAGCGTAGACACATGGGGCTTGATGAAGTTCATGGTGTCGAAAATCGACATGCCAGCGCTCACAGAACCACCAGGAGAGTTGATGTAAAGCGAGATGTCTTTATCAGGGTTCTCGCTCTCAAGGAACAACAACTGAGCGACCACCAAGTTGGCCGTTTGATCGTTGACTTCGCCCACCAAGAAGATCACGCGTTCTTTGAGCAGGCGTGAATAGATGTCGTAAGACCGCTCACCGCGGCCCGACTGCTCAATCACCATGGGGACCATGCCCAAAGCTTGTGTATCCAGTGCGCTCATGTTGTTTCCTTATAGGAGGATCAGGCTTGACCCATCAATTCGTCGAATGAAATTGCTTTGGCGTTGACCTTAGCTTTAGACAAGATGAAGTCAGTCACATTGTTTTCAATGACGATGGCTTCAACTTCACCCAAACGGCTCATATCGCTGTAATACCAACGCACCACATCAGCTGGTTTTTCGTAGCTGGAAGCCAATTCTTCGATGTGAGCTTTGATTTGCTCGGGCGTCGCTTGCAAGTTGTTGGCGCGAACCAAATCGGCCACCACCAAGCCCATACGCACGCGTTTTTCAGCTTGCGGACGGAACACATCGTCAGGAATCGGGGCTTTGTCAGCGTCTTTGATGCCACGGGCCTTCAAGTCAGCGCGAGCGCCTTCAATCATGCGGTCGAGTTCAGCTTGCACGCTGGCTTTTGGCAAATCGAGTTCAGCTTTGGTCGCCACAGCGTCCAAAGCGGCTTGCTTGTTGCGGCCCAACAAACGGAATTTCACTTCACGCTCGAGGTTGTTTTTGATGTCTGCGCGCAAACCAGCAACAGTCGCATCAGCCACACCCAAAGACTTGGCCAATTCGTCGGTCACTTCTGGCAAGTGAGCGGCTTCGACTTTCTTCAAAGTCACCAAGAAATCAGATTGCTTACCAGCCACGTCTTTACCGTGGTAGTCGGCGGGGAAGCTCAAGGGGAAAGTTTTGCTTTCGCCTGATTTCATGCCGCGCACTGCGTCTTCAAACTCTTTGAGCATTTGGCCTTCGCCAAGCAAGAACTGGAAATCTTCAGCTTTGCCGCCTTGGAAAGGTTCACCGTCGATCTTGCCTTCGAAGTCGATGGTCACACGGTCGCCGTCTTGGGCTGCCCCATCCAAACCACGCTGAGCAAAAGTGCGACGTTGCTTACGCAAAATCTCAATGGTCTTGTCAATCGCAGCATCTGTCACGTCGGCAGACACTTTGTCCACCTCTACGGTGGCCAAATCAGCAAATTTAACTTCTGGGTACACCTCAAAAATAGCTTCGAAGTGCATTTCACCCTGAGGAGCACCTTCTTTCTCAGTGATGGAGGGTTGGCCAGCGACGCGCAATTTGGCTTCGTTGGTGGCCACAGCAAATGCTTCACCCACTTTGTCGTTCATGACTTCAAACTGAGTGGAATAACCATAACGTTGAGCCACGATGTTCATTGGCACTTTGCCTGGACGGAAGCCGTCGATCTTGACTTGGCGTGCCACGCGCTTCAAACGCACGTCCACTTCCTTGGCGATGACATCGACAGGCAACGTCAACGTGATTTTGCGTTCCAGTTTTTCCAAAGTTTCAACGGTCACAGCCATGTGGTTTCTCCTAAATTGGCATGGTTAGCAGCAGCCTAAAGGCCGCTTGCTCTAAATCAAGTGGTGCGCGGGGCGGGACTCGAACCCGCACATCCTTGCGGACGTCAGGACCTAAACCTGGTGCGTCTACCAATTTCGCCACCCGCGCGGGTTTCTAAATAACAACGGGTGGCCAGATAAGACCACCCGTTTGAAATCGGTCAGCTTGGCATTTTAGACGGCTTTTCGACTCGAAACCATGCTGCATACATAGCAGGCAGAGCGAGCAGCGTCAAGACAGTGGCAACGATCAAGCCCCCCATGATGGCAACGGCCATCGGGCCCCAAAAAACGCTGCGTGTGAGCGGAATCATGGCCAACACAGCAGCCGCAGCCGTCAGCACAATCGGGCGTAGGCGACGCACTGCGGATTCGACAATGGCCTCCCATGCAGGTACGCCACTGGCACGATCTTGCTCAATTTGATCGATCAAGATCACGGAATTGCGTTGAATCATGCCCATCAGCGCGATCACGCCCAGCAGCGCCACAAAGCCAAAAGGACGATTCAGCACAATCAACGCGCCAGCAACACCAGCCAGACCCAAAGGACCTGTGAGAAAGACCAACATCGCGCGGCTAAAGCTATTCAGTTGCAGCATCAGCAAAGTAAACGTGATGAACAACATCACAGGCATGCCTGCTGAAATGGAGCTGGAGCCTTTAGAGCTTTCTTCCACAGCACCCGCGACCTCAATCCGATAAGTTGCAGCATCTGCCTCGGCCCATTTCGCTTCGAGTGCTTTCAAATCAGGCAGCAACTGTTTCGTCACCGTCGCGCCTTGCAAACCCTCGATGATGTCGCACTGAACGGTGATGGCGTACTCGCGCCCTTCGCGCCACATCACGCCTGGCTCCCATGAAAACACAGGCTTTGCAATTTGCGTCATCGGAATCATGCGTCCCGATGCCGTAGAGATGTAGGCATTGGTCAAATCACTGATGGCATCGCGTTCATTCAGGGGCTGGCGCAACACAATATCAATGAGTTTGTTGTCCTCACGAAACTGCTCCACAGCGGACCCCACCAACAACGTGCGCGTGGCTTGGGCAATGGATTGACTGGTCACACCCAGCGTACGGGCTTTGGCTTGATCAACTTCCAATCGCACCACTTTGACAGGCTCATTCCAGTTGTCGTTTACCCCACGGGTTGCCGGATTGGTGCGCATTTGCGCCTTCACTTCGTCGGCATGAACACGCAACACTTTGGGGTCGGGACCAACCACGCGGAACTGCACAGGGTACGGAACAGGAGGACCGTTGGGGAGCAACTTGGTACGCGCGCGAACCTCTGGAAACTCTTGTGCCAACAGGGTTGGCAAAGCCAAACGCAAAGACTCGCGACGTTCCAAACTCTCAGGCACCACCATCATTTGGGATACGTTGGTCTGCGGAAATACTTGGTCTAGCGGCAAATAAAAACGAGGAACGCCCGATCCGATCCATGTGCTCACCGTTTGAACACCCGGTTCTTTCAGTAGGCGCTGCTCTACAGCCTGTGTGATCGCCTCATTCGCCTTGAAAGAAGTGCCTTCTGGGAACCACAAATCCACCAAAATTTCAGGACGGCTTGAATCTGGGAAGAACTGCTGCTGTACGCGTCCCATCCCCACCAAACCCAAGACAAAAATCAACACCGTGATGCCGATCGCTTTCCAGCGGTATTCAACGCACCAAGTGACCGCAGTACGGAAATGTTTGTAAAAAGGGCCGTCAAACAGCTCGTGTTCGCCACCATGTTCACCGTGCGGTTTGACTTGCAGCAACAAAGTTCCTAAATACGGCACAAAGTACACCGACACCCACCAACTCAACAGCAACGCAATCACGGTCACCGCGAAAATTGCATAGGTGTACTCCCCCACCGTGGACTTAGCCATGCCAATCGGCAAAAAGCCAGCCGCGGTGATCAACGTGCCCGTCAACATAGGCATCGCGGTCACTTCATACGCAAAGGTAGCGGCGCGAACACGGTCATAGCCCTCTTCCATCTTTCGCACCATCATCTCCACAGCAATGATGGCGTCATCCACCAGCAGGCCAAGCGCGATGATGAGTGAACCCAAGGAAATTTTGTGCAAGCCAATGCCCCAGTAGTGCATGGCCAAAAACGTCATCGCCAATACCAGCGGGATGGTGATGGCCACCACCAAACCTGGGCGTACGTCTACATACCAACCATAACGCCCACCTTTGTGCAGCCCCAAAGCCACAAAGCTGACGAACAACACAATCAGCACCGCTTCAATCAGCACACGAACAAACTCACCGACCGACTTAGACACAGCCTTGGGTTGGTCTTGTACTTGCGCCAGAGTCACGCCGACAGGCAATGTTTTTTCAATGTGTGCGATCGCCACTTTCAAGGCTTTGCCTAAAACAATGATGTCGCCTCCCTTGGCCATAGACACCCCCAAGGCAATCACAGACTTACCTTGGTGATGCACTTTGACCACCGCTGGGTCAACATAACCGCGTTGAATAGTGGCAATATCACCGAGCTTGAACTCTTGGCCTGAACTACCGCGAATGGGCATGGCTCGCAGTTGTTCCTCGGTTTCAAACTGGCCGCCAATGCGAACTTGCAGCACATCTAATGGGGCTTGTACCGAACCCGCGTTTTCAACAGCGTTTTCTTGACTCAGTTGGGCCAATACAGCGCTGACATCCAGCCCCAATTGGGCTAATTTCTTTTGTGGAATTTCAACGAAGATTTTTTCGTCTTGAACACCAAACTGCTCCACCTTGGCCACGTCTTTGACGCGTAAAAGTTGTTGGCGTACATCGTCCGCAAATTTTTTAACTTCAGCAGGAGTAAAGCCTGGTGCGTCCAGTGCATAAATCACACCATACACATCACCAAACTCATCGTTGAAAAATGGACCCTGTACCCCCTGCGGCAAGGTGTAGCGGATGTCGCCAATTTTCTTGCGAACCGTGTACCAGACATTGGGTACATCACTTGGTTTGGAAGAGTCTTTGATCTGAAAAATGATTTGTGACTCGCCCGGCTTGGAATAGCTGCGAATCTTGTCTGCGTAGGGCACTTCTTGCAGCGTGCGTTCGAGCTTGTCTGTGACTTGTTCTGCCACTTGCTGTGCTGTTGCGCCCGGCCAATAGGTGCGCACCACCATGGCACGGAAGGTGAACGGCGGATCTTCGTCTTGCCCCAACTGAAAGTAGGACGCAATGCCAAGGACCATCAGCACCACCATCAAGTAGCGCGTCAGCGCTGGATGATCGAGCGCCCACTTAGAGAGGTTGAACTTGTCTTCCATGCTCACCTCACTTGACTGCGCCGAAGATCGAAACTTTTTGCCCTGCGGTCAACACATGCACGCCAGACATCACCACTTGGTCCCCTTTTTCTAAACCAGCCGTCACCACCGCGTCATTGCCGTCGGCTGTGTTGACTTCGATCGTTCGCGATTTCACGGTCATGGATTGGGGATCGAGCACCCACACGGATGTCGCACCAGCGTCCATGCGCAGGGCACTGGTCGGCAATTTGATCGTGGGCTTCGCAGTCGTCGATGACAGCGGCAAAGTCACGGTAACTGTCGAGCCCAAGACAGGGTTTGCGTCTTTGGGCAGGGCTGCTTTAACGATAAACGTGCGCGTCACGGGGTCTGCACTGCCCGACACGTCGCGCACCACGGCCTCTTGGGTACGTCCGTCCAACCACTGACGCACATTCACTTTGACACCCGTTTTTAACAAATTCAATTTGTCTTCTGCCACGGCAAACACCACATCACGCGGCCCATCCAACGCCAGACGCACCACCGGTTGACCTGCTGCAACCACTTGACCTGCGTTGGCATCCACCGAAGTAATGATGCCCGCACCATCTGCCAATAAACGGGTGTAGCCCGATTGATTACCCTGCACGGCGCTTTGTGCTTGCGCTTGTTTCCACTGGGCTTGCGCTGAAATAAAAGCAGCCTCACGACGCTGCAACTCAGCTGCGCTGATAAAACCTTGCGCATGCAAATCTTGATAACGTTTGAAATCAGCCCCCGCCACATCCTGATTGGATTGGGCTGCAACGAGCTGAGCTGCCGCCGCATCTGCTGTGACGCGGTAGTCTTGCGGATCAATTTGTGCAAGCAATTGACCGGCTTTCACACGTTGACCGATTTCGGCTGGACGACTCAACACCTTGCCGCCCACGCGAAAACCCAAGGTCGACTCAATGCGCGCACGCACCTCGCCGGAAAACTCCAATTCAAGTGCTGAACCAGACTCCCCCACGGTCATCACCTTCACGGCACGAATGGGCTCTTGCGGTGCAGGACCTTTGCCGCAAGCGGTTAAGGCGACAAGAACAAAAATAGAAAGCGCATAGCGCCCAACTGGCAACAATGAATGAATCATAAAGTGCTCTATTTATTTAATGACTGATTAGTTATTAATGTAGCCGATATTGCTAGGCTGCTTATTTAGACTTATCTAAATAGGGCAGGAGACAATCGGGGCAACTTATGTCAAGCATTGAACATTACGAAAATTTTCCCGTTGCATCTTGGCTGTGCCCAGCCAAGTTACGACCGGCGGTGCAGGCGCTGTACCACTTTGCGCGGACTGCGGATGACTTGGCGGACGAAGGCGATGCCCCTGCCCACCACCGATTGGACGACCTTGGCGAATACCGCGCCGACTTGCAAAATTGTCTCAGCCACGGCAAGGCCACCAGCCTGCGTTGGCCTCATGTGTTTGATGCGTTGCAGGGTGCCGTGCAAAACTACCAACTCCCCGTTCAGCCTTTGTTTGATTTGCTGGACGCATTCGAGCAAGACGTGGTCTACACCAGCATTGGCCAAGGCTATCGGAATCGCGCTGAACTACTGGACTACTGCCGCCGCTCGGCCAACCCCGTAGGCCGTTTGATGCTGCACTTGTACGGCGTGAACGATGAAACTTCACTTTCACAAAGCGATGCCATCTGCACCGCCTTACAACTCATCAACTTTTGGCAAGACCGCAGCGAAGACCTGCAACGCAACCGCAACTATTTGCCACAAGGCCACACACTCACAGAGGAGCTTCGCTTCGCGCGTGAACTCATGCAGCAAGGAGCCCCTCTGGCACGCCACATCAAAGGACGCGCAGGTTGGGAACTTCGTGCGGTTGTGCAAGGCGGTTTACGCATCTTGGACAAACTTGATACGCGCATTGAGTCTGCCGATCACACCCAACTTGCTCGCCTATCCTGAAAAAGCTTGATTTCATACGCATCCTCTGGCGCTGCGTGCGCATGTAAGCGGTATCCGCGTGCCCGATAATCGGGCATACATGACACCTCAAGACTACGTTCAACAAAAAGCCTCTGCATCTGGCAGCAGCTTTTATTACGCCTTTCTCTTTTTGCCTCCCAAGCGACGCGCGGCCATCACCGCGTTTTATGCGTTCTGCCGCGAAGTTGACGACGTGGTGGACGAAGTCAGCGATCCCGGCGTGGCAGCAAGCAAACTGGCTTGGTGGCACAACGAAGTGCGACAAGCCTTTGCAGGCAACCCCAATCACCCCGTGACGCAAGCCCTGATGCCTTTGGTGGCAGAGTTCGGTATTGAAGAGGCCGCCTTGCAATCGGTCATTGATGGTTGCGAAATGGATCTGACACAAACGCGTTACTTGGACTACCCCAACCTCACACGCTATTGCCATTTGGTTGCCGGTGTGGTGGGTGAAGTTTCGGCCCAAATTTTTGGCCAAACCGATGCAGCCACCACCGCCTATGCCCACAAACTAGGGCAAGCATTTCAACTCACCAACATCATCCGCGATGTGGGCGAGGATGCCTTGCGAGGTCGCATTTATCTCCCCGTTTCTGAGCTGCAGCAGTTTGATGTCAAGGCACACGAAATTTTGAACCGCTTGGACTCTGACCGCTTTCAAGCACTCATGCAATTTCAGGCAACCCGTGCGCATGCCTTGTATGACGAAGCCCTGGCATTGCTGCCAGCAAAAGATTGGGCACACCAAAAGCCGGGCTTGATGATGGCCAGCATCTATCGGACGTTGCTACAAGAAATCGAAGCCCAAAAGTTCCCCGTATTGACACAACGCGTGGCACTCACGCCTTTGCGCAAACTCTGGCTGGCTTGGAAAATGCAAGCGCTTGGACGCTTTTAAATTTCACAGCACATCGTGAAACAACTGACCATCGTGGGTGCGGGCTGGGCGGGGCTGGCTGCGGGTGTCGCCGCCACACAAGCGGGTTGGCACGTCACTTTGTTTGAGGCCACGCATATTGCTGGTGGACGCGCACGAAGTTTGCAACAAACGTTTGCTGACCGCCCCTTAGACAACGGTCAACATGTCTTGATTGGCGCATACCGCGACACCTTGGCCTTGATGCGCACCGTCGGTTTAAGCCCAGATACGTTGCTGCAACGACTGCCACTTGACTTGCGTTTTGCCGACGGGCAAGGCTTGAGCTTACCGAATTGGCCTGTGCCATTGAACCTCATGGTGGGGTTAGCGCGTGCACAAGGATGGACGCGACAAGACAAAAGCAGCCTGATCAAGGCCTCTTGGCGTTGGCAGCGTGCAAGGTTTGAATGCGATGACAGTTGGACAGTCTGGCAGTTGTGCGAAAGCACAGATATCACCCCTCGCGTGATGCAACAGTTGATTGAACCCCTGTGCCTATCCGCACTGAACACACCTGTGAAAGAAGCAAGCGCCAGCGTGTTTTTACGGGTGCTGCGCGATGCGTTACTTGGTGGAGATGGGAGCTCAGACCTACTCGTGCCTCGCGTCGATTTGGGTTCGCTGCTGCCCAACGCTTGTTTGGAATGGTTACGTGCACATGGTGCGGACATCCATCTGGGGCAGCGCATCACGGTCAACATGCTCGAGGATTTACGTCAAAAAAGTCATACCGTGCTATTGGCTTGCCCACCGCAGGAGGCTAGGCGATTGACGCCCATGGTTGCTCCCGGCTGGGCATCTCAGTGCGCTGAATTGCCACACACGGCGATTGCGACGGTGTACTTGCACTGCTCGGATCTTGGTTATAGAGGCTTGCCGCGTCCCATGATGGCTTTGCACAGCAGCCCCGAAGCCCCTGCGCAATTCGTGTTCGACAAGGGGGCTCTTTGCGAACAAACAGGCCTATTAGCTGCGGTGATCAGCGCCTGCACAACGGATAGAGAAGAAGTCGCCAAACAAGTTCAAGCACAAGTCTGCGCACAAATTGGATTGGAACATCTGGAAATTGTGCAAACGGTGGTGGAAAAACGCGCCACGCTCGCGTGCACCCCCGCACTACATAGACCAGAGCCATTTGTGGCAGACGGCCTTTGGGCATGCGGTGACTACATCCGTGGCCCTTATCCTTCGACGCTGGAGGGCGCGGTGCGTTCAGCACATCAGGTGATCGCACAACTCTGCCAAGTGACTGACAGTCAGCGGCTGAGGTAAGGCATGCGGCCATGCATGGCCTTGCGTGTTGACCCAAGCGGTTTGCATGCCAGCGTTGATCGCCCCCATCACATCGGTCACGGCATCATCCCCTAAGTGCAACACAGCCTCTGCGGGAAGATTGAGTTGGGCCGCTGCCGCGTGGAAGATACGCACATCCGGCTTGGCCACACCAAACAAGCGCGCACTGACAGATGCTTTGAAATACGGCCCTGCCTCAGTCCGGAACACATCGGCATTGCCATTCGACAACCCCACCAGCGGATAGCGTGCTGCCAACCGTTCAAGGGCTTTTTGCACACCGTTGTAGAGCGTCACGTTCTGACGTTCCGCAAAAAACACATCAAACGCGGCATCCGCCAAATGCACCTGTTCGCCTGCGCGTCGCAAGCTTTCCCGAATGGCTTCGCGTCTTAAAAAGGACAGGTCATGGGCTTGATCCGCGTGGCGCTGGTTGATTTCAACCCGTATGGCCTGCTTGGCCTCAGCTTGTGCGCACAAAAGCGCGGTTTGCGGTGCATGCAGCGACAACCAATCTTGAAGTGCTTGCTCTGCACGCGCGATGGTGGGTCGGACAGGCCACAAGGTGTCGTCAAGATCTAAGGTTATGGCTTGTATTTTGGAAAGGTTCAGCATGGGTGGGCGAGAATACCGCATCATGTTCAAACCTGCTTTCAACCCCGAACCCCCTTTCATTCACGGACAAGCGCCACGCACTGCCGTTCTACTGTGTAATTTGGGCACACCCGATGCCCCAACTGCCAGTGCCGTACGTCGTTACCTCGCCGAATTTTTGGGCGACCATCGCGTGGTTGAAATCCCTCGATTGGTGTGGATGGCTATCCTGCACGGCATCATTTTGCGTGTTCGCCCCGCCAAATCTGCCGCGAAATACGCCACGATTTGGACAGACGAGGGATCCCCCCTCAAAGTTTGGACAGAAAAACAAGCGAATGCCCTGCAACAAGTATTTAAGCAACAAGGGCAAGCCGTCAGCGTGCGCTACGCCATGCGCTATGGCAATCCGTCAATTACCCATCAGCTCGACACACTGAAAGCTGAAGGATTCACCCGCATTTTGATTTTGCCGGCTTACCCCCAATACTCAGGCACCACAACGGCAAGCGTCTTTGATGCGGTCTATCACTGGGGCTTACGCAGCCGCGTCCTGCCAGAGTTTCGCTTTGTCAACCATTACCACGATCATCCGGCTTACATCCAAGCCTTGGCCGAGCGCGTGCGCGCACATTGGGCGAACCATGGACAACCTGAACGCTTGGTCATGAGTTTTCATGGCGTGCCCGAACGCACCCTGCACCTTGGTGACCCCTACCACTGCGAATGTTACAAAACCGCGCGTTTACTAGGCGAAGCATTGGGGCTGACTAAGGCGCAATACATGGTGACTTTTCAGTCCCGATTTGGCAAAGCCAAATGGCTGGAGCCCTATACCGAACCCACCTTGGTTGCACTGGCCCAACAGGGCGTGAAGCGTGTCGATTTGATTTGCCCTGGCTTTACCAGCGACTGTTTAGAAACCTTGGAGGAAATATCCCAAGAAGCGCAAGAAGCCTATTTGCATGCAGGCGGTGACGTGTTCCATTACATCCCTTGCTTGAATGACAGCCCGACGTGGGTACAAGGCATGTACGACTTAAGCCAAACACACATGGGCGGGTGGCCCACGCAAGTTGCGGATACAACGCAACAGCAAATCAGCCGCAACGAAGCGCTGGCATTGGGCGCTAAAAACTAAAAAGCCGCGATAAGCGGCTTTTTAGTAGTCACAAAACTCGTCTTTAGGGCGCTTGATTTGCGCTAGCAGCAGGTACAGCAGCCGAAGATGCTGCAGGTGAAGACTCTGTGGCACTGGCTGCATCCACAGAATCAGAAGGCACAACCTGCAAAGGTGGGGCAGGTTCGGCGGGTTGCTCGTCTTCTGGTTGCATGTACGCAGCAACCCCTAATGCGGCGAGGAACAAACCCGAAATCACCCATAAGGATGTCTTAGATTTTGTTGTGGCTACAGCAGAAGCACTGGGTGTCGCAGTCTCAGCAGAAGCATCCACATGAATAGACACTTGACCAGGTGAACCCACATGCGGCGCAATATTGCTTTCCACTGCGACAATATCTTCATGATGCCCATGTGCATCCAACTCTGGCATATCAGGTTGGAGTAATACCTGTTGAGCAGACAAACCCAACAGCGCCCCCACTTTCTTGGCTGCTGTCATTTTCACATTTGGGCTGTAGAAAGCACTTGTTCCGCCTTCTTCCAACTGTCGAATTTGCTTGACTGACATACAGGCACGCGTTGCCATGTCGTTTAAGACCCAACCACAGGCCTCTCGACGCAAACGCAGCAGATCGCCGTTGATGGAGCAGTTTTCTTGGCTCATAAACAAACGGTATTTAAAAAGATCTAGCGCAGTTACTTAACAAGCAATAGTTCGCCTTTGATCGATGCACCTTTTTGCACCGACAAAGTTTGGTAAACAACATGACCATCTACAGAGGCAGAAGAAGTCACAATCAATTCATTGCAAGTGGCCGTACCTGAAAACTTACCTTTGATGTGTAAGCTGCTACAAGTCACCACACCCTCAACCTGTCCTCGAGCACCGATCGTCAGCTCATCGACCTGGATTTGACCGTTCAAGGCCCCTTCCACATGGATGGCGCCCTTAGCGGCGATCTCACCACGGAATGAAAAACCCTCGCTCAAAATAGAAGGCTTGGTCGCTGCGGTTGTGATCATGTCCATCATGCTGCTTCGTTGGGTTGTTACAGGAGCTGGCACAGCAACTGCAGGTTGTGTCGACACATCCTCAGCAACTGATGCCAATTGGCCCTCTTCAGCGGAGGTGCTCTCCTGAATGGAGTTAATGTTGTTGGTTTTGGATTTGTTGAACATATTGTGCCGTCCGTATGACTTTTTGTGGGTTGACTGGATATCCACCAATCAGAATTTCCAAATGTAGGTGCTTGCCCGTTGACGAGGAGCCTGTGCTGCCAATATTGCCAAGCACAGATTCGTTTGTAACCTTGTCCCCCAATTTGACTGCAATATTTGCCAAATGGGCGTAAAGCGATTCCACGCCGTTCGTATGTCGAACAACTACCATGTTTCCATATTGCGTATGGAACTGGGCCAGCACCACCACGCCCGGCTTGACTGGGTGAACTTTCTCATCACCCGTTTGGCTTAACAAGTCTAAGCCTGTGTGAAAGTGTGTTTGACCCGAAATAGGATGTCGACGAACGCCAAAGTCAGATGTCACGCTGTAGTTAGGAACAGGCATCACGCTAGGCAGCGCATATAAAACCTCTCGCAATCCACGATTGGTCGACAACTCGTCCGCCACTTTGCCACGAAGCAAAGGGTTACTCTTCACATCATCTTCCAAGTTGAATCCGCCATTGGCAGCGTTTTGCTGAATGATTTTGACGATTTTTTCTGTCAAACCCGAGGCTTCAAGCTGCGACTTCATTGACACGTTTTCTTGTGACACCGCCACCATAGAGGTATCCACAAAACGACGGATACTCATGTCACGATCACGGATCGTCTGTGCCAGAGAAATCATTTGCTCATCGCTCATGCTCAACGCATCAGCGCCCTCAGCATCAGAGGCGCTACTGAGCAACGCACGATAAACCTCCTCATGCGAACGCTCTAACTTAGCGCGACTCACCATGAGGCTGATGCTCGTTGCAAACAAGACAGCGATTGCAGCCAGCATCACCCCCGTCACCACGATACCACCGCGCACCAAAAGTCGTTGCACACGACCACTGACGTTGAGGTAATGGAGATCGCCGTTTTGCTCCAAAATGATGCGCGCATCTTCGTATTGACGCGTCCACCCGCCGGACACCAGCCCAGGCAGCAATCGAACGGCTGTAACGATACGGCGCAACATCAAACGCAACGAATCAAGCCGCAGTGAAACCACCAACATTCACCACTGGACCGTTAGCATCTTGGCTCAAAGTACCTTCGATTTCTCCGCCTTTTTCAATCTCAATTTCTGAATACTGAACTTTGCCGGCGATCTTCCCAGTGGAGCGAACAATCAAGCTTTTCTCAGAAATGATCGTGTTGTGAAGTTGGCCACGTACATCAATCACTTTGGCAGAAACTCGGCCCGTAATTTTGCCTGTTGGCCCGATTAGCACTTCTTCTGCTGTTAAATCGCCCTCAATAACGCCATTAATGATGGCTTTTGAAGGCACAGTAAACGTGCCCTTGACGACAACACCGTCACCGATGACTACGCTTTCGAGCGAATCTGATTGATTAGACATATGAACTCCTTGTGCAAATTTTAACAAGCAAACCATCAAAAACTACATTTATGGATATTTATTGTTATTTTTTTATAAAAAAATATCATTAAATGCAACCACTTAGCGTATTTTTTGAATGTACTAGTCACACCATACCCACCTCCGAAAATGTATAAGCGCAGGTATTAATTTAAAACTTATCCACAGTAAAAATCGCCCCACACTACCTGAAGAACAGAACGTCGCATTGGCTACCATAGGCGAACTGATTTCTTCACTCATCATGCACAACATTTTTACCATGGCCGGTGTTATGGGCTGGCCTGTTGCCCACTCTCGCTCCCCTGCCATTCACAATTACTGGATTCGCCAATACAAACTCAATGGGGCTTATGGCCTATTTCCCGTTGAGCCTAACAACCTTGAAAAGGCCATTAGAGGCCTTCAAGCCTTGGGTTTAGCGGGTTGCAACATCACCATTCCGCACAAGGTTGATGCCATGAAATTCATGGATTGGGTTGATCCGCTTGCACAGCGCATGGGAGCGATCAACACCATCGTGGTACAGCCAAATGGTGCACTGCACGGATTCAACAACGATGGCTTTGGTTTTATACAAAGTTTGCGAGAGGCTCAGCCCGCTTGGAGAGCGGATGCAGGCCCTGTGGTCGTACTAGGTGCGGGCGGAGCTGCAAGAGGCATTGTGGTGAGCCTGATAGATGCGGGCGCCACCGAAATTCGCATCCTCAACAGAACGTACAGCAAGGCAGATACATTGGCACAAGAATTTGGTGTCGCTGTCACTGCATTTCATTGGGATGAACGCCATGAAGCGCTGACAGATGCTGCTTTACTGGTCAACACGACCAATCAGGGCATGCATGGACAACCGGCACTAGAGATTGAGCTAGCGCGACTGCCAACGACAGCTTTGGTATCTGACGCGATTTACATCCCTCTGGAAACCCCGTTATTGGAAGCTGCACGTCGACGAGGAAACACAACAGTTAACGGCCTCGGCATGTTGCTGCATCAAGCACGGCCAGCATTTAAAGCTTGGTTTGGCGTAATGCCTGAAGTCACGCCCGAACTGCGTGAAACCATCGTTCGTACTTTTTAAACGACTACGCAATCAGACGAACCTTGCGCATGGGTCGTCTTCACTGCTGCACTGCTATGAGCTGTCAGCTCTAGAGCGCGTCTCGCTAAAAATGACTCAAAACCAGAAACGGTCAGTGGCGGCTGAAAATAACTGCCCTGCCCCAAACCACAGCCCATCTTTTGAAGCGCCACAAGTTGATCAGCCGTCGTCAACCCATCAGCGATCACTTGTACACCATGTAACAACATCTGCTCAATGGTGGTTTCGACGAATTGCCACACCAACTCATCACGGTCCATACGTTTGATCAGTTTTGGATCTAGTTTGACTTTAGTGATCGCGGAAATTTGCAGCACATCCAGTGAGTTTTGAACCAAGCCAAAACCATCCACTGTCACGCTCAAACCTTGATCTGCCAATCTCTGAATACAAGTCAGCGCTTTTTGAGGATCACGAGAGATGACCGATTCGTGCACCTCTAACTCCAAGAGTTGATGAGGGTATTGCGTTTTTTCACAAACAGCACGGACCTTCTGCGCAAACAACGGGTCATGAAATTGTGAGGCTGTGATATTGATTGACAAAATCAGAGGCCCATACCGACGCTGCCAGTCCGCAGCTTGGGTACATGCCGTCGTCAACAACCATCCCTCAAATGGCAAACAAATACCACTTTGATCTGCCAACTCCATGAAGCTTGCAGGTGACACGTGTCGCGACTCGCCCAATGGATGCCGCCAACAAACAACAACCTCCATGCCAAATACGCCACCATCGCTCATGCGTTGAATAGGCTGATATTCCAGACTGATGTCGGCATCACGCATGCTCGTGTCAATCGCTTGGTGAACGTCGAACAAGTTGCCCCCCTGATCCGAACCACCATCCCCATGGTGACCACCTCTGTCTATGCGTATCTTGATGCGAAAGAGCTTGATCAGCACGTAGATGACGCTTGGCAACATCATCAAAACACCCAACCAAGTCATGATGCGCAAATAACTTGGCCATAAGTTCACCGCAATATGCAGATTGGCAAGGATCAGACTATCAAAAGCAATCGGAGCCATGACATGCAAGCGGTTAGGGTCATCCGTCGCAGATGCCAGCTCAAAAGACTGAGACATAGGAATGAGTGATTGGCCTTCTTTGGCATAACTGGCCATCGATACGCCTTCAGCGCTGATCAACTCGGCAGACTCAATACCTGCATGACCTTCTAATGCTTTGAGCACCGCATGAACCTGTGCGGTGTCATTCACCAACAACGCCGGCAAAATGCTTTGAGCGACTGAATGAACTAAGGCTTCATTGTCTTGAACGATAAAGTGGCGCACCACGTTGAACATCAACGCAGTGGCAATCGCAATGGCACCAACGGTGGCGGGCACGATCACCGCCAATTTCATCATTCTCTTATCCATGAGGCTCTCCACCCAACTGACTCCTCAGGGCAGAGAAATCAATTTGCAACACTAATGATCAATCTTGTTAAGTCGAAATGACAAAAAAGAATACCTTATGTTACATCAAGAAATCATCAATTCGAGAATTTGTTGGTTTTGAGGCTATCGAAGAATGGCCGATGTCATCGCTAGACCTTTGGGGCTGCAATCGGCGCATTTATCCGATGGATTCACTGGACGTGAGAATTTAGGAAGTTCTCGCAAAAACTCAGCAGGACTCATGTCTAAGCGCTGAGACAGCAAAAGTGATACGAAACCTGAAACCAATGGCGCGGCATAACTAGTTCCAACCCCTCGTGCTGCACCCGTATGAACTTCATCGCCATTGAAATTGACATCAAAAGACGCGACTTTGAGCTTGTTATCACGCCAAGGTGTCTTTCCATTCAGATCTTTGCCACCGCCTGGGGCATAAATCACAGTGCGAGCATCAAGCGCTGAGTAATTTGCAATGTTGTTATCAGCATCCACAGCACCAACTGAAATGACGCCATCACAATTCGCGGGTTCGGCCAATTTCTGACCAAAGGTGTTGCCCACCGCAGCGACGACAAAGATGTTTTTCTTTACCAAACGATCCACCAGCATTTGTAAATCAGCGCCGCAAATGCGTTTACCACCTGAAAAGCTCAAATTGATCACTCGTGCAGGATATGGATTGGTAGGCACACCCACGACATGGAAACCGCCGGCCCAAGCCATGGCATCCAACAAATCCGCACGGCTCATGGTGCATGCGCCAAACAAACGAATCGGCAAAATCTTGGCATTAGGATTCACGCCGCGCACGCCGTCTTGACCATTGCCTGCAATCAGACTCGCGACCTCTGTTCCATGCGTCCGAAACGTCGCTGAACCCACACGATCGCCACACTTGGCATCACGCGCATCGGGCGAATAGTCAGCCGATCGGCCACCACGCAAGTTTTTGGGCGGAGACAACATGTCATACCCGGGAAGCATCCGTCCATCCAAACTTGGGTGGCTGGACAGCACGCCACTGTCAATCACAGCCACGACCACGTCGTGCGGGCCCGGTTTCACCCCCACTGTATTGATGGCTGAAGGTGCACCCGATGCAGAATTCAATGAACCTAAATGCCAAGGCAAATCTTGCGCATGGGTAGCAAACGCTGCCACCACAAGATGAATCGCAAAGAAACACTGACGAATGGAACAAAAAGATAAATTCACCAAAAACAACTTCATTGAAAATAAATGATATTTATCTCAATGTTAGTTTTTGACTCTTAGATCATCAATCTACGCAAAATAGTTACTTTTCGAAAAGCCTGTGTTCCTTCTACACACAAGGGGGAAACAATATGAAACGTTTAGAGCTCAATTTGAACTAGCTTCAAAACTAAGACTTACAAAAATAGTGATCGACATCGGAAACAAACCCACATCCGCAGCAAACCAACCGGCTCTTTGCCAACAAAACAAAAGCCCCGTCCTACAAAGTAGAACGGGGCTCATTAACTTATCTAAAAGCCAACCTTTACAGGTCTATCAATCCGCAGACACCCCAGCTTTGCGAATGATCGGTCCCCACTTGTTGATTTCAAGCTTCAGGTGATCTTTCAATCCGTTGGCTGTCATCTTGTCGGGTGAGGGAATATCAGAACTCAAATCTGCAAGGCGTTGTTTGATCACCGGATCTTCCATGGCAAAACGCAAGGCCATATTGAGTTTCTTCATCACTGGCGCAGGTGTTCCTTTCGGGGCATACAGGCCATGCCAAACTTTGACTTCAAATCCTTTGAGTCCCTGCTCGTCAATCGTTGGGACATTGGGCAAGGCCGACAAACGCTTCAACGTCGTGACGCCAAAAACTTTGACACGTCCCTCTTTGATCATGGGCACCGTTTGTGTCGTTTGATCGCACAAGATATCAATTTGCCCACCAAGCAAATCATTCATCGCAGGCCCTGTACCCTTATAAGGAATGGTGTTGATGTTCACCCCAATGGCACTTTTAAACATCAGCCCACACAAATTTGAAACGGCACCTAAACCGGCATCAGCCAGAGACACTTTGTTTTCGTTGGCTTTGATGTAAGCGATCAGCTCTTGCAAGTTGTTGGCTGGAATGTCTTTGCGTGCAATCAAAGTCATCGGAACATCAAGCACCTGCCCCACATATTCGAAGTCAGTCATGGGGTCAAAGTTCAGCTTGTTGTAAAGCGCTGGTGCGGTCGACATGCCCATGTGATGCAAGAAGATCGTGTAACCATTCGGCGCAGCGCGGGCGACCTTTGTGGCACCAATCGTGCCGCCAGCACCGTTTACGTTTTCGACCACAACAGGTTGTCCCAATGACTTACCCATTGGAACAGCCATCATGCGTGCAACAACATCTGTCGGCCCACCCGCAGCAAATGGCACCACCATCGTGATCGCCTTGTCGGGGTAATTTTGTGCATGTGCTACGCCACACGCAAACGAACACATCAGTAAAAGGGTTTTGATTTTTCTCATGAAGGTCTCCTCATATTTCTTCTTTGAATTGTTCAAATGAACAAGAGGAGACCATAGCATCAAGCTGATTTTTCCACTAGAAAAGTAATACCTAGCGAAGGAGTTTTTGTCATTGATGCGACATCCATCAAGCAGATTTATTTCGCAACAATGTATTCAAAAAATCATTCAGCACAGGACTCTTAGAGGTTCCTTTGCGCGTGCAAATTAACATTTGACGAACAGCCCAAAACTCAGGCAAAGGACGACAAACAACGTCACCATTCATCGCTTTAGAAATTCCAAAATCTTTGGGCAATAAACCCACACCAAGTCCAGACTGAACCATATTTAAGACGGCTTCAAAACTACGAACCTCGACACGCAGCTTCATCGTCTTTTCAAGGTTTGTGGCCTCCATGGTCAGCAGTTTCATCAAATTAGCGCTGCCCTCAAGACCAATCAAGTCGTAATCCAGAACGTCCGAAAAGCTAAAGGGCTCTTTACGTGCCAACGGATGGTCTGAGCGAAACAACGCGGCGATGTGATCGGTTCGATACTCTAGAAGATCAAGCCCTTCGGTGAACGCCCCCTTCATGATGATGCCCACGTCTGCATCGGCAGACAAAACAGACTGAATGATTTCGTTGCTCCACGCCTCGTGAACAATCAATTTGTAATCAGGATAGTTTCTGGAAAATTCGGCAAGGTCCTCTGGCAAAAATTGCGCCATCGCCGACGTGGAGGCCAAAACCCTCAACACGCCTTTGCTCCCCGCTTCAAAAGCACTCATCTCGGATTGCATCTTGTTGAGATCAACCAGTAAATTCTTGGCGTAATTCACCAGCGCTGATCCAGCGTCTGTGAGATGGATACCTTTTGAGGTCCGCTCAAAAAGTACCGTCTTAAATTTATGTTCCAGCAAAGCAATTCGCCTGCTAGCGGCGCCAAGGCTCATGTGAGAAGCCTCAGCCGCTTTCGTCAAGCTGCCACACTCCGCAGCCTTAACAAACAACGCCAATGAATCATTATCTGGAAGCATGACCGTGTATCAACCTGTACGCAACATTTCAAATAGAAATACGGTACCAGATTAACTTCAACAAACCATCAAAAGACGATCAAATCTCGCATCGCCTCACCCGTGTTTAAACGATCAAAACCATAGTTGATCTGATCAAGCGTGAGTCGTTCGCCCATCAATTTATTGATAGGAAGTTTTCCGGCCAAATAAAGATCAACGTAACGAGGCACATCTCTCTCGGGAATGCAAGATCCGACATAGCTGCCTTTGACCGTGCGCTCTTCTGCGACCAAATTGACATGTTGCAAACCCCATGTATCACCTGGAGGCGGCAAACTCGCAGTCACCGTGGTTCCACCTCGTCGCGTCATCCGATAGGCAGACTCCATGGCATGCACAGACCCCGCAAATTCAAACGCGTAATCGACCCCGCCCTTTGTCAAATCTTGAATCTTCTTCAACAAATCAGGATCTTTGGCATTGAAGGCTGCTGTCGCACCAAGACTGAGTGCTTGATTCAATTTGCTTTCGTGCAAATCAACCGCAATGACATGACGCGCCCCCGATGCCAATGCGCCCAGCACCGCACAAAAGCCCACACCGCCCAAACCAACGATGGCGGTCGAATTTCCTGCCTTCACGCCTGCGGTGTTCACCACAGCGCCCATGCCTGTCAGCACCGCACAACCAAATAGCGCAGCTTCAACAGGATCAATGTCTGCCTCGATCTTCACGCACGACCTGCGAGAAACCACCGCATGATCTGCAAATGCAGACACACCGACATGGTGGTTGACAGGCTTGCCACCAAAACCATACAGCCTGCGTGCACCGCTTAAAAGCGTGCCTTCTGTATTTGCTTTTGCACCAGGCTCACACAAGGCGGGACGTCCCTCCATGCACATCATGCAATGCCCACAACTGGGCACAAACACCAAAGCAACAAGGTCACCAATTTTTAAGTCATGTACACCATCACCTAAACCAACCACCTCTCCCGAAGCTTCGTGTCCTAAAGCCATTGGCGTCGGTCTAGGTCGAACTCCTGTGATCACAGATAAATCAGAGTGGCAAAGCCCAGCAGCTTTGAGTTTGATGAGCACTTCGCCAGGACCGGGATCACGCAGATCCAACTCTTCGATGGACAAAGGCTTGGACTCGACGAAGGGGGCACTGGCACCAATGCTGTTAAGAACTGCCGCTCTGATTTTCATAACAATGACCTTTTAGAAATTGAACTTAGTTAGCGGAGTAGGTTTTGATTTTTTGATCGAGCAAATCGGTTTTAACTGACTTCACCCAATCTGGCGATTTTTGTCCCACGGGTGTGGTGGAGGTGTCTGCGGGAATGATCATCATCTGGTCCATCACAGGAAATGGGTATTTCGCCGTTTTCTTCGTCACACCCAACAGTTGATCTTCCAAACCTTGACCATCGGTACGCATCTTCACAGGACGACCAAAGCCTTTGAACTCAATGGTGTGCATTGCGTCAGCCACTTCTTCTGTGGTTGGCCACTTGCCACCGTTCGTCTTCATCGCCTGCTCGTAACCGGCCTTCAAGCCTGTGATGGCTTGGACCATGTGATACACAGAGTAAATAGGGTATGTGTCCGTTTTGGCTTTGAATTTTTGAACAAATTGTTTGTGGCTTGGATCATCTTTGGTTTCTGGATGCAAGAAGTAGTGATCACCACGCGCACCCACAATGACACCATCAGGCAACGTTGTGCCCAAGCGCTCGAGTGAACTCTCAGCCAACGGCAAAACGAATTTAGATTGTTTGAACAAACCGCGCTGCGCAGATTGACGCACGAAGGTATCGAGGTCGCCACCCCACGAAGTCGACAAGATCACATCGGGCTTGAGTGCAGACAATCGGGACACTTCCGTCGAAAAGTCAGCCGCCCCAAACTTAGGGAAAAACTCACCCACCACTTTGACATCAGGCTTCAAAGCCAACAAGGTATTACGGAAAATTTCCCATGAATCACGACCCCATGCATAGTCTTGGTTGACCACCGCAATCGTCTTGAAATTCGGATTTGTTTTCAGCAAATACACCACGGTGGCCACCATTTCGGTCGTGGCATTGGCCTGAGTACGTACGACATAACGGAACTTCTTCTCCTCGAGAAGTTTCTCCGTACCGCAGTCCCACATGATGTTCAACACTTTCAAATCTTCAGCCACAGGTGCAACGATGTTGCAGTTCCCACTTGAGATGGCTGAAAACATGGTGCGCACGCCTTGGTCTTGCACCACGCGACGGTACTCAGACAAGAGCTTGTCGCCCCCCAGACCTTCGTCAATGAAAACAGGCGTGACTTTGACGCCTGCAATACCGCCTTTGGCATTGATCTCATCAATCATCAATTCAGCCGCAGCTTTGGCAGGCACGCCAAACACAGAGGCAGGACCAGACATGAATGTCGTGATACCAACTTTAACTTCCGCTGGTTTTTGCTGAGCAAACGTCAAACCAGATAACACCAATGCGCTTAAAAGAACGCTGGCCTTTTTTGAAATTTTCATCTTCATGATTTGTCTCCTTGTATGAATCAACCACCAACCAACATCAAACCGTACGACCGCCATCCACAGGCAATTCAACACCCGTGAAAAACTCTGCGTCTGGGCTCGCCAAGAACAGTGCGGCAGCCGCCACATCACTGGGTAAAGAAAAACGACCCAATGGAATAGAACCTAAAAATTTCGCGCGGTTCTCAGGCGTGTCAGGCATGCCCATGAACTGAGTGAACATACCGGTTTCACCCATCACGGGGCAAATGGCATTCACACGAATTTTGTCTGGACCCAACTCAACAGCCATGGACTTTGAGATGATGTTGACGGCAGCTTTAGAACCGTTGTACCAAGTCAACCCAGGACGTGGACGAATACCAGCGGTCGACCCCACGTTCAAAATGACACCACCGCCCTTTTTACGCATGTATGGCACAACAGCATGAGCCATGTGAAAAATAGACTTCACGTTGATGTCATACACGCGATCAAACTCAGCCTCTGTCACGTCAAGCATGGGCTTGTTCAAGTGGGTCACACCTGCGTTGTTCACCACAATATCTGGCGTACCAAAAGTTTGGATGGTGTACGCAATCAATGCATTCACGCTCTCGCTCTTGGACACATCGCATGTGAATGGACTTGCTGATGGCCCCAACTTATCAGCCACCGCTTTGGCAGCGTCAGCACGAATATCAGCAATGATGACTTTCGCCCCCTCTTGGATATACAGCTGAGCAATGCCCTCACCAAATCCACCACCAGCACCGGTGACGATTGCAACCTTGTTATTCAATTTACCCATTTCAATCTCCTGTTTTATCCGTGATAGTTAATGACTGTTTTTGTCGTGCTCATTTCTTCCAGCGCCAAGAATCCCTTCTCGCGCCCATGACCACTTCGCTTGACACCACCGAACGGCAACTCGACGCCACCGCCCGCACCAAAGGCGTTGATGTAGACCTGACCGGCCTTGATCGCTTTCGAAACACGTTGTTGACAGCCACCGTTCTCCGTCCAGACGGCCGCCATCAATCCATAGTCAGTGCTATTGGCTAGCGCAATACCGTCAGCCTCTGTGTCAAATGACATCGCAGCAAGCACGGGGCCAAAAATTTCTTCTTGAGCACAACGGTGATTTGGTGGCACGTTGCCTAGAAGTGTGGGTGTGACGTAATACCCATCTTTTGGAAGGCCAGGTGACAACACCCCCTGAGCGATGCGCTCGATACCCGATTTCTCTGCCTCTTTCAAGAAATACTCAACACGGTCACGCTGCGCGATGTTCACGACAGGTCCGCAGTCCAAATCCATGTCTGGCGTGCCCACTTTGATTTGGGAAAACTGTTTCGCCAACCGATCCATCATTTCTGGATAGATACTTTTTTGCACAATCAATCGGCTACCTGCGGTGCAGGTTTGACCTGTGTTTGCAATGATTCCACGGGTGATGATGGGCACCGCGCGATCAAGATCAGCGTCGTTAAACACCACATGAGGCGACTTACCACCCAACTCAAGCACACACTTGATCACGTTCTTGGCCGCAGCCTTTTGAATCAAAACACCCACCTCGTTGGACCCCGTGAATGAGATGAAGTTGATGCCAGGATGCTCAGAAAGCGCAGCTCCAGCCTCTTCACCCAACCCAGTCACGATATTGATCGCGCCTTCGGGAAAGCCCACGTCTCTGGCAAGTTCAGCCACACGAATGGGGGTCAAGCATGCGTCTTCAGCAGGTTTCACCACAACTGCGTTACCCATGGCCAATGCAGGCGCGATGCTGCGCCCCATCATTTGCGCGGGGTAGTTCCAAGGGATGATGTGCGCGGTCACGCCCAATGGCTCACGCAAGACATTGACCGTGTAACCGTCCAAGAACGGCAAAACCAAGCCATGAATCTTGTCAGCCGCTGAACCATAAAACTCAAAGTAACGCGCCAACACCGTGATGTCGGTTTTGGCTGTAGTCATGGGCTTGCCTGTATCACGCGCTTCCAACGCAGCCAGCTCCGCATGATGCGCCAACACTTTCTCACCCAACTTCATGAGCAAGCGACCACGCTCAAGCGCGGTCATCTTTCCCCAGCTCGAATCCAATGCTTTGTTCGCTGCATTCACGGCGAGATCGACATCGGCCTTTTCGCCTCTGGGAATTTCGTCAAACTTTTTGCCGTCGACAGGCGATAGAACATCCAACACTTTCCCAGACAGGGCATTCACAGATTGCCCATTGATGAACATTTTTGTCATAAGTCTCCTCAAACTTTCTTTAATGAATGGCATCGACAAATGAGCCACGCTCAATCGTCAAAATTTGATTAGGGATATCAGTCAAAAGAGCTGAATTGGATTCGGTGATCACCACCGAAAGGTCTGGACGACTGGTGCGCAAACGACCCAGTGCCTCTGAATATTGCAAGGCCAGTGCCGGCGCAAGTCCTTGGAATGGTTCATCCAAAAGAACCATCGAACTACCCACCATCAGCGCACGCCCCAGGGCGACCATCTTTCCCTGACCACCAGACAAAGCGGCTCCCGATCGTGAAAGCATATTTTTTAACTGGGGAACCACATCGAGAACATGCGCGAGTCGCTCTTCGATTTCTTGTCGCGACAAGGCCAAAATTTCGCAAGGCATCTCCAAGTTCTCCTGCACAGAGAGGGTTGGAAAAATCACACGATCTTCGGGCGCATAACCGATGCCCAAACTTGTTCTTAAATGGGCTGGAGAGAGCATCAAGTTTTGCTCACCCAAGTGCATCTCGCCCGATGTCGCAGGAATGAGCCCCATGATGCTGCGCAACAAGGTGGTCTTACCTGCCCCATTACGCCCCACCACAGCAATGGTTGTTCCCGAATGAATTTCAAGCGACAAAGACCGAAGAATGGGTGAGCCTGCCAGAGACACACACAACTGGTTGATGTTCAACATGACAGATCTCCCAACACTTCTTTTCGCACTTGGAGGTTTTTGAGCACCTCGTCTGGCGAACCATCTGCTGCAATTTGTCCGGAAATCCAAGCAGCCACCCGAGTTGCGTATTTAGAAACGATGTCGACATCGTGCTCCACAAACCAGCTTGTGACTTTTCGCTCTTCCAATGCTTGCATCACCAAGGCCATCAACTCGTGCTTGTCTTCAGATGAAACGCCACTGGTGGGTTCATCCATGATGATTAATTTAGGTTTCAGCATCAATGCCATAGCCACATCCAACAACTTCTTGTGACCTTCAGGCAACGAACCTGAAATCTCATGGGCCTTATCTCGAAGGCCAACCAACTCCATGGTTTCAATGATTTCGTTGTGATCGACTGAGTTGGAAAGAGATTTCAAAAATGACAGCTTGCCCTTTCTAGCGGCCGCCGAAATCTCCAAACACTCTTGAACCGTGTGTTCAACAAACAGTTGAGGCAGCTGAAAAGAACGTCCCAATCCAAGACGAACAATACTTCTTGGTGTTTTTCCTGTGATCTCCGTGCCATCAAAAAAGATCTGTCCCGAGGTAGGTTTCAGGTAGCCCGTGCAGATGTTGATGAAGGTCGTTTTACCCGCACCGTTTTGCCCAATCACGGCCAGTCGTTCACCTTCATTGAGTTCGAAATTGATGTGATCAGCAGCGACCACGCCACCAAATGCCAGATTGACATCTTTTGCAAGCAAGATTGGACGACTCATACTTGCTCCCCTTTCTTTTCTTTGCGCTTTTCAAGCGCACCAATAATTCCATCTGGCGCAACCACAATCACGAACAACAGCGTGAAGCCCAACAACAACTGCCAAACACCGGCCATATAAGCAGCAGCGGTCAGCTTGACGGCTTCAAAAATCGCAGCACCAATGAATGCCCCTAGCGAATGACTGACGCCTCCCAAAATCGTGATGAACACAAGCTCTCCCGAACGTGTCCACGATCCAATGTCTGGCGTGACCAAACCTTGAGCCAAGGCAAAGATTGCCCCTGACAAGCTCACAAACAAGCCAGAGATCACATAGCCAACCCACAGCACACGATGCGCTGACAATCCCAAATATTCGAGTCGTGTTTCATTGCTCTTGAGGCCCAACAAAGCCTCGCCTGAACCCGACTTGATGAATCGTTGGTAAAACCAACCGGCTGCAAGCGAGATGGCCAACGTCAAGACCAACAAAATGGTTTCAAACTCGTTTCGCTCAGTCACGAAACCGAAGATGGCTGGACGGTCCACGCGAATACCATCGGTGCCCCCTGTGAGGGAATAAAGTTTTCCGAGCAACGCCACGATCACCATGCTGACCGCAAGGTTCAACATCCCAAAAAAGATGCCGCGATAGCGAACGATAAAGAGTCCCGTCAATGCAGCAAACAAGGTGGAAATCAACGTACCCGCAAGGATCAGAACCAATCCGTCCGTGGCGGGAAACGCTTTGGCCACAAAGGCAACGGCATACGCTGCCACACAGGCAAACATGGCGTGACCAAACGACACCTGACCTGACCGTGCAGGCAGTGCAACACCTAAGGAGGCAAGGCCGTAACAAAGTCCCAAGATCACAATGGTTTTGGACCAAGGAAACATGAGTCCCAAGGCAAGCACCACACATGCGAGGACGAAGGAAATTAAACCGAACTTCATCAAATTCTCCGAGATTGAGCTACTGTGAAAAGCCCATTTGGACGCAGCAGTAAAACGACGAGCATGATGATGTAGGGCATCGCCACTTCAAACTCAGGCGCGATGTACACGGCGATGGATCTGGCCATACCGATCATCAAAGACGTGATCAGCGCGCCCGTGATTTGTCCCAAACCTGCGGTGGCAACGACCGTGAAGGAAACCACAATCATCTCCGCACCAATGCCGGGTGACAACGAGGAAACAGGTACGGCCAGTGCACCACCCAACGCTCCGAAAATTGCTCCCAACACAAAGACCAAGGTGGCAATTTTTTTAACGTTCACGCCAAGCGCTGTAGCAACTTCACGGTTGTGTGTGATGGCCACCGTTTGCTTGCCCAATGAGGTTTTCTTTAAGAAAAAATTCAAGCCAAAGTAACTCAGCAATGCAATGCCCGGAATGACCAATACTTGATACACGGTGTAGGTCACTTCAAAAATATCAATCGTTCCCATTCGAGTCACAATCTCGCCCGCTGAATAGGGCGAAGTACCCCAAATTATTTTTTGAACATCTTCGAAAATCACAAAGGCAGCAAACGTGACGAGGAGCTGTATGACGGGATCTTTCTTTTGAAAATATCGCAACAGCGTGACTTCTAAAACCAATCCAATCACCACGCCCACCAACACAGCGGCGGTGAGTAAAGACAAAAACAAAACAGGTGTAGAAGCAAAATCATGTCGCATCACAAAGCTGGTGATGCTGGCCGCAGAATAACCACCGAAGGCATACAAGCTACCGTGAGCAATGTTCAAAACACCCAGCACACCAAAAATGAGCGTCAATCCGAGTGAGACCAAAAAGAGCAAACCGGCATAAGAAATGCCGTCAGCAACTCCAAGGAGTAATGTGTCTAAATTCATTGAAGACCTGCTTGTTGAAGAACTAGTTTCGCCATGAGGACCACAGGACGATCAATCATTTTTCCGTCCAGTTGAACAGCCCCACCATGAGCTTTACCATCGGCCAGAACGATGGCTTTGGCTTTTTCAATTTCGGCATCGGATGGTCGAAACCCCGCAATCACGCGGTCCACCTGTGCGGGATGAATGCAAAGTTTTGCGGAAAATCCGATTCGTTTGGCTCGGTCGATATCGGCTTTGATCACGTCATCTGATTTCAAATTGACTGTCACGCCATCAATCGGTGCCCCAAGGTCAAAAAGACGACTCATCACCGTCATCTGATAGCGCAAAGGAAGAAGCTCGAACTCTTCCGAACCACACACCATGCCTAAATTTGCTTGCACATCGATATTGCCGAGTGTCAAACGCACGACCGATGAATGTGAAGCGATATCTCTCATTTGATCGATACCGCCTGCGCTTTCAATCATGGGAATCACCCAAATCGGGCGCTTGAGACGGCGTTCAATGTCAATCAGTTGTGACTTCGATTCGGCCTTGGGCAAAAGAATGGCATTGAGCCCCAACTGATTGACCAACTCAAGATCTTGAGTGAAAAAATCCGTGCCATGCGCGTTGATACGAACCACAATTCGATTCGGAAAAGTCTTCAATAAATGAGGCAATTCTCGAAGCAGTATTTGACGTGCCTCTTCTTTTGCACTCAAAGGGACAGCATCTTCAAGGTCAATGATGACGGCATGCGCATGCGTCGCCAAAGATTTAGCAAACCGATCAGGCCTATTTCCCGGAACAAAAAGAAATGCTTGCGCAAGACTCAACGCGTTCTTTATCTGTTTGAAACCCATCATGGAAGAAGCACCTCCACTTGAGCTGCCGTCTCAATGCGCCAGAGCGATGCAATGGCTTGCTTCATTTCCTCTGGCGTTGCGCCATTTGCATACAAACCAATGCGCAAGGCTTTGTCCTCAATTTCATCGCGCGACAGCGTATTGCCTGGATCTCCTTTGGGTTCATCCACACGGCCTGTCAGAATTTTTCCTGTTTTGGTTTCGACCGTCACTTTGCCAATCCATCGATTGGGGTATGCGGAATCAACCTCTGGATCCAGTTCCATGCACACGCGATCTCTGAGGTCAGTGATGTCTGCACTCTTGAAGTGTTCGTCAAATTCACTCAAGCCAGCAAAGCCAAACTTGGCAGCCAGCGACAAAACAGTGCCCATTGAAAACTTCGATTGGTGAACGGTGGCGGGGTTCACCACAGGGCCAAGTACGTCAATCGCACCTTGATGCACATGCGTCGTGACCTTTTTTAAATCGTCGATCTTTAAGTGGTTGTCACGCATCACTTGCAGCAACGCGTCTGCGGCAGGATGGGTGTGGCGACAAGACGCATGAAATTTGAACGAGGTTTCGGCGGTCGCCCAGCGGCTTCCAAGCCTGTCCGTCAACTTCGTCACATCCGAGTCCGTTGACATACCTGCAGCCATGCCCTGCTTACCTTCGAGAATTTGCTTCGCACCTGTAAATCCGTCTTTAGCGAGATAGGCAGACATCAAACCTGTACCAGCGGCATGCGCGGTGTGCAGCTGTTTCGAATCTGCTGCATCACGTAAAAACTCCCACAAGCCAGCGGCCTGAGTGCCTGCAGACCCGAAGGCATGCAACATTTGCTCTGACGTCAAGTTGAGCAAACGCCCCACCGCCGCCGCCGCGGCAATGCTGCCCGCAGTGCCTGTGGTGTGAAAAATTCGGTAATGTGAACGTCCCAAAAATTCACCCACACGGATGCCCACTTCATACCCAGCAATGGATGCCACCAACAAGTCCTTGCCAGAAGCACCGATGGCTTGAGCTACGGCCAGAGCAGGTGAAAAAACAACTGTCGCAGGATGAAAAACAGACCCGTTGTGCACATCATCTTGTTCAACCACGTGAGAGGCTGCGGCATTGGCCATCGCAGCAAAATACGGCGTTGATCGTTTGCGGTTGTAGAGAATTTCTGAAGGACCAGTACTTGGCCCCATTTTTTCAATGAACGCGCCAATTGTTTCGACCGCGTGAGCACCTTTGCCCGCAACGGCTGAACCAAACCAGTCCACCAACAAGTCTTCTGTTTTTCTCAGGACTTGTTCAGGAATATCGCTCGCCTGTAACTGTGCAGCAAAGGTAGCCAACTGTTGACTTGGAAACATATCACTCATAACTTAGATCGCTCCCACTGTTTTCATTTCAGCAATCACGGCTGCGCTCAAGCCGAGCTCTTTGAGAATCGCCTCTGTGTGCTGGCCCACTGCGGGGATAGCGTCCATCCTGTATGTGAATTCGTTGTTCACGCCTGGCGGCAAGAGTGCCGGAATATCACCCACGGGTGACTCAACGTATTGCCAGCGGTGACGAGCCCCCAACTGTGGGTGATCCCACACATCCTTCATCTCATTCATGCGTGCGTTGGCGATCTTGGCCTCCTCCAATCTGGCCTCGACTTCTGAGATGCTGAGTGTTTCAAAACATGCATCAATGATGGCTTTGAGTGCAGCTCTGCTTTCATGACGCTTGGTGTTGCTGTTGAAACGCGCATCGCTCGCCAAGTCTGAATTCAGCAATACCTTTTCGCAAAAGGCTTGCCATTCACGTTCATTTTGCAAACCCAAAATCACCGTCGCGCCCCCCCCCACAGGAAATGGACCATAGGGATAAATGGTGGCGTGTGAAGCACCTGATCTTGCAGGGGGCTCGGCGTTGTCAAAAGCGTAATAGAGCGGAAAGCTCATCCATTCGCCCAAGGACTCCAACATAGAGACATCAATGTGTGAACCGTGACCTGTTTTTTCACGCAACAACAACGCAGACAAGATGTTTGTATACGCGTACATGCCTGCCGCTATATCAGCGATAGAGCATCCTGCTTTAGAGGGGTTATCTTTTGTACCGGTGACCGACAAAAAGCCTGCTTCACTTTGAATCAAAAGGTCGTAGGCCTTCTTATCGCGGTAAGGACCATAGCTGCCGTAGCCAGAGATATCGCAAACGATCAATCGCGGATTGAGCTTCTTTAAATCATCCGCGGACAGGCCAAGTCGTGCCGCTGCACCTGGCGCTAAGTTTTGAACAAAGACATCTGCATTTTTCAAAAGCTTTAAAAGCGCTTGCATGGCTTGGTCATGCTTGATGTCTAGCGTCAGGCTCTCTTTGGAACGATTGGTCCAGGTGAAATGCGAAGACATGCCATTGACACGTTGGTCGTAACCTCGCGCAAAGTCACCCACCTCAGGTCTTTCAACTTTGATGACCCGCGCACCCAGATCAGCGAGCTGACGCGTACAAAACGGAGCAGCAATGGCATGCTCCAACGACACCACCGTGATGCCATCAAGGGGTCTTACTTTGTGTGTTGTCATCAAAACGACCTCGGCAAGCCCAGCAAATGCTCGGCAACATAGGAATAGATTAAATTGGTGGAAATAGGTGCCACTTGGTACAAACGGGTTTCACGGAACTTGCGCTCTACGTCGTACTCGCACGCAAATCCAAAACCACCGTGCGTTTGCAAACACACATTGGCAGCCTCCCACGAGGCTTTGGCAGCGAGGTACTTGGCCATATTGGCCTCAGCGCCGCAGGGCTGCCCCGCATCAAACAAATCACACGCTTTAAAGCGCATGAGGTTGGCCGCTTCGGTTTCGATGTAGCTGTCGGCGATTGGAAATTGAATGCCTTGGTTTTGACCAATGGCACGGCCAAACACCGTGCGATCTGTGGCGTAGCGACGCGCACGGTCAATGAACCAATAGGCATCCCCGATGCATTCGGCTGCAATCAACGTGCGCTCGGCATTGAGGCCATCCAAGATGTACTTGAAGCCTTTACCTTCTTCACCAATCAGGTTTTCAACAGGGATTTCAAGGTTGTCAAAAAACACCTCGTTGGTTTCATGGTTCACCATATTACGAATGGGCTTGACGGTCATACCTTTGCCAATCGCCTCTTTCAAGTCCACGATAAAAATGGACATGCCTTCGCTCTTGCGTGTCACGTCTGCCAGTGGCGTGGTGCGAGCCAACAAAATCATCAAGTCTGAATGTTGGATGCGTGAGATCCACACTTTTTGACCATTCACCACATAGCGGTCACCTTTTTTGACTGCCGTGGTCTTGAGCTGCGTGGTGTCTGTCCCCGTGGTGGGCTCTGTCACCGCCATTGACTGCAAGCGCCATTCGCCCGTGGCGATCTTGGGCAAATACAACTCTTTTTGCTGTGGCGAACCATGACGCAACAGTGTGCCCATGTTGTACATCTGACCGTGGCATGACCCCGCATTACCGCCTGCAAAGTTGATTTCCTCCATGATGACGGAAGCCTCAGCCAAGCCCAAACCTGAACCGCCGTACTCAGTTGGAATCAATGCCGCCAGCCAACCGGCTTCGGTGAGTGCATTCACAAATGCTTCTGGGTAGCCGCGCTCGTCATCCACTTTTTGCCAATAAGCAGAATCAAAGCTTCCACACAAAGCGCGCAAGGCTTCGCGCATTTCTTGGTGTGAATCAGGCGTAGGGATTTGGGTTTTCATCTGGGTTCCAACTAATTAAGCGAGTTCTGCGGTAGCTTGCATGGTGAGCCACCCTTCATGGTCTTGCGCCCACAAGCGCACATGCTTGCCATCGGTTTGTGGCTGACCGTTGACACGGATGATCCGCTGGTCCGCGCACTCAAAAGTAGGACGCAAGGCTTTGAATTCAAAACGTTTGATCGCGCGATCTGTATGGCGACGCACCAAGTCGACCAATAACGTGGCAATCAAGGGGCCATGCACGATGAGCCCTGGATACCCCTCGACCTCGGTCACATACTTGCGGTCGTAATGGATGCGATGACCGTTGAACGTGAGCGCGGAATAGCGAAAGAGCAACACATCATCTGGAGCCACATCGCGCTGCCACAACTCACCTGTTGGCGAGCCTTGTTCCGCCATGCCAAGCGCAGGGACAGGGGCAGCCACAGGGTCACCCGGCTGTGCCGCAGGGCGATACACAATGTCGTGCTCCTCAGTCAAACACAAGCCTTGTGCGTTGTAGACCTCATGCTTGACGAGGACAAACAACAAATCACCCGTGCGACCCGATTTATGCGTCACCGACTCAATGGTTGAAATTCGCTTGATCGCATCGCCGACTTTGATGGGCACATGCCATTCCAAACGTCCACCAGCCCACATCCGGCGTGGCAAAGGCACGGGAGGTAAAAAGCCGCCACGTTTGGCATGACCATCCGGACCAATTTGTGACTGCTTCGCCATCGGCAAAAAATACAACCAATGCCAAAGCGCAGGAAGCTCGTCGCCACGCACAGGCAATGGATCGTCTCTGTCCAAAGTCGCTGACAAAGCGCGAACAGGCGCAGAAGAAACTTCATCGTTCAAGATCTCTTGCTTACCGACCCATGTGGTCAGCAAATTCATATCAAGCTGTGTTGTCATGGCCGCGATCATTACGGCAAAACGATGAAAGTGGAATCTCAATTTCAACCACCCCGTCTTCAAGTTTTTAAAAGACAAGGGTTTTCATTTAGTTCTTTTTAACTCTTCAAAAACAAGCGCGATTCAAAGCATTTGGTTTCACTTGGAAGGTTTAGCGACACATATTTTTAGCCCCCATCCTCGGAGCACTTGCGTATGATGAATTTACTGCCGCAGCAAGAAAGAAAGAAAGAAAACGATGACTACATTTGTCGATCAACTAAAGTTTGCGACTTTGCGCAAAAAGCTTGCACTCTCTGCGGTACAGATGGGCCAACTGATTGGCGTTTCAGCTCAGTCCATCTACCACTGGGAAGCTGGAAAGTCCCGTCCACGTGCGAGCCAGCTTCCAGCGATTTCAGCCGCACGAAAACTCACCAAGCAAGAAGCTTAGGGCAAGTTGACGTGATCAACGGCGAACTTGATCACCAGTTCCAAACAGCCCTACACAACAAAAATCCCCGCAGTCATCAACTGACTGCGGGGATTTTTTATTGGCATTGCCTGTTACAAAACAGGTTGACGGCTAGCGTTGGTGTCAATCAACAAGTGCGCACCGGCTTGGTCAAACAACGCGTAGGTGTGATCACCCACGGTCGTCGTCGTACCGGTATCAACCCACTTGGTGAGGTCAAGACGCACCACATCGTTGGTTCCTGCCGTGATCACCAAGGTTTGCTGATCAGCAGCCAGAACGTCACTCAGCTTGATGTCCAACGTATTGGCAGATGCATCTTGGCTCAGGTCCACACGCTGTGTGCCCGTGGCGTTTTGCACCAAGTTTGCCAATGAGATGGCGTTGAATGCAACGTCAGCAACAACCATGGTTGAACCATCGGTCATGGTGGCAGACGTATGGCTCGACTCCATGACATCGTCAGCAGGTTGAAGTGCTGCGCCAGAACCTGACAGATTGATGGATTGAATACCCCAATCAGCCAATGACTTGACTTCACCCACATCGCTTACACCGTTCTGGTTGGCATCTTGCCAAACTGCGAACTGTGCAAACGAGGTGTCTTTTGCGTCAAACACACCGTCTTGGTTGGTGTCAAAACGTGCGGCCAAGCCCTGCAAGTCGGTGTGACCACCGTATTGCGAGAAGGCGTACTGGCTGTTGTCATGCACCACACCGTCACCCAGTTTGTCCCACACCAGCACGCCGTCGTTTGGCCCCACCCAAGCGGTCAGGTCTTGCTGGCCGTCGCCGTTGACGTCTTGCACCACATGGTTGTAGCTGATTTGACCGTCACCATTGAGGTCCAACGCCACAGGCGTGGTGCCTGTTGGGCCTTTTGCGCCTACGGCGTTGCCGTAATAGATCTTCAAGGCACCCGCACCGGCGGCACCGTTCGATGTAGCTTCCCACTGCGGGATCGCGACATCGGCATAGCCATCTTGATTCCAGTCACCCATGGCCACGTTGGTGCCCATGAAGTTGTAGCTGGCAGCACCATTCCATTGCAGTGCTTGGCCATTGGCCACCAAGGTCGTCAAGTCAACCGTACCGCTGTAACCGCCGGACTTGCCAAACACCAGCCAAACAGCACCGTTGTTCGTCAAGCCATTGGTGCTGGCTTGAACTGCCGTGACCAAGAAGTCCGTGTAGCCGTCTTTGTTGTAGTCACCGCCACCAGCGACAGCGAAGCCCAAGTCGGCGTTGGTGCCGATGTTGCTGGCGGTCAGGATGAAGCCTTTGCCAGCCGTCGCTGCATCACCCGCGCTCATGTCCGACCAGCTGCCTGTATGACCATAGACGACATAAGCCCGTCCAGCTGCACTGGAATTATTCGCAGAGTCTCCCCATCCTGGTGAACCAATGATGAAGTCAGCGATGTGATCACCGTTGAAATCTCCAATCGAGGAAATGGTCAATGCTTGGCTGTAATAGGCATCGCCGTTGTAATTGTTGCCTCTGTCCCATGCAATATCTCCAAGATATTCACAGGTTTGCGTTCCAGATATCTTGATGCCATAAGTTGTTGATGCGGTGTCGGTCCCAAAGTTAACCGCGCCTGTTGTCGGATAACCCGTTGCCGTCCCCCAGACCAGCGTTGAAACGCCACTGTCAACCCCGCCAGTGCCGTCTGCGGCTGGTGCATTGACGATAAAGTCAACATAACCATCGCCGTTCACGTCACCCACAACACCGATACGGTCACCCAAATAAGTGCCGCCATAAAAGGTGGTCACAGGACCCGTTGCATAACTTATACCTGTTATGCCACCCACCATATTGGTCCAAGCACCGGTGTGACCATACACAATATAGGCCGTGCTGATCGCGCTATCCCCAATGATCAGGTCGCTGATCCCATCATGGTTCAGATCAGCCGAGGCCATGCCATCGCCAAACCATTCTGATCCGCCGTACATCATGAAGCCGTTCGATGTGGCTGCTGCATTCATGGTTGCCAAATCCAGCGTTGCAGCCTTGTTGGCGCCGCCCCACAACACATAGTTGTAGCCAAGAAGACCACCAATCACCACATCAGAATAGCCATCACCGTTGAGGTCGCCGATGCCCTTCACCACTGTGCCGGTATAGCCATCGAAGCCAGAGGCGCTGTTGGTGTAATGGATGCCCTGTGCCGCCGTCATGCTGTCGACATTGCTGATGCTGGGGATGCCATTGGCCGTGCCATAAATCAGGTAAATGTCTGCAGCGTTTACGGTCCCTGATCCATACTGGTTTTGCGGTGCAGAAACAATGAAGTCTTGATAGCCATCGTTGTTGAAGTCACCAGCGCTATTCAGCGAAAGACCCAAACCACCATTGAGCTGAGCGCCCGCAATGCTTGTCGCCGCAACCGGCGTACTCACCACCATCGACTTATTGGCGTTGTCCAAAGTGGCGGATGTTGTGGACACATTGCCTGCTGCATCTGTCAAGAAGGCTTTCACCACATAACTGCCATCCGTCAAAGAAAGCGTTGTGCTTGCTGTTGCCGTGCCACTGGTGACCGTGGTGCTCACACCCGCCGCCAAAATGGTATCGCCAGCGGTATAGGTTCCTGACGCATCTTTGTCGGCGTAGAAAGTTGTCGTCACCGAGGTGTCTGTCACACCATTGAATGTGGCCGTCAATGTGGGGGTGTGGACAGTTGTCGCGTTGTCTGTAGAACTCAAGCCATCGTCACTGGCTGTTGCCAAATCGACATTTGAACTGGTGAATGTCGGCGCAGAAGCATCCACAGTCACACTCAATGCTCGGCTTCGACCGCTTTCATTGCTAGCCGCATCCGTCAACGTATAAGCCAACGTATGCGCACCTTGTGTCAACGCCGTCGTTGGGGTCAACGTGCCTGCAACTGAG
>Ga0228698_1000162_pt1 | contig 62304 bp, 91 predicted proteins | sample McNCre117_Aug_MG_FD_178015 | JGI IMG/M metagenome (GOLD analysis project Ga0228698, IMG submission 178015) | Freshwater microbial communities from McNutts Creek, Athens, Georgia, United States - 1-17_Aug_MG | ecosystem: Environmental > Aquatic > Freshwater > Creek | place: USA: Georgia...
CGGTGCTCATCACCTGCGACGGTTCGGCGAGCGGCATGCGCGTGGCCAACACGCCGGTCGCCGTCGCGGGCGGATCCAACACGCAAGTCCAGTACAACTCCTCTGGCATCCTCGCGGGTACGGCGGGTTTCACCTTCGACGGCACCACGCTCAGCGTCACCGGCCTGAACATATTCGGCAACACCTATCTTGGCCTGAACAGCGGCAGCATCGTCACGCTCGCGGGCACTACCGTAAACGCGCCCAATGGCCTCAACATCAACTCGGGCGCTCTCTACCTCACGGGTTCGCAGCTCGGCGTCGGCACGACGTCGGTGGGCGGCAACGCCATCACGGCCGCAGGCGTGATCCAGAGTTTGACGGGCGGCTTCAAGTTCCCCGACGGCACGACCCAGTCGACGGCGGCCGCCCCCGGCACGTCGCCCGGCGGTGCCACCGGCAACGTGCAGTTCAACAACGGCGGTGTGTTCGCCGGACAGTCGAACTTCACCTTCAACACCGGCACCGGGATCCTCACGGTGCCCGCGCTCGCCCTCACGACACCGCTCGCGGTGGCCATGGGCGGCACGGGCACGACAACGTCGACCGGCACGGGCGCCGTGGTGCTCGGCACCGGGCCCACGATCAGCAACCTGACCCTGACCGGCACGCCGACGGGCCCCACGGCTACCGTGGGCACCACCTCGACGCAGCTCGCCACCTGCGCCTTCGTGGCGGCCGCCGTGCAGCCTGCGATCGCGCTCGGGCGGCAGGTCTACGGCTCGGCGGGCACCTACACGTTCACGCCGACCGTCACCGGCCTGCACAAGTTCACCTTGGTCGGGCCGGGCGGCAATGGCGCCACGGGCGGCGGCATCGGCATCGGCAACGGCGCAGGCGGTGGCGGCGGCGGCACGGTCATCACGTGGGCCAGCCTCACGGCCGGGACGCCCGTCACGATCGTCGTGGGCGCCCACGGCGCTGCCACGACCTATGCAGGGGCCTCGGCAGGGCCGGGCGGCGACGCGGCGAGCACCACGCCCGGCGGCGGCGGCACGGCATCTGGCGGCGACATCAACACGCCCGGTTCGCAGGGCGGGTACCCCGATCCGTCGGGCTCCCAGCTTTACGCGGGCAGCGGCGGCGGCACGGCGCAGGCACCGGGTGTGCCGGGCTCGGTGGGCGCCGCGATCGGCGGCGTTTTCCCCGGCGGCGGCGGCTCGGGCGCCGCGATCCCTTCGGGCGGCGGCGCAGGCGCGAGCGGCATGGCCTTGGTCGAATGGTGACCACGGCACTCACGCCGCTCTGCGCGCATTGCGGAGCGGCGTGCGAGATGCACGTGCACCACTACTACAGCGGCACGTGGCAGAAGCCGCTCAGGACATGGTCGGTGTCGGCACCGCTCTACTACCTCGCCGACAAGGGGTTCTGCAGCCCGGAGTGCGCTACGGCAGCGGCGCAACTTCCGCCGACACGTACGGCGCCATCGCAATCGCACGCCGCTGGGCCTCTTCAGCACTGAGAAAACGTCCTTCTTGCGTTCGCGGCAAGAGGCTATCCCACTCGTCGGACCGCACGTCTTTTTCGATCGGACCTTGCCACCAGAGCGGCTGCGCGTCGTCGTGATGCTTGAAACGCGGGTTCTGGTGTACGAGCTTGATACCGTAGGCCATGGGTCTCTCCTTCGACTGGCACTCGCTGCAGAAAGGGCCGCCGCCGATGAGCGTCGGCGGCCTCGTTCGGTAGGATGTGAACACGTACGTGCGCACGTCAATGCCGCAACGTGCGCACGTGAAATGCGTCTCGCGCATCTTGTCAGCGGTCACCAAAGCTTTCACGAAAGCCTCTAGCGATGGCGTCGGACAACCTGCGCAAATTGTCTTCGCCATCGAACATCTTGCCGAGCGCCTCGCTGACGACCTTGGCGAGACGTTCCTTGATCGCCGGATCCGCTGCGAACATCTCCTGCACGATGTTGGCCGACATGACGGCCGTCGCGTGCGTGAACTGCTGTTGGAGATGACTGGGCAGCGGCTGCCCGTAGCTGTTTTTCTGCGGCTCGATCAAATTGGCTACGGCCTTTATCAAAAGGCCTTCCTTCATCTCGGTCGACATGTTGTCGAAGATTGCTTTTGCAACAATAGCCCGCATCGCTTCATCGGTGATCTGCATCTAACTCTCCTCAGTTACTTGCCGTACACGTAGCCCGAATTCACTTCGGCGCGCAGCGGCAAGCCTGCGGCCCATGCGGGCGGATGGGTCATGATGTCGTAGAGCGCCGCCTTGCACTCCTCGTCCTCGTCCTCGTCGACCTCCAGCAGCGGCTCGTCGTGCGTGTGGCCGATCAGGGGCCAGCCATTGGTATCGAGCTCGCGGTTGGCCCAGCGCAGGATCGAGGCAGCCTCGGCCTGCGTGACGTTCTCGCACTGGATCCCGCCCCACAGCTTCATGCGCGGCCAGTAGTTGCTGTCCTTCTTCGGGTGGAAGGATCCCTTGATGCAGGTGATCATGTCCTGCGGGCCGAAGCGGCCGTCGACCGTCTCGACCTTGGGGAACGGATAGGCGAGCATGCGGCCGGACGGCAACAGGCACCACAGGATCGACTGCGCGCACATGTAGGCGACGCGCCCGGCGTGGAACACCTGCTCGGGGCTGCGCACGGCGTTGTAGGCGGCAAGCTCGAGCCCGCGCCAGAAACGCTCGGCCCACGGGTTCGACTGTCGCCACTTGATCTTCTGCATGTCCGCGAATTCGTGGTCGGCCGCGACACCGTAGGCGCGCGCCATGCGCAGGTACGCCCCGGCGCCGCCGCCGAAACCGAACGACAGCACGGGCACCTTGCCGCCTGCCTGCCGCTGCGCCGCCGTGACCTGCTCCTCGCTCTGCAGGCCGTAGGTCATGACGGCCTGACGCAGGTAGAGATCCTTACCCGCCGCGAAATAATCGAGCAGCTCGCTGGCGCTGTTCTCCTTCGACAGCCACGGGTTGACGACGGCCTCGATCGACGACCAGTCGCCCCAGACCAGCTTCTTGCCGTCCTCGGCGACGATCGACGGCCGCAACAGGCGCGACAGGATCGTGAGCACGTTGTAGGGCTTGTCGATCGCGCCGCCCTTCGACTTGTCGAAGACGAACGTGCCGTCAGGATTGTAGCTGGCGATGTCGATCAGCTGCTGCTTCGGCACACGGCTAAGAACGCCAGCAACGACGTTTTCGATGTTCCCCAGTCCGGCGCGGATAAAATTATGGACTTGTAGTCCGGTCGAGGAGTAGCGGCCGGTTTGACCAGCACCGTTGAAGACATAGGCCCCCCTAACGCGCCCATCGACACCCGCTCGCGCCTGCATGGCAGCGAATTTAGCGGTGCTGGCCCGGCCGCCGTCGTGCACGAGTTCAACAAACTCGCGTACGTCGCCAACCAAGATGTCCGCGTTTTCTTCGGCGAGTAGTTCTTCACGAGTAGGACCATCGAACGACACCTTTCCCGTAGTCGCGTCGGGCTCCATGTATTCCTGCAGCTCGTGCGGCAACCACTTGGTGAGCCACGCCTTGATGCGCTGGAACTGCTTCGGCGACGTCACCTCGCCCTTGGTCAGCACCGTGAGGCGCGCCTTGATGTCTTCCAGCTCGTCGCGCGCATAGTGCTGCGCGGCGATCGCCAGTTCGACGTCGACCGGGATGCCGCGATCGTTCACCTTCTCGTTCAGGTGATAATCGGCCCATTCCTCGGGCGTGAGGTCACGGATCACGTCGCCGATACCGATCTCGGTCAGCACGTCGACATCGCAATAGTCGAGCAGGATCTCGTATTCGGCCGGGTCGTCGGCCCAGCCGCCGTTCGGCAGCGGCTTGCACCATTTCATCATGATGCTGTTGTCGGCCTTCTGCACCGGCATGCGTAGCGCCTTGGCGCAGAGCTCCAGCTTGCCCGGCAGTGCCATCGCGCGCGCCCGGGCCATGGTGCAGCGGAAACGCTCGATGGGGATCTCGCGCTTCAATCCGTGACGGCAGGCAAGGCGCTCGAAATTCGCGTTCCACCCTTCGAATAGGCACTCGGGATCGTCGAGTGCGTCGGCGAGATCCTGCGGCATCGGCTCGCCCAGCCAGACACGCCAGCGCTTGATCGGCGTCTTGCCCTTGTCGAACGTGTAGTTGACGCAGAGCAGCTCGGTATCCGGGTGTGCCCAGTAGACGTAGGCACCGACGACGGTCAGGTCGACGGTGGCCGAGCTTTCAACGTCCCAGTTACAAATGCGCATGTGGTGGATGCTCTCGCAGTAGGGCCGCCAGCGGCCGGGGGAGAGGAGCCGCTGGCGGGTACGCTACACACTCACGCCGACAGGGGCAGCGTGAGATCTCGGGTCAGGCGGCCGCGCGGCGGCGACGACGCACCGTCGGGTCGGCGGCGGCGGCCGCAGCGGGCTGCTGGGCGGCCTGCGTCGCGGGGGCAGGCTGCTCGGGCGCCACGTCGGTGACGGGCCCACGGCCACGGCCCCGGCGCGGCGCTTCGGCCGTCTCCGCAACGGGCGGCTGGGCGGGCGGTGCCGTCGCCGCAGGCTGCTCGGCGGTCTTCGTCGTTTCGGCAGCGGCAGGCGACGGCGCGTCCATCGCGATCCACGACTTGATGTCGAAGATCGGGTTGTAGGTCAGGCCGTAGGTGGCGTGCTGGTAGCTGTCGTAGGTCAGCGCGATCACCGGCACGATGTGCTTGGGATCCGTGTCGAGCTGCCGCTGCAGCGCGGCGACGAGGTCGCTGAAGGCCTTCTTGCCGCCGTAGCTGTTGGCGGTGTACTCGACCGTGATGCCCTTGTCCTCGCCGTTGGTGCACATCATCTCGAGCGAGATGTTGTCGTCCCACTTGGCGCCGAAGTTCGGCAGATCGGCGATGTTGATCGGCGTCTGGAAGATCGACACCATCTGCTTGCCGAGCGGCGCACCGCCCTTCGGGTTCCAGCAGACGAAGCCCACCTTCAGCGAGAGCGGGTTGACGGCCCAGAGCGAGCCTTCCTCGACCTCGGTGTCCTTGGCGCCGTAGACCCACGCGCCGTCGCGCTTGTCCATGCGGAGGAAGGCATTGCCGCCCGCCACCTGAATGGTCTGCGAAGCGTTGGCCAGCGCCTTGCGGAACTGGCCAACGTCAGCTGACGGAAGCCCGGCGGTCTTGAACGCTACCACGGAATTTTCGTTCGACATTTCTATGTACCTCTTGATGATTGCTGTTACGTCTTCGTCGTAGCTCGTGCCTGTTTCCTCTTTACCTCTTACCCTTTCCTCTTACGCCAGACGCTTGAGCGCCTGACCCAGTGCCGCCGGGGGCAGCACTGCCGGTCGCTTGTCAGCGGCCGGGGCGATAGTGTTGCCCGACGAGACCGGGTTGGCAAGTTCAGCGATCTCGGCCTTCGACAGGAGCTTCTCGGCGCCTGCTGGCGAGATCAGCTTGGTGACGATGTAATCGCTCTCCTTGATCTTCTTCGCCTTGAACCGCGCGATCGCGGCGGCCTCGTCGATCCACTTGCGGATCGCGCGCTTGGCCACGAGCTTCCAGCCCGGCACGGTGACGCCGTGCTCCAGCTCATGCTGGATCCGCTCCTCGGCCTCCTCGCGCCACTTGTCCCATTCCTGCAGCTTGGCGACCATCTTGCCGAGATCCTCGAGATCGAGGATGTGGTTCGGCGCCGTGAGCGTCGACAGGCGCTGCAGCTTGGCCGGGCAGGCGAGCTTGGCGTGGCAAAACTTGCCGCACCAGTCGCCTTCGACGAAAGCAGGGTTCGGCGCATCGCCGAGCTTGATCGCCGTGTGCACGGTCTGCTCGAACCGGTCGAGTGTCATCGCCGGGTAGATGGTCTTGTCGATCGCCGGATCGTAGGCGGGCTGAATGATGTAACTCTCGAACTCCTCGACCTGTGCAAACTCGGGGATGCTCTTGCGCGCGCAGACGCCGTAGAACAGGTTCTGCTCGCCCGAACTGTCGACCTCCATCTGGCCGAACTTGAAGTCGATCATGGCACCGCGCTTGCCGTGCACGATGCCCGCGTCCATCGTGCCACCCTTCTCGTCGTCGTCGGGGCCGCGCAGGCCGACAAACTTCTCGGAGAACAGCGTCGCGTCCTCGGGAAACGTCTCGACGATGTCCATGTAGGCGTCGAGCGCGATCTGCAACGCGTTCACGTGCTCCTTCGTAATGACGACGCTGGACACCGTGGTGCCGAGGAACGACGACGGTGCGAGGTCGGGATCCTTGAGCATCATCTCCATGCAGGTGTGCTGCGCGGTGCCCTCGATCGCCGCGAGCCCTACCGGCCTGCGCGGCACCTGCCGGGCGAGTTGGATGTAGCCCGCGCAGTTGATCCAGAGATGGGCGTTGGACCCGCCGCGTTCGACATGTTTCTCGGCCATTGGTTTCTCCTGTGGTGGTCTGGCTCAGCTACTGGTGAAGATCCTGCCGGGCGTCCTCGATCGCGAGATTGAGCTCGGCCATGGCGTCGGCCGAGCCACCCGGCGTATCCGGGTGGCGCTCGCGCGCCAGTTTCTTGTAGCGCGTCTCGGCAACAGCTGCCTGCGCGTCGTCGGGCAATGGCCCGTAGGCCTCGATCGGCATGTCGAGCACGACACGCCACGGCTTCTTCTGAAAGCCTGTGGTACCGCCCGGCGGCGGTAGCGCCGCAAAGCCGTCGAACGAGCGCTGCATCATGTGGCCGCCGCCGTGCCGCTCGATCGCGTGCATCGCGTCGATCGCCAGCGCCAACGAGCGCATGTTGGCGAAAGGTGCATTGTAGGCGTCCTGCGCCATGACCATCGGCTTGCCGAGAAACTGGAAATACACCGCAACACCGGGATCCTTGTGGCCGGTATACTTGAGATCCTCGGCGTAAGGCAGCCCGTCGGCGCGCAGCTTGCAGTTCGAGCTAACTACGATGCCGGTGGCGCGCAGCTTGCGCAGATTGTCCCAGAGCGAGCGCATCACCGTCTCGGGCGAGACCTGAAACGCGCTGTAGCCCTTGCGGCTTTTCGCGCGTGGCCAGCCATCCGGCCATTTGAGGGGGTATGCCTGCGTCATGCTACTTGCTCTTCTTCTTGGCCTGCTCGGCGAGCTCGCTCTCGGCCGCCGCGAACGCCACGGTGCCGATGTAATAGGCGCGGCTGAGACCCAGCGCCTCGGCGGCACGGTCGATCACCTTCAGCTTCTTCTCCTCGACGTGGAGATGAATGCGGGTCTTGGGATTGCGTCGCGGCTGTCGTGCAGACAAATCATCCTCCAAAAACTATGCGGGCCGGGCTTGATACCGGCTGCCGGGTAGTCTCACGCCCCCACGTAGTTGCGTGGGATCGAACGTCGGCGCCAACTACGGCGCCTGAGTTTTAACGTCACCCGATGTCGCTACCTGCGTGTCCTTCCACGCCGCCGCAAAAGCCCTCTAGCATCGGCCCACTAGGTGTGTCAACATCAGCGAATGGCTCGTGAAAACAAATTGGAAGAACGCTGCCGCCTGCTCGTCGAGAGCATGGGCGGTAAACTGTTCAAGTGGCGCAGCCCCGGCAACAAGGGCGTGCCCGATCGCATCGTGCTCCTGCCGGGGTTCGTTGCCTTTGTCGAATTCAAGATCACCGGGCGGCCGTTCCAGCCGTTGCAGGAATACTGGCAGAAATGGCTGAAAGAGCGAGGGCACAAGGCCTACGTGATCTACACCTATGAAGACTTCAAGGCGGTGCTTGGACTATGAAACCGGCCAACTACCAGATCGATGCGAGCGGCTTCATGTTCGAGCGCAACGCCTCGATGATGTTCGCCCGCATGGGCACCGGCAAGACACTGACCTACCTGATGACGTTGCAGGATCTCATCGAGGCCAAAGTGATCAAGCGCGCCATGATCGTGCCGCCGCTGCGCGTCGCCAACAATGTCTGGCGGCAGGAATGCGCGAAGTGGGAGATCCCGCTCACCATGTCGCTCTGCACGGGCGAGATGACGAAGAACCGACAACGCGCCGCCGTCGAGGCCGACACCAACTGCCTCATCGCGAACTACGACATCATGGAGAAACTCCTTGAAGACGACACCCATGGCTGCGATGCGCTCGTCTTCGACGAACTCAGCAAGCTACGAAACCCTACGGGAAAGCGACAGAAGGCGGCGCGCCGAGGAAAGTTCATCTGGCGTTCGGGCGGCACAGGTACTCCTGCACCGAACGGGCTCGGCAGCATATACGGAATGGCTCACGCCGTTGGGCTTGGACATCTTGTCGGGAGAAATCACGACAAGTGGCTGCGACAGTACTTCTATCCGACTGACTACGAGCAGCGGAACTGGGCGCCCTTCGGCGACACGGAAGAAAAACTCGCGGCGCTGATCAAGCCCTACACCTACGTGCTCGAGGGCGACGCCGTCGAGTTGCCGCCGATCGTGCGGCCGCCGATGGAAATCGAGCTGCCGCGATCGCTGCGCCGGATCTACGACGAGATGCGCGCCACGAGCCTGCTCAGCGACGAGGAGCTGGTGGTCGCGGGCTCGGCCGCCGTGCTGCGCGGCAAGCTGCGCCAGATCGCGTCGGGCTTCGTCTACCGCAGCGACCACACGGCGGCGAACTTCGATCCATACCGTCTCGAGATCCTGAAGGACATCGTCGATGAGATGCAGGGCGAGCCGATCATCATCGCGTACGAATTCATCGAGCAGCTCGCCATGATGCAGCGCACGTGGCCGGGCCTGCGATACATCGGGGGAGGATCCAGAGATGATGAAAGAACTATTGATGACTGGAACGCGGGTCGAGTGCCAGTGCTCGGCCTGCATCCAGCTTCAGCAGGACATGGACTTAATCTGCAAGCTGGCGGAAACACCGTTGCGTGGTGGCAGCTTCCCGACGACTTGGAGCTCTACGATCAGCTCATTGGCCGATTGGTACGAAGAGGGCAGGCTGGTGCTGCCGTCTACTCCTACGAGCCGATTGCACTAGATACGGTCGACGTCGCCGTGCGCCGCCGGGCGCATGACAAGACCCGCGTGCAGGACGGGCTCTGGGCGGCACTTAGGCGCTAGAACGCAATAAAATTACCCGGATTTTTCCACAAGCCGGGTTGACTTAGGTGGGCCACTAACTCATAAAGCTCCTGCGACAACATCGTCGCTGATTGAAGGAGCTTCCCAATGGCTATCAAGGCAAAGAAACAACCCGCCAAGTACGCGGTCGGCGACAAGGTCCGTATCCTCCACGCGGGCGGCAAGACCGTCTCGGACACCGTGTGGGAGATCACCGACCTGTTCGGCGGCTTCCGCTGCCTCATCAAGGAGGCGGGCACCGACTACGCTGAACAGGCCTTCGACACCTCCATGATCCGGCCTGCGTAGCGGATCCTGCTGACTGGTGCCCTGTTCGCGGGGCGCCAGACACCAGCACCCGCTAGACAACCTGAAGGAGTTTCCCATGCCGAAGTCAAAGCCTGTCTACTCGTTCGATCGCTGCGAGCGCTACCAGAACTTCCTCCAGCAGCTGCGTGACGCGGGCGTCGTCATCGAGACCGTCTGGCAGGCTCGCAAGAACGGCGCGCCGGTCAGCGCGATGCGCGAGCAGTACCCCGACATCGAGTGCATCATGTTCCGGGGCCCGCACGTCAAGGTGCCCATGGCGATCGTGACGCTGCACACGGGCGCCGGGGCCCCGGCCGATCCGAGGGAGATCGGCTTCAACCTGTTCTTCATCTCGCCGAACAACGCGTACGACAACGATCTCGATACGATCGTCGGCAAGAAGCAATAAAATAATCCACAGGAAGGTGTTGACTTAGGTGGGACACTAACTCATAACCGCCTTGTCAACACCTCACAGGAGCTTCCCATGCCGAACAAGTTCACCGCCATCGACCCGCAGGGTACCGTCCACAAGCGTACCAGCCAGAACCGCAGCTACGCCTTCACCGTCGTCGTCCTGTCGGGCGCCGCGATGCTGGAACGGGCTCGCCCCGACGCGGCCAAGATCAAGCAGCAGAATGACGCGAGCTGGGATCGCATCGAGAACGAGGCCAAGGGCATCTTCCCGAAGAGCGAGCAGTGGCGCGGCGAGAAGGCACTTGCGGGCTGGCAGGCCTTTTCCATCGAATGGATGCAGACGCACACGCGCGAGGGCGAGCTGGCCGAGGCGATTGCAAACGCCGAAAAGCGGTACGCTGCCCGCGTCGCGGGTGGCGCAGATCTCCGGTATCATAACGTGGGCTGGTGCTCGCGCCGCGATCTCGCCGAGAAGCTCGCCAACACCTATCGCGTCCACAACCACGAAGACGTGCGGATCCTTGAGGCCGTCAAGGTGGGAGGCTGAGATGCCCCGCACTGCCCCCGCCAAGGTGAACAAGGCCCTCAAGGCGGCCGGTCTCGAGGTCGAGATCGTCCGGGGCAACGGCTACTACTACTTCGTCGGCCTGCCCGGCACGCCCTACGCGGGCGACGAGATCAGGTCTATCTACGCCAACAGCCTGCTCGGCTACTCGACCGAAGAAGTCGTTCGGCACGTCCGCGACGAGCTCGCCCGCATCAACGCCAAGTGCTGGAATTTTTGACATGACCGCTACCACCGATTTCGGCGTCGACATCCTTTACCCCGAACGGCGCCGCGTGCCCTGCACGGTGATCAAGAGCTGGTACGCCGACGCGATCGCCAACAAGGAGATCGTGCACGAGGATGGCGTCCCGCATACCAACTGGCTGCACATGGCGCAGGCCCTGCACGACGAAGGCCTGATCACGCTCAAGGGTGGGAGGCTCGCATGAGCTACTACTTCGCCCGCCTCAACCGGAACCACGACGGCGAGATCCAGCCGGGCGTCAGGGTCATGAAGGCTCTGGCGACCGAGATCGCGGGGCCGCCCACGCGGTACGCGGAAGAAGTGTCCCGTCACGCCGACCTCCCGGCCGCCATGACCGAGGTCCGGCGCCTCAACGAACAGGAGATGTCATGAAGATCTACCATCAGGGCGCCGCGATCCGGGGCGCCTGCCAGATCCCCTACAAGGGCTACGTGCTCAGCATCAGCAACAGCCTGCTCGACCATGGCGAGATCGCCGTGCTCGCGCCGGACGGTACCTACCCGATCGACGGGCTTCCCGGCACCGTCGAGGGGATCATGGAGGCCAAGCAGAAGATCGATCGCCTCGTGCGTCGCCGGGAGCGCGTGTCGTGAGCACCGTCTTCTTCGCCATTCGCCAGATCTCAACCGGGCACTTCATGCCGAGCTACAGCTCGCGCAAGGGCCGGGGTGGCTACACGCACGACGAGCCGCAGCCGCTGGCCAAGGTGCCGCCGCGCCTGTTCACCAAGCGCCACGTCGCCCAGCGCGTGTTGAACTACTGGCTGAAGGGCAGCATCACGCAGCACTTCAGCCGCGTGCACACGCTCGAGGGGCCGGACGATCACGAGTACCTGAACGTCACAAAAATCCCGCATCGCCGGGCCGAAGACATGGAAGTCGTCGCGATCTTCTTGACCGCATGGCAGATGACGCCAAGCGGCTGCCTGTCATTCGAGGTGAAGACATGAACAAGCGTCAGCGCCGCCAACGTGAGCACTTGTCGCGGCTGTACCCGATCCCGGCGAAGTACGACATCAGGAAGCCCAGCCGCAGCAAGCGGGCCCGGGGCAAGATCCGCGCGGCCGTCCTCGGCGCCGGGCTGAACCACCGGGGCCGGAACCCCGAAAAATAATCCACAGACCCTTATTGACTTAGGTGGGCCGCTACGGCAAAACCCTCCTACGGCAATACCGCCGGACTTCAAGGAGCTTCCCATGGCCGTCAAGTTCACCCCCGCCAACCTCCGCACCATCACCCAGCACGGCGAACTGGCCTGCCTCAAGGCGATCTACCGCAACCGGGTCATCGGCGAAGGCGGCAACACCATCGGCGGCGGCGACACCCGCCTCGGCGACAACCTCTGCAACGCTGGCGAGAAGATCGTTGCCCGCGACGGCATCGTCCTCAAGGACCGAAAGGATCTCGACCGCTGGTAAGTGGATCCTGCTGACTGACGCCCTCACGGGGGCGCCAGACACCAGCACCCGCTGGACAACCACCACAGAGGAGTTTCCCATGACCAACATCGTAGACCGTATCGGCGCCCTCAAGGCCCAGATCGCCCCGTTGGAAAAGCAGCTGAAGAAGCTGCAGGACGAGCTCAAGGCACGCGGCGCTGGCAACTACGAGGGCGTCATGTACGACGCCAACGTGTCGATCGGCACGCGCAGCCAGCTCGACATGGACGCTGTCCGTGCCAAGCTGACGCCCCAGTTCATGGTGGCACACACCACCGAAACCGAGGTCGTGACGCTTCGCATCACCGCCAAGAAGCTCGCGATCGCGGCCTGAACGATGGAAGAGTTCAACAACAACAACAAAGTCATCCGTCTCCAGCAGTTGGAGACGGCCCTGCACGGCATGCTCAAGGGTGTTTTTGGTCGCGGTATTGAAGGCGGCCCACCCAAGACCTGCCCCGCTGATCGCGTGATCGCCAGCCTGCGGGCCGAGATCGAGCTGATCAACTATTACTTCAACGAAATGAAGTGACACATGGCCAAGAAGATCGAAATCGATCTGGCGCTGTTCTTCCAGATGCGCGACGCGCTCGTGACCGCCGACATGGTGCTGACCAAGCATCGCCTTGCGGGCACCGACCAAAACCCGCACGGCGTGCGGGATCTCGTGAGCTCGGCGGCATTTGCCGTCGAGCGCTTCAACATCGAATGGGAGCCGACCTGATGCGCCACCTCCTCGCCCTGATGGCCGCTACGGTTTCCGTAGCGGCCTGCGCGCCCAGCCCCGAGCGCCTCAACGAGGCACAGGGCGACCTGTTGCGCCGCGCCTATCACCTGCAGCCCGCTGCCATGACGGCCGCCTCCGACAGCGTCTACGCCGACCTGCGCGGCGGCTGGGGCGAACGCGGCGCACCTGCCCGCCCGCCGCTGCCCGGCGTCACGATCATCTACCTCGACCTCGATGCCGACACGTTCGAGATGGCCCGGACCGCGAACGCCAAGTGGATCTATGGCGGCGAACCGGTCCAGCCGAAGTCGATCACCAACGGCTTCGTGCTGAACGTCTACAACGTCTGCATCGTGTACCAAGTCCGCGTCGGCGACGTCGGCCGCAGGCATGACGGCCTGCCGCTGTTCATCGTGACGCCGCGCATCCATGCCGACGTGCGCGAGCACGAGACCCGGCACTGTCATGGCCAGAGCCACGACGCCAACAACGTGTGGCTGCCATGAAGGAAATTTTCGTCATCCACCTCGCCGTCGTGGTCAAACAGGACGGGCCGATGCACTTCGCGGAGAACGTGTCCTTCGCCTCGGAAAGCCGCGAGGAGCTCGAGGCGCTGGCAGTGCGCGTCAACGAGCTGAACGACACGTACGGCCAGCTCTTCGACGGTTTCGAGCCCATTACCCTGCTCGGCACGCCGCTTGCGCAGAACGGCACGGTCGACGAGATGGCGATCCACCTCGAAGACATCATCAAGAACGGCGAGACGCGCTTTGCCGAGCAGACGGGACAACAGATCCCCGACACGGCGAGCGAGCTCGAGCGCATTCGTCGGGGTGGAAAATAATCCACAGAAACCCCTTGCGGGCCTGAGTTAGGTGTGTCACTAACGCCTTGCGGCAATCCTGCCGCGCACCACTAGGAGCTTCCCATGATCGTTCTTCGCTACACCATCAACGGAGCCAAGTTTCGCCGTCGCTACCCGGCATCCGAATGGCTGCTCGCCCACACCCGCGCGGCGGTCCTGCGCGATAACGGCGTCACGGTGACGATCACCGAGACCGAGTAACGGATCCTGCTGACTGGCGCCCTGTTCGCGGGGCGCCAGACACCAGCACCCGCTGGAACCTGACAACCACCACTAGGAGCTTCTCAATGTCCATCCTCGATACCGTTCTCTCCGACGACCAGATCCGCCGCCTCGCCCCGTCGGTGTTCGCCGACCATGCCAGCCCGGTCTGCAAGGAAACCTACAGCTACCTGCCGACCTACCCGATCATCGAGCACCTGCGCGATCGCGGGATGGTCGTGACGCAGGTCCGCGAGGGCAAGAAGCGCGCGGCCAGCGGCCAGCTCTACGCCATGCACGAGGTGCGCATGCGCAAGGCCGACGACGTCTACGGCCGCCAGACCGGCGACCTCGGCGGCGTCACGCCCCAGATCGTGCTGCTGAACAGCCACGACAAGTCGACCTCGGCCACGGCACTGGCGGGCATGCTGCGCTCGCTCTGCCACAACGGCATGTACTGGGCCGACCACTCGTTCGGCTTCAAGGCCGTGCACTACAAGATGGGCATGGAGCAGGTGCTCGACGGCATCGCCGCCGTGTCTGACCGCTTCGGCGAGATGATCGACAACGTCGAGCGCTGGAGCAAGATCCAGCTCACCAACGCCCAGCGCCTGCAGTTCGCCGAGCGTGCGCTCGAGCTCCGGGGCACCGCGCTCGCGGTCGATCCCGCCAATCTGCTGGTGGCGCCGCGCGAGGCCGATGTCGGCATGGATCTCTGGAAGACCTACAACGTGGTGCAGGAGAACCTGACCCACGGCGGCATCGCTGCCCAGAACAAGATGGGCAAGTGGCGCTCGCTGCGCCCGATCAAGGCGCTGAAGGTCGACAGCGACTTCAACCGCAAGCTCTGGGGCGTCGCCAACGAGCTGGTCGTCGCCTGATCGTCACCGGCCGGGCTGCCGCGAGGTAGCCCGGTCTTCTTCCTTCGACTGAGGAGAATTGAATGTACGTGATCGAGCAAAAACTGATCGGAACGGGCGCGCAACTTATCGCGTTGCCACTGGGCTCGACGCTGGTCGGCGCTCATGGCAATGGCCGTGACATCGTCGTGGTCTACCGGCGCCCGGCCGGTATCGCGCCGACGTACGAACATCATCGCGTGCTGGCGGTGCCTTGCGGGGAGACCTTCGACACGGCCCCCGACGAGCCGTTCAGGCTGCTCGGCATCGATCATTTCATTCGGGCCGACGGCGAGCCGGTTTACGTATTCGAGATTGGCGCGCCGCAAGGCTGACGCCGAGAGACGCTGGTCGTCGGTGCCGGGAAGCTCCCGCGATCGGCGTCTCGAATTTTTGGGAAACTTAAATGTCTACACGTAATGATCCCGTCGAAATTTTGGTAGCCGCAGCACTGAGCGCGCGCGGCTTTACTTTTGATCGCGAAATAGTCGCGCCGAACGGTTGTCGCCCTGATTTCTACGTGCGTGAATTGGATCTCTTCATAGAGGTCAAACAATTCAGCACTCCGCGAACGGCAGCCCAGATACACTCACTCACTAACATAGTAGTCGTGCAGGGTATGCCCGCAGCCAGAGCTTTCGACATGCTTCTCAACGCGACTGTGCGGCGCGCCGTATGACCGTCGTCATCGGCAACGACTGGTACGTGATGTTCAACGACCCGCTGTTCCGGCAGGGCTGGGTCGAGCACGCGCTCGGGATCCCGCGCGATCAGGCGCTGGTCGATCGCGACCTGTTCTACTCCTACGGCCGCATGCTGGCCGCCGAGAGCAAGCTGCCGCTGCCTGCCGTGGCGACGCACCTGACCGAGGAGATGCGCCGCGTCGTGCATGCCGTGCCGTCCTTCGTCGAGCTGATGGTCTACAGCAACTACGCCGAGAAGATCGGCCTGAAGAGGAACATGTGATGACGACCAAGGAAGAGTATCTGGCGCTTGCGGAACGCTGCGAGCGGGAGGAGCCGGGCGCTGATTTGGATTCGGCCATTTGGAAAGCGCTATTCCCCGCCGAGCCTTCCGCCAATTGGGAAGATTACACATCCAGCCTCGACGCCGCCGTGACGCTGGTGCCAAACGGAAATGGGTACATCGCGGGCAAGAAAAGCATCGACACTGCTGACGGCGTTGTGTTCGGTTCCGAGCGCACCGTGCGCGTGACCGCATCAACTCCCGCACTCGCTCTCTGCGCCGCCGCCCTTCGCGCCCGCGCTGCATTGGTGAAGCCATGACAGAAGCATCTGATGCAGTGGAAGCTGCGCACAAGTTGATTCAAACAACGGAGCGCATGGCAAACGAGGCCGTCATGGATATGCATTTATGGAACGTGCATTCAAATGCGGCGCTTACCGTCGCCCGCGCCTTCCTCGCACAGCGGGAGGCGTTGGAAGAGATAGCAAGACAGGAATTGACGGCCGACATGGGCGTTGACGATCAACTAGGCGGCGATTTTGAAGGCGCTTACGACTGGATGATCGAACGTGCCCGCGCCGCCCTGCTCGCATGATCGAGATCCAGATCGATTTCGAAAGGAAGAAGGGACAACATGCCTCGACGTAACACACCCCAGCTCGCCGCCCGGCAGCGGGCCAGCAACCTCGAGTTCAACGTGCGGCACGCGACCACGATCGCGCACGTGCGTGGACGCCTGCTCGCGCATGCCGCGCGCTGCCGCCGGGAGAAGGGCTACAGGGCACTCGACGGCCAGAACCGTGTCGATTGCGCGATCGGCCTAGCCGGGCTCGCCAGCAAGCTCGGTGACCGCGTGCGCCGGCGCATGTCGATCCACTTCTACCTCGACCGCGCGATCGAGATCGTCAACCTGCTCGACCGGAGGAATGCGTGAGCGCGACGGTCAAACACCAACGTGGCGCAGACATTGGCGCCGAAGGTCGCACGCTTTGCGGCGTGTATTGGCGCATCTTTGATGCCGCATCAGCTGCACCACCATTTGGACTGCTGCTGGCACCAACCAAGGACGCGGTCACGTGCAAGTCGTGCCGTCGCATCATCGATCGCGTGAAGAAAGGAAAACCATGAGCACGATCATCACACGCCCGGCCTTCGAAGGGCCGCACATACTCGCGACGACGGCACCGACGCTGCTTGCGATGAACGAGGCCTGCCGCCAGATGGATCTCGCGCAGCAGGTGCTGCAGAACTACGTCGATGCCAAGCGGCAAGGCAAGATCATCAACTGCTTCGTCTGGCGCACGGCGGTCGAGCTGACGGGCATGGGCAAGGTGTGGAAGGACAAGCGCGGGCACCGCACCTTGCATCGGGTGCGCGTGACTTATGGCGACTGGGCCGCGCTCGACGCGCTGATCGAGGAGGCGCTTGCACATTACGCGGCGCAGAAGTCATGAGCGAGTGGGTCTTAATCGTCATCCTGATCGGCGGCTACAACGGCGCGCCCTCGGTGAGCGTCGTGCGCCTGCCGACGCAGCAGGCCTGCATCGACGTCGGCGACGCGACGCGGCACCTGTGGTCGATGATCGTGTCGCGTACGCAGTACACCTGCGTCGAGATCAAGCAGACATCACCGAGGAGAACACCATGAACGCCGACGACCGCCGCCCAATGAACCCGTGGATGCCGATGACATCGGCGATCGACAAAAAGCACATCGGCAAGCTGCTCGAGGAACTCGGTGAAGCCGTGGCCGCCGCCAGCCGGTGCCTGATACAGGGTATCGACGAGAAGGAACCCGTCACCGGCAAGCCGAACAAAGAGTGGCTCGAGGACGCGTTTGCCGACGTCCTCGCCAACATTGCTCTCGTGACCGAGCACTTCAGGCTCGATCAAAATCGCATGCGCATACGCTGCGACCGCAAGGTAGAGATGCTGCGCACGTGGCATGCGATGCTGTCATGAGCGAGTATTTCATTCAGGTCTTCCTGTTCTGCGCGTTCTTCTGCGCGGGCTTCCTGATCGGGTTGCGCATGGGCTTCAAGGTCGCGGCACGTGCGGTGTTGGAGAGGAGCAACTAGCGATGTCAGCCAACGACAATATGGAACATATCGGCGTTGCCAAGACAGTCGCGATCGCGCAGCTCGTCAATATCGTGCGCATCGAGCTGCCGTTCGCCGATAGCGCCGAGGCCAAGAAGGTTTACGACGAACTGGTCGAGCGCGCGAAGACACACGGCAAGGTGTCGCTCACTTTTTCGTCGCCCTCGGAGGTGTCATGAGCAAGGTAATCCACTGCGGCTGGGGTATGTCGAACGGTCGGCCGATATGTTGCTCGACGCGAGAGCCGGAAACGACGCTGGCACCTGAGCACATCACGTGCCTTCGGTGTCTCGCGCAGCTGGCGCGCGGCGCGGAACGCGAAGCCGAGCGGTTGTTCGCGCGCGCCAACAATGAGTTGAGCGAGGCGAATGACTGGCGCCGCCGGATGCGTCGCGTGACGGCGGCGCGCGCGGTAGTGGAAAGGCACAAGTAAAATGCTGAACTACAACGGCATGCAAATCGTCATCGACGATAAGGTGCTCGCCAGCACCAGCGAGTTCTTGTTCCCGCCGTCACGGCATCGCAGCAGGCGGATCCACAAGAAGCTGGTGAAGCGCTTCGGCGGCGAGGTGCGCATGAAGCCTGCGTGCTGGAAGATTGGCGACAAGCTCTACATACATTCGACCATATGGTCGGAGCTGCAGAAGCATGTGCATCGATCACCGATTATTTCGTACGAATGTTTGCAAGAGATGCCGCGCGTCTATTGGAGTGCCGCGCAGGATATCACCAGATGATCATTCACGAGCTCACCGACGACGGCGTCAAGATCGGCAACGGTTACAGCGGCACGACGCGCTGCGGCGCGATCGGCACGATGGTCATGCGCGATGGGCGCCGCCACATCCAGACGGAGAGCAAGGCGCTGTTCGCCCTGTCGCTGCTCACGCGCATGCACGAGGAGGGGCCGCTCGAGAAACGCATGATGCTCGAGCTCGAGCCGACGACGTGCAAGCACTGCGTTCAGCTCGCGCAACGCCGTCGGCGCCGATCGGTTGCGAGGTAATTGACCGTGCGCTGGAGATGCGCCTAGATAGCAAAACGGCCCGCCCTCTCGCGAGTGCGGGCCGTCCTACTTCCGCCCACCACAGGCAGTGGCCCAACCCGCAGTCGGAGACTACAAATTGAAAGCCGCAGATTTCCTAGCGCACATCTTCGCCGATTGCAACGGCGTCCCCGTCACGGCGACCAAGGCCGACGGCTATAACTCGCGGCGCTGGTCGCCCGGCATCGACCCGCCCGAGGGCGTGACCTACTTCTGCATCTCGACGGTGCGCGACGTGAAGCGCTCGCGCGTGCTCGGCCGCCAGACCGAGGATCTCGTGCTCACCTACGTGATCGTGCTCGACGATGTGGGCACCAAGGTTCCACGGGAAACAATCCGGTTAAAACCCTCTTATATCCTCGAAAGCTCGGCCGGGAATTTCCAGTACGGCTACGTGCTCGCCGACGGCATCGACCCGGCGCGCGCGGCGGCGGTGATCGAGGCGCTGGCGGCGGCGGGCTACACCGACAAGGGGTCGAAGCGGGCCGATCGCATCATGCGCGTGCCGGGCTCCCTGAACGACAAGTACGACCCGCCCTTCGTGTCGCGGATCGTCGAGTGGAGCCCCGGGGTCGACTACACCCTGTCGGAGCTCTGCGTCGGCTTCGACGTCGTGCCGACCGATACGGCGGCGCAGGGTGCGCTTCAGCCGCTGGCCGAGGGCGAGGTCGACCCGGTCTTCGAATGGCTGCAGGCGCACGGTCACGTGCTGGGCGGCCCCAACGCCCGGGGCTGGTACCCGGTGCGCTGCCCACAGGAGGCCCAGCACAGCGGCGAGGTCGACCACGGCACGGACTACATGCCGGGCAACCCGGGCGCCTTTGTCTGTCTCCATGGCCACTGCCAGACCTACCGCACCGCCCAGCTGCGGTCGTGGATCCTGCAGCAGGATCCGGCGGCCGAGGTCGGCGTCATCGACCGGCAGCAGGTGGCACTGGTCGGGCAGAGACTGGGGGCGGCCCTCGGATTGGATCTATCGGCCGCCCCGTCGCAAGATCGCCTTCGGCCAACCGAAGGGTCCGGCGACAGCGGCAGCCTAGCTGCCCTTTACGCGGCCCTGCAAGCGGCGGCGGGCCCCGGTACCATCTTCCACCGCCCGGCACCGCCCGAGGCCACCCAAAGCCTCTCCCAGCGCCTTGCAGCGGCCATCGGCGCGATCTTCCTCGACCCGTCCCTCCTCCCCGACCCCGACACCCTGCCGAACGGCAACGCGGCCCGCCATCAGGCGGTAACTGCACCGCGAGTGCATCATGTCATGAGCCTGATCGGCATGACGGCCCGGCAGAACGTGCTCACGAACGCGATCGAGTGCAAATTCTCGTCGTTCGAGGGGTATGATTTCAGTACCGATGCATCGGAAGGGGCTGTCGACGTGCTCGTCCACGCCTGTGTTCGATGCGGCATGCGTGGTGCGGAGGCGGTTCGGCAGGCCCTTGCAAATTATGCATCGGAACGGCGCTACAGCCCTGTCGCGGAATGGATCCTGTCTGCACCGTGGGATGGTGTCAGCCGTCTTCCGGCGCTGTACGACACGATCAAAATGCGCGATCCGTCGATGGATGGGTGGAAACAGGTCGCCATCCGACGCTGGTGCATCCAAACCATTGCTGCGATTAGAAACTGGGAGCCGGGCTTTGCGCCCGAGAGCGTCGGCCATGTGCTGGTGCTGCAGGGCGAGCAGGGTGCAGGCAAGTCGTTCTGGGCCGGGTCGCTGATGCCCGCCCAGTGGCGCACGCTGGGCATGTCGCTGAAGCTCGACCACGGCGAGCGCGACGCGGTGAAGCGGGCCACCTCCACGCCGATCACCGAGCTGGCCGAGGTCGACGGGTCGTTCCGGCGATCGGACACGGCGTCGCTCAAGAACTTCCTCACGGCGCCGGTCGACATCTACCGGCCGCCGTATGGCCGTATCGAGCTCTCCAAGCCGCGTGGGACGTCGTTCATCGCCTCGGTGAACCCGGAAGGGTTCCTGCTCGACCAGACTGGCGAGCGGCGCTTCTGGCCGCTGGCGGTGGAGAGCTGCAACTACGAGCACGGCATCGACATGCAGCAGTTCTGGGCCGAGGTCTGGACCCTGTACGAGGCGGGCGAGATCTTCTGGCTCGAGAAGGGCCGGGAGCAGCACCTGCATGCGCTGGCGTCGGCGGCGCACCATGCCGACACCGACGTCACTTTCATCGTCGAGGATCTGGCCGTGCGGCGACAGGCCTTTTGCGACCAGAAGTTGTGGGTGCACGCCAACGCCAGAGAGCTCGCCCGGCACTACGGCGTGAAGGGTCTGCCGAGCGTTTATCAGGATCTTGCGGAGGCCCTGAGACGCGAAAAGTACCGGGGTGCAGTGGTGAAGGGAAAAAGGGGGTTTTTCCTGCCGCCGTTCGAACAATCGCTGTCGGCCGCGCAGATCGCTGGGTTCAAGGTCATTAGCGGGGGTGCACTGGACGAAAATAAATAGGCGGCGGGACAAGGTGTTAGGGCCACTAGGGTGATGTGAGGATGCAGCGGAAGGTTTCCACTGCACCCTCTGAAAAATGTTTGATAATCAACGTACTAGGTTCAATAGGGTGTAAGGGTGCAGTGGAATTGTATTGTGAGGGGATAATACATAGAGATAGTTATCATATATGTACTAATATAACAGTCAGGGGAATATATAGGATTTCGGTGCACCCTCTGCACCCGCGATAGCCGGGCGGATATAACGCTTCAGGTCGAAATGGCAGTTGACATAGGTGGGCCACTAGCCGATAACGCTCACGCGACCAATCGGGCGCAACCACCACCACGGAGCTTCCCATGACGATCGACACTTGCAACCTCAACGACGATATCTCGGACCTGTTCGGTGGCACGCCGACGGGTGAGCGCCGCCAGCTGCCGATGGACGAGGCCAGCGTGCGCATCCGGGCCACGGTGCCGGTGTTCGCCGAGACCTGCCCGAAGTGCAAGGGCTCGGGCCGGTTCACGAGTTACAGCGGCCGCACACTCGGCCAGTGCTTCACCTGCAAGGGCGCGGGCAAGCGCACGTTCAAGACGGCGCCCGAGGTTCGCGAGCGTGCCCGCGATCGGGCGGCCGAGCAGCGGGCGACTGTCGTGGCCGACCACAAGGCCGAGATCCAGTGGCTGATTACGAAGCTGCAATCGCCTCGTCTGCCCGAGGGCTACGCCGCCATGCTGCGTGACTTCCTCGACAAGCTCAGCAACGGCCGCTCGCTTACCGACGGGCAGCTTGCCGTCGTCACCAAGGGCATGGCTCGCGATGCCGAGTATGCCGCCCAGCGTGCGCAGCAGGCCGAGCAGCGCATGCAGGCTGCTCCGCTCGTGGATGTCAGCAAGCTGGTGGCAGCGTTCGAGTTCCGTGCGAAGGCTGCCAAGAAGGCAATCCTTCGCTTCAATGGCGTGACGCTCTCGTTGAAGAACGATGGTGTCACGATTTACGTGAAGTCGACCGATCGCAAGGTCGAGGGCCAGTATGGTCTGCAGGGCGAGTATCTCGGCAAGATCGTCGAAGGTCGCTTCGTCGCCACGCGGGCTTGCACGCCTGCGGATATCGAGGCGCTCAAGGTTGCGGCTGCGGATCCTCTGGTCGCCGCTGTCGCCTACGGTCGCACGACGTCGAGCTGCAGCTGCTGTGGCCTGACGCTCACCAATGCCCTGTCGATCGAGCTGGGCATCGGCCCGATCTGCCGTTCGAAGTGGGGGTTCTGATGGAATACGATGTTGCTGAAATCGACGCGATGATCGACTACTGTCTCGTGTCAGAGGATGCAATGTATCCCGACGATCCGATGTACGAAGAGGAGGATCGATGATCGAAGTCACGCCCGCCTATCTCGACAAGCAGCTCACGCAGCTGGACATGCAGAATGTCGAGCTCGCGCGCATCGCCGACGTGGCGCCGACCAGCGTGCAGCGATGGTTGAACGGTTCGAGCCCGGTGCCGAGGTCGATCGTCGTGATGCTCGAGCTGATGATCCACATCAAGAAGGGCTACGAGCTCACGCAGCCCGGCAAGATCTCGATGATCTGGGCAGAGCCGCCAGCGTTGCAGAACCTCGCCGGGAGGAAACGGTGAGGAAGCACTACCAGCGTCAGGGCTACAACGATATCATGCGCATGCGCGCCAAGCAGCAGGTGCCGAAGAAGACCTCGTCGGAGGTCTGGGCGATGCTCAGGGATCTGCTGTTCAGCTGCTGCATGCTCTTCCTTGCGGCGTTCTTGATCGTGATCTTGGCCTCGATCAAATGGTGATGCTACAAAATATTCAAGAAGCGCGGGCAACGATTTGTGCGCGGCACTACACCCGATCGTGGCCATCGGGAAAGTCGTTGGTATACACGTATGAAGACGCGATTGTGGTGATGTCTATTCCGGCTAATTACAACACGGCGCGTTGGCTTGGCTGCGAAGCTAATCGAGTATGGGAATTGACGCGATTGTGGGCTCCAGATGGGCACCGTAAAAATTTACTGACCGAAGCGATCGCATATGCGTGCGCTGAATTTCATCGTGAAGATCTGGCTGACGCTTTGGTGTCGTATGCCGATCCTAATGCCGGGCACGGTGGAGGTGTCTACAAAGCGGCATCATGGACATTCCTTGGACAGTCCGAAGAAGCACGTGCGTATCGAACGGCTGATGGTCAAATTATTTCGCGTCGCAAGTTTCATTCAGGGTCCAAATCGATGAAGAAAGCTGAGATACTTGCTCTCGGTTACAATGAGCTTCGGCTTCCCGGGAAGCTTCGTTTTGCGCGCGGTTTAAACCGCCGAGGCAAGAAAGCTGTACGCCTAAAAATGCAGATGCTACAAAATGCGTAGCGAGGTGTTACGTGGCAAAGAAGGGTAAGTTCACGGATCAGCAGGAACTGTTCATCGCTGCCTACGTGAAGCGACCGAACGCTACGCGTGCTGCGCTGGCTGCTGGCTACAGCGAAGAGAGCGCCCATACGCAGGGTTGGCGTCTGTTGAAGAATGCAGATATCGACCGCGAGATCACACGCAGATTGCGTGGTATCGCCGGGCGCTACGAGGTTTCGGCCGAGCGCATCACGGCCGAGCTGGCGAAGATCGCGTTCGCGAATGCGGCCGACTATGTGAGCGTGCAGGACGATGGTCAGGTCGTCGTCGACTTCACGGGCGTCGACCGCGATCAGATGGCTGCGATCGACAGCGTCGAGAGCGAGATGCTCGTCGGCACCGATCGGCCGGTCGTCATGAAAACGCGCTTCAAGATGCGCGACAAGCAGAAGGCGCTAATGGATCTCGCGCGGTTGCACAATATCGGCGCCGCGAACCGCACCGAGCTGACCGGGCCCAACGGCGAGCCTGTCGCGATCGCGCAACACCACACGATCGACATCAAGCAGCTGCCTGCCGAGGATCGCGAACAGCTGAAGACCGTGCTGCTCGGCATCAAGGCTCGAGGCAACGGTCAGGTCACCGACGTCGAGCCGCTTGACGAGCAGGAATAGGTGGGTCATAGGTGTGCCATGCTTGAAGCCGTCGGGCCAATTCCAAATCCGCAATACGTCGGTGTCGACGTCGACAAGACCGGCGCCGCGACCATGGTCATGTGCGAGGAGCGGCCGGACGGCGCGATATACGTGCTCGACTTTGCCGAGATCAGGCCGATCGACTGGCGCAAGGCGAAGAAGATCCGTCGCAAGTGGCGCGAGGCGCAGCGCGAGATCGTGCGCACGTGGCAACGTGCCGTGAAGGCACTTGACAGTTGATGCCCACCTACTGTTAGGTGTGCCCACGCGCGGTGGAGCAGCCCGCTAACAGTTGATGCGAAGTAGAGCAGCCCGGTCAGCTCGGCAGTTTCATACACTGCAGGTCGTGGGTTCAAATCCCACCTTCGCTCCCAATTGACAGTTATGGGCCTGCGAGCTACCGTCGCGCATGTTCAAGATCCTGAGTACCTGCAAAGGTGGAGGGTATCGCTACTGTCGCACGGATCCGCCGCATCCTCGGCGCAACGCCAAAGGTCTGTACCCATTGCATCGCGTGCTGCTGGAGAACAAGCTCGGGCGCCTACTGCGAAAGGGTGAGATCGCGCACCACATCAACGAGGACAAGACCGATGATCGCCCGCGCAACATCGTGTTGCTCACGAACAGTAACCACACTGGGTTACATCATCCGGCAAAGAAGTTGAAGAAATTCAAATGCGTGATGTGCAAGAAATCTTTCCAGTTAAAGCCTCACGTGGCACGGCTGCGCATGTCGCGTAACAGCACCAAGAAACTCGCGTGCTCCCCCACGTGTGGCGTTGCTTACGGTAACCGCTTGCGAGGAGCGCGATGAAGGACTTTCGTCACACCGGCCGGACCGTATCGCCAGTCAAGGCGTTCGAGCCGCCGAAGAAGAAAGAGATCCGTTACGACACGGACATCATGGGCCAGCAGACGCTGCCCGAGGCGCGCATCGAAGCGGCCAAGACCCCCACGACCAAGGCACGCATCGTTCGCGCGCTGCATCCGTTTTTCGTTGTCGCCGACGGGCAGAAGTGTCCGTGCTGCAAGGCCATCGCCGAGCTGGAGTTCGAATGACCCTCAAGTATTTCTTCTATCGCCTGCAGCTCGCCAACGTGCAGACGCTGCTCGACCTCGCCGGGCGGCTCGGCCGCTGGGCGTTGATTCGCAAGCTCGACCTGATGGGCTACCCGCAGCGCGATCGCGTCGCGGCGCTTGTCGACCGGGAGATCGCAGCACTGGGCCCGAGTGTCGAGGCCTACCTCACGCACCAGAAGACCGAGATCGATATCTTGAGCGCGCGCCTGTCGCGCCGTTACGATCCCGGCGCCGCGTTGAACGAGGTGACCGAGCGGGCGAGCAAGGCAAAGAAGACGGCCATGCAGGCGCACGCGCCGAAAGGTGTCGTGCTATCCGAACTTCTTGGCCGGGTGAACGAGCGTGTGGCCGAGGGCGCAGCGGCTGACGGGCCGCGCGATTTTACGACCGACAAGATGCGGATCGTCAGCAAGACGCCGAACATGGATGACCTGACGCGGCGCCTGAGCTCGCGCAAGCCGGGCGAGATGGTGCAGGTGTCGAAGGAAGAGCTGGACTGGCTCAGGGAGTACGTCGTTATGGTGCCGGTCGAGCCCGTAGCGGGGCACGCGTCGACCAAGGGCGTGCTGCTCAGCGAGCGCCACGACGATGCGCCCAAGCCGGGCGAGCCTGACTTTTGGGAGAAGGAGGCCGCACGCCAGCGTGCCGCGTGTGAGGAGAACCCCGAGCCGATGCTGGCGCTCACGCCGATGCAGGAGAAGGCGCTGGAAGACCAGAAGCAGCGCGTCAAGAAACTGATCGGCAACGCATGAGCAAGCTCGTCCTCCCCGAAGGCGTCGCCGCCCAGCTCGCCATGCCACCGGTCGGCGAGCTCACGCTCGAGGATCCGCAGGGCCGCGCGATCTACATGCCACAGGAAGACATCACGCCGTACGAGCTCGCGCTGATCGTGCGCCTGTTCTTCCGCCTGACCTTGGGCGGCCCGCTCGGCATGACGCCGGACTGGCGCAAGTTCCTCGACGAGCATAAGCTCGACCGCCATTTTCAACCGGCCACATAGGAGCCAAGTCATGGACATCGTCACCAACATCGAAGGCGCGTTCGAGCGTGTCGAGGCCTACGTCAAAAACCTGCTCGACAACGGCGCGCCGCACCAGCAGCAGCACGCGACCGACGTGAAGATGGTTCTCGACACGGCACGCACGCAGGCGCTGCCCGACACGCAGACGCCGCAGATCGCGCAGCTGCAGGACGATCTCAACGACGCCAACGCCAAGATCACCAACCTGCAAGGCAGCATCGACAGTCTGATGGATGTGCGCGACAGCCTGCAGACGCAGCTCGATGCGGCCAATGCCAAGGTGAAGGCGCTCGAGGAGACCGACAACGCCACGATCGCGGAGCTGCGCATGCAGCTGGCAGCGTTGCCCACGAACGCGCCTGCGGGCGCGCTGTCGGCGGCGGCCGAACCGGTCGGCGGGCGCATCGCCAGCGACCCGAGCCTGAACCCCGACGTGGTGCCGCCGGGCGTCACTGTCGAAGCCAAGCTGTAACGTGGCCGAGCACACTCTGGGGGATGCGGACGTCATCAAGACGTTCCGTGTCCTCCTCGCCGCATGCGTGAAGAAGCAGGGCGTGCTGAACAAGCTCGTCCTGTCTCGGGCCGACCTCGAGCGCGCGGGCGAAGGCAAGCTCAAGGTCGAGCAGCGGCCGGACGGCTCGATCAAGCTGTCGATCGAGAAAGAGCCGCCCAAGCTTCTGGTGAACTGAGGAACAGGATGCCGCACGATCGCGACGTACGGCATGGGTGGGGACAACAGCGCGTAGCGGCGCGGGTGCGGCCAGTGAAGCAGCATCGTACTCAAGCCGTCGGTAACGGCGGTGGATTGCTCCTTAGCGTTGTCGGTGCTACGCCCCTGCAAAACCGTCGCTTTTTCTTGTGCGAGCTGCATGCCCCAAGTCATTGAGTGGAACGGCCACAAGGTCGATGTCGATCGCGCCCTCATGGAGATCACCCGTGAGGAGTGCGACGCATGCCGCTAGCACGTCCTATTCTCGCACGACTGTTGGATTTGCTCGACATCCAAGGGCCGGATGACTGCTGGCTGTGGAAAGGTCGCGTTCACAAGAGCGGGTATGCGTATATCTCGAAAGGCGGCAAGGGCGGCGCAATGCTTCTCATGCATCGTGTCTCGTGGTGCGAACACAACAATTGTCCGGTGCCGGAAGGTGATGCAGGCAACAGCAAATTGACTGAGGATCTCGTTCGTCTTATTCGCGCGGATGAGCGTTCTCAACGCACGATTGCGGCCGAGCTTGGTGTCGACCAGACATTGATCAGCATGATAAAACTGCGCAAAGTTTGGGCGCACGTAACATGACGCAGATCATCGAATGGCGCGGGCATAAGATCGATGTAGATCGCGCATTGATGGAGATCACGAGAGAAGAATGTGAAAGTTCGCTTTACACCTTCCTCATGCATGCGTGGCGCTTCATCGACCCGGCGCCGTTCAAGCCGGGCTGGGTGATCGATGCGCTCGCCGAGCATCTCGAGGCCGTGGTCGACGGTGAGATCCGCCGTCTGCTGATCAACATCCCGCCGCGCTGTTCCAAGTCATCGATCTGCTCGGTCGCCTTCCCGGCATGGGTGTGGGCACAGAGTTTCAAGAGTGCGACCAGCGGGCCGGGCGTGGCGCTGCTGCACGCGTCCTACGCGCACTCACTGGCCCTGCGCGACAGCGTGAAGTGCCGCCGCCTGCTGAAGAGCACGTGGTACCAGCGCATGTGGGGCGATCGCTTCAAGATCACGCCCGATCAGGACATGAAGATCCGCTTCCAGAACGACAAGGGAGGCGAGCGCCTGATCACCTCGGTCGACGCTGGCGTTACCGGTGAAGGCGGCAACATCATCATCGTCGACGATCCGAACAACGCGAAGGAAGTCCTGTCCGAGGCCGTGATCCAGTCGACCAACGAAGACTGGTGGGACGGCACGATGAGCACGCGTCTCAACGATCCGAAGACCGGCGCCTTCATCGTCGTGCAGCAGCGTCTGGGCGAGAACGACCTGACCGGCCACATCCTCGCGAAGGAAGCGGCCGACTGGACGCACCTGATGCTGCCGATGGAGTACGAGCCCGATCGCAGCTTCACCACGGTCATCGGGTGGGAAGATCCGCGCACCGAAGAAGGCGAGCTGCTCTGGCCCGAGCGCTTCGGCCATGAGGAAGTGGCAAAGCTCAAGAGCAACCTAGGTTCGTGGAAGAGCGCCGGTCAGCTGCAGCAGCGCCCGGAGCCGAAGGGTGGCGGCATCATCAAGCGAGACTGGTGGAAGCTCTGGCCGCCCGAGGGCGAGGAGTTCAACAAGCGTGGTGAGCCGCTGCGGCCGCTGCAGAACCCGCCGTGCAGCTTCATCATCGCCAGCCTCGACACGGCCTACACCGAAAAGACGATCAACGACCCGAGCGCTCTCACGATCTGGGGCGTGTTCGCGGGCGACCCGGTGGCGCAGGAAGTGCGTGCCAGCGACGAGCACAGCGTGCGCGTCTACACCGAGACGTCGACACGCGTGATCTTGCTGCACGCATGGACGAAGCACCTCGAGATCCACCCGCTCGTCAACGAGGTGGCCAAGAGCTGCAAGCAGTTCAACGTCGACAAGCTCCTGATCGAGGACAAGGCGGCAGGACACAGCGTGGCGCAGGAGCTGCGACGCCTGTTCTCGAACGAGAACTGGGCCGTGCAGCTGATCAACCCGAAGAACCTCGACAAGCTCGCGCGCCTCTACTCCGTGCAGCATCTTTGGGAAGAGGGCATGATCTACGCCCCCGAGCGCACGTGGGCCGAGGCCGTCATCGCCCAGTGCGGCACCTTCCCCAACGCCGCGCACGACGATCTCGTCGACACGACCAGCATGGCGTTGCGGCACATGCGCGACATCGGCCTGCTCCAGCGCGGCACCGAGATCACGGCTGACGTGACCGAGGCCGTGCGACATACTGGCCGCCCACCGCAGAGGTTGTACCCATCATGAGAAACGCCGTAGCCTTGCGACTACGGCGTTCTAGATAGAGGGGCCGGACGCGAGGTGAACAGCGCGCCCGACCAACGCCCCTTTCCTATTAGCCCGACCGAAGGTCGGACAAGGTGTGAATGCGTTTCATGGCAACCTCCTAGGTTTTGAGCGAACAATGAAGCCTACCAAAACAAAACACTTTGTCACGCCCGCGCAGGCCACGGTCAAGCTGCTGGGCAAGGAGATCGGTGGCGGCGGCGGCTGGTTCGAGGTCACAGTCAGGACGGCGCCGGGCTGGCCCGACCCGAAAAGCCGGGTCTATACGATCCGGGCGATTTCGGATAATGTCGCAGCCCTTGACGGTTTGCATCGGTTCGAGGAGGAGCTGAGAGAGCCTAAACCCTCTGTGGTGCACTGACACATGGCTGGCCTCGTACCCGGGCATAACATCCGCCTCGACGACCATAGCGATCGCGCGCCGGGCGAACCGTCGCCGGTCGATGTCATCGTGCAGGAAGACCCGGAAGATCCCGCGCAGGACCGCGAAATACGCGACAACAAGGGCCAGCTCCTGCGCATCGAGCACCCCGACGGCTCGATCACGATCTCGACCAGCGGCGGCCCGATCCAAGACGAGAACGAAGAAGACGACCCGAACCCCAAGAACTGGTTCGCCAACCTCGCGGGCAAGATCCCCGAGATGCAGGCTGGCGCGATCGTCGAAAAGCTCATGCGCGGCATCCAAGAGGACATCACCAGCCGCAGCGACTGGATCAGCCAGCGCACCGAGGCCATGAAGATGCTCGGCCTCAAGATCGAGACACCGGACACGGGCGACAGCGCCGACGGTGCGGCCGTCGAAGGCATGAGCCGCGTGCGCCATCCGTTGATGCTCGAGGCCGTGCTGCGCTTTCAGGCGAACGCCATGGCCGAGCTCATGCCGGTCGACGGTCCGGTGAAGATCCGCGACGACAACGTCAACAGCACCAACGCCGAGGACGACCTCGCCGACGCCCTGCAGAAGGATTTCAATCACTTCCTCACGGTGACGGACAAGAGCTACTACCCCGACACCGACCGCATGTTGCTGCGCTTCGGCTTCGGCGGGCTGGCCTACAAGAAGGTCTACTTCTCGCCGATCCACAACCGGCCGACCAGCGAGTATGTCGATGCCGACGCACTGGTCGTGAACAGCAACGCCGTCGACCTGTCGAGCGCCAAGCGCGTCACGCACATCATCATGATGCCGCCGTCGCTGGTGCGGCGCATGCAGATCCTCGGTGTCTATCGCGACGTATCGCTCACGACGCCGAACGCACCCTCGGCCGACCCGATGAAGGCGGCGGTCAAGGAGCAGGAAGGCATCTCGCCCGACACCACGCAGCCCGACGACCGCGATCGCGAGATCTACGAATGCTACTGCGAGCTCGACCTGCCCGGGTTCGAGCACCAGTGGCGCGGCAAGCCCTCGGGGCTCGAGGTGCCGTACCGCGTCACGATCGACGTCTCCTCGCGCCAGCTCCTGTCTCTGGTACGCGACTATGATCGCGACACCGCCGACCTGCCCGTGCGCCGCGAGACCTTCGTCGAGTACGTCTTCGTGCCGGGCTTCGGCTACTACCCGATCGGCCTTGCGCAGATCCTCGGCAACACCACGAACGCCGTCACGGCCGCATGGCGCATCATGCTCGACAACGGCATGTTCGCGAATTTCCCGGGTGGCCTGATCTCCAAGGCGGCCGGGCGGCAGAACACCAATATCCAGCGCGTGCCACCGGGCAGCTTCGTGCCGGTCGAGACCAACGGCATGCCGATCGGCGATGCCGTGCACCCGCTGCCGTACAACTCGCAGGGCATGCCCGCGATGATGTCGCTGACCGACAACATGGTCGCGCAGGGCCAACGCGTCGGCGCCACGAGCGAGCAGCCGGTCGGCGAAGGGCGACAGGACGCACCGGTCGGCACGACGCTGGCGCTGATCGAGCAGGCGCAGAAGGTGCTCAACTCGGTGCACAAGCGCATGCACAGCGCGCAGGCGCGCGAGCTGCAGCTGCTGGCCAAGTGTTTCAAGGAGCACCCGGAGAGCTTCTGGCAGCAGAACCGCACGCCTGCGCATCAATGGGACGAACAGACCTTCCTCAAGGCGCTCAGCAATTCCAACCTCGTGCCGCAGTCCGACCCGAACACCGCGAGCCAAGTGCAGCGCCTGATGAAGCTCGGCGCGCTAATCATGCTCGCTGAGAAGAACCCGTCGCTCTACGACCCGATTGCCATTGCGCGCGCCGCCGTCAAGGCGCTGGGCTACAGCAACGCCGAGCAGTTCCTCGCGCCGCCCGCGAGCCAAGGCAAGCCGACGCCCGAACAGCAGAAGGATCAGGCCGACACCGCCATCAAGAAGGCGCTCGCCGACGCGCAGACGCTGCGCGCGCAGAACGAGGCGAAGAAGACCGATGCCGAGATCGGCAAGATGCAGCAGGACATGGGCCTCGCAGGTGCGCGCCTCAAGCTCGACACCGAAAGCACGCAGACCAAGGACAAGGTCGCGGTGGCCACGGCGCACCTCAACGCCGCGCTCAAGAACAAGGAGCTCGATCAGGATACCAGCAAGGAGCTGGTGGCTGAGAGCGTGCAGCTGATCGACGTCGCGCAGAACCTCGCCGTGCATCCCGAGAGCGCGCACATGGTCGGCCCGCTGATCCAGCCCGCCCTCGAGGACGTGCTTCGCCGTCGCAAGGAGCAGGACCAGAAACAGAAAGGTGGCGGCGATCTCGGCGCTGCCGCGATACCGATCCCCGAGGAGCCCGCGCAATGACCTCGTCAGCCTTGAAGAGCGCGTTGCGCACGGCGTCCACGATCCGTCCGGTCAAGTTGGCGACAGGCGGCACTGCCGGGGAGCTGCAGAACCTGCGCCAGACCGACACGGGCGAGACGTCAGTGTCCAGTCTAGCCGACGCTTTCTCCCGCGCGATCGCGCACCACACGTCGCTGCCGCAAAACGAGCGCATCGCCAACAGCAAGATGGCCGCACAGAAGGTCGGCCAGCACGCGGGCTTCTACACGAACAAGGGCGTGCCGACCAACAAGCCCTTCTCGCTGCTCGGCAAGAACCAGAAGCTGACCAAGACCGAGGAAGGTTACGAGGGCGGTAAGCCGGTCACGTTGCCAAACGGCCAGCCGATCGCAGCGGCGGGCGTATCGTTGTCCCCCGCGCAGCAATTCGGCAAGTTCAATACCTGCCCGAATAGCGCGATCTGCAAGGACGACTGCCTCGGCAAGACAGCGGGCGGCAACTTCCTCTACGGCGGCGCGCACGATCTCACGGCCATGAAGGGCCCGCGACTGGTCGGCTACAACAAGACCAAGGCGCTCGTGCACGAGCCCGAGGCTTTTGCCACGCGTCTCTATGACGAAATCGAGGCACGCAAGCGGCTGGCGGCCAAGGAAGGCAAGCATCTCGGCGTGCGCCTGAACGTCGTCTCGGATCTGCACCCGCGCATCACGCAGGCGGTGATCAAGGCGCACCCCGACGTCACCTTCTACGACTACACCAAGCTCAACGCCGACCCCGTGGCGCCGAACCACCACCTCACCTACTCGTCGACCGGCGTCACCCAGTACAAGGGTGAGAACGGGCTCGAGCATGACGTCATGAACCCGCACAGCAACTGGCGTTCGATGCGCAAGCGGCTCGACACGGGCAGCAACGTCGCGATGGCGTTCACGCACGGTGCGCACCTGCCCGAGGTCGTGCACGACAAGGAGACCGGCAAGACCTATCAGGTGGTGAACGGCGACACGCATGACTTCCGGCCGCTCGACAAGCAGGAACCGGGCAAGCCGGGCGTCGTGATCGGCCTGAAGAACAAGAACATGATGACCAAGTCGGCGGCGGCGCACGGTACGGCGGCGAAGAACAGCAACGGCTTCTTCGTGCACTACGATCCGCAGCTCAAGGTGCTGGCCAAGGGCCAGAAGGCCGTGCCGACCAACAAGTCCGTGACGATCGCGACGCAACCGGGCCGCAGCGTGACGCGCGGCGACGAGATGATGGGCCACAACGGTGGCCCGTTGCTGGGTAAGGAGTAGGCGATGACGACGCACAAGCTCGGTCGCGAGGCATTCGAGGCGCAGTTCCCGAACCACGACCACTACGTCGACAGCGACGACGTCGCGCACGCGGATCCCGAGTGGTACGAGATCCCGAAACCGGCGCCGATGCTGCGCGCCGCTGGCGGCCCGGTCGTCGACAAGGCGCTCGCGCTCGTGCGGGGCAAGCGCAGCGGCTGATGGGCGACCTCTACAAGCCCATGACGCCCGGCTACATCAAGCCGCTGGCGGCGCCCGACTACAGCAAGCCGGACGATCTCGGCCTGTACAGTCATGGCGCCGTGGTCGCGAGCAAGATGCCGATCGCCAAGGGCACGCCGCAACAGATCAAAGGCTACCTCACCAAGCAGGGCGTGAAGCCCGACGAGTTCAAGTGGTCGGGCTACGACGAGAAGCTCGGCGGCAAGAAGATGGTGACGCGCGAGGAAGTGGCGAAGCATTTCCACGAGAACAAGCCCGCGATCACGGAAGAAGTGCTGGGCGACGATCCCGGCGCACGCGAGTGGCAGACTGACGGGCCGACAAAGTACAGCTCGTACGTGCTACCCGGCGACAGGAACTATCGCGAGCACGTGCTGACGCTGCCTAACACAGCTTTCGAGAAAGAACATGCCGCGATTGAAAACCGTTTTGCCCGCGCGCGTCGCGAGGCAGCTGAACGGCTATCCGCGCTGAAGAAATTGGCGGAAGAACACGGCAACGAGCATCCTGTTACGTCAGAGGCGTTCAGAAAATACGCCGAAGCGGCCAAGGCTGAAAGTGATCTATCAGCTGCGCTGGAAGCAAGTCATCGCAAAGGAGCTTCCTCGCTGTACCAGTCAACGCATTGGGAGCAGCCCAATGTGCTCGCGCATCTGCGGCTCAGCGATCGCCCATATTCAATGGAAAAAGGCGAACGCGACGAAACAGGACATCGGCGCACCAACTTGAAGGCACTGCATCTCGAGGAGTTGCAGAGCGACTGGGCGCAAAAAGGGCGGGAACACGGTTTTAAGTCCGCGCCGCTCAATGAGACAGAACGTCTCGAATTGTCGCGCATGACCGACCCGCTAGCCCACGGGTTGCCTGAAAATCATCCGATAGATTGGACGCGTCGCGATGAACTGGAAGCGCGCGCAAACGAAGCGTCGCACGATAAAAAACCGCCACACGCGCCCTATGTCGACAGCACTTCCAAGTGGGTCGACCTCGGCCTGAAGCGCGCGCTCTACGAAGCGGCGAAGGGCGGCTACCACAAGCTCGTGATCACGCCGGGCGAGGAGCAGGCGAAGCGCTACGACCTGTCGAAGCACATCAGCAAGATTCACTACGACAAGGACACGAAGAATCTTGTCGCTTACGATCATAGTGGCCAACCAACTTTGGATAGCACTGCGACGCCGGAAGAACTGCACAAGCACATTGGCAAGGAAGCAGCAGAAAAATTGTTGCAGGCACCTGCTGGCGGCGGCTTCCAACACGAGCTTTCAGGCGTTGACCTCAAGGTCGGCGGCGAAGGCATGAAGGCCTTCTACGATCGCATGCTGCCGCAGGCGCTGCAGAAACTGGCGCAGCGGCACGACCCGGCAGCCGAGGTGAAGCTGCACGGGCACGATCTCACTGCGTCCAAGCATCCTAAATGGGCTCCTGCAGCCTTGCATGAAAATTCAGTTGAGCATGGCCACGGCCGCTCGGTGCCGCTGCATTCGCTCGACATCACGCCGAAGATGCGCGCGAGCATCCTGAAGGGTCACGCGCATTTCGAAACCGGTGGCGCGGTCGAGGGCTATGCGCGCGGCGGCGCGGTCAATCACAATCCGACCGAGGCGCAGAAGGCGGCTGGCAACTACGCCAAGAAGCACATCAGCTTCCAAGGCCTGCAGATCGCGATCGAGAACGAGAAGGGCTCGATCCGCAAAGGCAAGAGCGCGAACGGCCACCAGTGGCGCTGCGTGCTGCCCGCCGACTACGGCTACCTCAAGGGCACGGTCGGCGCCGACAAGGATCACGTCGACTGCTACGTCGGCCCCGACAAGGACAGCCACATCGTCTTCGTCGTGAACCAGCACGTGCCCGGCAAGGGCTTCGACGAGCACAAGGTCATGCTCGGCTTCAAGACCGAGGAAGACGCGCTATGTTGCTACGTGGCCGCGTTTTCCGACGGGTTTGGCGCCAAGCGCATCGGCTCCGTCGAGACCATGTCCCTTGACGGCTTCAAGAAGTGGTTGCATCGTGGCCGCACTACAAAACCTGTAGCGCCGGGGTCGGTCGTCGACCATGCGATGCGGCTGGTGGCTAAAGGAGCAAGCGCATGAGTGAGATGTCCCGTAAGGCCCGCGCCGCCATGCGCGCGAAGGCCAATCGTATGGGCGGCGGCGGCACTGGCCGGGATCCGAGCCACAAGGTCGACGCGTCCGGCTGGACGCCGCCCGAGCCGCTCAACACCACGGCCAAGACCGGCGCCCGGCCGGTTCGAGCTCGCATCTACAAGGCGGGCGGCAAGGTTCAAGGCGATCGCGGCCCGCGTCGCAGCGATCGCAAGGCGCGCAAGAGCGGGGGCGCCGTGGTCGACGACTACATCAATCGCGACGGCGTCGCGGCCAACGCCAAGCTCGGCAAGCCGCACGAGGGCGCTTTCAAGAAGGGCGGCGCAGCCAAGAGTGGCACCTACTACGGCGGCACGCGCCCGACCGGTGGGCGCATGCCGCACGCGCGCGGCGGTAGCACCTACGCCTCGCACGACGACAAGCCGAACTTGCGGCTCGTGAAGACGCATACGGGCGAGAACGGGCACGTCACCAAGGTCTATAAGGACAAGGATTGGGGCGAGTACCGGGTCAAGCACTTCGTGAACGGCGAGCACCAGTCGAAGGCCGACTACCACACCGACGACGTGTCTGATGCGCACAGCACGGCGCAGGCGATGATGCGGCGCGCCACGGGGGCCAAGGACCCCAACCGCAAGCCGGGCGACAGCGTCGTTCGCTTCAGCAACAAGACCGACCAGTACAAGCGCGGCGGTGCCGCCGCGAAGAAAGAATACTGTCCGCACTGCGATGTGGCCTATCCCGACGAAGATGCGCTGAAGTGCAGTTCTTGCGGTAAAAGCCGCAATGAAGAGCGTAGTGGTCGTGCCATGGGTGGCCGTGCCAAGAAGGGCAAGACCAACATCAACATCCACATCAACACGCCCCAGCAGGGCGCTGGTGCGATGCCGGTGCCGCCGATGGGCATGCCGATGAAGCCGCCGCAGACGCCGCCGCCCCCGATGCCGCAGGGCGGCCCGGGCGGCGCGCCGCCGATGGGCCTTGCGGGCGGCATGCCGCCCGGCGCCCCGCCGATGCCGCCGGGCATGCCGCGCAAGCGCGGCGGGCGCGCGGGCTTCCCGCACATGACAGCCGGTGCCGCTTCCGGTCTCGGCCGTCTGGAGAAGACCAAAATTCAGGAAAACTCGCGTCGGTAGTCTGGCTTGGCCACTGGCGAGAGCGGGGCGGCGCGGTTCGGCTCCTCCCTTACTGCGCCGCTCCAACCAACTAACGCCGAGGAGGGCGTGAAGGTGACACAACAGACTTTCAACATGCGTCTCGAGGACGTTGCGCAGAAACGTCTCGACGCGGGCATCCAGTCCATCAAGGACACGATGGGCGCTGGCATGATCAAGGATCATGCCGAATACAAGTATCAGGCTGGCCTTCTTGCCGGTCTCGATCGAGCGAAGCTGATCCTTCGCGACGCACTGGCCGAATGCCAGAAACACTGAGGAGAGTGAACTAGATGACTGCGGCTATCCGAATGCAGCACGACAAGGATCCCGCGACGGCGATCCACGAGCAGCTGGGTGACATCGACGATGTCGACGTCTTCAACGATCGCATCCTGCTCGCGATCTACGAGCGGCCCGAGCAGACCAAGGGCGGCGTGATCCTGACCCAGACCTCGCGTGCCGAAGACCAGTTTCAGGGCAAGGCGGCCATGATCGTGAAGATGGGTCCGGTCGCCGTGCTCAAGGCCGAGGATCGCGGCGGTGCGCTCAACGTCGGCGACTGGGTGGCGATCCGCCCGAGCGACGGGTGGCCCGTGCGCATCAACAAGCAGATGTGCAGGCTGGTGTCCGAGAAGGACGTCCACCTGCGCATCGCAAGCCCGGATATGGCGTGGTAGAGGAGCCAACATGACCCCAGCAGATGGCGACGACAACGTGGATGACACCACGACGCAGGAACTGACGTCCGACGAGGGCGTCGAGCAGCTCAAGGCAAAGCTCGCCGAGGCCGACCGGCTTCGTCTCGCGGCCGAGGCACGTGCCGCGAGTGCGGAAGCGCGCGTCGAGCAGGCGCAGGACACCGTCGCGAGCAGCGAGCTCTCGATCATCGAGGGCGGCATCCAGCAGCTCACGACGAACAAGGAGATCCTGAAGGCGAACTACGCCACGGCGATGTCCGAGGGCAACTTCGCGCTGGCCTCCGAGATCAACGCCGAGATGGCGAAGAACGCGGCCCAGCTGCTCAACCTCGAGAACGGCAAGATCGCGATCGAGACGCGGCCCAAGCGCGAGGAACGCCGGGCGGCCGTGCAGAGCAACGACCCGGTCGAGGTGCTGGCGAGCCGGCTGGCGCCGCAGTCGGCGGCATGGATCCGGGCGCATCCCGAGTATGCGCGCGACCCGAAGAAGAACGCCAAGATGATGGGCGCGCACTACAAGGCGCTCGCCGAGGAACTGGCGCCGAACAGCCCCGAATACTTCGCCTTCGTCGAGAAGGATCTCGGCATCGGGCACAGCGACCAGCGGCGCTCGTCGCAGGACGACGACAACGACGACCTGCCGACCAGCCGAACGATCTCGCGTGCGGCCGAGGGGCAGTCCCGTCGGCAGAACGACGAGCCGCCCCCGGCGGCGTCCGGCCGCAACGGCAGCAACGGCGGCACCAAGACCGTGCGGCTGACGCCTGCGCAGGCCGAGGCCGCCAAGATCTCGGGCCTGACGCCCGAGGAGTATCACGCGTCGCTTCAGAAAGTGAAAAGCGACCCGCGTAACAAGCCCAACTGAGGAGCAAGCCCTTGAACGACACGAGCCCCCGTCGCCGCCGTCAGCGGCGCCCGCTGCAGGAAGAGCAGCCCCAGACCGAGCAGCCTGCGCTGCAGACGGTTTCCAACGCGCCGCCCGAGGCACCTGCACCTATGGTCGCCGCATCTGCGTCGCAGGCAGCGCCTGTCGAGCGCGAGATGAGTTCGATCGAGCGCGCGCGCCTGCGCTCGGCCGAGCTCATGGAGCATGGCACCGACACGCTCGACGATGCGATCGACGAGTTCGCGCTGCCGCCGGGCATCGAGCCGGACGGCTGGATCTACCAGTGGCGCCGCCACACCGTGCACGGGCAGGAAGATCCTTCCTATGCGGTGCAGCTCGACATGAAGGGCTGGCAGCCGGTTCCGGTTTCGCGCCATCCCGAGCTCATGCCGAAGGACTATTCGGGCTCGACGATCATCCGCAAGGGCCAGCTCCTGATGGAGCGCCCGAAGGAGATCGACGACCGCGCGCGCATGCTCGAGAAACGCAAGGCGCTCGATCAGGTCCGCATCAAGGAAGACCAGCTGCGTTCCGCGCCACCGGGTACCTTCGAACGCGAACAGCAGACCGGCAGCCTCGCGCGCATCGGTCGCAAGTACGAACCGATCCTCGTCCCCAAGGACTGAAGATCCGCTTCAACGAACGAGAAAGGCCCGGGAAACCGGGCCTTTTTCTTTGCGCGTAAAAAGTGCTTTACAAGCCCTGCAACCTGAGCGTAGCGTTGCCGTTGCAAGCACCCTCCCGGCGAGGGTCATCGATTTCCTTGCGACGTTGACGCTCCTCGGGGCGCGGTCACGGCGCTCCTTCAGAGGAGTAGGCTGTGACCAATTCCAACAGCCCCTTCGGTTTCCAGCAGTATCAGGGCGGTGCAGGCGGTGCGCCGACCTTCGCCATGTCGCTGCGCCGTATCGCGTCCGGCAACGCCACCGCGATCTTTCAGGGCGACCCGGTCAACCCGGTGATCGGCTCGGCTACCGGCTACATCACGCAGGGTGCCGCTGGCACGACCCGCATCGACGGCATCTTCTGGGGCTGCCGCTACGTGTCGGTCGCGCAGAAGCGCACCGTGTGGTCGAACTACTGGCCCGGCTCCGACGCCAACGGCGACGTCGATGCCTACGTGGTCGACGACCCGAACTCCCGTTTCAAGGTCATGGGCAATTCCACGACCTTCAACATCACCGGCACGCTGTCGACCTACACCAGCTCGCCGGTCGGCCAGTACGCGCAGTACGCGATCGGCTCGGGCAGCACGTCCACCGGCATCTCGGGTGCCTACCTGAACACGCTGGGCACCACGGTGACCTACCCGTTCATCGTCACCGACCTGATCACCTTCCCGCCCGGCGCGCCGGGCGCGGATCCGACGACCGCCTACAACTGGGTCGTGGTCGGCTTCAACAACGAGTGGATGCGCACCAACGGTGCGGGCCCCACCGGTATCTCGTAAGGAGCGCGAGCCATGACCGTCAATCTTGCATCGATCAAGGATCTGCTGCTCCCGGGCCTGCGCGGCGTCGAGGGCAAATACGAGCAGATCCCGTCGCAGTACGACAAGATCTTCACGAAGCACAACTCGGAGATGGCGCTCGAGCGCACGGCCGAGATGCGCTACCTCGGCCTCGCCCAGCTGAAGACCGAGGGCGGCCAGACGGCCTTCGACAGCGGTGCTGGCGAGCGCTACGTCTACAATCAGGAGCATGTCGAGATCGCTCTCGGGTACGCGATGACCCGCAAGGCGATCGACGACAACCTGTACAAGTCGCAGTTCCACCCGTCGAACCTCGGCCTGATGGAGAGCTTCCACCAGACCAAGGAGATCTACGGCGCCAACATCCTGAACACGGCGACCACCTACAACGCCGCGATCGGCGGCGACGGCGTGGCGCTCTGCTCGACGGCGCATCCCATCGACGGCGGCACGATCGCCAACCGTCCGACGACCGACGTCGACCTCAACGAGGCCACGCTGCTCAACGGCATGATCTCGGTCCGCACGAACTTCAAGGACATCGCGGGCCTCAAGATCTTCGCCCGCGCGCGCAAGCTCATCGTGCCGCCCCAGCTCGAGCCGGTGGCGATCCGCCTGCTCAAGACCGAGCTGCGCCCCGGCACCTCCGACAACGACGTCAACGCCATCTTCACGACGGCGGGAGGCCTCCCCGAGGCCTACATGACGAACGACTACCTGACCTCGCAGTACGCGTGGTTCCTGCTCACGAACATCGACGGCCTCTCCTACATGGAGCGCGTCAAGTTCGAGACGGACATGCAGGTGGACTTCATCACCGACAACCTGCTGGTCAAGGGCTACGAGCGCTACTCGTTCGGCTACTACAACTGGCGCTCGATCTGGGGCTCTTTCCCGACCTCGTAAGGAGCACGCCTCATGACCGTATCGCATTGGTCCGGCCCGCTGATGGCCGGGCCGAACAAGGATCCCGGCGATCCCAACGCGCCCTACAATCAGGGCACGACGCAGCTCGCCCAGTACGTCAACATCCCGGTCAACACGGGTGGCCTGAAGTCGGAAGTCGAGATCTGGCTGCCGCCGGGCGCGCGCATCAGCGCGTTCGACATCGACGTGCTCACTGCCTTCGACAGCGCGACCTCGGCCACCTTCTCGGCCGGTATCACGTCAGGCGGCACCGATTACGTGTCCGGCGTCAACGTGAAGGCGGCCACCGGCCGCATCGCGCCGACCTATACGGCGGCTCAGCTGGCGGCCATGTCCGACCAGTCGGTGCTCGGCGTCGCTGCCCCGATCCCGGGGCAGTTGTTCCTGACGATTACGTCCGTCGGCCAGCCCGCCAACGGCTTCGTGACCGTCACCGTCAAGTACATGCAGAACCCGTAAGGAGCCCGCCATGAAGGGACGTCATAAGAAGGCCAGTGGCGGCGAAGCCGATTTCGGCAAGCCCGAAGCCGATTGGAAGGAAGACGAGAAGTCCAAACCGATGGACTACACCGGCAAGAACAAGGTGTCCGGCGAGGCCGAAGAGCACAAGCGCGGCGGGCGAGCCAAGCGCAAGCATGGCGGCAAGGTCAAGCATCACGAGAAGGGCGCGCACATGAAGCACGCCAAGCACGTGGGCATGGTCGAGGGCAAGCGCGACGTCCATGCCGGGCGTGCCCCGCGCAAGTCGGGCGGCCGGGCCGGATCCAACCGCAACCCGTTCTCGTCGGCGCACGCGGGCACCCCGCCCCGTGGCCACAAGACCACGGACATCGACTAAACGCGCTTCTGCGCCATAGAGGGGCGTGCCCTGACACAGTGATCCGGCGCGCTGGGAGATAACTAGATGCGCCCGATTACTGTCTCTGTAGGCCCCCTAGCCGCCGCCAGCGCGAATAACATCGCGCTGTCCCAGACCCCGGGCGCGGCGGGCAACCTCACGCTCAACGGCTCTACCGTCGTCGGCGGTGTCGCGATCCTCGACACGCCTCGCCGCGTCCTGTTCACGACGACGGCCGACGAGACGGCCAAGACCTTTGTGGTCACCGGCACGACCTTTGGCGGCCAGACGGTCTCCGAGACGGTCAAGGGCGTCAACAACAGCACTGTGGCCACCGTGCTCGACTACGCGACGATCACGTCGATCGCGGTCAGCGCCGCGCTCGCGGGCGCCATCACGGTCGGCACGAACGGCGTCGCGGGATCGCCGTGGGTGCGCCTCGACGACTGGGCGCTCCCCAACCTGAACATTCAGGCGATCGTGGTCGGCACGATCAACTACACGATCCAGCAGACCTACGACGACCCGAACTCGCCGACCAACCCGGTGAGCCCGGCAAACGTCACGTGGTCGCAGCTCGTCGCGGCGGCATCGGCGTCGGCCATAGCCAATGTCGCGTACCAGCCTGTCTTCGTGCGCGTGCTGGTGAACTCGAACACCAACCCGGCGACCGTCACGGCAACCTTCCTGCAGACCGGCGTCACACCCAAGTAGGAGCTCGCGGTGACCACCAGCGGCACCTACGCCTACAATCCCAGCCTCGGCGAGATTGTCCTCTACAGCTTCAACCTGATCGGCGTGCGCAACACGTCGCTCACGGAGGAGCACATGCTTGGCGCGCGCACGGCCGCCAACATGCTGCTGGCCGACTGGTCGAACGAGACGCCGAACTTGTGGAAGGTCGATCAGGTCGTGGTGCCGCTCGTCGCCGGGCAGGCGACCTACGCGGTCGACGCCAAGACGGTGATGATCCTCGACGCGTACATGACGATCAACAACGGCCTGTCGCCCGCGATCGACCGTATCATCCTGCCGATCAGCCGCTCGGAGTACGCGACCTATCCGAACAAGACGCAGCAGGGCTTCACGACCGTCTTCTGGTTCGATCGCCTGATCTCGCCGACGGTCACCCTGTGGCCGGTACCGGACGGCACCAGTGCGCAGTTCCTGACGTACTACCGCGTCACCCAGATACAGGACGCGGATTTCACGTCCGGCCAGACCGTCGACATCCCCTATCGCTGGCTGAAAGCCTTCGCGGACGGGTTGGCGGTCGAGCTCGGCCGCTCGTGGGCGCCCGCGACGGTGGCGCTCAACGCGCCCTTCGCCGACAAGAGCTACCAGCGCGCGTATGCGCAAGACACCGAGAACACTCCGCTCTATATCTCGCCGATGATCGGCGGGTACTACAGGAACTGACATGGGCTACGCATCTCGAGCGGGCCGGGCCCACACTAGCATCTCGCGGCCGAGCGCCTTCGCGGTCTGCGATCGCTGCGGCCTGTGGTACAACCACAAGGATCTCGTGTGGCAGTTCGACTGGGCGGGCTCGTCGCTGGTCAACAAGCGCATCCTCGTCTGCACGCGCACGTGCCGTGACAAGCCGCAGAACCAGTTGCGCGCGGTCATCATCCCGGCGGATCCGGTGCCTATCCAGAACCCGCGCACGGAACCCTTTACCGAGGATGAAAGCTGATGCGCCTCACCAGCGGCCAAAACACGGTCGACCCGCTCACCGGTATCCCGGTGGTCTTGGGACAGGTGCGCACGACGCAGGACGGGCGCGTGCGTGTCACGCAGCAGACCGGTGAAGCGCCCTATGGCACCAATCAGACGCCGGGCGTCGTCCTCGTGAACCCTTCGGCGCCGGGTAATGCCGATCCCGGCGTGCCGCGTGGCTTCACTGAAGTGCCCAAGACAGGCTCGCTCTGATGTCCGCATTTGTTCAAATCCCCAATCTCCCCCAAGGCATCGCGCTCAACGGCACCGAGGCGTTCGAGGCGGTGCAATCGGGCGTGTCGGTCCAGCTCAGCGCCGCCCAAATCGCTGCCTACGTCTCGGCGAACTTCACGGGCGTGAACACGTTTTCGGCCGGGAGCACGGGGCTCACGCCAGCGTCGCCGACCCATGGCAACGTGGTGCTCGCGGGTACGCTCAACGCGAGCTCGGGCGGCACGGGGCTGGCCAGCTACACGGCGGGCGACTTGCTCTATGCCAGCGGCGCCTCCACGCTTGCGCGACTTCCTGTCGGTGCCAACGGGCAGATCCTGTCGCTGGTTGGCGGCCTGCCCGCGTGGGTGAATGACAGCTCGGTCAGCGTGTCGTCCTTCAGCGGTGGCACCACGGGCCTGACGCCAAGCACGCCGTCGACCGGCGCGATCGTGCTTGCGGGCACTCTTGTCGCGGCAAACGGCGGCACGGGGCAGTCGACCTACACGGTCGGCGACCTGCTCTACGCCAGCGGCACCACGGCGTTGTCGAAGCTCGCCGATGTCGCGACCGGCAACGCGCTGATCTCGGGCGGTGTCGGCGTCGCGCCCTCGTGGGGCAAGATCGGCCTCACGACGCACGTGTCCGGCGTGCTGCCCGCCGCGAACGGTGGCACTGGCGTGGCCAATTCCTCGACGATCACGCTCGGCGGCAACTTCGCCATGTCCGGCGCCTTCACGTTCGCTGGAACGCTGACCGGTAATACCTCGATCACTTTTCCGACCAGCGGCACCCTTGCCACGACGGCTACTGCCAATGTCGCAACGGTTTCGAATTCCGACGGCACGCTGACGATCAGTCCGACATCAGGCGCTGTCGTCGCTTCGATCGCGCTCGGACACCCCAATACGTGGTCGGGACAACAGACTTTCGTCGCGCCTATCCTCGGCACGCCCGCCTCCGTGACACTGACCAACGCAACGGGTCTGCCGTTGTCGACCGGCGTCACCGGCACGTTGCCCGTGCTCAACGGCGGCACGGGCACCACGACCTCCACTGGCACCGGCAGCGTCGTGCTCTCGAGCTCGCCGACACTCGTCACGCCCGCACTCGGCACACCTTCGGCATTGGTACTGACCAACGCAACGGGCCTGCCGCTGTCGACTGGTGTCACTGGCAACCTGCCAGTCGGCAATCTCAACAGCGGCACGAGTGCAAGCTCGACGACCTTCTGGCGCGGCGACGGCACGTGGGCGACGGTCTCCGGTGCGGGTGTTTCGCTGACCGTTGGCACGACGCCGGTCACGGGCGGCACGAGCGGCCGCGTGCTATACGACAATGGCGGCGTGCTCGGCGAAATGACGAACACCGGCACGGGCACGGTGAACGTCCTGCAGAACTCCCCGACGCTGACCACGCCCGTGCTCGGTGTTGCAACTGGCACGTCGCTCGCGCTCGGTGGCGCAACCATCGGCACCGACGCTCTGGGCGTCACCGGCACTTCGACCTTTAGCAGCACGATCAACGCTAACGGAAATGTACTGCTGGCCAGCGCGTCTCTGCTCGAGTGGAACGCAGACGTCATTCTATCACGTAAAGGTGCGGCTAATCTCCAGCATGGCGGCGCCGACGCCGCGTCGCCGGTCGCGCAGACGATCAGCTTCCAGAGCGTCGTGGCGGGCACCACGAATACTGCGGGCGCGGACGCCACGATCAGGGGTTCGGCGGGCACAGGAACGGGCGCACCCGGCCAGATCAAATTCCAGATCGCTCCTGCGGGTTCGACCGGTTCTACGCAGAACGGTTTTCAAAATATCGCCATCCTCGGTGGCAGCGGACTTGTTCTCGGGACCGGTGCGGGCGGCCGCGCGCTGTCGTTCACTGCGGGCTACGCCGACAGCAGCCTCGTCGCGAACATCACTTCGTCCGGCAACAACATCGTCTGGCAGAACCGGAACACCGGCAACGCCAATATGACGTGGTACTACAATGGCGATGTGGGCATCGGGCCCGGTACAGCGCTTGCGGTCGGTGCGACAGCGGGTTTCCTGCAATTGCCGACGTGTGCCGGTACGCCGACAGGCGTGCCCGCTGACACTGGCGCGGGCAAGGCCAACGTCGTCTACGACACCTCGGCCAACAAGATCTGGGTCTACAACGGTTCGTGGCGCGGTGTGGCGGTGACCTGATGAGCTGGTACGATTTTATAAAGCACAATCTCGACACACTTGGCGTGGCACTCGTCTTCGCAGGCTTCGGGCACCCCGGGTGGCGCGGGCACGTACAACCTCAGCAACAGCCAGACGCTTGCCAGCAACTACATGACGGCGGCAGCGCCGGTTAACTACCTGACGATGTACGGAGCCAATCATGGTGCCTCTGCGGGCCGCTTCGGCATCGGCACGCAGACGCCTGCCGCTCTGCTGGACGTGAACGGAACCTTCCACGTTTCGGGTAGTGTATCTTTCGGAACTTACACGGCTGGTGCGCTAGCACCTGCCGGGTATATAACCATCACTGACGCCGGGGGCACTACCCGGCGGCTCCTCGTAGGCTGAAGGTCGAAAGGAAGACAATATGACGGTGTTGCTGGTCGCTTTATTGTCCCTGCTCGGCGGGATCTATGTCACGCCGGGCGCGTTACCGGTGGCGGCATCGACGCTGGTTTTCGTGTCGCGTGTCGCGGTCGGGTTCGGGTTCATCGTTTCGGCGGTCGCAGTCGGGGTCGGGTTGCCCGCGCTGCTCGAGATCGCGCTGGGCATCTTCGGGCTGGCCCATGCGATCGCGGCATGGGCGATCTTTCGGCAGCCCTGCAAGAGCGAATAGACCATGGACAGCGTGCAAGCCATTCTCGATCTTGCGAAAGGCTTTGGCGCTGCGGGCCCTGTGGTTGGATTGCTGGTATGGCTTTACTGGAACGAGCGCAAAGAGCGCGTGGACCTTTCGGGGAAAGTCTTTACCCTCGCGACACAAGGTATCGAGGCGTCAAAAGACATGACTCGCGCACTCGACATGTTGTCTTCGAAGGTGACCAAATGAATTGGTTGCACCAATGGTTTCGGCGCAAGCCCAGCAAGGAGCTGGAGGCGGTCCAGCGTATCACCGAGCAGGCCGAGACAGCCTTTGCCGAGCGCAAGAGCGCGCTAGGAAAGTTGATGGCGGCGCTTGACGCCATACCGCTCGATCAGGCAATCGCCACCCTTGGCTCCGATTTGACGAAGGTGACGCGCAATGGACACTAACGCGGCAGCATCGATCACGACGCATCTCTCGGCCGTGCTGGCGATCCTTGCCGCGCAGGCTACTGTGGTGGCGGCGTTTCGCATCCTGCAGATGTGGCAACACGAAGAGCCGGGCGGCATGCCGCGCATCCTCAACCTCGTGGCGCTGCTGGTGTTCATGCTGGGCTCCTGCGGCCGCGAGGCGGTGGTGGCGTTTGCCGGTGCCGTTTCGTGGGGCCCCGAGGCGATCCTGTGGTCCGGGGCCGCGCGCTTCGTGCAGATCGCAGGCGCGGTGCTCTTCATCTGGAACATCACGCGGGCGGTCTGCGGGCAATGGCTGTGGAGCCTTAGCCTCGCGGTGGCGATCGCGGTATCCTTGGTGGCGCTGCGATGACGCAAACGCTAAGCGCTCAAGGTTTCGACCTTCTCGGCCAGCGCGAGGACAAGCGCAACCGGGCCTATCGGGACAGCGTAGGGATCTGGACGATCGGCATCGGGCACACGGGCCCCGAAGTCCATGAAGGGCTCGTATGGACCGACGCACAAGTCATGGACGCCTTCGCCAAGGACGCCGCATGGGTGTCGGCGGCGATCGTCGAGAGCGTCAAGGTACCGCTTGAGCAGTACCAGTACGACGCGCTGTTCAGCTTCACTTTCAACGTCGGCGCCAACGGCGAAGAGCACTCGCATGTCGTGAGCTTCATCAACGCAGGCGACATGGCCGGTGCCGCCACGGCCTTCGACATGTGGCACATCCCGGCGTCGATCACCACGCGGCGCAACGGCGAGAAGTTCCAGTTCATGGGCATTGTCTTCGCCGCGCGCTGCGACGCCAACGGGAACCCCGTCCCATGATCGGCTTCCTGCTCGCCAACTGGAAAACGCTTCTCACCGTTCTCTTGATCGGTGGTCTCGTCATCGACGATGGGCTTCTGCGCATCGACTACGCCGAGCAGAAAGCCACGATTGCCCAGAAGGACACCGCGCTCAAGGCGATGCAGGAAAAGCAGGCCGAGAACATCGCGGCCGCCGAGAAGAAGGCTCGTGACGCCATGCAGCGCGACATCGACGCGGGCAAGGAGATAAACGCCAGTCTGCAGGCGCAGGCGGCCAAACTTCAGGGAGACCTAGATGCTGCGCTCGCTGCCCAGAATTCCGCGCCGGACACGCCGACGTGCGATGCTACTCCTTCCGCTCAGTCTTTCGATCGCAGCCTTCAGCTGCTCATCGGAGGCACCGCAGCTTCGCACTGAAGTGCCGGTGATCGTGCCGCGCGTACCGCCTGCCGAGGCGATCAAGCCGTGCGATCCCCTGCCCCCGGGCGGGCCGCCCTTCAAGACCGAGAACGCCCGCTACGCGTGGCTGCTGCGCATCGTCGCCCCGAGCATCGAGTGTCGCGAGCGCCACGAGCAGCTGCGTGAATTCGTGCTCAACGCGCCAAATTGACCGTTGTGGCCCACTTAGGCTACCGTCTTGCCGCCCATCCCGGGCCTGATCGAGGAGATACTTTTGACCGACCAAGCCACCCCGCCGCAGCAGCCGCCCGTGCAGGAAGACCCCCTGAACAACGTGCCGATCAAGCTCGAGCTGCCTGTCATCGCCGTGAACATGATCCTGACGATGCTTTCGCAGCTGCCTTACGCGCAGTCGGCGAACGTCATCACGGCGATCCGCCAGCAGGGCGACCCGCAGGTGGCGGCGGCTCGCGAGGTCTTGGCAGCGGCGGCGGCGCCCCCGATGCCCGCGAACCGCAAGTCGCGCCGCGCGGCGGCCGCGAAGACGCGATGATCGGGGCGGCTGTCCTGCCACGCGCTTTTGTGGCAGGATAGCCCGCCATGGTTGCCGGATACACCTACTCGTCATACGTCGATGCGCTGTCGCGCCTGCTCGTCGTCGACAGCACCAACGACAACTTTCAGGCGCTGCTGCCGTCGATCATCGACTACGCCGAGCTGCGGCTCTGTCAGGACATCGACTTCCTGTCGACCGTCACGTCCTACATCGGCACGGTATCGCCCGGCTCGCGGCAACTTACCTTTCCGATCGCGACCTTCATCACGCTGCAGAACGTCAATTTCCTGACGCCAGCGGGTACGGCCGACCCCAACATCGCGTCGCGCAATCCCTGCCTGCCCGTCACCAAGGAATACCTGAATTTCGAATGGCCGAGCTCGCAAGGCGCCGGGCTGCCCAAGAAGTTCGCCATGGTCAACCAGAACACCTTGGCGCTGGGCCCGTGGCCGGATCTCGCCTACTCGGTCGAGCTCGTGGGCACCTACCGCCCGCCGTCGTTGTCGGCGACCAATACGACGACGTTCATCAGCACGTACCTGCCGTCGCATTTCATGATGGCGTCCATGGTCTACGGATCCGGGTACCAGCGTAATTTCGGCGCGCAATCCGGCGACCCGGCAATGGCCGTGAGCTACGAGAGCCAGTATCAGGCACTTCTCAAGTCCGCGCAGCTCGAGGAGGCGCGCAAGAAATTTACCTCGTCTGGTTGGACATCTATGTCGCCAACTGTAGCAGCTACTCCGTCGCGTGGCTGAACATGAAAACATGCAGCACTTGTCGTGTAAGCAAGCCGGTTGAAGCTTTCGATATAAATCGCGCCAAAAAAGATGGCCGACATAATGCGTGTCGTGCTTGCGACAGCGCACGCAAAAAGAAAATGCGTAAAGACAATACGGATGTTTTCAAAGCTAAAGATCGCGCGCGCTACATCGCAAACAAAACTGAAGAGCTAGAAAAACGTAGAAAATATTATGTCAATAATCGTGCTACCGTAATGGCGCGCGTGACCGCGTACCAACGTCAGAACAGGCCGAAATATCGAGAATTCATTCGCCGCTGGTATGCGGCGCATCCTGAGAAAGCAGCCTATTACACTGCGAAACGAAGGACAGCTAAAATGCGCGCGCAACCCAACTGGCTGTCAGCAATACAGCTTGCACAAATTCAAGAATTCTATGACGTCGCGCATGCGAGAACGGTACAGACTGGCGAAATTCATCACGTCGACCACATCGAGCCGCTGCAGGGGAAGACCTCGCGAGGTTTGCACGTGCCGTGGAACCTGCAGGTGCTGACGGCGGCCGACAATTGGTCGAAAGGTAACGCTATGTCGCCCGCTCCAGCTGCGTCACCATCGCGGGGCTAGGCGATGCCCCATCAGACACTCAAGCTCATTCCGGGCGTCGACCTCAACACGACCGAGGCCCTGAACCAAGCGGGCATAACCGCCAGCCAGCTCATCCGCTTCCGGCGCGACCTGACGAGTGGCGTGGCGCTCGTGCAGAAGCTCGGCGGATGGCTGCGCATCTTCCCGAGCGCGTTCCCCGCGATCGTGCGCGCGCTCTGGGCATGGCAGGACACCAACAAGAACAAGTATCTCGCCGTGGGTTGCGAGCCTTCGGCGACGCCGGGCGTGAATTCGCCGCTGCTTGTGCTGCCGTACCGCAACGGCACGAGCGCGGGCTCCCTGATCGACATCACGCCGCACGTGCTCGAGGACAATGTCGCCGTCGCGGTCTCCACACTCACGACGACGAACCTCGTCACGATCAAGGATGTCGGCAGCAACATCACCGTCTATGACTCCGTCTTCATCCCCGCGCATATCAGCGTGGGCGGCGTCATCCTGTTCGGTTTCTATCCCGCGATCGCGGCAAGCCCCGACACGTATCAGATCCTGCTGGTCGACCAGTTCGGCAATCCGATCTTTCCGACGGCGGCCGTGACCAACGGCGGTGCCGTGGCGCAGTTCACGACAACCAGCGGCCTGCAGTCGGTGACCGTCACGCTCAACGACCATGGCTACGAAGTCGGCGACACGTACCCTATCCTGATCAGCACAGCCGTCGGCGGCGTCGTGCTCGCGGGCAACACGCTCGTGCAGGCGGTGACCGACGCGAACCATTTCGTGATCTACGCGCCGAACGTGGCCTCGAGCACCGCTACGGTCTCGATCAACGGCGGCGAGGCGCGCTACGACTACTATATCGGCTTCGGTCCGTTGCCGACCGGTACGGGCTTCGGCATCGGGGGCTTCGGTCGCGGTGGCTTCGGTACGGGCATTCCGCCAGTGGCGCAGCCCGGCGCCAACATCGCGACACTGGATTGGGTACTCGACAACTGGGGCGAGATCCTGATCGCGCTGCCGACCGATACGCTTTTCGGGTCGATCGATGGCACGACGTATAACGGCGCGCCGCTGTTCTACTGGTCGCCCGAAGCCAACACCGCGTCGGCCATCGCCATCGCCAACGGCCCCGTCGCGAGCGCATCCTTCTTCGTCGCGATGCCCCAGCGGCAGATCGTGGCGCTCGGTACGACGACCAACGGCGTGCAGGATCCTCTTCTCGTGCGCTGGTGTGACGTCAACGATTTCTTGAGCAAGACGGCGTGGGTAGCGTTGCCGACCAATCAGGCGGGCCAGTACCGCCTGACGCGCGGCTCGCTCATCGTCGGCGGTTTGCAGGCCAACCAGCAGGGTCTGATCTGGACCGATGTCGGCCTCTGGGCGATGCAGTACATCGGCACGGGCGATGCCAATGCGTCCGTCTACAGCTTCAACGAGATCGGCAAGGGCTGCGGGCTCATCGCGAAGAAGGCCATGGGCACGCTGGGCGGCGTCACCTACTGGATGGGCGGCACCGAGACGACGGCGCCGACAGGTTCCGTCGCGAGCCTCACCAATACCGGTCAGTTCTTCAAGCTTGCGGGCAACGGCGTCGAGATCATGGAGTGCTCGGTCTGGGATGCCGTCTTCCAGAATATCGATCGCAACAACCTCTACAAGATCCGCTGCGCAGTGAACTCGAGCTTCAACGAGGTCGTCTGGTACTACCCGAGCGCGAACGGCGGCGGCGAAGTCGACAGCTACGTGAAGTACACGGTCAACATGAACGTCTGGGACTATGGTTCGCTCGGGCGCACGGCATGGGTCGACCAATCCGTGCTCGGCCAGCCGATCGGCGCGGATCCGAACCGGCTCGTGCAGCAGCATGAAGTGTCCTACGACGCCGACGGCCAGCCCTTGGTCGCGAGTTTCCAGACGGGCTACTTCACGTTGAACGACGGCGAATTCCTGACGTTCGTCGACCAGTTCTGGCCCGACATGAAGTGGGGTCCGTACGGCAGCACGCCGAATGCACAACTCCTGCTCACCTTCTTCGTCACCGAGTATCCCGGGCAGACGCCGCGTCAGTACGGACCTTTCACGCTCTCGCAGGCGACGACCTACGTGACGCCGCGCTTCCGGGGGCGGCTCGTGTCTATCCTCTTCCAGTCGGTCGATGTCGGCACCTTCTGGCGCGTCGGCGCGAACCGGTATCGCTTCAACCCCGACGGAAAGTTCCTCTGATGGCCAGTCTCGACGACATCCTGACGTCGCTCAAGAACGTGGTCACGGCCGCCAATGGCGTGGCGCAGGGGCTGCAACGGCAGGTGCCGACCACGACCAGCGGCCAACTCAGCGCTAACACGCTCGTGCAGACAGGCTTCGTGCGTGTGACGGGTATTGCCGTGGTGACGGCAGGCGCGATCGGCGGCCTTTACGACGCCGCCACGATCGCGGGGGCCGGATCCGGGCAGGAGGTCTACGCGGTTGCGGCCGCCGTGGGCTACACAGCCGTCAATATGGTCTTTGAGAATGGGCTGGTGTATAAACCGGGCGCCGGTCAGGTCGCCACGATCTTCTATTCGAGGGTTTGATGCCACTCGCGCAAGGCAAATCGAGGAAGGTCATCGGGCACAACATCGCCGAGATGGAAGCCGCCGGACATCCGCGCGATCAGGCGATCGCCGCCGCGCTGCGCACGGCGCGCGAAGCGCGTGCCGACGGCGGCCGTGCCAAGCCAGTATACGAGATCGTGCACCGCCCGACCGGAAAGGTCGTTGGCACGGCCGTCTCGCGCAACTCGGCCCGGCGCATGATTGATCGGCACGACAACAACTACGGCAGCTACGCGCACTTCCGGCGCACGATCCCCGGCATGGAGGACGTAGCCAATCAGCAGCTCGACGACGCGGTGGCCGGACGTCAGACACGCGCCGAGGGTGGCGCCGTCGAGCACATCAAGATGCACACCGGCCCGATCCACAGCGCCGTTGCCGGGCGCACCGATCACCTGCCCATGCACGTGCCGAGTGGTGCCTACGTTCTGCCCGCCGATATCGTGAGCGCCCTTGGTGAGGGCAACACGATGGCAGGCTTCAAGATTGCCAAGAACATGTTCAGCCAGCCGAACCGCACCGAGGGTACGCCCTACGGCGAGAGCGGCCTGCCTTACGGCGTGCCGTCGCCGCACAAGGCGCGCGGTGGGGCGACCGAGGGCGTGCCGATTGTGGCCGCTGGCGGCGAGCACGTGATCCATCCCGACGACGTGCGCTGGATTGGCAAGGGCTCGCTCGACGATGGGCACAGGATCCTCGACGAGTTCGTGAAACAGTTTCGTCTCAGCACCGTGAAGACCCTCAAGAGCCTGCCCGGGCCGAAGAAGGATTGATGCCAGACCAGAACATCCCTGCCCACCCGCCGGTCGTCGTGCGCACGGGCACCGTGGCCGACGTGGACGGGGTCATGCAGCTGGCCCTGATGGGCTCGGCCGAGAACGGTTTCACCACGCCAAGCCCGCAGAAGATGCTGCGGGACGTTTATGAGGCTCTCAGCCTCGACCATGGCATCATGGGCGTCATCGGCCCCCCGGGCGGCGAGCTCGAGGGGGCCGTCCTGCTGCGTATCAGCTGGCCTTGGTACACCGAAGAACGGACCCTTGAGGAAAGGGGCATTTTCGTTCATCCTGACCACCGCGACGCCAAGGGTGGCCGGTTCGCGCGTCTCGTCGAATTCAGCAAGATGACGGCGCTGCAGCTCGATCTACCCCTGAGCATCGGCGTACTGAGCAATCACCGGACCGAAGCCAAGGTCCGCACCTACAGAAGGCTACTCGGCGAGCCAGCCGGGGCTTTCTTCCTCTTCAATGCCCGAACCGGTGGAGCGGTAGAGGGGGATAAAACGGACGGCTAAGTGGGCGGCTCCAAAGGCGGCGGCACAACTACCCAGTCATCGACCACGACGATACCTCCCGAGGTACTCGCGCGGTACAATGCCGTCAACGCGCGCGCCGAAGCGGCTGCGTCGCAGCCCTTCACGCCCTACACGGGCGAGTTCGTCGCGCCGGTCAACCAGACCCAGCAGGGCGGCATCGACACCATCTCGGGTGCAGCTGGTTCGTACCAGCCCTATTTCAACGCCGCCACGTACAACCTCAACAACGGTCTGGCGGCCGCACAGCCCTACTATGGCCTCGCGGGCACGCAGGTAGCTTCCGGCTACGCGGGCGGCACGGCGGGCAACAGTGCCGCCACCAGCGCGCTGACCGGCGGCCTCGGTGCCGCGCAGATCGGCAACATGATGGCCGAGGAGAACTTCAAGACGGCCTATAACGGCGCGCAGCCCTACAATGCGGGCGCTACCGGGCTTGCGCTGGCGGGCACACAGGCGGTGGATCCCGGCGCGCTGAACATCGGCCAGTACATGTCGCCGTACACCCAGTCGGTGATCAACTCGACGCTGGCCCTGAACGACCAGAAGCAGGCGCAGGAGCGCAACGCGCTGACCTCGAACGCGATCCTGACCGGCTCATACGGCGGCGATCGCGGGGGTGTCGCAAAAGGCGTCCTCACCGGGCAGCAGGATCTCGCGCGCTCGAACCTCGTCTCGGGTCTCTACAACCAGAACTACACGCAGGCGCTCGGCGCCGCGCAGCAGCAGCAGGGCGTCGGCCTCGGCGCTGCGCAGGCCAACCGCGCCGCGCTCCAGTCCGGTGCCTCGAACCTGCTCGGCATCGGCGGCCAGTACTTCAATCAGGGCATGGGTTTCGGCTCGGCCAATCAAGGCCTTGCCGGGCAGTATTTCAATCAGGGTCTGGGCGCGTCGCAGCAGTTCGGCAACATCGGCAACACGTTCTACACGCAGGGCCTTGGTGCCGCCAACGCCAACCTCGGCATCGGTGGCCAGCTCTTCAATCAGGGCAACACGCTTGCCGGTACCAACATGGCGCTCGGCACGGGTCTGCTCGGCGCGCAGCTTCAGCAGGGTCAGGCGCAGCTCGGTGCAGGTACCGTCGCCCAGCAGACTGCGCAGGCGCAGGACACGGCCGTCTACAACCAGTTCCTGCAGCAGCAAGGCTACCCGTTTCAGGTCGCGCAGTTCCTCGCGAACATCGCCGAGGGCACGGGTGCGCTGTCTGGCTCGAGCACGACGGGCGTCACCAACGCGCCGCAGCCGTTCTTCTCCGACGAGCGGCTCAAGGAAAACATCAAGACGATCGGCCACACCAAGGACGGTCTCAAGATCATCCGCTTCAACTACAAGGGTTCGCCGCACACGCAGATCGGCCTGTCCGCACAGGACGTCGAGAAGAAGCGCCCCGAGGCCGTCGGCCTTGCGGGCGGTTTCAAGACCGTCGATTACGATCGCGCGACACGCGCGCTGGGCGGTGCTGTCGCCAACGACAACGCGGGTATGGGCTACGCCAGCGGCGGCATGACCTACGACCCGCAGACGCTGTCGGCGCTGCTCGCCGCGCACGGGGCGATGTACCCGGGCGCGGGTGGGTCGCGCGCCATGACCGGCACGCCGGGTGCCAACGGCGTCGTGCCGAGCTCGGGCGGCTCGAGCCCGCGCTCGCTGCAGGCGCCTGCGCTCATGAAGATGCCTGCGTCGCAGCCGTCCGGGCTGAAGCAGACCGTGAACGACGTGAACGGCGTTGCCGACCTCTACAAGACCGGCAAGTCGGTGTACGGCGCTGGCAAGGACGCGGTAGGTTGGGCGAGCGACCAGTACGACAAGCTCGCGCATGGCTCGATCGATGACCAGATCGCAGAGTGGTCGAAGACGCCCGCGAGCAGCGCCGTGCCTGCGGACATCGCGGCACCCGCCCCGGCCGACAACACGCTGGTCGACGACGCGATCGGCGTCGTGAACCGCTACCGTGGTGGCCGCGCGAAGCGCGCTGCTGGCGGCTCGATGCCGTACGGCGCCTACGACGAGATCGGCATCCCCGACGATGTCATGGATCCACAGGAGTTGCGCGCCAAGCAGGCGGGCCTCGCGGGCGGTGCGCCCGGCCGGGACAGCCACGTCGGTGGCGGGGGTGGCAGCGGCATCTTGGGTGACGTCGGCGGCCTCTATATGCTCGGCAAAGGCGCCTCTGCAGGCATTGGCGCGTTGAGCGACGCCGCGATCGGCGCCGAGGCGGCGGGCGCGGGCGCAGCAGCGGCAACCACGGCGGGCATGCCGGTCGCCGAGGCGCTCGCTGGGGGCCTGATCGCGCTGAAGCGCGGCGGCCGCGTGGGCTACGATGAAGGCGGTGTTGTCGATGATCTGCCGCCGTTCGAGGACGTCGTACCCGACAACATCATTCCGTTTAAGCCAAAGAACGAAGGCCTTGGCGCCGCGAAATTCGATGTCGTACCCGAGAGCCATGCGCCGTTCGACGAACGCAAGATCGCTCCCGTGCTCGACAACGATGCCAAGCACGCGCTCGCCGAAGAACATCGCGCGCGCGAAGGACTGGCCGCTGCGCCCGCCGTAGCGACCGACCACGACGTGACTGCAGCGCGTACTGGCGCGCTCGACACCGCTGTGCCCGAGCGCGCTGCCGCGACACCGGCTGCCGAGACCGGTCTCGTGCCGCCGCTTCCGGCACCCAAACCGATCACGTCGGACGCCTATCACACGCCCGAGAAGATCGAGGACCGGCACTGGACGCAGGAAAGCGGTCAGCGCCAGTTCCGCCCTGATGGCAGGCCGGTCACGTCGTCGACCGGTGCCGTGGGCTGGGGCCAGCTGCAGGGTGCGGGGCCGGATGCCGCGAAGCTCGTAGGCGTGCCGTGGGATCCGCAGCGCGCCGCGACCGATGAGGGCTACAACAAGCTGCTCAGCAAGACGTGGTTCGCGCATCTCAAGGAGATGTACGGCGGCGACGCCTACAAGGCCTCGGCCGCGTACAACGCGGGCTCGGACGCGGTCAACAAGGCGTTGCAGACGGCGCAGGCGCGCGGCGGCAATTACTGGGACTATCTCCCGGCCGAAACGCAGAACCATCTCTACGCGATCTCGGGCGGCCAGTACGGCAAGCAGTCACCGCGCCCGGGCGGCGGCACCATGACCGCCCTGAACGTGCCTGCGGCCACGTCCCCGGACGTTGCCGCTGCGGCGCCGTCCCCGGCTGGGCTCGCAGCGGCCGACATCACGCTGCCGCCCAAGGATCTCAAGAAGGGTGACTGGCTGGATCGCAACGAGCGTCCGATCGTCACCGGCCTCACCTTCCTCGGCAACATGCTCGGGTCGAAGAGCCACCAGTTGCTCGGCTCGATCGGCGAGGGCCTCGCGGCCGCCGCCCCGGCCTACGCCGCCATGGGCTTCAAGCAGCAGGAAGCTGGCCTGCAGCAGCAGGGCCAGAACATCCAGAGCCGCAGCCTCGATATCCAGCAGCGCGCCCAGTACATGACGCTGCTGACGCAGCTGCGCACCATGCAGAACGCCCGCACGGCACGCGGCGAGGCGCCCGACCCGCAGTTGGCCGCCCAGATCGCCCACCTCGCCCAGCTCGTCTCGGCGCCCAGCAACGGCCCGAACGGCGGCCCGGTGCCCGCAGGGGCTCTCCCACCCGGCCCGCTGTCGGGTAACCCCGCAGCGCCTGCCGCCGCTGGAACGCCTCCCGCAGCCCTTCCGGCGGCCACTGGAGCGCCGTCCCCGGCCGCTGCGCCCTCGGGTGCCCCGGCGGCCGCGAACGCACCTGCAGCGCCGCAAATCGACCCGGGGCTGGCCTCCAAGCATCCGGTCTTGGCCGAATTGCCGTCACAGGTCGCCCAACCGGCGTTCCTGTCCAAGATCGCGGACGAAGAAAATCCGTTCGAGCTTTATCGTCGCGCCGATCGCATGGTCGATGACGGCGACCCCAACGGCGCCTACGCTAAAACGGTCGCTCGCGCCGATGCTGCTGCGCGCAACCTGAAGGAGCTGGGTTACGCGATCGATAAGAACGGCTCGCCGGTCATGGTACCCGGCTGGTCCGAGACGGCGCGTGCCAAGCAGATGATCGATGCCAACAATGGCTGGACCCAGAAAGAGGCCGCCGCGTCGACAGACCGCCAGCGCGCACGCCAGAGCCTCGACCTGATCAAGGAAGCGCTGGGCGCGTACCAGTCGAACGCCTTTGGCGAAATGACGGCCGACGCCCAACGCTACATGAAGGCTCTCAATCTGCCGGTGCCCGAAGGCGGCAAGTGGAATGCCGATGCCGTGCAGGAGATCCTGAAGCAGACGGCGGGCATGGCGTCGCGTGGCGACACCGATATGGCCCGCGCGCTGTCGCGCACGGCCAGCATCGACCCGACCAAGGAGCCCGAGGCCAACAAGAAGATCCTTGCGCAGGCCTATGCCGACCTCAACGCGAGCGACGCCAAGTTCAAGTACCTGCAGCCGCGCATCTCGGCGGTGCCGCAGCTCGACACGCCACAGGAAATCCAGAAGTGGAACGAGGTCAACCCGATCGAGAAGTTCTACGGCGACGCCTACAAGGATCTCGCGATCCGTGGCGCGACGCCGCCTGCGGCTGCAATGAAGCCGGATCACACGTACATCATCGAACCGGGTGACGAAGCAAAATACAACATTCAAGGCCGCCTGCCGGGGCCGACCAAGTACAAGGTCGTGCAACGCGACGGAGCTTATCGACTGGTCCCGGTGCAGTAATGGCCGATCTTCCCGAAAGCGGCCCGCTGCCGATCGGCACGAACGCGCAGACCGAAGAACTGCCGATGTCCGGGCCACTGCCGATCGGCGAAAGCCCTGCACGGCCCGCGCCGCACCGTGGCACGAAGCTGCTCGACAATTCGAGCGATGACGACCCCGGCTATCTCTACAAGAACCCGCTGACGGGTCTCGCCAAGGCGCCGACGCATATTCCCGGCTTTGCCGGTGACGCGCGCGAGCTCGGGCATTTCCTGAGCTCGAACGTGCTGTCGATACTGCCCGACGAGCGTCGCACGGCAGCGCAGATCCGCGAGGATCTCAACAAGAATACCGCGCTCGAGGCCGACCTCCTCAAGTCGACGCACGGTCCGACGGCGGGCGGGCGCCAGCTTGTCGGTCGCGCGCTGCAAATCGCGAACGAAGCGCCGACCGGTGAAGAGCTCTACAAGAAGCACGTCGCGCCTGTGATCGGCGAATATGAACCGACGACACTCCCCGGGCGCATGCTGCAGGCAGGCGCCGAAAGCGTGATTGGCCCGGGCGGCAAGCCCAAGCTCGTCACCATGGCGGCCAAGGAAGCGCCGCGCCTGCTGCCGCGTGTGCTTGGTGGCGCGCGCGAAGCCGCTACGTCGGCGCCCGCCGTCAACGCCACGATGGGCGCGACGGCGCAAGGTGTCGGCGAGCTGACTGGCAGCCCCGGCGCGGGCATCGTGACGTCTTTCGCCGTGCCGAAGATCCTGCACAAGACTTTCGGCCCGCGCGCCACGGCCGCCGATACCGCCGCCGACAAGCTGTATGGAAGTGCGCACGACCCTGATGAGGCGCTGAACCGGCTGCGCGAGCTTTCCAAGAAAGGCTATCGCGGCGAAGCAGGTTCGCCGCTGGATCTTCCCGAGGCGACCGGAGACCCGGTGCTGGCCAAGGTGTCGAAGGGACAGGCGGTCGCGAGCGACGACTTCAACGCGCGCGTCAACGACCTGCGCAACGAGCAGGCCCAGAACCGTGGCCGGGTGCTCGGCACACTGAGCAACGGCGACAGCGGTACCGTGAGCGCCACGGCGCGCCAGCTGCGCGACGAGATCCACGCCAAGGCCGACAACGACACGCAGCTGCAGCAGAATATCGTCGACACGCTGCACCCGCCCGAAGCCGCCGACAAGGCGACCACGGGCAAGAAGGCTTTCGACATCGCCAAGGCGAACGACAAGCGCGCGCAGGAAGCCGTGTCGCGGCTCTATGACAGCATCGACCCGGATGGAAAGATCCATGTCGATGCTTCGCCGCTTGGCGAAAAGGCGACCGAGCTGCTCAACAGCCAAGACCCGCAGGTGGTCATTCCCTTCCCGGCGGCCAACAAGGTGCTCGAGATGGCGCAAGCCATGCCGCCCACCATGAAGCTGGCCGACCTCACCAAGTTCGATCGCACGATCGGCGAGGCGCGCTGGGAAGCCCGGCAGGCCGGGAAGCACGACGCCGCCGAGCTGCTGAAGAAGCTGCAGGATCATCTGGCCGATATTCGCGACGGTTCGATCGACCGGCACGCGGCATGGGAGGAAGGGGCCGTTCAGCGTGGAGAGCTCAAGCCGGAACAGACCATCAAGGCTGCCCTCGAACGACAACGAGACGAATGGCTTGCCAGTCGCAACGCCGCTACAGGCACTGCGGGAGGCGCTGCAGGAGCTGGGCCCGGGCGACCGGGCAGCGTTTCTCCTGCATCTGGAGCACCGGCCGGACCAGCGGGCGGACATCCTGCGGGCGGTGAAGGAGTACCGGGAAACACACTCGATCCGAACGAATTGGCCGAAGCTGCCGAGCGGCTGAAGCTCGCCAAGCAAGGTCATAGCGACCGCAAGTCGCTGTTCGCCGAAGGCCCCGTCGGCAGCGTGCTCGAGGCCGACAACCCCCTGATGGGCAACGTGCCCGGCTCGGCGTTCCCCGCCGGGCCCGCTGGCGGCGAAAAGGCGCGCGCGTGGCTGAAGGCCGGTGTCGACAATCCGGCCATGCTCGACACGCTCAAGGAAATGGCGATCAACGAGCTGCACGAGATGACCGCCAAGGACGGCGTCGTCACGCCGCGCGCGCTGCAGGCGTGGAAGAGCAAGTTCGGTTCGGCTCTCGGCGCGATCGACGAACGCGACCCGGGTTTCTCGTCGCGCTTCGACAGTCACGCGGCCGAACAGCAGAAGCTGCTCGACGTCGCGGCGCAGGGTGCGCAGGCCAAGGAGGAATTCAGCAAGTCGGCGGCAGCCAAGCTCCTGAATTTCGAGCACCCGCAGGAAGTCGACGCGCACGTGGCCGGGCTGATGGGTAACGCCCAGCAGGGCCCGCAGAAGCTGCGCGCGTTGATGGAACAGTTCGCGGATCATCCCGAGGCGCAGGAAGGCATCCGCAACGCGGCAGTGCAGTGGCTGACCAAGAAGGCGCAATCGCGCGAGCTGCTCGCCGACGGCAAGGCTTCGGCACCGGGCAACTATCTCGACGCAATCGAACGCTCGCAGCCACAGCTCGAGGCCGTGTTCGGCGTAGACGGCTATCAGGCCGCCCAGCAGGTCGCCGAAGAGATGGCGCGCACCAAGCGCATGATCGACGCGCGCATCACGCGCGGCGGCTCGGACAGCGCCAACAACCTCATCAACTGGCTGAACGAAGCACCTGCGCGCAGCAGCGGCCACGGGCTCAGCACAGCGGAAGGTATCGCCACGTGGGAGATGGTGTCGGAAGGCCTGCGCGGTGTTGCGCACATGGATCCGACGGCTCTCGCCAAAGCAGGCGCCATCTTCGCGGGCAAGTTTGGGCTGCATAAATGGTCCGAGATGCGCGCCCGCGCCAAGGGGCGCGGCGTGCAGGAAGCCGCTGACGCGATCCGCGACGCGCTGATGGATCCCGAATACGGTCACGCGCTGCTGCAGCACGGCGCCGATCGGGCCGCTGCGCGCGCGCCGCGCACGTGGACCGAGCAACTCGGACGCGTCGCGATGGGCGCGGCGCAGAAGGGCGCAATCGCGGCCGAGGAGATCGACCGCCAGCCGCACGCCGCTGGCGGCGCGGTGAAGCTCGACCACGCAGGCATCGCTGCCGGGCTGGTGCGTTCGGTGCCGAAGGTGCGCAGGCAGATCTCCGCGCAGACCGCACCGATGCTCAAGTTGTCCGACAACGTCATCACCAAGGCGCTCGCGATCGCCAATGAAGGCCTGAACCATGGTTAGTACGTTCACTCCCAATAAGGGCCTCGAGCAGCCCGCGAACAACGACGACGTCGATACGTGGGACGTCCCCGTCAACGCCAACATGACCGACGTCGACATCGCGCTTGGCGGCTCGACCCTGCTCAACGCCACTGCCCTTGCAGGCAATGTCGCGCTCACGCTCACGCAGTACCGGCCGTTCGCGCTGCTGATCTCGGGCGCGCCGTCGGCGGCGGTCAACTATCAGGTACCGGCCGGTGTCGGCGGTTTCTGGTCCGTCTACAACGGCACGACCGGCGGCAAGCAGATCTCCGTCGGATCCGCCGCAGGCGGTAGCGCGATCAACATCCCGGTCAATACGTCGGTGCTCATCACCTGCGACGGTTCGGCGAGCGGCATGCGCGTGGCCAACACGCCGGTCGCCGTCGCGGGCGGATCCAACACGCAAGTCCAGTACAACTCCTCTGGCATCCTCGCGGGTACGGCGGG